>Ga0070680_100004967_pt1 | contig 10017 bp, 9 predicted proteins | sample KBSC73BmetaG_FD_64672 | JGI IMG/M metagenome (GOLD analysis project Ga0070680, IMG submission 64672) | Corn rhizosphere microbial communities from Kellogg Biological Station, Michigan, USA - KBS C7-3B metaG | ecosystem: Host-associated > Plants > Roots > Rhizosphere | place: USA: Michigan... | reverse complement strand
TTCATCGTGCTGATGCGGCGGGAAGAAGGAGATCACGCGGCTGACCGTCTGTGTGCAGTCCGTCGTATGCAACGTGGAGAACACCATGTGGCCCGTGTCGGCGGCCTTGAGCGCGGTGTCCAGCGTCTCCATGTCGCGGATCTCGCCGATGAGGATGAGATCGGGATCCTGCCGCAGCACGTGGCGCAGCGCCGAGTTGAACGTCAGCGTGTCGTTCCCCACTTCGCGCTGCGAGATGTTCGCGTGCTGATCGCGATGCAGGAACTCGATCGGATCTTCGATCGTGATGATGTTCACGCGCCGGTTGGTGTTGACATGGTTGATCATGGCCGCCAGCGCCGTGGACTTACCGGATCCCGTTACCCCAGTCACCAATACCAAACCCCGGGGTTTCAGCGCGATTTCCTCGAGCACGCTCGGGAGATTCAGCTCGCGGATCTGTTTCACCTCGTACGGGATCGCCCGGAACGCGAACGCGACGGTGCCGCGCTGCTGGTAGACGTTGGTCCGAAACCGCCCCACGCCCGGCACGCCGATCGCGAAGTCCGCCTCCTTGTGCTCGGCGAACTCCTTGACCTGGCGTGGCGTCATGATCTGCTCGGCCAGCGATTTCAGCTCTTCGGGCTTGAGCGGCGCCGTTTCGAGCGCCACCAGATCCCCGTTCACGCGGATGGTCGCCGGCCGGCCGACCTTGAGCAGCAAGTCGGAGCCGTTGCGCTGCACCATCTGTGTGATTGCCTGTTTGAAGTTGAACGCCGGCAGATTGCTTTGCGTGGCTTCACCCATGCGGATCCACCCGGAAAAGGGCCTGTCCGAACTCCACCGGCTGCGCGTTTTGCGCGGCGACTTCGCGGATAACCCCGGCGACCTCGGACTCGATCTCGTTCATGATCTTCATCGCCTCGATGATGCACACCACCTGCCCCACGGTCACCCGTGTCCCGACCTTGGCATAGGGCTGCGCCCCTGGCTCAGGAGACTGGTAAAAGGTGCCGACCATCGGGGATTTGATCTCGAGGAATTGGGGGCTCGGGGCTGGGGTTGGGGCTTGGGTTGCTGAGGCCGCTGCGCCTGGCTGGGAGACGATCACGTGCCCGACTCCCCCCCCCGGGGCCCCAACCCCGAGCGCATTGCCGCCATGCCCGGCCTTCGATACCCGCACCGACGACCATGCGCCGAACAGACCGCGGCGGATCTCGATGGCGCCCACCTCCGGCGCGTCTTTCAGGATCTGCACAATCTGGGCGATGATATCGAGCTTCATACCGTGAAGATACCCCCCAGGAGGCCCTACACCAGTTCCACGAGCTCCGTACGACCGTCGGTCAGCAACACCGGCCCATCGGGCGACAGATGCACGTCATCTTCGATCCGCACGCCACCGCTTCCAGCGATGTACACGCCGGGCTCGATCGTGACCACCGCGTTCTCGGGCAACGGATCGTTGATCGTGCGCGCGAGTCGCGGCGCTTCGTGGACTTCGAGCCCCAGCCCGTGACCTGTCGAGTGGCCGAACGCCGCGCCGAACCCGCGCGCTTCGATTGGATCGCGCGCGAGCGCGTCCGCTTCACGGCCCGTCATCCCCACGCGCACACCTTCGCGCGCGCGTCGCTGCGCATCCTGCACCACCGCGTACAACGCCCGCTGCGATTCGTCGGCGCGCGCGCCCACCACAACGGTGCGGGTGACATCGGCGCAGTAGCCATCGACGACGGCGCCAAAGTCTAGCAGTAGCCACTCGCCGGCCGCTACCGTGCGGCTGCTCGTTTGCGCGTGCGGGAGGGCCGTGCGCGGGCCGCTCGCGACGATCGTCGGAAACGGGTACGCCTCGCTGCCGCGGCGTCGCAGGGCGCCTTCCAGGCGGGCCGCAATCTCGAGCTCCGTCTGTCCCACCCGCACCGTCGCCAGCGTCTCCCGCAGGGCCTCGGCCGCGAGCTCGGCGGCCGAGCGAATCGCGGCAACCTCACCCGGATCCTTCTGCACTCGCAGCCGCTCGATCAGCTCGCCTGCCGGCTTCCAGCGCCACGCGGCGGCCGCCGTGCCCGACAAGCGCTCCGCCTCTTTCACGGTCACGACGTGCGCTTCGAAGCCGATCCAGCCGCCAGCACCGAGCCCCGATCCCCCAGCGAGCTCCTTGAAGAGGCGTTCCCAGACGCTCGTCGGTTCGATCTCCACGCGCGCGAATGCGCCGCATTCCTGGCGCGCCTGCTCGTCGTAGCGAAAATCTGTCAGCACCAGCAGCGTGTCGCGGGTCGCGAGCGCCAGGCCCGCCGAGCCGCTGAACCCCGTCAGATAACGGATGTTGGGACGCGACGTGACAAGCAGCGCATCCAGGCCTTCCACCTCGAGCACGGCCGCCAGCGCCGCATGGCGCTCGGGACGTTTATCGCGCTTTGAGATAGCCGACGATCCCCTCGAGCCCCAGCCGATAACTGTCCGGCCCAAAACCCGTCACCACGCCCACCGCAAGGTCGGCCAGCATCGACCGGCGCCGCTCCGGCTCCCGGCCGAAAATGTTGGAGAGATGCACTTCGACAAATGGCACACGCACCGCGAGGAGCGCGTCGCGGACCGCGAGACTCGTATGCGTGAATGCCGCCGCGTTGATCACGGCGCCATGGGTCCGACCCTTCAGGCCCTGGATCGCCTCGACCAGCTCACCTTCGTGGTTCGTCTGCGTCCAGCTGCACTCGACGTCGAGCTCGCGGGCACGGGCGCGCGTCGCACGCTCGATATCCGCGAGACTCGCACGACCGTAGATCTCCGGCTCACGCTCGCCCAGGAGATTCAGGTTGGGGCCGTTCAGCACGGCGATTACGATTTTAATTTTTTGAGCCACTGCTGAAATTGATCAGCGTCGGCCTCATCCTCCGTTGGGCGCGGCGTCCGGCCGGACGTCCGGCCCGGCGTCTTGCCGGCAGCCGGCGTCGAATCGGAGGTGGGGTCGCTCGGGGCGGACGCGCGCTCCTGGCCGGCGGGAGGTTTGCCGCCGGCGAAAAACTCGTCGAACGAGAACCCGCCCCCCCCGCTCCCGCCCGCGCCCCCCGCTCCACCCGGCGGACCGCCTTCTGCCGCGGGCGCGTCGGGGAACTCGGCGGTCGTCCCACCCGTCTTGCCGGTCCCGCCCGTGTCGCCCGCGCCGCCCGCGCCGCCCGCGCCGCCCGCGCCCCCCGCCGGACCGCGCTTCGCGACTTCCTCACCGAACACGGAGTCGAGCGAGATCGTGTCGTGCGCGGGGTGCGACGGCTCGCCGCCGGGAGCGGGTCCGGCGACATCGAAGGCAGCGGCGAGCGTACTCTGGTGCTCCGGTGGTGCCGCGGGTGCGCCGCGTCCGGACAGGATCCCTTTGAGAAATCCTCGGGCGGAGACGCCTGAGCGCTTCTTCCCGCCGTGCATCAACTGCTCGATCTTGCTGCGCAGCTTCGCGTCGTTCGGCCGTTGCGCCAGCAGCGCCTGATAGACCCGTAGCGCGTCCTGCTGATGCCCCTGCTTCAGATACAGCTCAGCCATCGTCTCGGTCAGCACCGGCTCGGCTTGCGAAAGTGTCGCCGTATCCGCGGCGCCATCGTCATCGGACAGCGCCACCGCCGCCGGCTTACGCGGCGCGGGTGGTGGTGGCGGAACCGGGAGTGGCGGTGGCACCGGCTTGCTGGCTTGCGCCGCGGTTTCGTAGGGCATGATGAGGGGCAGGTCGACTTTGGGGAGTGAATCGTCGAGGTCGGGACCCGCCTGCCCGGATTCTGCCGGAGCGGGAGCATCGAGCTTGAACATCCCGCTGCCTTCGTACTGTGTTCGCGCGAGGCCCTCGATTTCGACTTGCTCGAAGTCCTGTGCATTCAACTCGACCTCTTCCTGAACTTCGAGCCCATCCGCCTTCGCCGCCGCGTGCGCACCGGGATTGAAGCTGATGGCATCCTCGGCGTTCTCCACGATGGGAGTGCCGCCGGACGCTCTGGACTTGGGCTTGGCCGAGAGCTCGGTGTGCCCCTGCTCTCGCTCTTCGTGCTCGATTTCCAATTTGGGTGCGGGAGGGGCGGTCGGGGCGGGCTTGATGATCTGAGTTGGAGCAGCCTTCCCTTTCGCCCGGGCGAGCGCCTCCGCTGCGTCCCCGTTCATGGGGTCGGCGTTCAAGAGGCGGCTCAGCCACTCGACCTCTTCCTCATACCGGCGGTTCCGCTCCGCCAGGTCGGCCAGGGCGCGGAGGGCGATGATGTTCTCCCCATCGAGCTCGAGGACCTTCTTGAAGACACCCGAGGCAGCCGCGTCGTCTTTCTTATCGACGAGGCACCGAGCATAGACGATGTGGGCGCTGACATAATCGGGGTGGAGCTGCAGGCCGTTCTGACACAGCGCAATCGCGTTATCTATAAGTCCTGCTTTACGATAGGCGTCCGCCAAGGGGGCGAAGTTTCGGCCCTTGGGGTTGTCGTTAAAGCGCGCTTCGAGCTTCTCGATCTCGCTGGTATAGGCCACGGCCTAAGTCTATGTGGGAATTGGAGCAAGATAGTGTTTGCCCGGCGTTGCTGTCAAATGACCGCGAAGTTTGTGCGCTTGAGTTTGTTCCTTGTGGTTTTTAGACTTATCCGCCTTCCCCCCCTCCTTTTTTGATTGGAGTTCGAAGTCGCCATGCTGCGCACAATGCGCTCCAATGCCAAGTGGGTTTTTTACATCCTCGCTATTGCGTTCATCGCGTGGCTCGCCATCGGTCAGGTGTCGGAGATTCTCGGAACCAGCGGCAACGTCGTTTTGAAGGTCAACGGCAAGGAATATCCGGTCGCCGAATACCAGCAGCGCCTGCAGCTCGCCTCCGAGCAGTATCGCCAGCAGGTGGGCAGCGCTCCGAGCACACGCGAAGAAGACCAGCAGCTTCAGGAGCAGGTTATCAATCAGATGATCTCCGAGGCGCTGCTCGCGCAGGAATACAAGCGGCTCGGTATCCGCGTCAGCGACGCGGAGATCATCGAAGCGGCCCGCACGTCGCCCCCACCGGAGGTCATGCGGGATCCGCAATTCCAAACGGACAGCCAGTTCGACATTCGGAAGTGGCAGCAGTTTCTGGCGACGCAGACCGATCGGCAGCTGCTCGCACAAATCGAGGGGCTGTACCGCGACCAGATTCCCCGCATCAAGCTGATGCAGTATCTGACGACCGACATCTACGTGTCCGACGCGAAGCTCTGGCGGATCTACAAGGACCAGCATGATTCCGTCCGCGTCGCCGTGCTGGCGGTCTGGCCGTATGCGATGCCGGAGAGCACGAAGATCAGTGACGCCGAGCTTCGGGCGTATGTCGACAAGCACAAGGATGAATTCAAGCGACCCGCCGTAGCCTTCGTGCGCTTCGTCGCGTTGTCGCGTGCTCCCAATGCCGCCGACTCAGCCGCGGCGCGTGCGCGCGTCACACGCGTGCGCACCGAGCTCACGCGCGGGACGAAGTTTGAAGACGTCGCGAAGCGGGAATCGAGCGACTCCGTCAGTGGGCAAAACGGCGGCGATCTCGGCTGGATCAAACGCAGCGGTGCCGGGTTCGATTCCGCCTTCATGGCCGGCCTTCGCGGCCTGAAGCCGGGCCAGGTGTCCGCGCCCGTCGCGACGCAGTTCGGCTATCACCTGATTCGCGTCGACCAGGTGAAGGGCGACTCGATGAAGGTGCGCCACATTCTCATTCCGGTGGCGCTGCAGGGCGAGCATCTGGACCAGGTCGAGGCGCGCGCCGACACACTCGAGCGCACGGCATCGGAGCGCACCGATCCCGCGGCGCTCGACAGCGCCGCGAAGAAGCTCGGCCTCCATGTCTCTCCGACCTACACGGTGATCCAGGGCGACCGCTTCAACCTGGGCCGCTACGTCATTCCTGACGTGAGCGTCTGGGCGTTCGAAGCGCCGGCGGGCGAAACGAGCCCGATCATCGAAGCGACGCCTGCGTATTACGTCTTCCGGGTGGACTCGGTCACGCCGGAGGGCGTGCCGCCGCTCAATGAGATCCGCGAGCGGGTGGAAAACGACCTGCGATTCGAGCGCCAGAAGGGCATCGCGCAGCACCGCGCCGATTCCCTGGCCACTGCCTTGAAAGCGGTGCCCAGCCTGGCGACGGCGGCGTCGGCGCGTGGCCTTCAGGTTCAGCAGTTCGGTCCGTTCACGCGGATGCGCCCGCCGGGCTATGTCGCCCGGGAACCGCTGGTCGTGGGAACGGCCTTCGGCTTGGGCGTCGGGGAGCGCAGCGGCGTGATCAAGGGCGAGGGCGGGTACTTCGTCATCGAGTCGCTGGGTCGCAAGCTGGCCGATTCGACCGCGTGGTTCGCGCAGCGCACCGCACAGCGCGAGCAGCTCCGTCAGGCGGCGCTGCAGGCCCGCATGCAGCAGTACATGGAAGGATTGCGCGCCAAGGCGAAGATCGTCGACCGACGCAAGCAGCTCTTCAAGGCACAAGCCGCGACGGACGCCGCGACCTCGTAGGACCGGGGGGCGGGGGGGCCTACTCGACCAGCCGCTTCGGCTTCGCGTCCCTGGGGGCGGGCCGAGGCGGCTGTTCGTCTGAGGAGGCAGGGCGGTCAGACGGCAGCTGGTTGATGCTGTTCTCCGCGTCCGACAGGGCGCGCTTGAATTCGCGCAGGCCCTTCCCCACCGCTTTCCCCGCCTCCGGCAGCCGGTTCGCTCCGAACACTAGGAGCACGATGACCGCCAGAATGATCATTTCAGTGCCGCTCATGTTCCACATACCAACCTCTTACTGATTCAGTCGTTTCGGGGCGCCGCCTGCGGACGAGGGCGGCACCGAGCCGCTCGGCTCCTCCGGCTCCTTGGGCCCATCATCCTTGAGACCCCGCTTGAATTCCTTGATCCCTTTTCCGATCGACGATCCGATCTCCGGGATGCGCTTCGCGCCGAAGAACAACACGAGGATCCCGAGCAGGATCACGATTTCGGTGAAGCCAAGATTGGGCATGAGGTGCCTTTCTAGAAAAGCGACCGGGCAACCAGAAACGCGATCGCGACCCCGACAACCGCGAGCAGAGAGACGTCCAGCCCGATCGGTCCCAACGTAAGCGACAGCACGAGCAGATCCAGGTGAATCGGCCCGATGGTGGGCGTGACGGACCACGTAAACACTTCGCGCGCCGGTCCCTGCGGTAAGAAACGTCGCAGGAACGCGTGCAGCAATCCGCCCACGACGAATCCTACTGCCAGCACGCCAACATAGAAACCGGGACGACGGGGACCGTGCATGGTTAGCTCCGCCGTTCCACGGCGTACGCGATGCTTCCCTGCAAGGCGTCCCGCGCCGGTGAGGCGGGCAGCACGTCCAGCTCCGCCTCCGCCTGCTGCGCCAGCTCGAGCGCACGCTGCCGCGCCACTTCGAGCCCACCGGCCGCCTCCACCTGGCGGATCACCTCCGCAACCAGATCGTCACTCGGCTCCGCCGCTTCCATGAGGGCAGCCACCACGCGACGCCCCGGGCCGTCGGCGGGCATCCGGTTCAGCGCAGCAATCAACGGCAGCGTCACCTTGTGTTCGCGCAGATCGAGCCCCGACGGTTTGCCGGTGACGACCTCGGTTTGCGTGTAATCCAGCAGGTCGTCGGTGATCTGGAAGGCCATGCCGAGCAACATGCCGAAGCGGGCGAGCGCCTGCCGGTAGGCCGGGGGAGCCGTGAGCGCCCCGACTTCGCAAGCGCCCGACAGTAGCGACGCGGTCTTGGCGCGGATCAGCGCGTCGTAGGCCCCTTCGCCGTAGGCGAGTTTGTCGTGCGCCTCGAGCTGGCGCATCTCCCCCACAGTCATCTCGTTCGTCACGCGCGCCAGGACGCGCAGCGCTTCATGGGCATCGAGCCGCACTAGCTCGATGATCGCGCGGGAGTAGAGGTAGTCGCCCATGATCACCGCGATCTGATGCGAGAACAGCGCGTTGATCGTGGGCAGCCCCCGACGCAGCACCGAATGGTCGACGGAGTCGTCGTGCACGAGCGTGGCAAGGTGAATCAGCTCCACGACGGCGCCGAGCGTGATGGTGCGGGGATCGTCGGCGCCGCCCGCCCCCCCCCCGGATGCCTTGTGGCTGAGCAGGAGCAGCGTGGGACGAAACAGCTTGCCCTTCATGTGCAGGAGATGCTCGTTCACTTCACTGACGATCGGGAAGTCGGCGGCGATGACGCGGCGCAGCTCGGCAACGACCTGCTCGAGCTCTTCGGCCACCGGCCGCTGCACGTCGCGCAGACTGACCCCTGCGACTTGCTGGCTCACGTCACTTCGCCCTGGCGAGCGCTTTGACGCGCTGCTCGGCATCGAGGAAGCGAATGTCGACCGCGAAGACGCGCCCGTAGAGATCGCGCGCATCAGCCTTCTTGCCCTGTTGCTCGAGCGCGCGACCCAGCCAGTAGAGGACGCCGAGGCGCTCCTGATCCCCGGAGGCCGGGAGATCGAGGCCGCGCCGCAGAATCGATTCGGCGACGCCGAAGGCGCCTTTCTCGAAGAAGCAGACGCCGAGCATCTCCGAGGTGCGGAGCTTGCCCTCGGGGGCGCGTAGCGCCTTCTGGAATTCGGCGATCGCCTCGTCGAGCAAGCCCATCTCCTTGAACGCCACCCCGAGATCGTAATGAGACTGGAAGTCCGCCTCGTCGATGTTCTCGTCGATCCCCTGCTTGAACCGCGTGAGCATGTCCTGAAAATCCTGCTCCTCGTCGCCGGTGGGCTCCTCGTCCGCGACGGTCATGCGCGTGTCGCGCGCCGGTCCTTCGTCGTCGTCGCTCAACATCGAGCCAAGGTCCACGAAGTCCCCATCGACGCTGGCCTCGTCGCGCACCTTCATCTTGGCGTCTTTCGCCTTGACCTTGCCCTCGGGCTTGGACGGCGCGACGGCCGGCGCGAGCATCGCCAGCGCCCCTTTTGCCCGTTCGTTCTTCGGATCGTGCTCGGCCACGCGCGCGTACACGGCGCGCGCCTTCTCCGGCAAGTCCGACCGCAGCAGGGCGTCCGCCAACTCGAGATATGCGTCGATCAGTCTTGCCTTGTCGCCGGCTTTGAACGCGAACTCGACCGCCTTCTGCCGGTGCCGGACGCTATTGGGATCGAGACGCAGGATCTCGTCCACCAACTCCCGCGCGTGGGGCAGGTTGCCGGCATTCTCGTACCCCGCGGTCGCAAGATCGAGCTCTTCGATCCCGCGCTCCCGGTCGCCCTGTTCGATGAGCGCTTCCCCGAGCGCCTGGTGGGCCTCCGGATCGTCCGGGTTGTCGGCGACCCGCGACTCGAGCTCCTCGATTTCTGGGGCGGCCGGCGTCTGTTCGATGTTCGAGAACACGAGGGAGCCCGCATGATCTCCCTGGCTGATCTCATCGACGCCGAGATCGATGAACCCCGAACGCCGCCCGCCCGTCGAAATGGACGTTTCGTCCTCGGTCTGGATGAAGCTCGGGTGCGACGGCGGCGACGGCGGCGACTCTTCGAGCGTCAGCGGTTCATCATCCACATCGTGACCGGCGTCGGTCGTGGCGGTCTGGAAATCGGGCTCGAGCTCGAGAGGCGGAACCTCGACCACAGCTTTCCGCTTGCCGGTCCCCGACGCCGGTGCCGGGGGCGACGGGAGGGGGGGGGGGCGCTTGGGCACGACCGGCTTTACACGCGGCGACTCCGCCGCCGCCGGCTGCGGCTTGTTGAACTTGGGGGCAGCGGACTTCTTTCCCGGCGGCGGGGGCGGAGGCGTTTCCGTGACATTGCCCTCGAGCACCAGGTCGGCGTCATCCAATCCCGGCACATCGGCAGCGACCTCCCCCCCCCGGGGCGGCTCGGGGGGCTCGTCGGGCATCGTGGGCTCGAGCTCGGGGAGCGTCTCCAACTCGAGATCCCCCGGCCGCACCTCCTCGCGAATCGACGGAGTCTTGGGTGCGCTGGCCTGCACCTGACCGAAGTCCGCTGTGGTCGTCTCGAATCCCTCGAGTGTATCGCCGCCCGCACCGGTCCCCGGCGTTTCATTCACGAGACTGGTCGTCTCGATCTGCAGCGATTCGTCGGGCTCGGGCAC
>Ga0070680_100004958_pt1 | contig 10025 bp, 9 predicted proteins | sample KBSC73BmetaG_FD_64672 | JGI IMG/M metagenome (GOLD analysis project Ga0070680, IMG submission 64672) | Corn rhizosphere microbial communities from Kellogg Biological Station, Michigan, USA - KBS C7-3B metaG | ecosystem: Host-associated > Plants > Roots > Rhizosphere | place: USA: Michigan... | reverse complement strand
GGGCCATTATGGCTGAAACGCTCGCCGGACCAGGCCTTGCGGATGAGCGCCACCCCGTCCTTCAAGCGCTCCTGCGCGCCTTGGAGCGGCACGTGCAGCCGATCGTAATCGTATTCAACGAAGCCGCGGCCGACGCCGAGCTCGACCCGCCCATTCGACATGAGGTCGATCATCGCCCATTGCTCGGCGATCTCGATCGGGCTGTGCAGCGGCAGCACGATGATCGAGGAGCCGAGACGGACGCGCTTGGTGCGTTGAGCGAGAGCCGCGACCATGACGGTCGGCGACGGGATGAGACCGCCATAGGCATCGAAATGATGCTCGTTGGCGAACAGCATGTCGAAGCCGGCATCCTCGCTCGAAACCAAGAAATCGACGAAGCGCCGCATGAAGCCGCCGACATCGCCGTCGACATCCTCGAAATAGGTTGGCAGACAGAAATGGCCGAATTTCATCGCACGACGCCCCCTTACGCGGCCCTTGCCGGCCGGCCGCCATTGTAATTTGCCGAGCCCGCTTGGGTAGCGATTTCAGCAGAAAAAGAACTTTCCGATCCGTCATTCCGCGATTGGCGCAGGCCGGGCCGCGCGCGACGGGCGGTCTTGAAAGCCTAGCACAAGTCATTTCCCGGCCACGGGCTACAGCCGCTTGCGACGGATGGTTATAGTTTCGCCCATGCCCCCGCCGGGGCGTAGAGCGTCCGCGCCCCCTCATCGCCGCTGCGCTCGAAGGAGCCGTTATGCCGCCGATGCTTGACCTCGATCTCAGCAATTCGGTCGATATCGACCTCGGAGGTGCCGCCTTCAAGGCGAATGCGCGAAAGCACCTCGCCGAATGGGCGAGAAGGCCGCCCTTTTACGTGCTGAACAATGGGCCGCCCCAAGTCATCGTCGGCCGTCACGCCGACGCCTTGGAGGTATTTACCGACCCCATTCGCTTCGCCTCCGAAGTGCCGCGCGGCCGAGGCTACGAGCAGTTCGACAAGTTCATGGGCCGAAAGGGCATCCCGCAAACCGATGGCGAGCAACATGCCCGGCTGCGCCGCCTTCTGATGCCGGCCTTCTCGTCGCGGCGCATCGCGCAGCTCCAATCGAGGATCGAAGACATCATCGCCGGAATGCTCGACGAGATCGAGCAAGGCGGCCCTCAATTCGACGCCATGCAAGATTACGCCGCAAAGCTCGTCGTCGGCGCGCTGCTCACCGCTATGCTCGATCTGAACGCGTCGCAAAAACGCACTTTGCTGGACTTCCAAGCGGTTCAGCCGCAACTGACCGCGGTGAAGCCGGGCCAAGCCTGGCCCCCGGAGTGCTGGGATGCATATCAGCGCTTTTCGGCAGTCGTGAAGGAGGTCATCGCCGAGCGCCGCGCCGCGCCGCGCTCCGACTTCGTTTCCGATCTCGTGCTGGCGCACGACAACGGAGACAAGCTCGATGACGAGGAGCTCTTCGACCTGATCTTCGCCATGTTCGCGGCGCTGGCGACGACGCCGAGGTCAGGCAGCGGTGCCCTCTACATGCTTTATTCGCATCGCGACCAGCTGCAGCAGCTGCTCTCGGATCCGTCTCTCATACCGGATGCCATCGACGAGTGCTTGCGCATCGCCGGGAATGGCTATTTCACATTCCCGCGCGTCGCGACGATCGACACGAGCGTCGGCGGAACGCCCATCAGGACAGGCATGATCGTGCGTCCCTCGCCCCAGGCCGCGAATTACGATCCACAAGTCTTCCCGGACCCATTGCGGTTCGACATCCACCGCAAACCGAAAATGATCATGACCTTCGGCGCGGGGCCTCATCGTTGCATTGGCAGCCACTTGGCGCATACGACGCTTAGCCTGGCCGTGCGACTGTTGCTCGCCCGCTTTCCCGAAGCGCGGCTCGCCGATCCAAACTTCGAGCCCGTCTATGGCGGGTCGGTCGGCGAGCTGCGGATGGAAAGCCTGCCGATGATGACAAGGTAATTCGGACTTTAGCGCGTTTGCCTCAAAGCTTCGGGGACTGCGCGTGAAGTCAGGCGCTAAGCCGCCACTTTCATTACCCGCCGATAGTCGCCGAGCCGCTCGGCTACACGCGGACGCAGCGCGCCGCCAAACTTCTTCATCGCTTCGAAATCGGCCGCGGGCACTTTCTCGGGGACGGAGGCGATGAAGCTCGGCAGCGCCTGGACGCGGCGCCACCAATCCTGCGCCGCCGGACGGCCCTCGAGCCAGACATCGAGCAGATCGAGATAGGCCATGCGCGCAACGAACGGCATCATGTTGATGTCGGCGAGCGACAGCTCGGCGCCGAGCAGCCAAGGCCCCGCCGCTTTCAAATCCTTTTCCATCTTGCCGAAGGCCATGTCGAAGGCGCCGATGCCCTGGAGGACATAAGGGCTCTCGACGCCCTCTTCATAGGTCGAGATCAGCCGCGCGCGCTTGATCGGATCGCCGACATTCTGGTAGCGGCCTTGCCGCTGCTCTTCGGTCATGTTGCGCATGCGCTCGCGGAACATCGCCGAGAAGCTCAGCTCGCGCGTCGCCTCGAAGAGCTGTTCGTCGACCGCCTTGCTCCACAGCCGCATGCGCGCGCGCAGGAACGGGTCCTGCGGCACCAGCCGCCGCGCCGGAAAGCATTCGTCGAGATACTCGCAGATCAAGGTCGATTCGATGACGACGCGGCCGTCATGATCGAGCGCGGGGACCACGCCCTTCGGGTTGATCTTCAGATATTCGGGCGAGAACTGCTCGTTCCGGAAGAGATCGACATTCTGCGTTGCGTACTCGATCCCCTTCTCCGTCAAGGTGATGAAGACCTTCTGCGTGCAGATCGAATTGAAGTAGCTATAGACCTTGAGCATGCTCTCTCCTCTTCCGGCGGCTCCCCGCTGCTTTAGACAGCGAGCTCGGCAAGCTTGCGCCGCGCGCGCAGCCCGGCGACGTCGGCGTTGACGCTCCACTCCGGCAAATCCGGGCCGCCCTCGTCATAAAGCCCCTGGATCGCCTCGAGCACGACGCGATCCTCCTCGAGCACCGCGCGCATCCCCTCGATGAGCTCAACCGGATGCGTCTCCGGATAGGAGCTCGTCATCGTGAGGAACTGATAATGCTCGTTGGTGCGCGACGGCGTGATCGGCATGACGTTGATGCGCACATGCGGTGCATGGCCGGGACGATCCGGGAAGGTGAAGGTATTGCGGATGATGTGGAGGTTGGGCAGATAGGCAATCGATTCCAGCCGCCGGTCGAAGGTGGTGACGCCGTGCAGCCCGTATTGATTTGTGTTCGACGGCGTCGGCGTGTCACCCTTCAGCTCCCGGATGAGACGCACGGTCTTGCCTTCGCTCTCGAGCTTGAAGCTCGAGCTCGCCATGCGTCCGCCATCGAGCGCGGTGCCGTGCAGGAACGAGATATGCGAGGTATCGAGCAGATTCTCGAAGAGCAGCGCGTAATTCGACTTGATCTCAAGCATCAGATAGGGCTTCGCCGACCAGCCCGGCGTATCGAGCCCGAATTCGCCGCAATCCGGCAGCAGCGCCGGATCGGCCGTCTCAGGCGCGCCCGGCCAGAGCCAGACGAAACCGCCCTTCTCGATCACCGGATAGGCATGCACCGCAAGCTCGGGCAGGATCGCCGCCTGGCTCGGCACGCGCACGCACCGGCCCGACGCGGCGTAGCGAAAGCCGTGATAGGGGCATTGCAGTGCGTCCTCGACGATTTTGCCGAGCGACAGCGGCGAGCCGCGATGCGGGCAGCGATCCTGAAGCGCGACCGGCTCGCCCGCAGCAGTGCGGAACAGCGCGATACGCTCGCCGCAGCAATACCGCAGCAGCGGGCGCTCGGCATCGACCTCGTGCGCGAATGCCACGACATACCAGTTCTCGCGCAGCACGGGCTGGGTGGCGGGGCAGATCGAGCGCGGGCTTGCTGAATCCAAGGCGGCCTCCTCCATGACAAGTCTATGTTATAGATTGTATGATAAGTTTTACATTCTACAACGTCAATCGTGCTATCAGGTGAGGTCCGATCACATTGAATCACCTTCATTCTATCGTCACCCGCGGGCTTGACCCGCGGGTCCATGGATTGCCGGGTCAAGCCCGGCAATGACAACTATGAAATGAGCCAGCCTGATCGAATGCCGCTCAAGGACGTGCGAATGAGAAATCACCTCGACATCAAGAAAAAATCAGCCAGCCGACGCGAGCGACCCGGCATTCAGTCCGTCGAGATCGGAAGCCGCATTCTCGCCGCCATGACCCAGGCAGCGCAGCCCTTGCAGTTGAAGGACATCGCCAATCGCTGCGACATGCCGGCAGCCAAAATCCACCGTTATCTCGTCAGCCTGACGCGCACGGGCCTGGTGGTGCAGGACGAAACGGACGGCCGCTACAGCATCGGTCCCGCCGCCATTGCCCTGGGATTGGCCGGCCTCCATTCGCTCGATGTGGTGCGCATCGCCTCGTCCGCGCTCGCCGAGTTGCGCGATGACACCGGCGAGACTGCCGTGCTCGCCACCTGGAGCGATGCGGGTCCGGTCATCATCCGCATCGAAGACAGCTCTCGCCCGGTCTTCATGAATGTGCGCGTCGGCTCGACCTTGCCGGTCCTCCGCAGTGCGGTCGGGCGCATCTTCGCCGCCTATCTTCCCAAGGCAGAGGCCGGACCGCTCATGGCAAAAGAGCAGCGTCGCAGCCGAAGCACGGAGCCCGGCAAAGCAACGCCGGTCGACGCGATCCTTGCGGCGACGCGGCGGCACGGCATCGCCTCCGTCGAGGGCGATCTCGTTCCTGGCGTCACGGCGCTCGCGGCGCCGATTTTCGATCACCGCGCGCGCCTTGTTGCGTGCATTGCCTTGCTGGGTGGCGCCGAGCATCTCGGCGCGAGCGCCCTATCGCACAACGCCGCGCTGCTGAAGCGCAGCGCCGTGGCGATTTCCCGGCGCCTCGGCTTCGTCGAACCCTAGGCGAGGACGAGCGCGAAAATCTGGCGCTCAAGCGACGGCGGACATGCTAGCGTGGCAGGCAAAACCGGCGGGAGGGACGCATGCTTCGCATCATCGACACGCACCATCACATCTATCCGCCGCGCTATGTCGCGCAGAATCTGCAGCGCCTCCTGGACGATGCGAGCCTCCTGCCCGCCTCTGCCTATCAGAGCTGGACGCCCGGCCTCGCGCTCGAGCAGATGGACAAGGCCGAGATCCAAAGCGCCGTCACCTCGATCACCAGCCCCGGCATCTGGTTCGAGGGCGATACGGGCGCCCGCGCCCGCGCCCGCGACTGCAACGAGTTCGGCGCGCAAATGATGCGCGATCATCCCGGCCGCTTCGGCATGTTTGCGGCCATCCCCGTCCCCGATATCGACGGCAGCCTTGCCGAGATCGCTTATGCCTTCGATGTGTTGAAGCATGACGGCATTGGCGTCCTGACGAGCTATGCCGGCAAGCTCCTCGGCGATCCCGCCTTCGATCCGGTGTTCGACGAGCTCAATCGCCGAAAAGCCAAGGTCTTCGTTCATCCGACCATGTCTTGCGGCAATCTCTTTCCCGGCGTTTCGGGCCCGACCATCGAGTTTCCGGTCGACACCGCACGGACCATCGCGAGCCTCCTGCTGCGCGGTACCTTCGCGCGCTGTCCAGGCATCACCTTCATCTTCTCGCATGGCGGCGGCGTGCTGCCCTCGATCGTGCAGCGCGTGCTCGGCAGCTTGCGCCATATGAGCGAAGCGGAGCGTGCGCGCCTCGCGCCCAAAGGCGCCGAACACGAATTGCGCCGGCAATATTACGATACCGCCAGCATCGCGATGAATCCCGCCGGCATGGCGGCGGTCCTGAAGCTCTTTCCCGCGAGCCAGATCACCTTCGGCTCGGATGCGCCTTTCGGCTCGACGACAGGGATCGCCGAGGCGCTGACAAACCTCGACCTCGCGCCCCAGGTTCTCGCGGGCATCCGCCGCGACAACGCGCTGCAGCTTTTCCCACGCTTTGCGTGAAGCGCCTTCGCTCCGAGGCGGCGCGGCGAATTATCCACAGCGTTGGCGCGAGCGAGTTCAACGCCAGGCGCGGGGGCGATCGGCGGGCCCTCGCGCGCAAATCTCAATCACACCATAGAATCGTTGATCGTGATCGTTTTCCATTCCGACGGATGATAATCTCGCAAAACTCCTGAACCCTTTGTAGATTTTCAGCCCGCGGATTTCTGTTACGGTCGCGCTCCTTTTGAGTGCCCTTCAGCCCGTTCCCGCAAAGCACCCGTGACACACACCACCGCAGATGCCCGTTTCGGCCTGGCGCCGGGGATTTTATTCAGCGCCGCCATCGCCACCATCGCATTCGGCTTGCGCGAACTCCCCGGCATGAGCGTGCTGAGCCCGATGATCCTCGCCGTGCTCATCGGCATTCTCTGCCACAATATTTTCGGCACGACGCCGGTTCTGCGCAGCGGCATCAATTTCTCCGCGCGGCAAGTGCTGCGCTTCGCGGTCGCGACGCTCGGGCTTCAGCTCACGGTCGCGCAAGTGGCCGAGATCGGCGGCGGCGGCATCGCCCTCGTCATTGCCGTACTGACGGCGAATTTCCTTGTCACCAAATGGCTCGGCCGCCTGTTGCGCGTCGACGCCAGGCTTTCGGAACTGATCGCCGCGGGCTCCTCCATCTGCGGCGCCTCGGCCGTGGTCGCGACCAACGCGGTCACGGGCGGCAGCGACGAAGACGTGGCTTACGCCGTCGCTTGCGTCACCATCTTCGGCTCGATCGCGATGTTCGTCTTCCCGCTCATCGGCGCGGCGCTCGATCTCGCCCCCCGCACCTATGGGCTGTGGTCGGGATCCTCGATCCACGAGATCGCGCAAGTGGTCGCCGCAGCATTCCAGCGGGGCGCCGAAGCCGGCCACCTCGCCACTGTGACGAAGCTGTTGCGCGTCGTCATGCTTGGCCCTCTGGTCATCGCGCTGGGCCTGATGCGCCGGCGCGGCGCCGCCGCAGGCGCGCCGAAAGCGCCGCTTGTGCCCTGGTTCGTCACCGCCTTCATCGCGCTGGTGGCGGTTGCGACCGCCTTCCCGATCCCGCCCGCCGCGATGAAATGGATCGCTCTCGCCACCACTTTCTTGTTGTCGATGGCACTGGCGGGACTCGGTCTCGAGACCGATCTGCGCAAGCTCCTCGCCAAGGGCTTGACGCCCCTGCTCCTCGGCGCGGCCTCGGCCGTCTTCATCGCGAGCTTGAGCCTTGCGCTGATCATGGGCTTGGGACTGAGTTAGGGCAGTTTTCGTTTAAGTTAGGCCGTCATGCTCGGACTTGATTCCGCGCATCCGCGTCTTCAGACGCCGTAAAGACGTGGATGGCCGGTACGGAGTGCGGCCATGACGGTTCGATTTAAACCGTAGATTCGCGAAGACTGCGTTCAAATACCGCCGCCATCCACCGTGTTGCGCTCGGCGTGCCAGCGCAGCATTCCGCCCGCGAGATTGGCGACGCGCGCGAAACCCGCCTGCTGCAGCATCACCGCCGCTTGCGCCGAGCGTCCGCCCGAGCGGCAGACGGTGACGACCGGCCGGTCGCGTTGGAGCTCGTCCTGGCGCTTGCCGAGCGCGCCGAGCGGGATGAGCGCGGCACCCGCCAAATGGCCGAGCTCGCCCTCGAATTCATCGGGCTCGCGCACATCGACGATCTGCACCTCGCTTGCATGCTCTTCGAGCCAATAGGGCTCGATCTCCCAAATGCCGGCAAAGCTCAAGGTCACGGGCGCCCAGTCGGGCTCGGCCGGGATTGCCGCGCTTTCCATGAGGTTGCCGCAGCGCAGATTGGCAGGCACGGCGATGTCCATCTTCTTCGGATGGGCGAGGTTGAGATTCTGCATATAGCCGGTGAAGTCGCTCTCGCTGCGCTCACCGCCGAGCCGCGGGTTGAAGCGAGATTCCTCGGCGACGGTGGTGACGCTGGCGCCGCGGTAATCATGGCCCGGATAGAGCAGGCAGGAGCCCGGTAAGGTGAAGATTTGATTTTGCACCGAGCGATAGAGCGCGCCGGCGCTGCCGCCCTGGAAATCGGTCCGCCCGCAGCCGCGAATGAGCAGACAATCGCCGGTGAACGCCATGCTGCGATCATCGAGCAGGAAGGTAATGCACCCCGCCGTGTGGCCCGGGGTCTCGCGCACTTCAAGATGGCGCTCGCCGAACGCAATTCGGTCGCCTTGCGCGAGGAGCCGGTCGGCGCCTTCGGCGCCGGCGCGCGCGCTCAAGGCGATCCGGCTGCCAAGGCGGTGCTTCAGGATCGAGGCGCCAGTGACGTGATCGGCATGGACATGGGTCTCGAGCGTCCAGGCGAGGCGCAAGCGCAGCTCGCGGACCAGCGCGGCATCGCGCTGCGCTTGCTCGAAAACCGGATCGATGAGCACGGCCTCGCCGCCTTCGCGATCGGCAAGGAGATAGGTATAGGTCGAGGATTGCTGATCGAACAATTGCCGGAAAAGCAGCATGACTCCCTCGCGGCGCAAATGAGCGCTTCGCCGCGCAGCATAGCCGAAAGCCGTGTCAGCCGTCGAACAAGAGACGCGCGTTCGTCTCGGCCCGGCGCCGCCTAAGAGCGAGCGCGGCGGAGCACCCAGACGGCCGCGAGCAGCGATCCCACCGCAAGCGCGGTCGCGACCGGCGGCGCGACCATCGTGCAAAAAGCGCCGAGGCTCGCGACCCGGACACAGACCGGCACAACCGCAGGACCCATGGCTTCACCTCCGTTGGCAGAAACCCTAGCGCCTTGAATGGCTCTGTCCAGCCGCATCCAACCGCGGCTCACGCGCCCGGGAAGACATGCTCGCCCTCGGCCGTGCCTGCCGCCGGCTCGTTCACGCCATAGAGAAACGGCGCGAGCACGAGACCGCGGCCTTCGGGATCGCGAAACGCCACGGCGCCGGTGGCCATCCAATAAGGATGCGCCGCGACCGGTGCGAGACCCGCCGCTTCGAGACGCGCGCGCGCCGCGGCCATCGTCGCCGCATCGCGAAAATAAAGGCAGAGCTGCTCGTCGGGATCGACCGGCACCGGCGTTTCCGCCGCGACGAGCTCGAAGGTGCAAGCGGAATCCGGCAGCGCGAAGATCGCGCCGGTGCTGCCATAGCTTCCCGCGAAACTCTCGACGAGCCGCAGGCCGACGACGTCGCGATAGAAGGCAACCGCCTCCTGAAACCGGTGATAGCGCCGGGCAAAGCGGATGGCGCCGAGCCCCGCGAGCGGGGCTGGCCAATTCCGGCGTTGTTGCTCCTGACCTTGCATCGCGTCTCACCTCCTCGCACGTGCCGCCAATCCTCGGCGCAGGGCATTGCGAGAGAAAAACAAATAAGTGTGATCGCGAGCGGATTGGCTGCGCCTTCGAAACAGCAGTGTCGTCTAGACTCTCCGCCGTCGCGCGGTCTAATTTCCGCGCAAAGGGGGAAAATCACACAATGACAGTCCGATTGACATTCCGCGCGATCCGTTTCGCACCCGCGCTCGCCATTGCCGCGCTCGCGCTCTCGCCTGCCTTGCCCGCCGCGGCCGCGGAACTCGAGCACACCTCGCTCGCGCTGCCGACGATCACGCTGGGGTTCCTCAGCCGCTGGGTCGCCGACGACGAGGGCCTTTGGACGAAAGAGGGGCTCGAGGTCAAGGTCCAGGTCATCCAGGGCATCGGCTCCACCAATGCGGTGATCTCGGGCTCGATCGATTTCGCCTATGCCTCGGGACCGACCATCACCCGCGCCACCGCGCGCGGCCAGCATCTCGTCGCGCTCGCAACGCAATCGCATGAATCGGGCGAATACATCATTCTGCGCAAGTCGATCGCCGAAGCCGCGCATTTCGATCCGAGCGCGCCCCTCAAAGAGCGCGGCAAGATCCTGAAGGGCCACCGCTTCGCGGTCGGCGGCGCCGGCGCAATTCCCGATGTCGTCCTGCGCGTCGTCGCGCGCGACGCGGGCGTGCCGGTCAACGATGTGACCATCTCGCCGCTGCCGCCCAACGAGGCGATCGCCGCCTTCAAGCGCGGCGCGGTCGACGGCTTCGTCTC
>Ga0070680_100004956_pt1 | contig 10026 bp, 8 predicted proteins | sample KBSC73BmetaG_FD_64672 | JGI IMG/M metagenome (GOLD analysis project Ga0070680, IMG submission 64672) | Corn rhizosphere microbial communities from Kellogg Biological Station, Michigan, USA - KBS C7-3B metaG | ecosystem: Host-associated > Plants > Roots > Rhizosphere | place: USA: Michigan... | reverse complement strand
TCGGTCTCGACAAGGGCTTCTTCAAGGAAGAGGGCTTCGCGACCGAGACGATCCCCTTCCAGAACTCGCCGCAAGCGATTCAGCTCATCGTGTCGAAATCCGCGCAGATCGCAGGCGTGCAGCCGGAATCGCTGATGGACGCCAATCGGCACGGCGCCGATCTGGTCGCGATCGCGCAGCCCGAAAGCGCGCCCGACTGGTCCTTCGTCGTCTCGAAGTCGATCAAGAGCTGGGCGGACATCAAGGGCAAGATCATCGGCTTCAGCTCACTCAAGGTCAACGAGGTGTGGCTCACCGAGAGGCTGCTCGCCGCACACGGCTTGAAGCGGAGCGATTGGACCGGGATTCAGGTCGGCATCACGCCGCTCAAAGTCGCGGCGATGGAGAAGGGCTCGATCGCCGGCGCCGCCTTGTTCCAGCCCGGCGCGGAGAAGGCGATCCAAAGCGGGCTGAAGGAGCTCGGGCGCTACGCGCAGATCGGCGCCTATCCGCCGACGCTCGTCGTCGCGAGCCGCAGCTGGGCGATGCAAAACAACAATGGCGCGCGCGCGAAAAAGGCGTTCGAGCGCTCGCATCAGTGGCTCGCCGATCCGGCGAACCGCGCCGAGGCCGAGCGGATCCTCCAGAAGTACACGAAAGTCGATGCCGAAATCGCCAAGACGATCTATCAGCAGCTGTTCATTACGGATAAGAGCTACAGCCGCACCGGCGACGTCGATCCGGCGGGCTTCAAGCGCGCGCTGCAACTCGTTGCCGATGCCGGCGAAATCGCCGCCGACAAGCTGCCCGCGCCCGAAACCATGATGCTGCCGCGCTGAGCGGCGGTCGCGGTTCCCCGCGTCCGGTGAAGAAAACGCATGGCTGCTAGCGTCGAGGGCGAATTGACAGTGCCGATGCCCGGGTGTTACCTCCGACAGCCTTCGAGCGGAGTCGGCTGATCATGCCGCGAGTATCCATCGGCGACAGTCGCATGTATTACGAACGGCACGGCGGCGGGTTTCCGGTGCTGTTCGTGACCGGGCTTTCGGGCTATGCCAGCTTCTGGCGCGATCAGATTCCGGCCTTTTCGCGCAGCTACGACGTGATCGTCTACGACCATCGCGGCGTTGGCCAGAGCGATCATGTCGGCGCCGCTTCGAGCATCGACCGCCTGGCGGCCGACGCCATCGCCCTCATCGATCAGCTCGGCCTCAAGAAGATTCACATCATCGGCCATTCCGCGGGCAGCGCGGTGGCTCAAATTCTCGCGATCGACCATCCGGAGCGGCTCGCGAGCGTGGTGCTGGCCGGGGCCTGGACCAAGCCGGACGCCTATTTCCGCCGCTTCTTCGGCCTGCGGAAGGAATTGCTGTCGCGGCTCGGCCCCTCCTCCTACATCCAGGCTAATACGCTGTTCCTCTATCCCGCCAACTACATCGCCGCCAACAACGAGCATCTGCGGCAGCTCGAAGCGCAATGGCTTGCGAATTTTCCGCCGCTCGAAGTGACCGCGAGCCGGATCGATGCGATTTTGGCATTCGACCGCACCGCCGATCTCAGCCGCATCCGCGTCCCGACCCTCGTGCTTTCGGCGCATGACGACCTCATCACCCCGTCCTATTTCGGCGAGGAATTGGCGCGCCGCATTCCGGGTGCGGAAGCGAAATTTTTCCCGCAAGGCGGGCATGACTTCACCCGCGTCGTGCCGCGCGAATTTAACCAAGCGGTGTTGCCCTTCCTCCAGGCTCACACCCCGCGGGAACAGGCTTAACGCGCTGTTTCTTCACGCTTCTTAAAGCCTTTGCCCGCACCATCCGAAGCTCGCGATCCGTCGATCTCGAATGCTTGGGCAGTATGGCTGAATTTCCACGAGATTCCTTTGGCGTCGCAGGTGCGCCGCAAGACGCACCGGGCTCGGAGCGCTCGCCGGTAACGCGGGCGCTCGCCGCGGCGGGCGACGTCGCCTATGTCTGGGAGCTCGAGAGCGACGCGCTCCAATGGCATGGCGCGCTGAGCGATCTGGGCTTTGCCGCCTCGACCGTGCTCGCCCGCGGCCAGGCCTTCGCCGAGCGGATCAACCCCGACGACCTGTTGCTGCGCCAGCAGCAGCTGCATGCGCATTACACGCGCGGCTCGCGCTTCGACTGCGAATACCGCATTCGCCTCGAGAGCGGCGATTTCGCCTGGCTGCATGACCGGGGCGCTGCCGAGTTCGATGGCGCCGGCCGGCCCAAGCGCGTCTTCGGCGTGCTCCGGCTCGTCACGTCGCGCAAGCATCAGGAGCAGCAGCTCGAGCATTGCGCCAATTACGACGAGCTCACCGGCCACTTCAACAAGAAGCGGCTGCGCGAGGTGCTGGATCATCTCTTGGCCGCGAGTTTCCGCGCCAGCCACCCGGGCGCCTATCTCGCGGTCGGCATCGACAAGCTCGCGACCATCAACGACGCCTTCGGCTACAAGGCCGCGGACGAGGTGCTGGTCGAGATCGGCCATCGCCTCGATCAGTGCCTGCGGGCCTCGGACGTGATCGGCCGGGTCGGCGGCGACCGGTTCGGCATCGTCCTGGCGCATTGCGCCGAATCGCATGTCGCCGCGGCCGCCGACAAGATTCTCGCCGCGGTCAGCCGCGTGCCGATCGAGACCGCGGTCGGCCCGATCTACGCCACCGTCTCGATCGGCTCGGTCGCTTTCCCCGATCAGGCGAAGACCGCTTACGAGGTGATGACCCGCGCCGAGAGCGCGCTCGCCGAGGCCAAGCGTGCCGGCCGCGACTGCCTCGTGCCCTATCGCCTCTCGGAAGAGCAGCGCAGCCGCCACCGCGTCGATATGGCGCTGGGCGAGCGCGTGCAGCGCGCCTTGAAGGAGGGCCGTCTCACCCTCGCTTATCAGCCGGTGGTGGCGAGCACGACGGGCGCGATCGACTATCACGAATGCCTGTTGCGCATGATCGCCGAGGATGGCCGCATCGTGATGGCCGGCGCCTTCGTGCCGGCGATCGAGCAGCTGGGCTTCATCCGCATCATCGACCGTTTCGTTCTGGAAACGGCGGTGGCCGAGGTCGCGGAGCACAAGGACATCTGCCTCGGCATCAACATCTCGGGGCTTACCGCGACCGACCGGCCGTGGCTGCGGACCTTCACCTCGCTGTTGCGCAACAAGCCCGAGGTCGCGCGCCGCCTCCTGGTCGAGATCACCGAGACCGAGGCCTTGCACGACATCGAGGAATCGGTGCGCTTCGTCGGCACCTTGCGCGATCTCGGCTGCCGCGTCGCGCTCGACGATTTCGGCGCCGGCTTCACCTCGCTGCGCCATCTTCAGGCCTTGGCCGTCGACATCGTCAAGATCGACGGCTCCTTCGTGCGCAATCTGACGCAGAGCACCGAGAACCAGGTCTTCCTGCGTCATCTCGTCGGCTTGGCGCGCGGCCTCAATCTTCAGACCGTCGCCGAATGCGTCGAGACCGCCGAGGAAGCGGCGATCCTCCGGCATGAAGGCGTTGGTTTCCTCCAGGGCTATTATTTCGGCGCGCCCTCGCTCGAGAAGCCCTGGCTCGTCAAGCCGCCCAAGCGCCAAACCCTCTCGAGCGCCGCGGGCTAAGCGGCACTTTCGCGTCTCAGACTGGTGCGCGCGCGGCTTTGATGCCGATGCGGCGCAGCAGTGCCGCAAGCTGCTTTCCGGTGTGGGTCTCGCCGAGCTGCGCCGCAATCACGGCGCCCATGACGCTGACGAGAAACCACCAGGCGAGCTCGCAGAGAAGCCAGACTTCAAGACGCAGCGCGCTCACCATCGTTGCGGGGAGACCCGTTGCCGCGGTCAGCGCGAGGAGATGATTGTCGAGGAAGGCGCGCCACATCAGGAGCACCGTCACCAGCACGGCCGCGGCGCAAAGGCGCTTCAGCCCCGGCTCTTGCGCATGGTGACGCAGCGCCAGAAGCCCCGCGGCGATGACGAGCGCGTAGGCCGCAAAGCGCAACCGCGACGCCGACGCCATAAAGAGGCCCGCGAGCAGGACCAGCATGAAGATGACGAGATCGGGATTGCCGCGCTCGAGGGCGAAGACGATCGTGGTCGAAAGCGTCGTCGCGACGCGCAGGCCCGTCTCGGCAAGGCTTTGCGCCGGCGGCAGGGCGACGAGGCTGAGAATGAACAACAGACCCAAGCCGAAGCCGAGCGCATCGCTGAAGCTCGGTGCGACATAAGCGAGCGGCAGCCAGAGCGGCCCGTAATTGAAGGGGCGCCGCATCAGGTCGCAGGGATCGCTCACCGCCACATCGATGCCGAGGCGATGGCAATGCCAAGCCGCTGTCAGCCCATGCATGTCGAGGAAGGGGCCGAAGATGCCGGGGTCACGCCCCAGAAGCGGAGGATTGCCGCATAGGCCTCGTGCCCGCCAGCGGCATAAAGCGCGGCGAGCGCCAGAAACGCCACCAGCGCCGCCAGCGGCGGCGCGAGGCGGTAGAGGCTGAGACGCGGTGCCACGGGCGCGAAGACCTGGAAAGCAAATGCCTGCGCCGGTGCCCGCGAGGGCGCGGCGGATCAGTATCGCGCGCGCTTCGTTACGGTTTTTTCGACGGGCGTGCGGTCTTGCTTGAGAGGGCGGGCGGGGCTCAACCCGGGCCCTTGTCCTTCTTGCCGAAGGCATCGACCTGGTTCTGCAGCTCGTTGATGCGCTTCTTCAACTCGTCGAGCGAGCCGTTGGGCTCGGCCTCCTTGCCTTTCTCGCCCGGCTTGTCGGGCGAAGGCGGGAACGGCGAGAACATCTTCATCGTCTGCTCGAACAGCGCCAAATTCTGCTTGCCCATCTGCTCGAGCGGCCCAAACGGAAAGAGCCCGCCGAACGCATCCTGCAGGCTCTTTCTCATCTGCTCCTGGTTGCGCGCGAAGGACGACATCGCGTGCTCCAGATAGCGCGGCACCAGCCATTGCATGCTGTCGCCGTAAAGGCCGATGAGCTGCCGTAGGAAGCTGATGGGCAGAAGATTCTGCCCGCCTTTCTGCTCTTCCTCGACGATGATCTGGGTCAGCACCGCACGGGTGATGTCCTCGCCGGTCTTGGCGTCGTAGACGACGAAATCCGCACGCGCCTTCACCATGCGCGAGAGATCGTCGAGGGTCACATAAGAGCTGGTCGAGGTGTTGTAGAGCCGGCGGTTGGCGTATTTCTTGATCACCACCGGCGGGGTTTCGGCGCCGCCCTGTTCCGTCATTTGCTCTGCACCTTTCGGCTCCGCCATGGGCCCACCGGCTCTATACCCCTGAACTGCTTAAAGTTTAGCATAACAGCTTTGGGCCCCGCGGCTCCAGGATTGAGATGGGCCAAGCCTGGGATGAAGCATGGTTCCGCGTCGTGCCCCGCCGACGATGCGGCCCGCTGGCGCCCCGGGGCGCGGCCCGTTATGCTCGGCGCCCATGGCGGAACCGCCGGACCTCGCTTCCCTTGCCAAGCGCTATGTGGATCTGTGGCAGGACCAACTGATCGCGATGGCGGCCGATCCCGCCCTGGCCGAGAGCACGGCACGCATCCTCGCGGCGCTGGCGCCGGCGGTGTGGCCACACCAGGACCGCGGCTTTGACGCCGGGCCCGCGCCAAGGGCCGCGGCCGCTCGGGCTGCACCTGACGAGCGCGATGGGCGCGTGGCTCAGCTCGCGCGCCGCCTCGCCGCTCTTGAGAAGCGGCTCGCGGCTCTGGAGGCCGGGCTTCGCGGTCCAAGGCGCGGCGCTCAGCCTCGCGCTCAACGCCGCCCTCGCAAAAAGCGCGGCTGAGCCCGGCCGCAACGATCCGGAGGACCCTTTCCTCGAGGCACTCGACCGCGAGCTGATTGCCCGCGCCGCGGCTTTCCTCGACGGGATCGAGCGCTATCGCCGGCACCCCTATCGCCGCGGCCTCGCTGACCCGCCGCTCCTCTGGCGCGAGGGGACGACGCTGCTGCTCGATTACGGCCCGCCCGACGGCGCGCCGCTCCTCGTCGTGCCCTCGCTCATCAACCGCGCCTATATCCTCGACCTCGCGCCGGGGCAGAGCCTGCTGCGCTATTTGAGCAGCCAGGGCCTCCGCCCCATGCTGGTCGATTGGGATGCGCCGGCCGCGGCAGAGCGGCGCTTCGGCCTCGACGATTACATCGTCAAGCGCCTCGAGCCCGCGCTCGATGCGGCGCGCGAGGAGGCGGGCACGGCGCCGATCGTCATGGGGTATTGCATGGGCGGGCTCTTGGCGCTCGCCTTGGCCGCGCGCCGGCCGGGTGATGTCAAGGCGCTGGCGCTGCTGGCGACGCCGTGGCGCTTTCATGCCGAGCGCGCGGAGCATGCGCGGCTCTTGGGCGCGCTCGCCGAACCGATCGCGCGAAGCTTCGCGGCGCTGGGCGAAGTTCCGGTCGATGTGCTCCAGGCGCTGTTCTTCGCGCAGGACGCGCTGACGGCGTTGCGCAAATTCACCCGGTTTGCCGAGCTTGCCGAGGGCAGCGCCGCGGCGCGCGGCTTCGTTGCGCTCGAGGATTGGCTCAATGACGGCGTGCCCCTTGCAGTCAAGGTCGCGCGCGAGTGCCTCGGCGGCTGGTATGGCGAGGATTTGCCCGGGCAGGGGCGCTGGCGCGTCGCCGGCAGGCGCGTGCTGCCGGCAGCGGTCCAAATGCCGAGCCTCGTCGTGGTGCCGGGCAATGACCGCATCGTGCCGCCGAAGACGGCGGAGGCCCTCGCCGACGCGCTGCCCCAAGCCGAGCGCATGACGCCGCCTTTGGGCCATATCGGCATGATCACCGCGCGCGAGGCGCCAAGCGCGGTGTGGGCGCCGCTCGCCGCTTGGCTCAACGCGCAGAGCGTATAGCACGAATCCTTGAGCGCGCCGCGCCGGCGAAATGCTAGGATCGCCCGCATAACCGCGTGGATTGATCCGATCCAGCGCCGCGCCGGGGGCGCGTCATGATTTCCAACTGCGCTTGCGGCACGCCTCATTCCGGGAATTCGCGAAACCGCCATAGATAAGGTCACAGGAGCCATGTGCGACCAGCCCGATCAGGTTTTTCACCGCGACGGTTTAAGGCGCCGGAATTTCCTCAAGGCCGCGAGCGCCGCCGGCGCGCTCGGACTTGCCGGCGACGGACTCCTCGCCGCTTCGGCCCGGGCCGACGCGCTCACCAAAGCCGAGCGCGACCGGATGACGCCCGAGGACATCATCGCCATGATGAAGAAGGGCAATGAGCGCTTTCGCTCCGGCGTCCGCAAGAACCGCAACTACCTCAACGAGCAGAAGGCGAGCGCGAAGGGGCAATATCCCGCGGCCGTGTTCCTCAGCTGCATCGACTCGCGCGCCCCGGCCGAGGTGATCATGGATCTCGGCCTCGGCGATATCTTCAACTGCCGCGTCGCCGGCAATATCGAGAATCCGGACATTCTCGGCAGCATGGAGTTCGCCTGCAAGGTCATGGGCGCGAAAGTCGTTCTCGTGATGGGGCACACGGGCTGCGGCGCGATCAAAGGCGCGATCGATCATGCCGAGCTCGGCAATCTCACCGGGCTGCTCGAGAAGATCAAGCCCGCGGTCGAGGCGACGCGCTATGAGGGCGAGCGTTCGGCGAAGAACTATGCGTTCGTCAATGCGGTCGCGCGGCGGAATGTCGATATGACGCTGAGCGCCATCCGCAAGGACAGCCCGGTGCTCGCCGGCCTTGAGACCGACCATAGGATCAAGATCATCGGCGCGATGTACGACCTCGAAACCGGCGGCGTCGAGTTCTTCGCGTAGCTCGGTCGGTGCGGCGGCTTAGGCCCGCCGCACCTCTCAACCCTTGCTGATGCGCTCGGCCTCGGCGCGGACGCGCACCGCGGTGTCGTTCGCCTCGCGGACAATGCGTGCCACGTCGAAGCCGACGAGCTTGCCGCCGCGCTTCAGGATGCGCCCATCGATTACCACCATATCGACATTCGACGGGTTGGCCGATTGCACGATCATATGCGCCGGATCGGTGAACGGCGCCATGTTGAGATCGGTGGTGCGCACGAGGATGATATCGGCGCGCTTGCCGGGCGTCAGCGAGCCGACGCGATCGGCGATGCCCAGCGCCCGCGCCCCGCCCATGGTCGCGACCTGGAGCGCCGTGCGCGCCGGCATGGCGAACTCGCTCTGAGCCTCGCCATTGGCGAGGTTGAGGAAGGCCTTGGCGATGGCGAACATGTCGCAATTGCCGGCGAGCACGGTGGTGTCGACCGAAAGGCTCAAGGGCACGCCTGCCTTGACGAAGTCCATGACCGGCGTGACGCCGAAGCCGGTGCGCAGCTCGGTGAAGGGGCTGAGGCTGACCTCGGTCTTTGTCTTGCCGAGGATTTCGGTGTCGTTGTCGACCATGTTGGTGTCGTGGACGAGGATCACATCGGGCCCGAGCAGCCCGGCCTCGTTGAGCTTCTTGATTGCCTGGCGTTGCTTCACCTTCGCGAGGCCGGTACCGACATGGGTCGAGATGCGCAGGCCCAGTTTGCGCGCCGCGTCCCATTCGGCGCGGCAAATCTCGATGGTGTTGCTCTCGGGCCCGCGCGAGCAGACGCCGAGCGTCAAGAGCCCCTCGCTCGGCTTGATCCATTTCTCGTTGACGCGCGGCAGATCGGCGACATCGACCGCCTGGTTCTCCATGCGGATGCCGTGATAGCCATAGCCGAACAGCGCGCGGTGCCCCATCGCGCGATGCGCCTCCAGCTCGGCATCGGCATAGGCGGGCGAGACGATGTTGTGCGACCAGTTGTGCACGGTGGTGAGGCCCGAATCGATCGCTTCGGCGATGGCGAGCCGCACGCCACGCGCATTGTCCTCGGGCTTGAAGATCGCGCCGACGGCCTTGGCGAAGCTGAAATAGCCCATTTTCGGATCATCGCCCGCGGTGTTGCTCGCGGCCGTGCCCCACATATGCCAATGGGTGCCGATGAGGCCGGGCAGGGCGATCATCGTCTTGGCGTCGATCGCCTTGGCGCCCGGCGCATGAAGGCTCTTGCCGACCGCGACGATCGCGCCATTGCGCACATGGATGTCGCCGCGCGGCAGATCGCCCAGCTTGTCGTCCATGGTCAGCACATAGGCGTTGCGGATGACGAACTCGCCGCGGCTCGGCAGATGCGCGTAGGCGCGCGCCTGCTGCGCCGCGGCCGGGAGCGCAGGAGCGAGCGCCGTCGCGCCGAGCGCGGCCGCGCCGCGCAAGAGATCGCGCCGGCCCATACGAAAGGCGCGGCCCACGCCGCTTCGATCTGTCTCCGTCATGCTGTCCTCCCCCTCGATCGGTTGCGGGCGCGGCGCCGCGAGTGCGCGCCGGCCCTTGCGCATTCAATCCCAGATCGCGGCTTGCGAATAGTCCAAACCGGCGGGACGGCGCGGGAATATCCCGCATCGTCCCTTGGTTGATGCCGGCGCAGGGGGATGTCGCCCTGCCTCACAAGGGAGTGAGGCCTGCTCGCGAGACGCGCGACCCGCCCCACCTCTTGCGGAGAAGCTTTTCTTGCCCGTGGAGCCGGTCTGTGACACGCATCATCCTCTTTTTGAGTCTCGCTCTCTCCCTTGCCGCTTGCGCGCGCGATGAGGCGCAGAACGCGCAATGCGCGCGCGAACGCCCAGCCGGCGCGACGCTGCCCTGGGGGTATTTTCCGGGTTATGGCTGCGGACCGGTGCCGCGCGCGATCACCAATTTTTCGGCGGCGCCCGCCGCCGAGCGCGCGGGCTGAGCGCGCCGGCGCGTCGCGCCCGCCTCACCGGCAGGCCGTCTCCGTTTGCTTTGCCGCGCCGGCGTCGTGGCAGAGGGTCCAGAGCCGGTCACGCGCCTCCATCTCCTCGCGCGCGATCGCATCGCATTCATGGATTTTACCTGCCAGGGCGCGGTCGCGGCGGTCGAACTCGTCATTGGTCTTGGCGACGGTCCGCTTCAACTCGGCGAGGCTCGGCTCGTCCGCATCCGCGGCATTGGCGCGGAGCGCCGCGCGAAACTCGCGATCGTCATCGGCGAACATGCGCGCATATTGCGCCTGACAGGCGGCAGACTGGGCGGTTGCCGTCGCGACCCGCTCGCGCTGGGTTGC
>Ga0070680_100004955_pt1 | contig 10027 bp, 6 predicted proteins | sample KBSC73BmetaG_FD_64672 | JGI IMG/M metagenome (GOLD analysis project Ga0070680, IMG submission 64672) | Corn rhizosphere microbial communities from Kellogg Biological Station, Michigan, USA - KBS C7-3B metaG | ecosystem: Host-associated > Plants > Roots > Rhizosphere | place: USA: Michigan... | reverse complement strand
AGGGATGAGCGTCTCGAAGACCTTTACGACTCTGCGATCAACGAACACGGTGCGGCTCACCGTTCGTGACGCCGCCGCATCCGCCTCGACCGTCGGCTGCGTCGTCCGCCTGGGTACAACGGGAAGATGCTGACCTACCCTCTCAGCTGAGCAATCCGGCCGTTCGAGTCCGTCCCACGGGGTCGTGCAACCCAGGCGGCCCAATGACACTTCGGATCCCGTTGGCAGTCCTCCCTCTCTCGGTGGGAGCGATCTTCGCTTGTGCGGACCCAAGCGGTCCGCCAGATCAGGCGCTAGCAGCCATGATGCTGGGCGAGTGGACACACTCGCGGGCTCCGAGCATTCCTCCGGCAGCGCCAGCGCTCAGTGCGGGCTTCTTCGTCTCGATCACGATCGACTCGGCGCGCGGGTCGCGCTTCTGGGGACATGTGGGACAATGGTTCGTCGGGGATGTCGGCCTCCCGGCGAACGGGTTTGGGCCGGTGACCGGGAGCCTCGATTCGGCGTACGGAGTCGTTTTGCAAGTGGCATCGGGAGGAGCCAATGGCTTGGCAGTGCTGCAGATCGAAGGGCAGATCGACGGGGATGTGCTGACGGTGCGCGCATCGTGGATGGGTCCGGAACCGGGTCCGTTTCCAAGCGGATGTCGGTTCCAGCGGTTGCATTAAGCAACATCCAGGGCTATATCCGGCCTCGTAGCACCGAGGCGGCTATGGAACCTTGGCAGGCCGAGCTCGGCCGATCGCGTTTCGACGCGGCGTGGGACCTGTTCCTCGATCGCTACCGTCGGCTGATCTTCTCGGCGATTCGGCATTACGCGCAAGACTATGACGACGTCATGGACGTGTTCGCGCATGTGTGCGAGGCGTTGCGCGAGGATGATCTACGGCGCTTGCGCGCATACCTGCAACAGCCGGTCCACCACGCCCGCTTTTCCACCTGGCTCGTCACTGTCGTTCGTCATAACACCGTCGATTGGTTTCGCCACCGCGACGGGCGCCGGCGTCTCACCACCGTAGCCAAGGACCTTCCGCCGCTGCGGCGTCGGATTTTCGAGCACGTCTTCCTTCATAAGAGAAGTCATGTCGAAGCCTATGAGCTCATGCGCAGCGCGGACTGCATCGACGTGTCGTTTGGCGAATTCCTCGTCGAGGTGAGTGCCACCTATCGCGCGGTGGCCGACGGACGGCGCGGGCGCATCCTGCGCGAGCTCGGCGGCCCAACGCCCCCGCTGACAGCGGACGAGGACGCGAGCCCCGAACCGACGGTAAGCGAACGGCGCGAGGAGCTCGAGCGTGCCCTGGGCTCGCTCAGTGCCGAGGAACGGGTGGCCGTGGAGCTCTATGTCATGGAAGAGATGCCGGCCGAGTCGGTCGCGAAGGTCGTGGGTTGGCCGAACGCGAAAGCTGTCTACAACCGCGTGTATCGCGCGCTCGACCTGATGCGCCGGCGGCTCGAGCCACACGTATGAGTCTCGATCGCCTCCGCCGCAACTTCCACACGGGCGACATCCCCCTGCCGACGGGCGAGTGTTTGGATCCCGAGCTCGTCGCGGCGCTCGCGGAGGGATCGCTGCAGGCGGACGCGCGCGCCCGCGCCTTGCGGCACGTCGCCGGCTGTGCGTCATGTCGTCGCGCGGTCGCGTCGGTGGCCGACGCGTTGGCTGACGGGCCGATCACTCATGAAATCGAAGTCATCGACGGACGACGCAGGCGCACGGGACGGGTCTTGCGCACGGCGGCCCCCTGGGCGGCCGCGGCTACCATCCTGCTCCTGCTCTGGTCACCGGCGGGTGATGACCCGGCGACGCACAGGGCCGGGGACGGTGCGGGCCAGAGTCCCGTTCCGCGCGGACCGGTCGGGATGGTGGCCGACGCGCGCGTGTTCGATTGGTCCCGGGTCCCGGGCTCGGACCTCTATCGCGTCACCGTGTTCAATGCGGCCGGCGCGGTGATATACGAGACCCAGGGTTCCGACACGACATTGGCACTCCCGGATTCGGTTCGGCTGGAGGACAGGCAGCCGTATCTCTGGAAGGTGCAAGCGCGAACGGGTTGGGATCGTTGGACGTCCTCGGAGCTGGTGGAATTCACGATCGCGCGTGCGCCGCCGAAATGAACCTGGTGTTGGTGGTTGTGGCGATCGCGGTCGTGCAATCACCCGCTGCCGATACGCTGCGCCTGTTGGCACAGCGCCTCCCCCAATCTGCTCTGGTTCTCGAAGTCCGCTCCCGACCCCTCGCGGTTCGTGATGCCGTCACCGACGCGTTACGGAGCGCCGTAAGCGCGCGCACGTCCGCGGTGCGCGACCAACACCTCGCCGTCGCCCGGGGAATCGCAGCGGCCGCAGCAGCTGGCTGGCGCGACTCGTTCCTCGTTCGGGAGGTGGAGCGATTTGCCGCGCGGGGTCCGGACTTTCGTGCGGGGAAGATCTGGGTGGATAGTGTGCGCCGCGCAGGCAACGTCGCCTATCGACGCGATGGTCCGAGCGCGGCGATCGCGACCTGGAGGAAGGCGCTGCGACGCGCCCGCGCGATCCGGGATTCCGCGGGCAGCGCCTCGGTCATGGGCAACATCGGAGCGGCCTTTCTGGAAGAAGGCCGGCTCGATAGTGCGTCGGCGTATCTCGAGCGCGCCCGCGTGCTCGCGACGGCGATCGGTGACCTCAGCGTCGTCGGCAATGCCGTGGGCATGCTCGCGGGCGTCAGCGCGGATCGTGGCGATATCGCGACCGCGCGCGTGCAGTATGCAGAGGCGCTCGCACTGCGCGAGCGGATCGGCGATTCCCGCGGGGTTGCGGCTGACCACAACAATCTCGGGCTCCTGGCGCAACAGCTCGGTGACCTGGACGAAGCGCGGGACCAGTTCGACGCTGCGCTCGCGCTCAACCGCAGGGACGGCCGTGACGACGTTGCGGCGACGAACCTCGTCAATCTCGCGGGGCTCGCGAGCTTGGCGGGAGACTTCAAGCACGCCGCCGTGCTCTACCGGGACGCGCTGGCGACGTGGCGCGCCCGCGAGGAATGGGCGGACGCCGCCGCCGCGCTGCAGGGGCTCGGGCAGCTCGAGATACGACGTGGCGATTATCCGGCGGCAGTCGAGGCTCTGGAAGAGGCGCTGACGCTGTACGACCGCACTGGGCCGGCGACGAAGTCGCTCGAAGTGCTGAGACAGCTCGCCGGTGCCCTCGCCGGCGAGGGAAACATGCAGGAAGCGCTCGCGGCGCTGCGTCGTGCGGAACAACGCGCCGACTCGATGGGTGCGCCGGCGGAGGCGCGAGCCGGGATCGCGTTGGCGCGGGCGGATCTCGCAGCGCAGTGGAATGCCTCTGCCGACGCGGAACGATGGTTTGCCCGCGCCGAGTTCTTGTATCGTCAGGCCGGCAATCGGAGCGGTGAAGCCGAAGCCCAGGAAGGACGTGGCGTCCTCCTCACGACGCGTGGGGAGTTTGCGCGCGCCCAGACACTGCTCGAGGCCGCCGTCCGGGCTCAGCAAGCGGGCGGCAATCCGCGGTCCGCCGCGCTCGCGCGCATGTCCCTGGCACACGTCTCATTCCAGCGGGGCGATACGCTTGCCGCGCGGGCTCAGTTGTCGCGTTCCATCGCCGATCTGGAACGGCTGAGGGATCCCGTGGGGGCCGCCGCTGCGTTGGGCGAACGCGCCACGCTGGAAGCCGAGGCGGGGTTCCCCGCCGTCGCGGAATCGCTGTTCACCGCCGGTCTCAGCCGCTTGCAGCGCCGCGTGGCTCCCGAGGTGTCCTGGCGCCTGCACGCTGGACTCGGTCTGACATTGCGCGCGCGCGACGACGATGAGGAGGCTGCGCGCGAGCTCCGCGCGGCGATCGGCGAGATCGAGCGCGCCAGCCGATCGATTCTCCTGCCCGAACGCCGCGCCGCGTTCTTGATGGACAAGTGGGATGTCTATGCGCAGCTCGCCCTGACTGAACAGCGGAGAGGCTACACGAATGCCGCCTTCGAGGCGGCCGAACAGTTGCGGAGCCGCCAGATGCTCGAGCTCCTGGCTCGAGGGCGCATCGGCGACGGCGACGCATTGGATACCGCGGCCAGCCTGGTCGCGCGGGAGCAGGACCTGCGGCGCCGCATTGCGGAGCTCACGCACCAAGTCGCGGAGGACGCCGAGGAGCTGCGTGGCGTGGACGCCTCGTCCACGATGACGCGGGACGGCCTGGCGCGGGCGCAGGATGCCTATGCGGAGCTGCTGCTCGAGATGCGCGAGCGCGCACCCCGTCACGCGGCGTTGCTTGCGCTGCGCACGGCCAGCCTGCGTGATGTGCAGGAGCGCCTCGCGCCCGCTGACGCCTTTGTCGAATTCCTGATCAGCGATTCCGGCTCACTCGCGTTCGTTATTACCCGCGACAGCGTTGCGGTGCGCGATCTCGGCTCGCGCCGCCGCGAGCTCGCACGCCTCGTGGAGTTTGCGCGCGGTACGCTGGTGCGTCCGGGTTCGGGCGTCACCGATTCGTTGTGGCGCGGTCCGCTGCGGCAGCTGCACCAGCGACTGATCGCGCCGATCGAGGAAACGGGGCTGCTCAACGGAAAGACACGGCTGCTGCTCGTGCCGCAGGCCGAGCTGCATTACCTCCCGTTCGCGGCGCTCCAGGACAGCGCGCACCGGTTTCTCATCGAACGCTACGAACTGGCCACGACGCCCTCGGCATCGGTATGGCTGGCGCTGGGTGATCGCCCGCAACGATCGACCGCGGGCGTGCTCGCGCTGGCGCCGCGACCCGACGCATTACCCGCCTCGCGCCGCGAAGTGGCCTTCATCGAGCGGCGTGCGAAAGCAGAAGGCCGTGTGCTCGTCGGTGCCGGCGCGACCGAGTCAGCGTTTCGCCGCGAGGCGCCCGCGAGTCGCGTCATTCACCTGGCCACCCTCGGCGTGCTCAACAAGAACAACCCGCTGTTCTCGTTCGTGCAGCTCGAATCCGGCGACGGAGAAGACGGCCGGCTCGACGTGCACGAAGTGTTCGGGCTCAACCTGGCGGCGGATCTCGTCGTGCTGTCGGCCTGTCAGACGGGACTTGGCTCGGGTGCGCTCTCGGATGTGCCGCCGGGCGATGACTGGGTGGGACTGACGCGCGCGTTTCTCCATGCCGGCGCCGCACATGTGATCGCAACGCTGTGGCAGGTGGACGACTGGGCGACCGCCGCGGTCATGGAGCAGTTCTACACGCGGTACGGACTCCACGGCGACCCGGCGACGGCGCTCGCCGCGGCGCAGCGCACCATTCTGAGGGCGAGCGGAACCAAGCATCCGTTCTATTGGGCCGGGTTTACTGCCGTGAGCGGGAGCGGCACAGCGGGACTCGCCCCGTGAGTTTGAAGCCGGGGGTCATCGCGCTGGTCGTCGGGTTGGCCGCTGGTTTCTGGATCGCCGGTTGCCAGAGCGACACTGGGACCGAGCCGGTGGTGCCTCCGCCACCGCCGGGGCCGCCGGTGGCGTCTGATCCGGTTGTCGTGCCGGCAAGAAGTGTTCGAACGTCGTTGTCCCCGACTTCGACGCTGGACATCGATGTCGCCTACATCGCGCTCCCGCCGGGATCGGCACCTGATGGCCGGTCGGCCACGATTCGCAACCTCCGGACCACTGAAACCGTGGAGGTCACGGTTGCCGAAGGCGGTTTCGATCCGACGCCCATCTCCGCGGTCGCGGGGGACAGCATCCAAATCGTGGTGCGTGACGACGGCGGGAGCGTGGTACTGGAGCCCATTTTGCTCGTGGTACCGCGGCGTCCGCCTGTGGTGGTCCGCACCAATCCACCGCCGAGGAAACGCGATGTGCCGCTCAATTCACGGATCACGATTGTGTTCAGTGAGCCGATCGATGCCAGCACCGTGAATGCGTCGACCGTGCAGCTGCGCGCGGGATCGCAGCTCGTCGCCGGCACACTGGTGTTCCGCGACAGCGATCATGTTGCGGTCATCTTCATCCCGAACGCGCCGCTGTCTCCGTCAACGACGTACACGCTCGACGTCTCAGGGCAGGTCCGCGACCTGGACGGTGATCTCCTCGAGACGCCGGTGACGGTTGAGTTTACGACGGCGTCGTCCGCTGCGTACGAAGAATTCTTCGTCGAAGGCGGCGACGGCAAGGTCGATCAATGGATCAACGATTCTGTGCGTGGGACAGGCGACTCGGTGCTCATACTCCAGAACGTGCAGGTCGTCGACGGATCTGGAACGGGCATCGAGGGCCTCGTGCTGCGATTCAGGGTTTCCACGGGTATCGTCGAGCCCGAAGTCACCACAACCGGCCTCGGCGGTTTGGCGAGCGTCCGGTGGGTCTTTGATGGCGTGATCTTCCCACCGCCGCTGGACTCCATCGCCGAGCTGTCGGCGTGCGCCTCGAACTCGGCGACGCGGTGCGATATGTACTGGCCAATCGTGCTCGTGGCATATAAGCCGCGATGAGACGCGCACCCGCAGTGGCGGCGGCAGCCGCGATGGCGTTCGCGTGCAGTGAGGCCAGCGCACCCGAGACCCCGGAGCGCCCTCTCTACTATCTCAAAGCGCCGACCAATAGCGGCGACCGCCAGAGTGATACGGTCCTCGCAACATTGCCGCTGCCGTTCCGCGTGCTGGTCCGGCGTGGGGACACTCCCGCTCCCGGAATCGCGGTGAACTGGGAAGTTGACGGCGATCTGTTCACGGGTACGCCATCGTTTCGCGCCATCAGCGTCACCGACAACGCCGGCATCGCGACGTCGCCGTTCACATTGACCCTGGGCAGCACCAGTGGCACCTACGCCGTCCGCGCGCGCGTCGACAGTGTCTTCAGTCCCAGCTCCATCCAGCTCTTCAATGACGTCCACTGCGGGGAGGGAATCTGTTTTTTGGCAACTGCCCGTCCGGGAAAACCGCAACACCTGCGCTATATCGCCGGTGACGGCCAGGTCGCGACGGTGGGCGAGCGGCTCCCTGCGGATTTCCAGGTTCTGAGCACCGATGCGTATGGCAACGGCAGCCCCGGTGCTGTGATCGATTGGCAGGTGATCGCGGGTGGTGGAGCAATTGCGCCAACTCAGAGCACGACGGTCCCTCCGCATGGCCTTGCGTCCGCGAGACTCACGCTCGGGCCTGCTGACGCGCAGCATCAAGCGCGCGCGACCGCGCGGGCGCTGCCGGGCGCTCCCTCCGTCACGTTCAATGCGACGGGCTATTCTGCGCTGCCGGTCGCCTCAGTCACGCTGACACCGGAGTCGGTGTCGATCCAGGAGGAGCGCTCGACTCAGCTTTCGGTCGTGCTGCGTGACGCGAATGCCCGCCTCATCCTCTCGCGCCCCGTGACCTGGATCAGCCGCGACCCCGCGATTGCGGTCGTGAACGAGACCGGCCTGGTGCGAGGCATGAGCTCCGGCTCGACCACGGTCATCGCCATGAGCGAGGGAGTCAGCGACAGTACCGCGGTCACCGTCACGGCTGCTTCACCACCCGTGATTTTTGCGTCCATCATCGCTGGCTTCGATCATAGCTGTGGTCTCCGCAGCGACGGCGCGGCGTTCTGTTGGGGCAACAATGATGTCGGTCAGCTCGGTGATAAAAGCTTGACGAGCCGCTTGACGCCCGTCCCGGTCTTCGGAGGCTTCGTCTTCAAGCAGCTCGTCGCCGGCGCGTTCCACACGTGTGGATTGACGACCGCTGGCCAAGCCTACTGCTGGGGGCTGGGCGAAGACGGTCAGCTCGGTAGTGGGCGACAACTCCCGACTTCCGCAGTCCCAGTCGCCGTCGCGGGTGGATACGAGTTCGCGAGCCTCGGAAGCGGGAGCTACCACACTTGCGGGCTGACGACTGCTGGAAAGGCCTACTGCTGGGGATGGAATGATTATGGCCAGCTCGGCACCGGCACGTTTTCCAGCGAGCTGGAACCGGTGGCCGTTCAGACCACACTGACCTTCGTCACACTCAGCAGCGGACGCGGATGGCACACGTGCGGTGTCACGACTACGGGCGCGGCCTACTGTTGGGGTAGCAACCTGCAAAGCCAGCTCGGCCGTCCTTCCCCCGAGCTGAGCGCGATCCCTATCGCCGTCAGCGGAGGCCTGTCCTTCAGCGCAACGGTGACGGGACTGGATCAGTCGTGCGGTCTGACGACCGACGGTGTCGTTCAGTGCTGGGGTGACAACCACTGGGGAGAGCTCGGCGATGGGTTCCCAGAATTCCGACGCGCCACTCCTGGTCCCGTGTCGGGCAGTGCGGATATGCATACGGTCACGTCGGGCTTGGGCCACAGCTGTCAGGCTTCCAATTCGGGCGTCGCCTCGTGTTGGGGTTTGAATGACGCCGGCCAACTCGGCAGCGGCTCGAGCGGCACACAACGCCCGACGCCGGTCACGGTGTTCGGGGGATACAGTTTTGCGGTGCTGGCAGGAGGCGGGGGACACACCTGTGCTCTGACGACCGCCGGCGTCGCGTACTGCTGGGGCTTCAACGGCTCGGGCCATCTGGGGGACGGCACCACAACGAATAGCCCGACGCCGGTACGAGTGGTGAGCGGACCACCGCACTCGAGCAACGGCGTGACGTCGTCCGTTAGACGCTATCATCACAATGAATAGCTCGGTTCAGCGCAGGGAACTGGCACTCCTGCGGAGTACCGTCGCATGAATGCGCTACGGGTAGCAGCATCGCTCGTGACCCTCGGCGGGCTGTTCGCCGGCAGCGGCTGCTCTGATTTCACGCCGCCGGAAGACATCACGACGCTGGACTCGGCCGCGGTGCCGACCGCCTCCAATCCGCTTACTGGTGCATCAGCGATTGTCGGTCGTATGGCGGCCGCTGGAGCGTCTCCCGCGCTCGCAACGGAAACGGACGTGACCTATGTCTCGTTGCCGCCGGGCACGGTGCCGGAGGGCGGCATCGCGACGATCACCAACATCCGTCTCAATGTCGCAGTGACAGCCGCCATGCAAGACGGTGGCTTCGATCCGGTGAGTATCGCCGCCGTGGCCGGTGATGATCTCCTGATCAACGTCCAAGGGAGTGGCGGATTGACCGTGACGCTCCGGTTATCGGTGCCAAGAGCGGCGCGTCCACGAGTTGTCCGCGCCGACCCTCCGCCCCGGAAACGGGACGTGCCCCTCAACTCACGCATCGTGGTGGTCTTCAGCGAGCCACTGGCCGCCGGCAGCGAAGCCGGAATCATGCTGCGGCGTGCTGGCGCGCGGGTACCCGGGATCGTGGTACTCGCGCCGGATGGTCTGCGCGCCGAGATCACTCCGACTGGTCTGCTCGCCCCGAATACCGATTACGAAATCCTGGTCCCGACGACCGTTCGCGATCTGAGCGGCGACGCCCTCGAGACGGCGGTACGCTCGCCCTTCACGACGGGGACCATGCAGGTCGTGGCGAGCGTCGCGACCGACCCGGCAGCGCTGATCACGACTCCGTTCAGCACCGATCTTCGCTCCTTTACGATGAGCGCGATCCGCACCGACGACGGCCGCGTCTCGGGCAGTTTCAGCATCTTCTATCCCGCAACCGGCGCGCGCGTGTTCGGTCGCGTGACCTGCTTCACGATTGTGGATGCCAAGGCAGCGTGGGTCGCTGGTACCGTCGAGGGAGCCAACGATACATCCGCGATTGGCGACGAGGATGGGTGGCGGTTGGTGGACAATGGCCCACCCGGAGGAGCTGTGCCCGACCAGCTCAGTCTGGCCTATCCCCTCGCGGACTACAACCTGGGCACCGCGCAGGATTTTTGTGCGAACACTCCGGTGTCCGAGCCGATCGAGGGCGACATCGTTGTGCACGATCTGCTGAGCGGGAACATCGTCGTGAATACGTCGGGTCCGCCGCCGCCGCCGACCGATCAGATGAGCCGGATCGCGTTCGCGGTATGGCCAAACGGCGGCATTCAAGTCATCGACGCCGACGGCACGAACGGACGCGTGCTGACCAAGGTCGAGGGGGACTTCAGTCCAGCCTGGTCACCCGACGGCACCAAGTTGGCGTTCGATCGCAACGGTGTTGGCCAAACCGCGGGCGACATCTACGTCATCAACGCCGACG
>Ga0070680_100004952_pt1 | contig 10029 bp, 11 predicted proteins | sample KBSC73BmetaG_FD_64672 | JGI IMG/M metagenome (GOLD analysis project Ga0070680, IMG submission 64672) | Corn rhizosphere microbial communities from Kellogg Biological Station, Michigan, USA - KBS C7-3B metaG | ecosystem: Host-associated > Plants > Roots > Rhizosphere | place: USA: Michigan... | reverse complement strand
GAGCGCGTAGATGTCGGTGGCAGGCGTGGGAGTGGACCCCTCGATCTGCTCGGGGCTCATGTACGCCGGCGTGCCGAGCACCTGACCGCTCTGCGTGATCCGGGTGTTGTCGGTTGCGATGCCGACGCCGAGGTCGGCCAGCTTGACGCTGCCGTCCGCGCCCAGCAGCACGTTCGCCGGCTTCACGTCGCGGTGCACGATGCCCTGGGCATGGACGTGATCGAGCGCGTCCGCGACGCCGCGCAGGATGTCGATCGCGCGCCCGGCGTCGATCGGCCCGCGCCGCAAGGCATCCGCCAGGGTCTCGCCCTCGACGTACTCCATGACGATGATCACGCCCTCCTCGTAGGTCTCCGTGTCGAACACGGACACGAGGTTGGAGTGGCTCAGCGAGGCGCCGAGGCGCGCCTCGCGGCGAAGCCGCGCCTGGATGTCCTCCGGGCTGTGCGCGTGCATGCGCTTGACCGCCACCTTGCGGCCCAACCGCTGGTCCTCGCACAGAAAGACGGTGGCGGCGCCGCCCGAGCCGAGTCGCCGTATCACCCGATAGCGGTCAGCCAGGAGCGTGCCGCTGGTCTCCACGGCCACGTCTTCGTCCCTACCCGTTAACGGACGCCGAAAACAGCCCTCAGACCCGCTGGAGCAGCGTGCCGGTGCCAAGTCCGCCGCCGCAGCACATCGTCACGAGGCCGACCTCCTTGTCGGAGCGCTCGAGCTCGTGCAGCAGGGTGGTGATCAGCCGGGCGCCCGTCGACCCGAGCGGGTGCCCGAGCGCGATCGCGCCACCGTTCACGTTCACCCTGTCCATGTCCGGCTCGAGCTCGCGCCGCCACGCGGCCACAACCGAGGCGAAGGCCTCGTTGATCTCCACGAGGTCGATGTCGGACATCTGCATCTTGTTGCGCTCCAGCAGCTTCCGCGTGGCGGGGATCGGGCCGGTGAGCATGATCACGGGGTCCACGCCGACGGTCGTCTGGTCGATGATCTTCGCCCGCGGCTTGATGCCGAGCGATTCCGCCTTGCTCCGCTCCATCAGCAGCACGGCGGCGGCGCCGTCGGAGATCTGCGACGAGTTGCCCGCGGTGACCTTGCCGTCCGGCTTGAACGCCGGCTTGAGCTGCGACAGCGCCTCGAGATTCGTATCCGGCCGGATGCCCTGGTCGCTGACGTATGTGTCGCCGTTCACCTGGAACGGGATCGTCTCGCGCTCGAAGCGGCCTTCCTCGGTGGCCTTGTGCGCGAGCTGGTGCGAGCGCATACCGATCTCGTCGAGCTCCGAGCGCGGGATCTCCCACTGGTCGGCGATCATCTCCGCCGAGATGCCCTGCGGCACGAGGTCGTACTTGGCCATCAGCTCCTCGGGCCACGGCGAGCCGACCTCGTCGACCCACTTGAAGCCCACCCCCATCGGGATGTGGCCCATGTGCTCGACGCCCGAGCCGATGGCAACGTCGTGCACGCCCGAAGCGATCAGCGCCGCCGCGAAGTTCACGGCCTGCTGGGCCGAGCCACACTGGCGGTCGACCGTGGTGGCGGGCGTCTCGACCGGCAGCCCTGCCTGCAGCCAGGCGTTGCGGCCGACGTTGAACATCTGCTCGCCGTACTGCTGCACGCAGCCGGTGATGACGTCCTCGACCTCCTCGGCCGGGATCCCCGCCCGCTCGATCACCTCGCTGTAGCACTTGCCGAGCAGCTCGTTCGGGTGCGTGTCCTTGTAGTAGCCCTTTTCGGGATGGCCACGCCCGATCGGCGTCCTGACCGCCTCGACGATGACCACCTCGCGCCCGTTCTCCATCGGCATGCGGATCCACCTCCTGGGTGACTCTGGACGGTGCGTCACAACCGGCTTTCAATCTGTAGGGTACCGAGTTGACTGGTGAGTCAATCAACTCTGACTGAGCGGCTGGGGATCGTCGGGAGCGGAGCCATCGCGCGCGGTTTGGCGCAGACGGCCGATACGCATCCCGGTCTCGTCCTGTGGGCGCGTAGCGAACACTCCGCGAACCGCGTGCGCGAGCGTCTTGGCGACCATGTGGACGTGGTCACCGACATCGAGGAGCTCGCCGAGGCCAGCCTCGTGATCGAGGCCGTGGTCGAGGACATGGACGTGAAGCGCCACATCCTCGCCGAGCTGGGCGAGCTGCTCGCCCCGGACGCTCTGATCGCCTCCACCACCTCGTCCCTGTCCGTGGCCGAGCTGGGCGCAGCCAGCGGCCGCCCCGACCGCTTCGCCGCCATCCACGTGTTCAACCCGGTGCCGAAGATGCAGCTCGTGGAGCTCGCCTTCCCGCCCGAGGCCACCGACGACACGCGCTCGCGCGCGCGGGCCCTGTGCGAATCGCTCGGCAAGGAGCCTGTTGAGGTGCCGGACCTGCCGGGCTTCGTGGTCAACCGGCTGCTCTTCCCGTACCTCTTCAGCGCGGTCACGCTGCTCGAGGAGGGCGACGGCCTGGAGCCTGAGGCGATCGACGCCTGCATGAAGATGGGCGCCGGCCACCCGATGGGCCCTCTGGCGCTGCTCGACTTCGTCGGCCTCGACGTGTCCGCGGCGATCGGCGAGACGCTGGGCGTCGAGATCCCGCAGACCGTGCGCAAGCTGATGGACGAGGGCAAGCTCGGCCGCAAGAGCGGCGCGGGCTTCTACGACTACTCGAAGTAGATGCTCCTCGAGCTCGAAGGCGGCTTCGAGCTCCATGACGACCGCTCGCGGGTGCGGCTGGACGAGGTGCATCGCTTCCTCTCGACCGAGGCGTACTGGGCGATCGGGCGCCCGCGCGATGTGGTCGAGCGGCTGGTGCGCGAGTCCACGCGCGTGATCGGCGTATACGCACCGGACGGGCGGCAGGCGGGCTTCTGCCGCGTAGTCACCGACGGCCACGCGATCGCCTATTTGGCAGACGTCTACGTGGAGTCGGAGTTCCGCGGGCGCGGCTTCGGCTCGGCGCTCGTGCGGGCGGCGGTCACCGAGGGACCCCACGCGAACGTGCGCTGGGTGCTCCACACGGACGACCCGGAGTTCTACGAGCCGTTCGGCTTCGGCGAGCCCACCGACCGCCTGCGCGAGCGGCCGAAGCCCTCGGTCTAGTCCCCGAGCAGTCCGAGCTGGCGCATCATCGTCACGTCGTCGCGCACGCCCCAGTGCTCGGCGATGCGACCGTCCTCGAGCCGGTAGACGTGGATCTGCGCGTTCTCGAAGCGGCGCCCGTTGGGCGGGTGTCCCGCCAGATCGCCGTGGAGCACGCCGCTCACGGTGCAGCGGACGGCCACGCGATCGCCGGAGCCAAAGGCGTCCTCGACCGCGTAGCTCAGCTCCCCGAAGGTGCCGTGCAGCCAGTCGACCACCGCCTTGATCCCGTCCGGTCCCGGTGGGACCTCCGTCGGCGCGGTGTGATCGATGCAGTCCGGTGTGACGAGGTCGTCCGCGAGCTCGACCCTGCCGTTGCCGAACAGCTCCGTCTGGGCCTGGATGCAGCGCTCCACGTTGGCATTCATTGCAAGCTCCCTATATTCACTAGAATATAATTCCAATGACTGGAATGACTATCCGGTGTGCGCTAGTTTGTCAAGCGCCATGTCCAGCTACCGGTCAGCGCGTAGACAGAAACAGGCGGAGGACACTCGTCAGGAGATCGTGAGGGCCGCGCGGAGGCTGTTCGTCGAGCGCGGCTACGCCGCGACCACGATGGCGGACATAGCGGTCGAGGCGGGCGTGGCAGTGCAGACGATCTACGCGAGCGTCGGCTCGAAGCGCGAGCTCGTGGTGGCCCTCAACGACCTGATCGACGAGGACGCAGGCGTGGCCGAGCTCGAGGCGCAGCTTCGCGGCGCCGCCACGCCCAGGGAGGTGCTTGCGCTCGGCGTCAGGATCACCGCGCAGATCCAGGAGCGCTGCGGCGACATCGTGCGCGCCCTGATCTCCGCCGCCGCCGTGGAGGACGAGGCCGCGGCGGCGATGCAGGAGGGGCTCGCGCGACATCTTGAGGGCGCGCGAAAGGCGGCGCGGCGAATCGCCAGGCTGGGCGGCCTTCGCGAGGGACTGGGAACCGAGCGGGCCGCCGCCGGGATCGCTGTCCTCAGCTCACCCGCGACCTATGCCCAGCTCCGCGACCAGCACGGCTGGTCCGTCGACCAGTCGCGCGAATGGATCGAGGACTCGCTCGCCCGGCTCGTCCTGCGCGAGGCCTAGGCGGCCTTGCGCTCCGCCGGCGGGGGCGGCGGGCGGCGCGCCGGTGGCCGGCGCCGCGGGCGGTTCTTGGCGGCGGGCGACAGGCCGGCGGCCAGATCCCACACCACGTCGGCCTCGCCGATTCCCTGGAGGGTGGCGAGCTCCGCGACCCGGTCCCAGGGCAGCTCGGCCTCGGGCAGATCGTCCCAGCGCGCGAACTCGAGAGCTTCCATCGCCCCGCTCAGCGACGGGCCCACCTCCCCCTGCGCTTTGATCAGGGACCGCAGCGCGTCGCGCTGTGAATCGGTGAGCTTCACTGACCACATGGCAAGACCTCCGGCGGCGGGAAGAATTCCTGCCGGGTCAAGCTAATCCTCGTTGCGGACGGACTCTCCGTTCGTGTCAGGTTCACGACGCGCGGGCTCGTGATCGCGGATGCGCACGGCCTCGATGCGGTTTTCGCGAACTGACTCCACACGCAGGGAATATCCGTTCGAGTTGACCATGTCGCCGCGCTTTGGCAGGCGCCCCAGCTCGCCGAAAACGAAGCCGCCTACCGAGTTGTACGCGTCGCTGTCCACGGGCAGATCGAGCCCGTAGTCGGCCAGATCCGTGATCGGCACGTGCCCGCGCACGTACCAGTCGCCGTTCGCGAGCCGGCGCACCGCGCCGCCCGCCGGGTCGGTCTCGTCGGCGATCTCGCCGACCACTTCCTCGATGATGTCCTCCACGCTGACGATGCCGGCCGTGCGGCCGTACTCGTCAACCACCACCGCCATCGAGGTGCGCTCGCGCTGGAGGTCCGCCAGCAGGTCATCGAGCGGCTTGGTCTCCGGCACGATCGGCGCGTCCTTCACCACCGGCTCGATCGAGGCGTCCGGCCCGCGCGACATGAGCAGGCGGGCCAGCGAGTTGCTGTGCACGATGCCGCGGATGCGGTCCGTGCTGCCTCCCTCGGTCACGACGAGGCGCGTGTGCCCGGACTGCACGCAGCGCTTGAGTGCCGTCTCCGCGTCTTCCGACACGTCGACGGTCACGACGGCCGGGATCGGCGTCATCACGTTGCGCGCCTCCTGCTCGTGCAGGTGGAACACGCCGCGCAGCATCACGGCCTCGCCCGGGTCGAGCGTGCCGCCGGAGGCGCTGCGGGCGATCAGGAACTTGAGGTCCTCTGAGGTGGTCGTCTCCTCGCCGAGGCCCTCTGCCTTGATGCCGAAAGGCCGCAGGATCCAGCCAGCCGCCGCGGACAGCGCGATGGAGACCGGCTTGAAGAACGCGCTCGCGAGCTGCAGGGGCCGGGCCGAGCGCATCGCCACCGTCTCGGGGTTGGCGACCGTGTAGATCTTCGGCGACAGCTCGCCGAAGGTGATGTGGCACGCCGAGATGAAGAGGTAGGCCACGATCGCGGCGATCGCGATCGCAGCGCCGTGCGCGAGCGCGTTGTCGATCAGCTTGTCGAGGTAGTGCGCGAGCACCGGCTCGCCCACTGCGCCTATGCCGATCGAGGCGAGCGTGATGCCCACCTGGCACGCGGCGATGTACTCGTCGATCCGCCCGATCTGGTCGATCGCGAGCGAGGCCTTCTTGCGCCCCTCCTGCTCGAGCTGCTCGAGCCGGTCAACGCGCGAGCGGACGAGCGCGTACTCCGCCGCGACGAAGAACCCGTTGATCGCGATCATCAGCGGGACGACGATGATGAGCAATGCGAGGTTCACCGCACCGGTCCCATCGCGGTTAGCTGGGCGGGGGTGCGCCGGGGGCGGCGCTTACTTCGAGGCGGTTCGTCGTCGTTCATTCGGCGAACTCAGTCACCGTAGCAGGCGCGACGGAAGTTCCCAGTTCCCAGTTCCCAGTTCCCAGTTCCCAGTTCCCAGTCCCTAGTTCCTAGTTCCTAGTTGGGATTACCCGGTCGCCCACGTGCTCGTCTGGCGTTCTCGGCTTGAAGTGCTTCGGTGGATTTGGCAGGCCCAGGTCGTCTGCTCGTCTTATCAGGCCTGCTGCCGCTCGTTCCGACACCGCCGAGATGGTCAGGGAGGGGTTCACGCCGAGGGAGGTCGGGATGGCTGAGGAGTCGATGCAGAAGAGGCCCTCGTTGTCGAAGGCCTCGCAGCCGTCATCGACCACGCCCAGGTCCTTCGACTCCGCCATGCGGCAGCCGCCGAGCGGGTGCGCGCAGTAGGCGCCGCGCGACTCCGTGAGCTCGAGGAAGCGGCCCAGGCCGTTGCGCTCCACGATCGACTTCATGGTCGCGTTGGCGGCCTCGCGCACCCGCTGCGACTGGTCGGAGAACTTGTAGGTGAACAGGCCGATCGTCACGGGCCCCGCGTTCGGGCGCAGGTTGTCGCCGTCCGGCGGCGGCAGAACGAACTCGCCGTCGCTTGTGTCCTCCACCATCGCCAGCAGCTCGATGTGGTTGTTCCAGGTGGCGATCGAGCGCTTCTTGCCCAGGCCCCACCAGGACGGGCCACCGGGGCGCCCGTCGTCGTAGAGGAAGTTGGTGAGCGTGGACAGGAAGATCTCCTGGAGGTTGAAGCGCGTTCCATCGCGTCCGGTCCAGAAGTCGTAGGTCATCGTCGTGATTGGGCGGCCCTTGTAGAACTCGCCGTAGTCGAGTCCGAGCTGGGCCTTCACCCGCGCCGGGTCGTACTCCACGCCCGCCACGTGGTCGCCGTTCACGCCGAGGTGCTTGCCCACGCGATCCGAGAGCGACGGCAGTGCCGCGCGGGAACGCAGCAGCACGAGCGGGGAGCCCATCGCGCCAGCGGCCAGGATCAGCACCTTGCACTCGATCTCCTCGAACTTGCCGGTGGGCTGGCGCGTCGGGTCTGGGCCGTCGCCCGAGATCTCCGCCGCGGTCACCACGTAGCGGTAGCCGTCGGCGTTGGGCAGCGAGCGCCGCACGAGCTCCACCTGACGGCCGGGGCGCACGCGCACGCCGGCGTGCTCGGCGCTGGCCAGGTAGTTGGTGTTGACCGTGTTCTTCGCGCCGAAGATGCAGCCCGTGTGGCACCACTTGGCGTTAACGCAGCGGCCGGGGTCGATCGCCACCGGCACGCGGTCGCAGGTGTGGCCGGCGGCAGCCAGCGTTGCCGCCCATAGGCCGCCCGACTTCGACACCTGGTCCCAGCGCGGCCGGCTCACGCGCAGGCCGGCCTCGGCACGCGCGTAGTACGGGTCGAGGGTCTTGCGCGAGATCGCGGCCGGCCACATGCGGCGGTCGGGACCGTCGTCGGGGTGGTGGTCGCGGCGCTCGAAGGTCTCGCTCGGCGCACGCAGCGACGCCGCGAGGTAGAGGTTGGAGCCACCGCCCACGGCGTTCGCCACCACCACCTGACCGCCGCCGTCCGCGGACTGGATCAGCTCGTAGATACGCGCCAGGTTGTCGACGCCCATCGACTGCCGGAAGTCCGTGTGGCCCATGCGCGCACCGCGCTCGAGCACGAGGATCCGCGAGGGGTCCGCCCCCGCCGCCTCGTACAGCTCGGCCAGCCGCCAGGCGGAGATCGACCCGCCGAAGCCCGAGCCCACGATGCAGACGTCCACCCGCTCGGCCATCAGGGCAGGTTCCCGTCGCGCGTGCGCTCCCGCGACAGCGGGCGGCCGTAGCTGTAATCGCGCTGGTAGCCGTCGGGGGCCGCGCCGGGATAGCCCATCACCCGGTAGCCGGAAGCGTTCTCGCTCGTCCCCACGGCGTGCTCGCCCGCGCCGCAGAAGGCCTCGAACGGCACCGCCGCGGCCGCTTCCCACAGCGTGCGCGTGGGATTGCCGAAATCCAGGCCGGCGAGCACTGTCTGCACGCGCTGCTCGAAGGGCAGGAGCAGGAACGGCCCTCCTCCCACCGCGAGCGCGCGCGCCGACAGGTCCGCCAGGAACGGCGCCTCCAAGGCATCGAAGCCGATCAGCGGGTCATGGCAGAGGCGCAGCGAGTCGGCCTCCACCGCACCGGGCAGCGGATCCACGCCGGCAATCGCGCGCGGGTGAATGGGATCGCCGAGGTCGGTGTGCGCCACACGGCGACCGGGAATGATCGTGTCCGCAAACGCCTGGAGCGTGGCGTCCGCCGGCGGCGCGGAGGGCGCCGCCACCGCGCCGAGCAGGCGCGCGGCCGGCAGCGCCGCGAGCACGTAGGCGCCCGCGCCGAGTGTGCCCACTCGCGCGATGAAGTCTCTACGAGACAGCTCCGCGGCCAGCCGGCCGCGCCCCTGCGTGCCTCCCATCCCGGGGGAAATTCAACAGGAGCGAGGCGGCGAGTGCGCCGTCAGCCCAAATCGTCGATCTTGCCGGCCAGCTCGAAGTCCATGTCGGTGAGTCCGCCCTCCGAGTGGGTGGACAGGGTGACCGTGACCTTGTTCCACGAGATCGCGAGATCTGGGTGGTGGTTCATCTCGTTCGCGACGGGCGTCAGCCGGTTCACGAAGTCCACCGAGCCGCTGAAGTCCTCGAACTCGAACTGCTTCTCGATCGCGTCGCCGCTCTTCTCCCAGCCAGAGAGGCCGGAAAGCTTGGCCTGCACATCCTCGTCATTCAGAGCTGCCATCGTTTACCCCCATGCGGATCGCAAGTCTTGTCCCCTCCGCCACCGAGATCCTCTGCGCCCTCGGACTGCGCGACAGCGTAGTGGCGGTCACACATGAGTGCGACTACCCGGAGGGAATCGAACTGACCCCTCACCTCACGCGCAGCGTGCTCCCCGAGCACCTCGCGCCTGCTGAGATCGACGCCGCCGTGCGCGATCACACCGGCAAGGGCGAGGCCCTCTACGAGCTCGACGAGTACCTGCTGGAGGAGGTCGCCCCGGACCTGATCGTCACGCAGGCGCTGTGCGAGGTGTGCGCGGTGTCCTTCGACGACGTGCGCGCCGTGGCCGAGCGCCTGCCGTCGCAGCCCACCGTGGTGTCACTCGACCCGTCGACGCTCGGAGAGGTGATGGGCGACATTCGCACGCTTGCCCAGGCCACCGACACAAAGGACGAGGGCGTGGATCTGCTGAAGCAGCTGGCCGACCGGCTCGACCGTGTGAAGCTCGCGGTCCGGAAGGCGGATAGGCGGCCGCGCGTGCTCGCGCTCGAGTGGCTCGACCCGCCGTTCATAGGCGGCCACTGGGTGCCGCAGATGATCGAGATGGCGGGCGGCGAGGACGCGCTTGGCTTCCCCGGTGAGCGCTCACGGCAGGTGAGCTGGGAGGAGCTCGAGGCGTCGCGCCCCGACATCGTGGTTTCGATGCCGTGCGGCTACTACGCCGAGCGCGCCGCGCTCGAGGTCACGCAGCACCGCGAGCAGATCGAGCGCCTGGGCGCCGGCGCAGTGTTCGCCGTGGACGCCGCCGCCTACTTCTCGCGACCCGGGCCACGGCTCGTGGACGGCGTGGAGCTGCTCGGCCACATCCTCCACCCCGACCTCGTGCCGGAGCCGCCGAAGGAGCGGCTGATCGAGGTCGACCTGGAGACCGCGCCCGCCTAAGCCACCGAGAGGGCGCCGATCACGGCGATCACGCCCACTCCGCACGCCAGCAGCGGCCCGACAGACGCGGGAATGCTGCGGCGCTTGCTCGCCTCCGTCATCGCCAGCGCCGCCAGCGCGCCGCCGATCAGGCCGCCAATGTGCCCGCCCACCGAGATCCCGCTGAGCGTGAAGCCCAGCAGCAGGTTGATGCCGAGGAAGAAGACGAGGCCGCTCTCCATCGGATTGATACCGCGGTGGCGCAGATCGACCACAGCCGCGCCGGCGATGCCGAACACCGCCCCGGAAGCGCCCACGGTGATGGCGTCCGGGTTCACGATCAGCGCGCCGAACGAGCCCGCCAGCAGCGACACGAAGTAGATGAGCGCGAAGCGCGCGTGCCCCACCACCGGCTCGAGCATCAG
>Ga0070680_100004949_pt1 | contig 10031 bp, 6 predicted proteins | sample KBSC73BmetaG_FD_64672 | JGI IMG/M metagenome (GOLD analysis project Ga0070680, IMG submission 64672) | Corn rhizosphere microbial communities from Kellogg Biological Station, Michigan, USA - KBS C7-3B metaG | ecosystem: Host-associated > Plants > Roots > Rhizosphere | place: USA: Michigan... | reverse complement strand
TCGTCGATCCAGCGCAGGATGCCCCCGGAAAGATTTCGAACCTCAGAGACCCCGGCGTCGGCGAGCTGCTGCGCCGCGTACAAACTCCGCACTCCGACCTTGCAGTACAGAATCGTTTCGCGGCGCTTGTCCAACCGCGGAATCTCGGCAGCGATGTGGTCGAGTGGCACGTGTCGCGCGCCGGGAATGCGATTGATCTGCCACTCGAACGGCTCGCGGACATCGATGATCACCGGCGTCTCCCCCGCCGCGAGACGGGTGGCGAGCTGCGCCGGCTCGATCTCGACGACAGAACGTTTCTGGTCGTCGCGAGACTGCGCACTCCCGGCGCAGAACCTATCGTAATCCATCAGCTCCCTGATCTCGTGGGTACCGCACGCGGGACACTCTGGATCGCGGCGAATCCGGATCGTCCGAAATTCCATCGTCAAAACGTCGATGGTGAGGAGACGGCCCGCCAGTGTCTCACCCAAACCGAGCAGCACCTTGATCGCTTCGGTCGCCTGAATCGTTCCCACGAGGCCGGGCACCACGCCCAACACTCCGCCTTCCGCGCAGCTTGGCACGAGCTCGGGGGGTGGCGGCTCGCGGAAGAGGCAGCGATAGCACGGACCACCGTCCGTGCCGAACACGGACGCCTGGCCCTCGAATCTGTAGACGCTCCCGTACACGTTCGGAATGCCCAGCAGCACCGACGTATCGTTGACGAGATATCGCGTCGCAAAGTTGTCCGTCCCGTCGACGATCAGGTCGTAACCGCGCGCAATCTCGAGCGCGTTTGCCGACGTAAGGCGTGTCTCGTACGCCTCGAGGTGAACGTTCGGGTTGATGTCGTAAAGTCGGTCGCGCGCCGAGCTGATTTTGCTGCTGCCGATCGCCGCCGAACCGTGCAGGATTTGGCGCTGAAGATTGGACAGGTCGACAGCGTCGAAATCCACCAGGCCGAGCGTACCGACGCCCGCGGCCGCAAGGTACAGCGCGACCGGCGAGCCGAGGCCACCCGCGCCGACGAGCAGCACGCGGGAGTCCTTGAGGCGGCGCTGGCCCGCTTCACCGACCTGCGGCAGCATGATGTGCCGACTGTAGCGAACCAGTTCTTCGCGATTGAGCGCGGTCGTCTCTGTCTCCGGTTGGACGCTGGTGTTGTAGGTATATTGCTGCGCAGAACGGGGCCTGCTCAGTACCACGCTAACGAGTGTCCCTCCGTCCAGCAACGCTTTCTCCGCGATCGCAAAACGCCCGATGCTTTTCCGACGATTTTACGACGACAATCTGTCCCAGGCGAGCTACATGCTCGGCTGCGAAAAGACCCGTGAAGCGGTGATCGTTGATCCGAACGCAGACATCGGCAGGTACAGCCGCGCGGCCGGTGCCGATCGCATGAAAATCGTCCACGTTACCGAGACCCACATCCACGCCGACTTCGTTTCGGGGGCGAAGGCGCTGGCGGATTCCTCCGGTGCCACCCTCCATCTCTCCGCAGAAGGGGGGACTGACTGGGGATATCGCGACTCGACGCTCGCCTCGGCCAGCGCCCTGCGCGACGGCTCGACGATCCAAGCGGGACGCATTCGACTGCGAGCTATCCATACACCCGGCCACACTCCCGAGCACCTTGTGTTTCTCGTCTCCGATCTCGATCGCGGCGAGGATCCAGTCGGCGCGTTGACCGGCGATTTCGTTTTTGTGGGCGACGTGGGGCGGCCCGACCTCCTCGAGAAAGCCGCCGGCGCAAAGGGGAGTATGGAAGAATCGGCGCGCGCACTTTTTCGATCGATCCGGACGTTCAAGGCGCTTCCAGACTACCTGCAAATCTGGCCCGGTCATGGTGCCGGCTCTGCGTGCGGCAAATCACTCGGCTCCATGCCCCAGTCCACGCTCGGCTACGAGAAACTTTTCAATTGGGCGTTCGGCGAGATGAGCGAGGGGGAGTTCGTGCGGAGAGTGCTGGAAGATCAGCCCGTTCCGCCGCGCTACTTCTCGGTAATGAAGACAGTCAATCGAGGTGGCGAAGCCCCGCCCAGGACTCCGGCAGCGAAGCTCCTCGGACTACCGGAGCTCGAGGCTGCCATCCGCAGTCACGCGCCGATCCTCGATGCACGCACCGCGCACCGATTCGCCGCCGGTCACCTGCCTGGCAGTCTCAACATTCCGCTCAACAAGTCCTTCCTCAACTGGAGCGGGGCGCTCATCCCATCCAATACCGATTTCTACCTTGTCACCGACCTGGATACCGAAGACGGCATCCGTGAGGTGCTGGGAGAGCTCTGCAAGATCGGCCTGACGAGAGTACGCGGAATTTTTCGCAGCGGATTGATTGCGGATTGGAAATCGAAGCACGCGGGTCTGGAGACAGTGCGGCACATGGAGCCGGTCGAGCTGCAGTCACTACGTACTGAAAGCGATGTTCAGATCGTCGACGTGCGGAACCCCGACGAGTGGAGCAAGGGCCATCTTCCCGGAGCGATTCACATCCCGCTGGCGGCGCTGCCCGATCGCATCGACGAGATCGACAAATCGAAGCCAGTGGTGGTCCACTGCCAGGGCGGTGGCCGCGCCGCAATCGCCACCAGCCTGCTGCAATCGCGCGGATTGACCGACGTGGCGACAATGACGGGCGGCTACGAGCGCTGGGTAGCCGAAGGCCTCGAGACTTCGACCGAGAGATCCTCCGCGACCGTAACGCGAACGGTCTGATCGCGGGGATCGCGCGATGAGTCACCCCATCTTCGTTCCGGGCTCGGGCCGCCGACCGCGGCCCGACAAGCCGGCGAGCTGGAAGGAGCGGATCGAGGCGCTACGCTACGTACCGGCGCTCTTTCGCCTGATCTGGCAGACCCACCGTGGCTACACCAGCACGATGGTGGTGCTGCGCATCGTACGCTCGGTAGTGCCCGTGTCGACGTTCTGGGTCGGCAAGCTGATCCTCGACTCGGTAATCGCCGCGAAGGGAGGGTCGGGCTCGCTCTCAAAGGTTTGGGAGTACCTGCTACTGGAGCTGGCAATCGTACTCGCGGGCGAGATCCTGGCGCGCGCATCATCCCTGATCGAGAGTCTGCTCGGAGATCTCTTTTCAAACACGATGAGCGTGCGGCTGATGGAGCATGCCGCCAAGCTCGATCTCGCGCAATTCGAGGATCCCGAGTTCTACGATCATCTCGAGCGCGCTCGCAGGCAGACTGTCGGCCGCATTGCGCTGCTCAGTCTGTTGCTGTCGATGTCGCAGGATGGCCTGACGCTGCTGACGCTTGCCGGCGCATTGATCGCGTATAGCCCGTGGCTGCTACTGCTGCTTGCCGTCGCGGTCATCCCGAGCTTCCTCGGTGAGACGCACTTTGCGTCACTCGGCTATTCCCTGCTGTTTCGGTGGACACCGGAGCGCCGACAGCTCGACTACCTGCGCTACGTCGGGGCGAGCGACAAGACCGCCAAGGAAGTGCAGATGTTCGGGCTCGCCCCATGGCTGACCGAGCGCTACCGCGACCTGTCGCAAAGGTTCTACGAGGAGAATCGCTCCCTTTCGATCCGGCGCAGTGTGGTGAGCGCGCTACTCTCGATTCTCGGCACCGTCGGATACTACGCCGCTTACATAGTCATTCTGCTCAGGGCGGTGCACGGCGAAATCAGCATCGGCACGCTCACCTTCCTCGCCGCGTCGTTCGGCCGCGGGCGCGACGTGATTCAGAACATTCTCTTGTCGGCGAGCAACGTTTACGAGCAGGCGCTCTACCTCCGCGACCTGTTCGTGTTCCTCGAGATGCGTCCCACCATCGAGTCGGCGCCCAACGCGCTGCCGGTGCCGAAGCGAATTGCGTCGGGATTCGTGTTCGAGGACGTCGGATTCCGTTATCCGGGGAGCGACCGCTGGGCCGTCCGCAACGTGGATCTCATTCTTCGGCCGGGCGAACGCGTCGCCCTCGTCGGCGAAAACGGCGCCGGGAAGACCACCATCACCAAGCTGCTGGCGCGGCTTTACGATCCGACCGAAGGCAGGATCACCCTCGACGGCATCGATCTTCGCGAATACGACCTCGCAAGCCTGCGGCGCGCCATCGGCGTGATTTTTCAGGACTTCGTTCGCTACGACATGCGATTCGACGAGAACATCGGCGTCGGGGAGATCGAGTCGGTTCGCACGGATCTCGACAGCAGCAACGGTACCCCGCAGGCCATCACCGCCGCCGCAGAAAACTCACTCGCCGCTTCCCTGCTGCCACGCTTTGCGAAAGGCTATCAACAGATGCTCGGTCGGCGATTCGACGAGGGCGTGGACCTTTCGGGCGGCGAATGGCAGAAGATCGCGCTTGCCCGCGCCTACATCCGGGACGCCCAGGTCCTGATTCTCGACGAGCCGACCGCGGCCCTGGACGCCCGCGCCGAATACGAGGTCTTTCTCCGCTTCTCCGAGCTCGTCGCCGGCCGGATGGCGGTGCTGATCTCGCACCGCTTTTCCACGGTGCGTATGGCCGACCGAATTGTCGTCCTGCGACACGGCAAGGTCGAGGAACAAGGCTCCCACGACGAGCTCCTCGCCAAGGGCGGGCTATACGAGGAGCTGTTTACGATGCAGGCGGCCGGCTACCGATAGCTCAGTATCTCGGCGTAGAGACTCGGCCTCTCAGTCGCACCTGTAGTCCAGAAGGCGGCCGGTGGGAGACGTGGTGAGAGCTGCAGGCCGGAGCGTAGAGGTCTCAGGAGCCGAGACTATTTAGGAATCGGAATGTCGTTCCAGCGCGCCTGGTCGAAAGTCCCGGCCGGAAACTCCTCGTTGATCCGGACGTCGGCGTACTGTTCGCGCCAGAACGGGCGGCCGTTGCGGAGCACGAGGAACTCGGTCGGAACGTCAAAACCCTCGATTTCCTTGTAGTTCAGCACCCTCGTGTCACTCACCATCGTGCGATCCCCGACCTTCTGGCTCTGAATCAGCCGCACGAGTCGAAGATTGTCACGATCGACCCAGTACTGATTCGAAAGGGTGTCTCCGGCCTTCGCGCCAACGACGTAGACGGGCACGCCGTCCCAGTCGTCGTTGCGAATGACGTCGTCGTCGACGTGAAGGGAGTCCAGGCCGCGCATGATCGTAGCAACCGGCGCCGCGTACACATCGGCGGTGAGCAACAACAGCGGATTCACCGACGGGCGGAAATCGACCCTGATTCCGTTATCGAACGACGCCACGCGGTCCCCGACCTGCACCAGACCACTTCTGCGCGAGGCTGGGAGAAATGCGATGCGCAGCTTGCCGGGCACCTCGATGTGCTCGTACCACTCCGTTTTTGTCTCTTCGCCCGTGGTGCGGTACTGGGTGTTGTTCTGAAGAAAGCTTATGGTCTTCAGGTACTTGCCGTCGTAGCGATCGTGCATCGCCTTGATCAGGCTGGCGCTGCTGGTGACCATAATGCCGGCGCCAGGCTTGCGGGCCGTGGTGGCCTTCGTCGTAGTCGCGGGCGCTGGCTCGGTAGCGGCGCCGGACTGGAAGTACGAGCAGCCGGTGAGCGTGAGGGCGGCAAGGAGAAGTGGTGAGCGCATCATCTAGTCCCCGAGTTCATTGCGGTACAGTATGCCATTGAACAGAAGCTTGAAGGTGCCGTGCGGCTGCGACCGAAAGTACGGATCGGGCCCGTAGAGAACGAGTCTGCCCTTACCCACCGGTGCCTCCAGCACCTCTGTTACACCGCTCAGGTATCTTTGGCCCCAGGCCCACCCGCTTCGCAGCGGCGTCGGTCCATCGATCCAGACGATCCGCTTCACACCACGGGCTTCGGCCGACGGCAGCAATCGAAAAGCGGGCGCGTTGTCATAGTAGAAATCGGTGACCGGCCGCATTCCCTGCGCAAGCTCGGCGGTCGTGTCGACTCTCATGCTGAGAATCGAGCCCGGCACGTAGAACCGCGTTCTCGGCAGCGCGCGACCCGCACTGTCGACCAGTGCATTGGCGATCGGCAGCTGGAGCTGGGTCCCAAGCTCTGTCGCTGACCCGACAGCGAGAATGGTCCCACCGGCATTGAGGAACTCCTGCAGCTGCGGGATGCTCTTGGCGACGGTGAGGCTTCCCAGCCTGTCGCGGTATTCGGCGGGAATGTCGTCCGGATCGATGCGTTGACCACCACGAGAGTTCGGCCGCGCGAAGGTGGCACCGTCGGGAAGAATCAGCACATCGTATTTGGCAATCAGATTCCCGGCATCGATGGTTTGGGGGTAGACCACCTCGTAAGGAAACTCGAACTGCTCCAGAACGAATCTCGCCCAGCCCGAGGTGATGGAGCCCCCGTATTGATCCCACAACGCGATCCGCGCCGGGCGAACACGCTGCAGCGCGGCGGGCGCTACATCCGTCTGGAAAGCATCGAAGCTCAAGCCCTTCTCCGTCGCGAGGCGGCTGAGAATTGCGAGCGTTCCCGGCTTCGCAACTATGTAGAACGTCCCGGCGCCGTAGGTCCGGCCGTTGATGTTGAGTGGAGAGCGGAGCGTGTACACATCTTCGCCGTGCGCGAGCAACCGGTTCACGGCAGTGAACGCATCGTTGACGGAATGGCTGAGCGCGTAGCCGGAAGCGGCAGGTCCGACCCGCGGTTTCGGCACCTTCGCGAATCCGCTGATTGCCGTGAACGGGCCGTCGAAGCCATCGAGAATTCGATCGAAGACCACACCCATCTGATAAGCCAGGGTCCATCCCGCGTTGTCATACGGAGGCGTCGGCGGTCCTCCCGGGTATGGGATGTCGTTCGGATGGTCCTGGGGCTCGAACATGTCGAGAATGTGTGGCCTGAACGCCTGCGCAGTCCTCACGACATAAGAGCCCGCCGGATACGTCTTGCCGTTGACGGTGAATGCAGCGGCGGCGCGCTCGACACGAATTCCGTTCTTGATCAGCGCGTTCACGAACTTGGTCGCCGTCAGGAAATCCGGTTGATCGGAGGGGATGATGTACCCGCGCGGATCCCGGTCGGTGGGATTCCGCATGATGTTGTTGTAGGCGGCCATCTCAGCGGGCGTCGTCACGCGCGGACCGCCACCGGGACGACGTGTCGTATCCTCAGGCACAGCTGCCTCGAGCGCTGCCACGCGTTTTGGCGTCACGGTCCACGTGTCAGTGCTGCCCCGGTCGATCGAGTTCCGCCCCATCTGGTAAATGTTGTAAAGCAGCGTTTCGCGATACCGGGACGCCACGTCGAGCACTGCGCGGTTCGCCGTCAGCTCATATGCGATCGATTGGGCGAAATGCCATTTCTGGGGCTGGATCGGCATCGGCAGGTCGCCTTTAGGCAGCAGCTTTTCGGGGACCAGTGGGATTTCAGTCGGCGTGGGGTTGCCGATCGCTTCGGTGAGCAGGCCGATCATGTTGTGGAAATACACCGTCGTTCTTAAGCCGCCGTTCCACCACGTTGAATAGCCCGAGCCGCTGCGCATCGTCGCTCCCGCCTTGCCCTCGGCCACGAAACGCGAATGCATCGCAGCTCCCACGAGATCGAGTTCCATCGGCACCAGGGGATCGAAGTTGTAGTTGAACGGATCGCGGAACGGCGGCGCGAAGATAACGGTCCCGATCGGTCCGGTCTGGTGATGGTTGTACATGATCTGCGGGTACCAGGCGCGGAAGAGAATGCTGTCCATCGCCTGGGTTTCCGGCTGCGATGCCATGTAGGCATCCCGGTTGTTGTCGTGTCCGGCGTATTTCTGATAGAGCTCCGGGATGCGGGCGGTCGTTCTCCGCAGGGTGTCGGACTCCCGCATATACCAGTTGGCGACCAGATCCTGACCGTCAGGGTTGGCAGGCACCAGGAGGATGATGTCATCCCGGAGAAATCGCATCGTCTCAGGGTCCGTCCGGCTCACGAGCTCGTAACAAGTGAGGATCAGCTGTTGCGACCCGAGAACCTCGGTGGCGTGGAGGCCACCATCGATCCACACCACCGACTTGCCTTCGGACGCAAGCGCGTGCGCCTGGGCGTCGGTGAGATTTTCGGCCAGTGCGAGGCGGCGGGAGATGTCCTGGTAGTGCGAGAGCCGGCGGTGGTTCTCCGGCGACGTGATGATCGCCATCCACATCGGCCGTCCCTCCGCAGTCGTGCCGATGCGTACCATCCGCATGCGGTCCGATTCGCGGTCGAGCCGGCGCCAGTAGTCGATCATCTGGGCGTAGTTGACGAGGAAGTAATCGTCGCCGATATCGTGTCCGAAGGCCTGGCGCGGCGAGGTAACGCGGGGAGCGGCAGTGCCCCGCCGCTGGGCGAGACTTGTGGCCGGCGCCAGCAGCAGACAGCAGAGGAAAAGTCGCAGTACCGGACTTCGCATCGATTGGAAGGTTGCGGATGGGCGTGGCGAGGCGCGCTCATTCACCGAGCGGCACGCCGAAATTTAATTCTCGACGCCGGACGTTGCTGCCGCGCGCTCGGAACCGGCAGCGATAATTACGCCCGTCAGAACAATCGCGCCGCCGATCAGCGTCGCGACCGACGGAATCTGGCGAATCGCGGGGATCACCGCGCCCAGAATCGTTGCCCCGATCGGCTCACCGAGCACGGTGAGGTTGACGACGTATGCGGGGAGAAACTTGAGCGCCCAATTCATGCCGGTGTGGCCGAGCAGCATCGGTCCGAGCGCGAGCCCGGCAAAAATCGCAATCTCTCGCGGCGGCTGGGGAGTCAGCATCGCTCCCCGGGAGCGGGCAATCAGCCAGAGGGTGAGGAATGCGGCGGTGTAAACAATTCCCACATACGCCCAGACCCCGAGAGTCTTACGAAGACTGCGCCCGATGCTGTAGTAGATCGCCGCTGTGAGGGCGCCCGATATGGCGAGCAGGTTGCCGAGCAGAGGGGCATTGCCACGGGGCGCGAGACCACCCCTGAGGTCGGGCGCGGCGATGATCGTCGCTCCCAGGATGGCGATCACGATCCCGGCCACCTGCCGGCGCGTCGGAGTCTCGCGCAGGCCGATCGCCGAAATGACGGCAACGATCGCCGGCTGCATTCCGACGAGAGTGACGGATGCGGCAATTGTGGTGAGGTGAATGGACTCGTTCCACGCCCAGAAGTGGAGGGCGAGACAAACCCCACCAAGGACGGCCAGTCCCAACTGGGTGGGGGTGATCTTCCGCCAGTCCCGCCACTCTCCCGTCGCGATGAGAAACGCGGCAACCAGAATGAGTGAGAAGCCAAGCCGCCAGACCGCAATCGTGACGGCGTCGGCGGACGACAATCGCACCAGCGGCCCGGCGAATGAGATCCCGAGCAGCGCAAGGACGAGGACCCAGTAGGGCTTCGCGGACATAGACAAAAAAAGAGCCGGTGCGTCGAAGCACCGGCTCTTTTTTCAGAAGAACCTTACTCGCCCTTTCTGGTTTTCACCAGACGCATTTCCGCTGCGGCGCGATCAGCGTGCTTGAGCACGGTGTCGTCGTAGCGGTGGCAGTTCGGCGTGTTGCGGCCGCGGACGCAGCCGTTGTAGCGGAGAAGTGCCACGCGAGTGTTGGGCGCGCTGCGCATCGCTTCCTTGAGGATCTGCACACCGTGACAGATGTTGCTCTCGATGTTGAACAGGTCGGACGAGCCGCAGCCCCACTTTCCACCGTGCAGCGGCATGACCTGCATCAGGCCACGCGCGCCAACGGAGCTGCGGGCGTGCGGGTCGAGAGTCGCGTCTTCGGTGAGAAGCACGCCAACGAGCAGCGCGGGATCGATTTTTTCTTTCTCCGCCTGGTCGACGAGGGCGTCCGCGATACGGAAAGCGAGCGCACGGTCGTGGGTGTATTGGTTCAGCACTTCACCAATACGGAACGCCTGCTCGGTCGGCTGCGAAGCGTCGACGACGGCCGCGGGCAGTCTCAGCAGCTTACCCGGGTTCGCATAAAGCGGGTGCTGCTGCGATATCGTCCACACAGCTCCGCCCACGAGCAGCGCACCCAGTGCAAAAGCGTGGGTGACGGCGCTCATCGCCGACTTCATAGGCGAAGTCAGCTTCGGGGGAGGCGCGCTTAACGGCTTGAGTGACTTCTTCACAGGTTCTCCTCGAATTAGTGAAGCCCGGTGACC
>Ga0070680_100004941_pt1 | contig 10040 bp, 8 predicted proteins | sample KBSC73BmetaG_FD_64672 | JGI IMG/M metagenome (GOLD analysis project Ga0070680, IMG submission 64672) | Corn rhizosphere microbial communities from Kellogg Biological Station, Michigan, USA - KBS C7-3B metaG | ecosystem: Host-associated > Plants > Roots > Rhizosphere | place: USA: Michigan... | reverse complement strand
CGCCCCGACGAGCGGATCGAGGATTCGCTCGAGCGCGCCGACCAGGCGCTTTACGAGGCGAAGCGGACGGGAAAGAACCGCACCTGCATCGGTTGAACATCGCGCGCAGGGCGCGCCGGTCGCGGATCGCTCAGCCTGCCTCGCCGGTGCTCGCCGGCTCGCCCAAAAGCCTCAACGCACGCTGCACGTCGCGCTCGAACGCCGCGACGGTCGCCGCCGGCGCCGTGGAGCGCATGAGGGCGCTGCGAAACGCCGACGATTCGCTGGCATAGAACGCCTGCACGACGACGCGCGCGTCGCTGCTCAGCGCTTCGGTCAGCGAGTTGACGAAGCACTCCATCGCCAGCATCGAGCCTTTCAGCTCGTGGATCTGCTGCGTGAGCGGCGCCGTGTCGTCCATCGCGTCCTCCTGTGAGGCGGCAAGTCTAAGCGCGGCCTCCGGCTCGTGACCGACGACGGGCACACGCATTGCTCTGCGGGCGCATGACAGGCTCGAGATCTTCCGTTCGCACGCCGAGCACCGGTGACGTCGCTCCCCCGCCCAAGCCCGACGACCGAGCCGCCGACCCGGACGCGCTCGCCAGGGGAGAGCCGGACCGCGCGCGCCACCCGCGCGCCGACACCCACCGCAACGTCAAGGGGCGCAGCGCTCCGCGCGGGCCGCACGAGCGCGACGAATCGTCCGACAGCGGCACCGGCGCGCCGAGCGAGCTGATGAAGCAGGCACACGACGACGTGGTGAGCGGCAAGACCGGCACCGACAAGGGCGAGGTGACGGAGGAGGTCTATCGCCGCACGCTGCGCGACGAGACGCCGGGCGCCGAGCGCGACTGAGCGCGACTGAGCGCCCCGCCCCTGACGGCGGTTTCCTCGCCGGCGGCCGCGGCGCCGCAGCGGCCGCTCAAGGCCCGAACGCGGAACCTGCTGCGGCGCCGCCTCCGCGCCCCGCGGCAAGGAGCAGGCGACCCGGGCGAGGCAATCGTCTTCTTGCTGCTGAGAGCGGCGCGGCCTGCCTGGTTCGGTTCGCGCTGGCGATGCCGGGCTCTCCGGTTCAGCAGGACACGCGCACCGACGCGACGTGACCGGTGTCTCGCAAGCGTGTCTTGCAAGTGTCGTTTGCGCGCGAGAAGTGAAGATCTCCACGGAGCGCTGACACGGTTTCGCGGAAAATCGAGGCCATGGCTCTGACTGTCGGAGCCGACCTCGTCGGCACGCCCAAGCCAGAGGCGTCCAGCGCCGATGGCATCACCGCACCTCTCGGTGATCCCACCTTCCGCCGCATCTGGCTCGCGAGCCTGCTGTCCAATCTCGGTACGCTGATCCAGGGCGTCGCCGTCGCTTGGGCGATGACGCTGATGACGTCGTCGGCGGACAAGGTGGCGCTCGTGCAGACCGCCCTCGGGCTGCCGGTGATGCTGGTGGCGATGCTCGCCGGTGCCTTCGCCGACGTTCACGACCGTCGCGTCGTCGCGCTGGTCTCGCTCGCGATCGCGCTCGCCGGGGCAACCGTGCTGGCCCTGCTCTCCGGGCTTCAGCTTCTCACCCCGAACATCCTCCTCGTGCTGTGCTTCGCGGTCGGCTGCGGCACGGCGCTGCTGGGTCCGGCGTGGCAGACCTCGGTCAGCGAGCAAGTTCCGCCGCGGGCGGTGCCTGCCGCGGTGGCGCTCAACGGCATGAGCTACAACATCGCGCGCAGCGTCGGTCCGGCCATCGGCGGGGTCGTGGTGGCGACGCTCGGTACGTTCGCCGCCTTCACCCTCAACGCGCTGGCGTACCTGCCGCTGATGTTCGCGCTGTTCCTGTGGAACCGCGTGACACCGAGATCTCACCTTCCGCCCGAGCAGATGACGCGGGCCGTGCTGTCCGGCGTCCGCTACATCCTGCATTCGCCGTCGATGCAGATCGTTCTCCTGCGCTCGATGGTGTTCGGCGTCATCGGCGGCGTCGTCCTGGCGCTGATGCCGCTGGTCGCGAGCGACCTGCTGCGCAGCGGCGCGGGCACCTACGGGCTCATGTTCAGCGCCTTCGGTGTCGGCGCGGTCGTCAGCGCACTGAACGTGGCCGAGATCCGCAAGCGCATGAGCAGCGAGGGCGCTCAGCGCCTCTGCGCCGTGCTGTTCGGCGTCTCGATCACGCTGGTCGCCGTGAGCCGCAGCGCCTTCGTCACGGCGTTGGCCCTGCTGGTGGTCGGCGCTGCGTGGAACATGGCGTGGACCTTGTTCAACATCGGCGTCCAGCTTTCGGTGCCGCGGTGGGTGGTGGGGCGCTCCCTCGCGGCCTACCAAGCGGCGTCGACCGGCGGGATCGCCATCGGCAGCTGGGGTTGGGGCCATCTCGCGCAAACCGCCGGTGTGCAGACCGCGCTGCTGGTGGCCGGCACGCTGATGGTCGCCTCGACGCTGCTCGGTCTGCGCTTGCGGATGCCGCACGTTCGTCCACAGGACGAAGAGAGTCAGTTGCTCGAAGATCCGGAGGTGAGCCTGCCGCTCGAGGGCAACGAGGGTCCGCTGGTGGTGACGATCGAGTACCGGGTCGCCCTGGCGAACGCGCAGGAGTTCTGCCAGCGCATGCAGCAGGTTCAGCTCTCGCGCCAGCGCAACGGGGCATACGGCTGGTCGATCGCGCGTGACATCGCCGAACCCGAGCTGTGGACCGAGCGCTACCACTGCCCGACCTGGCACGACTACCTCAGGCACCGAAACCGGCCGACGCAATCCGAGCGCGTGCTGCAACAGCAGGTGCTCGATTTCCACATCGGTCCCGGCAACGTCCGCGTGCGCCGCATGCTCGAGGGGCCGCTGGATTAGTTTGCGCGCGGTAGAGCTGGCGGAGACGGTGAGATTCGAACTCACGGAGGAGTTGCCCCCTCGGCAGTTTTCAAGACTGCTGCCTTAGACCGCTCGGCCACGTCTCCCGGGCGCACGCTGGCGCTGTGCGCGGATCGATCTTCGCACGTATCCTGAAGGGCGCGACGGAGCGCCGGCACGTGTCGTGCTCCGCTCGCACGCGAAAGTTCACGGCGAGGCGACGGCTCTTGGCATCCATGCATTCGGCGGCGCTCGGCGTCGACAGCGAGCGCCTCGACGACGTCGCGCAGCCTCCCAGAAGCCTCCCGCAGGTGCACCGCTCGATCGCGGTGCCGGGGCCGGCGACCGGCAACGCGGCCTGGCGTCGCATGTTCGTCTTCTTCGGGCCGGGCTACCTCGTCGCCGTCGGCTACATGGACCCCGGCAACTGGGCGACTTCGCTCGCCGGCGGCTCGCAGTTCGGCTTTTCGCTGCTCGCCGTGATCCTGCTCTCGAACCTGATCGCGATGCTGTTCCAGGCGGCCGCGGTTCGCCTGGGCGTCGGCGGCGGCCTCGATCTCGCGCAGGCCTGCCGCCGCCACTTCGCTCCGCGCGTGAATCTCGCGCTCTGGCTGCTCTGCGAGGTCGCGATCGTCGCGTGCAACCTCGCCGAGGTGCTCGGGATGGCGATCGGCCTGAACCTGCTGTTCGGGCTGCCGCTCGTCGCCGGCGTCGTCGTCACGCTGCTCGACGTCGCGCTGCTGCTCGCCTTGCAGCGGCGCGGCTTTCGCTGGCTCGAGGCGGCGATCATCGCGCTCGTCGTCGTCGTCGCCGTCTGCTTCGCGTTCCAGATCGCCTGGCTGCAGCCGAGCCTGGCAGCCGTGCTCGCCGGCTTCGTGCCGCGGCCGCAGATCGTCAGCGACCCGGCGATGCTCTACCTGGCGGTCGGCATCGTCGGGGCGACCGTCATGCCGCACAACCTCTACCTTCACTCGGCGGTCGTGCAGACGCGCCGGCACGAGCGAACACCCGCAGCCAGGCGCGAGGCGATCCGCTTCGCGACCATCGACTCGTCGCTCGCGCTCGGGCTCGCGCTGCTCGTCAACGCCGCGATCCTGATCCTCGCCGCGGGCGCGTTCCACCGCCCGGGCAGCGAGCCCGTCGGCGAGCTCGCCGACGCCTACCGGCTGCTCTCGCCCTTGCTCGGCGTCGGCCTGGCGAGCGCGCTGTTCGGCGTCGCGCTGGTCTGCTCCGGGCTCAGCGCGTCGGTGACAGGAACGCTCGCGGGCCAGATCGTGATGGAAGGGTTCCTCGACATCCGCATCTCGCCAGCCGCGCGCGCGATCGTCACGCGCGCGATCGCGATCGTGCCGGCGGTCGTCGTCACCGCGTGGTACGGCAGCTCGGGAGCGAATTCGCTGCTCGTCTTCAGCCAGGTCGTTCTCAGCCTGCAGCTGCCGTTCGCGATCGTTCCGCTGCTCGTCTTCACGACGCGGCGCGCTTACCTTGGCACGTTCTCGTTCGGTCGGTCGATGAGCACGCTGCTGTGGGCGGCGGCGGCGGTCGTCGTCGCCCTCAACGTCTGGTTGCTGGCGCGGCTGATCTCCGGTGGATGACCGCGAAGCGATGGTCTGTCCGTCGCGAGCTCGCTTCGGGTCTCATGTCCGCGCGTTGTGGTCTGCAACGGTTGCGTGTCATGTCGACCCGTCGCATGCGACCTGGATCGGCTCGCGCCGCGCGCCGTCGATGCGCACCGCGGTGAGCTTGCCGCCCCAGACGCAGCCGGTGTCGAGCCCGAGCAGGTCTTCGCGCTCGACGAGGCCGAGCGTCGACCAATGGCCGAAGGCGATCGGCACGCCGGCGGTCCTGCGCCCGGGAGCGTCGAACCAGGGATGAAACCCGGGCGGCGCCGCGCCGGCGCCGTCCTTGGTCGCGAACTCGAGCGTGCCGTCCGCGGCGACGAAGCGCGCACGCGTCAGCGCGTTGAGCGTGAAGCGCAAGCGTGCGTCGCCGGTCAGCGAGTCGCTCCAGCGCGCCGGCTCGTTGCCGAACATCGCTGCCAGGAACTCGCGCGCCGGCCGCTCGCGCAGCGCCGTCTCGAGCGCGCCGGCGAGATCGAGCACCGCGGCCAGGTCCCACTGCGGCACGACGCCGGCATGCAGCATGAGCCAGCCGTGCTCGAAGACCGCCATCCGGCGTTGACGCACCCACTCGAGCCAGGCGCCGCGGTCGGGCGCGTCGAGGATGTCGTCGAGCGTGTCGGTGCGGTGGCGCGGCCGCACGCCGGCGGCGACGGCGAGCAGGTGCCAGTCGTGGTTGCCGAGGACGCAGGTCGCCGCATCGCCCAGGCCGCGCAGGCGGCGCAGCGTCGCGAGCGACGCCGGACCGCGGTTGACGAGGTCGCCGAGCACGTAGATGCGGTCGCGCGACGCGGAAAAGCCGATCGCGGCGAGCAGCCGCTCGAACGCATCGGCGCAGCCCTGGAGGTCGCCGACCAGGTAGTTCATCGTCGGATCGCGGTCGCCGGGCGGGGTTCGCGCCGTGCGCCGGTGCCTGCGACGGGCGAGGGGCGGGCGAGGGCGGGCACGAAGGCGATTCTGCTACGCTGGCTGCCCGCCTCGGCCGGCTCGCGCATGGACGTCGCCCTCCTGCTCTTCCTCATCTTCCTGAACGCGCTGTTCGCCATGTCCGAGATGGCGCTGACCGCCAGCCGCAAGGCACGGCTGCAGGTCATGGTCGAGGCCGGCGACTCGGGCGCGCGCCACGCGATGGCGCTCCACGACAATCCGACCAAGTTCCTCTCCGTCGTCCAGATCGGCATCACGTCGATCAGCATCCTCAACGGCATCGTCGGCGACGCCGCGTTTTCCGCGCCGTTCGCACGCTGGCTGCACGCCAACTTCTCGCTCGGCGACCGTGCCGCCGAGATCACGGCGACGGCGATGGTCGTCGTCTCGATCACGTTTCTCTCGATCATCTTCGGCGAGCTGGTGCCCAAGCGGATCGGCCTGCAGCATCCGGAGGTCGTGGCGCGTTTCGTCGCCCGGCCGATGGAATGGCTCTCGCTCATCGCGCGCCCGTTCGTTCGCATGCTCTCCTGGTGCACCGAAGGAACGCTGCGGCTGATCGGCATTCGTGGCGGCCCCGACCGCAGCGTCACCGAGGAGGAGATCGCGGCGAGCCTGGAAGAAGGCGTCGACGCGGGCGTGATCGAGGCGCAGGAGCACCAGATGGTGCGCAACGTCTTTCGCCTCGACGACCGCCAGGTCGGCTCGATGATGATCCCGCGCGCCGAGATCGTCTGGCTCGACACGGCGAGCACCGCCGAGGACGTGCTGCGCGTCGTCGGCGATTCCGAGCACTCGCGCTACCCGGTCTGCCGCGGCGGGCTCGAGGACGTGCTCGGCGTGATCAGCGCGCAAAAGCTCCTGCAGCAGGCGATCCAGGGGCAGGCGTTCGCGGTCGATCAGGGCCTGCAGCCGCCGGTGTTCGTGCCCGAGACGCTCTCCGGCATGGAGCTGCTCGACCAGTTCCGCGCCTCGAGCACGCAGATCGTCTTCGTCGTCGACGAGTACGGCGAAGTGCAGGGGATGATCACGGTGCGCGACGTCCTCGAGGCCATCACGGGCGAGTTCAGCACCGAGACCGAGGCCGACTCGTGGGCGGTCCGTCGCGCCGACGGCAGCTGGCTCTTCGATGGCCTGATCCCGATCCTCGAGCTGAAGGACCGGCTCGACCTGAAGGAGCTGCCCGAGGAGGACCGCGGCCGCTACAACACGCTCGCCGGCATGATCATGCTGCTGCTCGGCCGGCTGCCGGGCGAGGCCGACTCGGTCGAGTGGGAGGGCTGGCGCTTCGAAGTCGTCGATCTCGACGGCAAGCGCGTCGACAAGGTCCTCGCGACCGCGCTCGCGCCGGTCGCGCTGGCGAACGAGACGGCGGGAAGCTGATGCGGCCGAAGGCGCGCGCGTGACCGCCTCGCTGTTCGCGCGCACGCTCGCCAGCGCGGCGATGGTCGAGGTGTTCGGCGATCGCGCGCTCGTCGCCGCGATGCTCGAGTTCGAGGCGGCGCTCGCCGAAGCCGAAGCGGCCGAAGGCGTGATCCCGGCCAGCGCGGCGGCACCGATCGCCGCTGCATGCCGCGACGGGCCGGGCGACATCGATGGCCTCGTCGCTGCCGCACGCAGCGCCGGCAGCCTCGCGATTGCGCTCGCGAAGGCGCTCACGGCCGCGGTCGCCGCGCGCGACCCTGCTGCGGCCGCGTACGTGCATTGGGGCAGCACGAGCCAGGACGTGATCGATTCGGGCTTCGCGCTCGTCACCGGGCGCGCGCTCGATCTCGTCGAGCGCGATCTCGATCGGCTGATCGCGGCGCTGCACGCGCTCGCGCGCACGCACGAGAACACGCCGATCCTCGCCCGCACGCTCCTGCAGCCGGCACAGGTGGTGAGCTTCGGCTTCAAGGTCGTCGCCTGGCTCGCGCCCCTGGTGCGCGCGCGCGCTCGCCTGGCACGGGCGCGCAGCGGCGCCTTGCGCGTGCAGCTCGGCGGCGCCGTCGGCACGCTGGCGAGCCTGGGCGAGAAAGGCCCCGCAGTGGTGCGGCGCGTCGCCGAGCGGCTCGGCCTCGCAACCGGCGACGCCTGGCACGTGCAGCGCGACGACTGGGTCGCGCTCGGACTCGAGGTCGCGCTCCTCTGCGGGTCGCTCGCCAAGATCGGCACCGACCTCGCGTTGCTCGCGCAGTCCGAGGTCGGCGAGCTCGCGGAGCCGTCGGGCGAGGGCCGCGGCGGCTCGTCGGCGATGCCGCAGAAGAAGAACCCGGTCGCAGCGATGACGGCGATCAGCGCCGGCGTGCGCGCGCCGCAGCATGCCGCGACGCTGCTCGCGGCGATGCGCCAGGCGCACGAGCGCGCGCTCGGCGAGTGGCAGGCCGAGCTCGCCGAGTGGCCGTCGCTGTTCCTGGCCGCGCACGGCGCGCTGGTCGCGCTCGCCGACGCGATGGAGCGTCTCGACGTCCATCCCGACCGCATGCGCGAGAACATCGCGCGCCAGCGAGGCGCCGTGTTCGCGGAAGCGGCGGCCGCGCTGCTCGTGCCGAGCCTCGGCCGCACGGAAGCGGGCGCGCTCGTCGCTTCGCTCGCCGCGCGCGCCGTGGCTGGCGAAGGCGATCTGCGCGAGCTCGTTCGCGCCGATCCCGCGTTCGCGACGATCGCTGCCGAGGCGATCGACGCCGCGTTCGACGTCGACCGCGCGGCGCGCGCAGCCGGCAGCCTCGCCGCGAGGCAACTCGGGCGGCTCGTCCGCTCGCCGCATTCCTGACGGAGACCACCATGAGCGAGAGTGACCGCAGCGACGACTTCGAGCGCGGCGTGAAGAACCGGCGCGCGGTGCTGGGCGATGCCTGGGTCGACCGCTCGCTCGCCGGCGCGAGCGAGTTCAACGCCGACTTCCAGAGCCTGATCACGCGCTACGCGTGGCACGAGATCTGGGGCCGCCCCGGCCTCGACCACGAGACGCGCAGGCTGCTCGTCCTCGGCATGACGATGGGGCTCGCGCGCTGGGAGGAATTCGAGCTGCACTGCCGCGCCGCGATCCGCGGCGGCGTGCCGCTCGAGAAGATCCAGGAGACGCTCCTGCAGGGGGCGATCTACTGCGGCGTGCCGGCCGCCAACACCGCATTCAAGATCGCCGGCGAGATCCTGCGCGCCGAGGGTCGCGCGCCCGCGCCGCGCTCGCTCGCGGGCGCGGGCCGCGTCGCCACGCACCACACCTTCAGCGCGCCGCAGTTGCGCGTCACGGTGCAGGGCGAAGGGCCGCCGGTCGTCCTCAGCCACGCGCTCGGCCTCGACCTGCACATGTGGGACGAGCTCGCCGGGCGGCTCGCCGGCAGCTTCACGGTGATGCGCTACGACCACCGCGGCCACGGCGAGTCGGCAGTGCCGCCCGGCCCCTACACGATGGACGATCTGGTCGACGACGCTGCGCGCGTCATCGGCGAGTGGGGGCGCGGTCCGGTCGCGTGGGTGGGTCTCTCGATGGGCGGCATGGTCGGCCAGGGGCTCGCCGTGCGCCACCCGGCGCTGCTGCGCGGCGCGGTTCTCGCCAACACGGTCGGGCGCTACCCGGAAAGCGCGCGGCCGACCTGGGCGGCGCGGATCGCGGCGGTCGAGCAGGGCGGCATGGCGGCGATCGCCGACGCGGTCGTCGAGCGCTATCTGCACGCCGAGTACCGCACTTCGCACCCCGAGGTCGCGGCGCGCTTGCGCGCGCGGCTGCTGCGCACGGACCCGGCGGGCTATCTCGCGTGCTGTCACGCGGTCGCCGCGGTCGACTGGCTCGAACGCCTGTCGGCGGTGCGCGTGCCGACGCTCGTGCTGGCGGGGGCGCGCGACGCCGGCGCGACGCCCGAGATGGCGCGCGCGATCGCCGAGCGGATCGGCGGCGCCGAGCTGCGCGTGTTCGCGGATGCGTCGCATCTGAGCGTGGCCGAAGCGGGCGATGCATTCCACGCCGCCGTGGCCGCGTTCCTCGCCGGCCTGCCGCGCTGACGTTGTCGTCCCGGGAGGCGGGGTTCTTCGCTTCGCTCAGAATGACGAGGAACCGACAGGAGCTCCGATGAGCAAAGCATTCGCCTCGCAGGCCGATCTCGCCGACAAGAAGATCACCTTCACCAGGCTCTCCGAAAACGCCTACGCGTACACCGCCGAGGGTGACCCGAACACCGGCGTCGTCATCGGCGACGACGCGGCGATGGTGATCGACACGCAGGCGACGCCGGTGATGGCCGCCGACGTGATCCGCCACATCCGCACCGTCACCGACAAGCCGATCAAGTACGTCGTGATGAGCCACTACCACGCGGTGCGCGTGCTCGGCGCGAGCGCATACGCAAGGGAAGGGGCGAGCGAGGTCATCGCCAGCGAGGACACGCGCGACCTGATCGTCGAGCGCGGCGCCGCCGACATGAAGAGCGAGATCGAGCGCTTCCCGCGCCTGTTCCGTGCCGTCGAGACGATCCCCGGCCTGACCTGGCCGACGCTCACCTTCAAGGGCGAGATGACGGTCTGGCTCGGCAAGCTCGAAGTGAAGCTGATGCAGCTCGGCCGCGGCCACACCAAGGGCGACACCGTCGCCTGGCTGCCGCAGCAGAAGATCCTCTTCAGCGGCGACCTGGTCGAGTACGGTGCCACCGCGTACGCGGGCGATGCCTACTTCAGCGACTGGCCGACGACGCTCGACAAGGTCGAGGCGCTC
>Ga0070680_100004938_pt1 | contig 10041 bp, 9 predicted proteins | sample KBSC73BmetaG_FD_64672 | JGI IMG/M metagenome (GOLD analysis project Ga0070680, IMG submission 64672) | Corn rhizosphere microbial communities from Kellogg Biological Station, Michigan, USA - KBS C7-3B metaG | ecosystem: Host-associated > Plants > Roots > Rhizosphere | place: USA: Michigan... | reverse complement strand
GACCTCGCGCGCTATCCGCGTAATCCGGCCCGCGATCAGGCGCTGGCGAAAGAGCGAGGCGTGGACCTCATCTTCATGCCTGACGTGGAGACGATGTATCCCGCGGGCGCCGTCACGCGGATATTGCCTGGTGATACGGCCGGCATGTTCGAAGGTGCGGCGAGGCCGGGCCACTTTTCCGGTGTGCTCACGGTGGTGGCCAAGCTGTTCAACCTTGTGGAGCCGGAGGTCGCCTGCTTTGGCCAGAAGGACATCCAGCAGTTCACCCTCGTCCGCCAGATGGTGCGGGATCTGAACTGGAATCTCCGGCTTGAGCGGGTACCCACCGTGCGTGAAGCGGATGGCCTCGCCCTCAGCAGCCGGAACGTGTACCTCTCGCCCGGCGAGCGGCGGCAGGCTGCCGGGTTGCACGCAGCACTCGAGGCCGGGCGGCAAGCCTATCGGAGCGGAGAGCGCGATGCTGGCCGCATCGGTGATCGCGTGCGCGCCGAGCTGGAGGTGCATGGTGGCCTGAGCGCCGAGTATATTGCGGTGGTGGAGCCGGAGGAAATGCTGCCGGTTGCGGTGGCCGAACCCGGCACGATCGTTGCCATTGCGGTGCGAGTGGGCCAGACCCGCCTCATTGACAACATCATTCTTGGAGAGGATTGAGCGCAGTGCTTCGTCACCTGATGAAATCAAAGATTCATCGCGCTACCATCACGTCCGCGGACCTGCATTACGAAGGCTCGCTCACGGTGGACGAGGATCTGCTTGACGCGGCGGACCTGGCCGAGTTCGAGGAGATCCAGGTCGTCAACGTCAACAACGGTGCACGCTTCAACACGTACGTGATACCCGGACCCCGCGGCTCGGGTGTGTTGCAGCTGAACGGCGCCGCGGCTCGGTTGGGCCTGCCGGGGGATCTGGTCATCCTGATTGCCTATGGCGCGTTCGACGAAGCGGAAGCTGCCAGGTTCCAGCCGCGCGTTGTCTTCGTGGACGGGCAGAACCGGATTGTGCGCCCGCCGCTCCGGGCCGAAGGCTGATCCCGCCGTTGTGCCGGAGGGCGATCTGACCTCTCCCGGACTGCGTCCCACGCTGCCGGCGTGGGCCGAAATGTCGCCCGAGCGGGTGGACCACGTGCGCCGGGTAGCCGCACTCGCGGCGCACTGGGCCGAGGCGATGGGCGTGCCCGACTCCGAGCGCAACCGATGGCTCCGCGCGGTCTGGTTGCATGATGCTCTGCGCGATGCCGCGCCCGCGACGTTGCAGGACTGGGCCTCGGGCACTCCTGGTCCGGCGGAGTTGAAGCATGGCCCGGCCAGCGCCGCACGCGCCAAGGCAGAGGGCGAAACCGATCGCGGTGTGCTGGACGCCGTGCGGTACCATTCGGTGGGCCTGCCCGAGTGGGACATGGTGGGGCGGGTGCTCTACTGCGCCGACTATCTCGAACCGGGCCGCTCGTTCGACCAGGAACTCCGGGCTGCGCTCGCGGACGAGTTCCCCCGCCGGACCCGCCATGTGCTGCGTGAAGTGGCACGGATTCGCACGCTGCACGTCATTCAGTCCGGTTGGCCCCTGATGGATCCGATGGTGCGATTCTGGAACAGCCTCGCCGAACTCTCGTCCTAGCTGTCGCGGGTGCGCTCGTGGCGTTCGGCGTCCTCGCTCTGCTCACGAGCACTTCCGCCCCGCCTCCTGCTGCCCCCGTCACCACCGCCTCTCGAGCCGAGGTCGAGCCCGCCTGGCCGATTCCGGACGGCGGCAGAACGGCCACGGTCGAAGTGCTCAACGGCACTACGCGCGCCGGGCTCGCGCGCAGCGCGACCCGCCTGCTGCGTGCCAAGGGTGTTGACGTTGTGGGTTACGGCAATGCGGACTCGACCGGCACGACCACGCTGCTGGTGCGTCGAGGCGATGACGCGCGCGCCCGGCTCGTTGCCCGCGCACTGGGCGTGGGCGCCATCCGCGCACAGCCGGATTCGTCGCTCCGCCTCGATGTAACCGTGATTCTGGGTGACGACTTTCGGCCCGAATTGCCGCTCCATCCCTGACCCGCTACCAGCGGAACCCGATCACCAGGTCCATCACGTTGGTGCCGGTCGGTCCGGTGCCCAGCAGGGCGCCGGCCTGCGCCAGGGCGGTGCCGCTGTCGTGCTTCGCCAGCAGCGCATCCGCGCCCGGAATGCGACGCCAGGTCTCACCATCCACGATCCCGCCGGCATTGCCGGATGCGCCGTCATGACCGTCAGTGCCGGCCGCCAGCAGCAGCACATTCCGGGAGCCGTCCAGCACGCGCGCTGCGGCCAGCGCCAGTTCCTGGCTCCGTCCACCGGTTCCGGACGACGAGCCCAGCGTCACGGTGGTCTCGCCGCCCGCCACGAAAGCACGGCGGGTGCCTGTCGGCATGTCGAGCAGGCGCCGCGCAAGAACCTGGCCGGTCGTCGAGGCTTCGCCGGATAGCCCGCCAGGAACTGTCGCACAGTCAAATCCGCAGGCGCGGGCGGTGTTCGCCGCCGCTCCCAGCGCGAGCTGGTTAGAGGCGATGATCTGGTACGTCACCTTCTCGAAGCAGGGCGCGCCCGGCTTCGGCGTTTCGGGGCGATCGCCCCTGCGCATCGCGGTGAGTGCGGCGAGAGCATCGGCTGGCAGTTGCAGCGCGGCATCGCTCAGCAGCTTGGCCACGGATTCGGCGGTGGCCGGGTCGGGTGATACCGGACCTGAGCCGATGGTGGCGGGCTCATCACCCATCACGTCGGAGATGGCTAGTGCCGTGGTCCTGGCCGGCATCAGCGCAGATGCCAAACGCCCGGCCCCCCACGCGAGAAACCGCTTCCGTACCAGATTGGCGGCATGGATGTCGAGGCCGCTCGCCAGCAACATCCGGAAGATCTGCTGCAGGCTCTTCAGCGACACCGAAGAGATGGGCGCGCCAACCAGGCTCGACGTCCCGCCGGAGAGCAGCAGCAGGACCCGGTCGGCAGGTGCCAGCCCGGAGGCGATGTGGCCAAGCGCAGCCGCCGCGGTAACCGACTGTGGGCCTGGCACCGGATGATCAGCATGCATGAGCGTCAGCCCGGAGGAAGGGCCGGCTGTTCCGGACTGGCAGACCACCAGGGTGGCGACAGGCGCATCACCCGAGCGAAGTTGCCATCGAGTCGCAGCGTTCGCCATCGGCAACGCGGCCTTGCCGAGCGCAATGATCCGGTGGAAGGCCGGGGCATCAGCCTCGTGCGCCAGTGCGCGGCTCACCGCGGCATCGGGCTCGACGGCCGCGACGCCGCTGGCAAAGCACGCCACGGCCGCATCACGCGTCCCGTGGTCCCGCACCCAGCGCCAGGTGGGAGGGATCGTGGCGATCATTTCACGTGGAGGGGGCATGCCCAGTCCTGCGCTGGCGGTTGCGTTGACGCGGCGCCTGCCGGATGCCATCGAGCAGGCGCTCGCGGCCCGGTACGACCTGCGGCTTCCGGTGAGCGACGGCGCGATGTCCGAAGTCGCGATGCGCGCGCTGCTGTCCACCAATGACGTCGTCATCTGTACTGTCGCCGATCCGGTCGGCCCAGGCGCTATTCCGGACGCGCCGCGAACCCGGCTTCTCGCCAACTACGGCGTGGGCGTGAACCACCTGGACCTGCCGGCGCTCGAGTCAGCCGGCATCGTCGTAACCAATACTCCCGGTGTGCTGACCGATGCCACGGCCGAGCTTGCGATCACCCTGATGCTCATGACCGCGCGTCGCGCCGGTGAAGGGGAGCGTCAGCTTCGCGCTGGCCAGTGGCAAGGCTGGACGCCCACCCACCTTCCCGGCATGTCGCTGACCGGCCGCAAGCTGGGCATCGTGGGCATGGGACGTATCGGCGCAGAGACGGCGCGTCGTGCCGCGCGCGGACTGGGCATGTCCATTCGATATTACTCCCGCTCAGACGTGCCGCCGGAGCGGATGGTGGGGTTTGCCGCCGAACGGGTCAGCGATCTCGACGCACTGGTGGCCGGAGTGGACGTGCTCTCGCTTCATTGCCCGCTGACGCCCGAGACGCACCATCTCATCGATGCCCGCCGCCTTGCGCTGATGCCGGCTCACGGCCTGCTCATCAATACAGCCCGCGGCCCGGTCGTGGATGAGGCGGCATTAGGGCGGGCGCTCGAGTCCGGCGTCATCGCCGGGTGCGGGCTGGACGTCTTCGAACACGAGCCCGCCATCCATCCGGACCTGCTCCGGTGTGAACGCGCCGTGCTGCTTCCTCACATGGGAAGTGCCACCATGGAGGCACGGACCGCCATGGGACAGCTGGTGCTGGAAAACATCGGTGCGTGGGAGCGTGGCGCGCGCCCGCCCAATGCCGTCAGCTGACGCCTGACTGGCTGCGGCGGCGGCGCTCGGTCTCCACCTTGAGCTGGCCACAGGCCGCACTGATGTCCAGCCCACGACTCCGGCGCACGGTCGCCTCGATGCCCAGCGCGCGGAGCCGGGCGGCGAATGCGGCGATCTGGCGCGTGGGAGAGGGCGTGAGATCCGGCGCACCGCCGGGGTGGAGCGGCAGGATGTTCACGAAGGCGCCCAGCCGGCGGGCATGACCGGCCAGGACGTCCGCATCCGCGACGGAGTCGTTGACCCCCGCGATCATCACATATTCGAATGTCACCCGCCGCTTGAACGCCTCGGCGGCGCGCAAGACTTCATCCAGCCCGTACTTCTTCTGTACCGGCATGATGCTGAGGCGCTGGGGCGCGGTGGGTGCATGGAGCGAAATGGCGAGTCGGAACTGCTCCGGACGCCTGGCGAATGCTTCCATGCCCGGCAGGATGCCGACGGTCGACACCGTGATGTGCCGCGCACCGATGCCGAATCCCTCGGCGTGGTTCAGGATGGAGAGCGACGTGTTGACGGCGGGCCAGTTGAGCAGCGGCTCGCCCATGCCCATGAAAACGATGTTCGAGGGCTTGTCGGCGCCGTCGCGCAGCACCAGCTCCCGCACCTGCCCGGCAATTTCAAACGGGGTGAGATTGCGGCGGAAGCCCATCGTGCCGGTGGCGCAGAACGCGCACTTGAGCGCACAGCCGGCCTGGGATGAAATGCACAGCGTCCGCCGCCGGCCGGTCGGGATGAGCACCGACTCGATGGCCTCGCCATCCTGCAGGCGCCACAGGTACTTGCGCGTTCCGTCGGCGGACTGCTGCGCCACGTCGAGGGTGAGCCGGCTCAGCGGCAGCTCGTGGGCCAGTTCCGAGCGCAGCGCCAGCGGAAGCTCGGTCGCATCCGCCCACGTTGGAACCGGGTCCATCCAGACCCGGCGCACGACCTGCTCGATCCGGTAGGCCGGAAGCCCCCGGGCGGTCACCCAGGCACTGATCCGGGCGCGCATCTCCTCGGGCGGGAGGTCGAGCAACGTGGCGGGCTGTTCCATGGCTGCAAGATAATCCGGCGGTCACGTGCAGGGCGGCAGAATTGCTTGTTGCTCTTCAGCTTGACGGTTACGTTTCGCCCATGCAGCCACCCCCGCCCGCATGCTCCTGACCCAGCTTCTGACGCCGGAACGAGTTCGCGTTCCCCTGGTGGCGACGGACAAGCCCGGCGTGATGCGCGAGCTGTCGGAATTCCTGGTCCGCGAATCGGGCGGAACGGTGGCCGACGTCCTCCGGGCTGTGGAAGATCGCGAGCAGGTGCTCAGCACCGGCGTCGGCTTCGGGATCGCGATACCGCACGGCCGTTCGCCCAGCATGCCGGACCTCGCGGCGGTGGCGGGCCGGTCCGCCGAGCCGATCGCCTTCGATGCGCTGGACGGCCAGCCGGTTCAGATCTTTTTCATGCTGGTGGGACCGGAACGGTGCGCAGGCCAGCACGTCAAGGCGCTCAGCCGTATCGCCCGCCTCGCGCGGAGCGACGCTCTGCGCCAGCAGCTCCTCGCCGCGCCCAGCGGCACCGAATTCTTCCAGGCGCTGGCGGACGCCGAATCCCGCTGATCCTATCGAACCAACTCATGAGCCGCCAGCTGACGGGAGCACGCACCGCATGACCGCCACCGCGTTTCGGACTCACTACTGTGGCGCCCTTACCAGTGGCGAACTGGGACAGCGCGTGCGGCTGGGCGGCTGGGTGCACCGGGTGCGAGATCTGGGCGGCCTGGTGTTCCTCGACCTCCGTGATCGCGAGGGCCTGGTGCAGCTCTCCTGCGATCCCCGCTGGACGCCGGCCGACGTGATGGCACGCGCGGCGCGGCTCGGTGCGGAGACCGTGGTGCTGGTCGAGGGCACCGTGGACCGGCGACCGGAGCCGGCGCGCGATGCGACCATGCGCACGCGGGACGTGGAGGTGCACGTCACCGGGTTGACCGTAAGCAGCATTGCGGCGACACCCGCCATTCCGGTGGCGCGCAAGGAGGGCGAAGAGCTGCCGGCCGAAGAGCTGCGCCTCCGGCACCGGGTGCTCGATCTGCGGCGCCCGGAACTCACCGCCAACATCATCCTGCGGCACAACCTGCTGCAGCAGGCTCGGCGGACGCTTTCGGAGCTCGGCTTCCTGGAGATCGAGACGCCGATCCTCACCAAGCCCACGCCGGAAGGTGCCCGGGATTACCTGGTGCCGAGCCGGGTCCATCCGGCCGAGTTTTACGCGCTGCCGCAGTCGCCCCAGATCTACAAGCAGCTGCTGATGGTGGCGGGTTACGATCGCTACTTTCAGATCGCGCGCTGTTTCCGGGATGAAGACCTGCGTGCCGACCGGCAACCGGAATTCACCCAGATTGATCTCGAGGCCTCGTTCGTGTCCGCCGAGGACGTGCAGGAGGTTGTCGAGCGGGTGCTGGTGGATCAGTGGCGCACGGCGGGACAGGACGTGCCGATGCCGTTTCCGCGACTGGCCTGGCGTGAAGCAATGGAACGTTTCGGGGTGGACAAGCCGGATCTGCGTTTCGGGCTCGAAATCGCCGATCTCACCGCGCTGGTGGCTCCCGGCGCGGCCGCTTTCATCCAGGACGCGGTCGCCGCCGGGGGCCGGCTGCGCGGCATCGTGATGCCGGGCGGTGCGGGCCTCAGCCGGAAGGACCTGGACCAGCTCGGGGCCGCAGCCAAGGCCGCCGGCGCGGGCGGCCTCATCTGGGCCAGGCGGTTGGCCGAAGGTTGGGAGGGTCAGGGTGTGAAGGCCGTCGGCCCGGCGACACTGGCACAGATTGACGCGGCGGACGGAGCGCTGTTGCTGGCGGTATCTGGACCGGACAACATCACCTCTCCCGCGCTCCATGCCGTCCGTACCGAGCTGTGCCGGCGCCCTGACGCAAGACCGTTGCGTGCGCATGCGTTTGCCTGGGTGACCGACTTTCCGCTCTTCGAGCGGGATGCCGAAACCGGTGCCTACGTTCCCGCCCATCACCCCTTCACCGCGCCGCACCCTGACGATGCGGGGCGCCTGGAGTCGGACCCGGCCTCGTGCCGGGCGCTGCATTATGACGCGGTGTACAATGGCAACGAGCTGGGAAGCGGCTCCATCCGGATCACCGATCCGGCGCTGCAGGGGCTGATCTTCAGGTTGCTGGGCATCCCGCCGGACGAAGTGCGGCGGCGGTTCGGTTTTCTGCTCGACGGCCTGGCGTCTGGAGCACCGCCGCATGGCGGCTTTGCCATCGGGATGGACCGGGTGGCGATGCTGCTGGCTGGCGCGACGTCGCTCCGGGATGTGATCGCCTTTCCCAAGACGACCGCAGCACGCGCGCTCTTCGAGGGCGCCCCGACCACCGTGGATCCGCGCGACCTTGCGGCCCTGCACCTGGGCGTGACCGGTGCAAGCGTGCGCGGGGTTCACAATTCATGAGGTAGTCGTGTCAGACGAGACGACCCACCGGCTTTCGACCGAAGGCGCCGATCCCCTGTTGCTGACCGGCGTCAACGACGCGACCCTGCTGGAACTCCAGAAGCAGCTTGGCGTACGGCTCACGTATCGTGGCGACGCACTGGCGCTGGCCGGCACCGCCGAGCACGTCGAGCGAGCCACACCGGTGGTGCAGGGGATCATTGACCTGGCTCGCATGGGCGAGCCGGTGACCGCCGACGATGTGATTCGCCTGGTGAGCGAGGGACCGGTCGAGACCGGTGCCGGGTCGCCGGACGGGCGCATTGTCCTGCCGGGGCTGCGCAAGGCCATCACGGCGCGCACGTCGGGCCAGCGCGAATACGTGCAGTGCATTGCCACCAACGACATCGTGGTCGGCATAGGGCCCGCCGGCACCGGCAAGACCTACCTCGCGGTGGCCAAGGCGGTGGAGGCCCTGGCGCGGAAGCGGGTCCGCCGCATCATCCTGGCCCGCCCCGCGGTGGAGGCGGGCGAATCGCTCGGATTCCTTCCTGGCGATCTCCAGGCCAAGGTGGATCCCTATCTCCGGCCCTTGTACGACGCACTGGAAGACATGATGCCGCACGACCGGGTACAGCGTGCCCTGGAGACGCGCACCATCGAGATTGCCCCGCTGGCATACATGCGCGGGCGCACCCTGGCGGACGCCTTCATCATTCTGGATGAGGCGCAGAATGCCACGGTGGCGCAGATGAAGATGTTCCTGACCCGGCTGGGCGTGAACAGCAAGACGGTGGTCACCGGCGACAAGACGCAGATCGACCTGCCCCGCCGGGAAGATTCCGGCCTGCTGCAGATCGAGCGCGTGCTGCAGGGCATTGACGGGATCGGATTCTGCTATCTGCAGGAATCGGACGTGGTGCGGCACCGGCTGGTGCGCGAAATCATTCGCGCCTATGCCGACGACCAGGGAGGCTGATGTCCATGGGGACCCGGGACCATCTGCCTCGCCTGGGGCTCCTCCTCCTGGTGGCGCTCGTCACCCAGCTGGCGTTCCCATCGCCCAATGTCGTCACGATGCCCACATGGCAGGTTGGTGCCCGTGCGGACCGCGCCGTGGTGGCACCCGTTTCCTATGTCGTGCGGAAGTCCGACGATGAAATCGCGCGGGAGCAGGCCGAGCGCTCGCAATCCACCCCGCCGGTCTACCGCTTCGACGCAACCGCCAGCGATTCAGCGATCGCGGCATTGCGGCGCTTCCTCAGCCTGGTGGATGCGGCAGCGCCGTCGGGGCCCGCCATCGTCGCCCGCGCGGGCGAGTCCCGCTCCGTCAGTCTTTCTGCCGACGAAGCGGCCTGGCTGGCCCGCTCACCCTTGCGGCGTCAGATGTCGGACAGCCTGGTCAGCTTCGTGTCCAGCATGCTTTCGGAGGGCGTGGCCGATGCCGGCCAGGTCCGCGGCGAAGCCAGTGAAGCGGTAACGCTGATCCGGGGTGACCGGGAGCGGCTGGTGCCGCGCGCCTCGCTCATCACCTTCTCGGATTTCGTCGAGCGCTCCGATCGCGCGGCGGTGCCTGATGCCGATGCGCTGGGGCAGCGGGTGTTCCGCCGGATCGCCGCCAGCTTTTTCCGCCCCACCATCGTCTTTGACCAGGACGTGACCGCCAGCCGCCGGGGCCAGCAGCGGCTGGGAGTGGACTCGCTACGCTACCGGGTCACCGCGGGCGAACAGATCGTGGGCATGGGCGACCTGGTGACCCCGGAGGTCCACGACAAGCTGGTGAGTCTTCGAAGCCGGCTGCGCCAGATGGGACCTACCGACGTGCTGAGCCGCGGATTCGCCGGCGGGCTGCTGGCCAATGCCCTCCTGCTCGCGCCCTTCTGGCTGCTGCTCATGCTCTATCGGCGGGAGACGTACGAGTCCTGGCGCGAGATGGCCTTTCTCGCGCTCCTGCTGGTGGCGACCGTGCTGCTTGCGCGCGGTGTGCTTGGCGCCTTCCCGGAGCGTACCGAGTTCCTGCCGGTTCCGCTGGCGGTGTTGATCATCGCCATGCTGTACAATGGCCGTATCGCCGTGGTGGCGGCCCTGAGCCTCGCCGCCCTGCTGGGCCAGCAGTGGCTGCTCAAGCCGACCCCGGCACTGCTCTTCGGTGTGGTGGCCGGCACCGCGGCGGCGATGTGCGTGCGGGCCATCCGCCGCCGCTCGCGCGTCTATGTGACGGTCGGATTGCTGGCGTGTGCCTATGCCCTTGCCTCGATCGCGGCCGCGGTGCA
>Ga0070680_100004936_pt1 | contig 10043 bp, 8 predicted proteins | sample KBSC73BmetaG_FD_64672 | JGI IMG/M metagenome (GOLD analysis project Ga0070680, IMG submission 64672) | Corn rhizosphere microbial communities from Kellogg Biological Station, Michigan, USA - KBS C7-3B metaG | ecosystem: Host-associated > Plants > Roots > Rhizosphere | place: USA: Michigan... | reverse complement strand
ACCATTTTCATATCGAATGAGAGGCATGGCCGGATTGTCTAGCTGGGTAACGAGGATGGGGCGCGCATCACCGATCGGAGCTCCGAGTTCCAGCACGGCCGAATCGAGATACGCATGCATGGTCCCGTGACTGCACTCCGCTGCCAATGCCTGTATCTCGCGCGAGCCGTACTGGTCCCGGACCGGAGCCCCGAACGCGCCCACGATGCGGGCCCGATGTTCAGGGAGCAGACGCTCCGCTGTCGAGAATACGGCACGGAGTGTCGGGAGCGCGATCCCGGTGGCAGCAGCACGCTCGGACAGGCCGACCAAGGCGGAGGCATATCCGATAATGAACTCGGGACGCCACCGCACCAAGGTGTCCAGCCAAGCGTCATAGCGGGCATCATCCGCCCGGAACGCGTCAAACAATCTGCGATTGGTGATGAGCTCCTTGAATCGCTGGCGGTAAGTATCTGCGGCGCGCAACTCCGTCGGGCCACCCCAGATGAAGGCAGTCCGTGCGCCTGGCTGCCACCCGCTCCATGCTAGGGTGCGCATGCCTCGGCCAGTCGCCGCGTCCAGATAATGGCGGCTCTGGATGAATCGCACTGGCTGGCCAGATGAACCCCCTGTGCTACGCTCTACGACGGCACCCGTGAACCCCGGATGATGCATGCTGCTGAAACCATCCTGCAGGTGCCTTCGCGTCAGACAAGGGAGGTCGCTCAGTGAGATGTTCCCCCTTTCAGCCGCTCGAAGAATACCCTGGCCCGCCCAGAAATCGCGGTAGAACGGGATGTGTTGCGCAGCTTCCGCAATTACCCGTCGCACCCGGGCGTCTCGCGCGCTCGCCGTTGATCGCTGATCTCCATGGCCGTCGGTCGCGCTGCGCCGGAACTCACGCATGACCGATGGTCGCAATAGCGACCATGCGAGATTGCGGAGTCTGATCATGAAATTGTGTCCAGCAGGAACGCGCGTACAATGCGATGAATTACTAGACAAGCCTGTGTATCCATAAGTTGGGCGAAAGCCTGGAGCGAGCCGTATGCATCACTCGAATGAGACGATGTGGCATGGCGTTGCCATCCGATCGGCCCGGTCAGCTGCCCCAGCGGCTGCCCCAGGCAGTTCACGCGGACAAGGGGTGTCGGCCGGAGCTGGAGAAAACGGTGATCGCCCGTTGCCAGTGGGAAAGGATACAAACATCGGCCGCCTCGTCAGCGGAGTCAACCGGATCCATGCACCCGGAGTCGAAGTATAATCGCCGAGGATGACAGGCTTCCGAGCTGGCCGAGAAGTGCCGATCCGCGTGCTAGGTGCCCTATCCGCCAATACCGGCACCAATGTAGCTTCCGCCCGCGCACTGGGCTCCCCGACCTGCCCAGTGGGTCCAGCTGTCGCATGGCTTGACACTACGCTCTCGATCCCTATACCTGCCCGGCCATCCTGACGCCTTGGGGAGTGGACGATGACGATGAAGCAATGGTCCATGACTCGGCTTGCGGTATCCCTTGAACGTCAACGTGCAGGGGCAATGGCCGACACGGCTGCCGGGAGGGGACGCCGAGCGTGCAGCGAGAGTTTGGCCTCGTTCGCAAGAGCGGCCCTGTCCCTTGCGATCTGGTGATGCCGCAGCTTCATATTGCGCTGTGCTATGGCACGCGCCCGCAGACCATCAAGGCGAGCGTACTGCGCTCCGCGCTCGGCACTCTGGCACGGGTGACCGCGGTGGATTCTGGGCAGCATTACGATTACGCGCTGAACGAGCTGCTGTACCGCCAGCTCGGTATCGCTCCGGCAGATCATTATCTGGGCGTTGGTTCGGGATCCCACGCGACGCAGACCTCGGCGATTCTCCTGCGCATGGAGCCCCTGCTGTCAGACCTCAGCCCCGATGCGGTGGCGGTGATCGGGGATACCAACTCGACACTCGGATGCGCACTTGCCGCTGCCAAGCTCCGGATTCCCGTGGTGCACGTCGAGGCAGGTCTGCGCGCGCATGACCGGTTGATGGCCGAGGAGATCAACCGGCGGGCAACGGACTCGATTGCCGGTCTGCTCATTACGCCGTCGCGAGCGGCCTCCGAGCGGCTGAGGCGTGAGCGACCCGATGCGGTTGTCTGTGAAGCGGGAGATGTGGCGCGCGACGTGCTCATCTCACAGCTGGCCCACTTGCCCCCACTGACCGCGGTGTCCCCGCTTGCGAAGGCACCCTACATCTTCGCCACCCTTCACCGGGCCGAGCTGGTTGATCGGCCAGGTCTGTTGCAGGCAGTGCTTGAGGAGATTTCCCAGCTGTCCGTACCGACCGTTCTTGCGCTCCATCCTCGTACGCGCCGCGCGCTCGATGCTGTCGCCTCACCCAGTGCCGGATATGGGCGGCTGAAGTTCATCCCCGCGGTGGGCTATCTGGAATCGCTGGCGTTGACGCGCGGAGCGTCGCTGGTCCTGACTGACAGTGGAGGGCTGCAGCGCGAGGCCTATTGGCTGGGAACACCGTGCGTGACGCTGAGGGCCGAGACGGAGTGGGCGGAGACGATCGAGCTCGGTGCGAATACTCTTGTTGCCCCAGCGGATGTTCCCAATCGGCTTCGTGACCTGGTCGCCGAGATCCTGGGCCGCAGCCACTCCGGATGGGATCGTGACGCCTATGGTACCGGTCATGCGGCGCAATGCGCTGCGGCTGCCACGTTGGATTGGCTGAAGTGACACCGCCCACGACAGTGCGCCATCGGCTCGCGCACTCCCCTCGCCACGAGGCACCCTGACCCATGTGCGGCCTGGTTGGCTGGTTTGAGCGCGATGGCGGTGTGGACCCCGCGGCCCTCACCCGGATGCGGGACTCCCTGGCACGCCGGGGCCCCGACGACGCGGGCCTCGAGATCCTCGATGGCGGCCGGGCCGGCCTCGGTTTCCGCCGGCTCAGTATCCTCGACTTGTCAGAGGCCGGCCACCAGCCCATGGCCACCCCCGACAAGCAGATCTGGATCATCTTCAACGGCGAGGTCTATAACTTCGCCGAGCTCCGGCACGAACTCGAAGGCAAGGGCCACTCCTTCCGCTCCGGCAGCGATACCGAGGTCGTGCTTGCCGCCTATCAGGCCTGGGGCGAACGCTGCCTGGAGCGGTTCATCGGCATGTTTGCCCTGGTGATCTGGGACGGCCGGCAACGCAAGGTGTTCGCCGCGCGTGACCGGCTCGGCATCAAGCCACTCCTCTACGCCACCGACGGTGGCCGCCTGGTGCTGGCCTCCGAACTTCGCGCCATCATGGCCGCGCCTGGCTTCACCCCGGTGCTCGATGGCGCCGCCATGCTCCAGTTCTTCGAGCGCGGCTATGTGGCACCACCCGCCACCACCCTCAAGAACGTCCGGAGCCTCGAGCCTGGCCACTACATGGTCTGGACACCGGACCAGGCAGAACCCCGACTGACCCGCTATTGGAGCAGCCTCGATACTGTGGGCCAGACCAGGCCGGCGCGGTCCATGGCAGATCTCGAGGACGAACTCACCGACCTGGCACTCTCCTCAGTACGATACCGGCTGGTGAGCGATGTGCCCCTCGGCGCCTTCCTGAGTGGCGGGCTGGACTCCAGTCTCATCGCCGCCCTGATGAAGGAAGCAGGCGCGGCAGAGGTCCGGACCTTTACCATCGGCTTCGAGGACCCCTCACACGACGAGGCCCAGGCCGCGCGTGCCATCGCCCAGCACCTGGGCACGACCCACACTGAACTGCGCGCCACGGAAGCCGATGCTCTGGCAGTGGCGCGTCAGCTTCCCGACCTGCTCGATGAGCCATTCGCGGACTCGTCGTTCATCCCGACCTGGTTGGTCTGCCACCTCACCCGCCAGCACGCCACGGTCGCGCTGTCCGGCGACGGCGGCGACGAGCTGTTCGCCGGCTACGACACTTACCGCTCCGCGCAGCGGTGGGAGACCCTCCTGGGGCTCCCTCTGGCGGTGCGGAAGGCCGCTGCGCCGTTCGGATTCCTTGCAGGCGCCCGCGGCCAGCGGGCGGCCCATGCCCTAGGTCAGGGAGACGCGCCGGAATTCGTTGATGCGATGTGGCATTTCTTCTCGCATGACCAGGCGCGCCGGCTGCTGCGGGGCCGCGCTGCTCCGGCGCCGCCGCCGGCCTGGGCGGAGCGGCTATCCCACATGCGCGGGCTGTCGGTGGTCGAACGACTCGCCCTGCATGACATCCACCGATACCTGCCCGGTGACATTCTGACCAAGGTGGATCGTGCCAGCATGGCCACCAGCCTGGAGGTCCGCGTTCCCCTGCTCGATCATCGGGTGGTGGAGTTCGCTACCGGTATTCCGCTCAACGCCAAGCTGGACAACGGTCGCTCGAAGCTCCTGCTGCGAAAGGTGCTGCGGCGCTTCGTTCCGGATCACCTGATGGAGCGCCCCAAGCACGGGTTCAGCGTGCCTCTGGGCCCCTGGCTCATCGGGCCGCTGGCGCCGCTGGTCGAGGAATATCTCGGCCACGACGCGCTTGCGGCGCAGGACCTCCTGGATCCCGGAATCGTGCGCGACGAACTGCAGCGCTTCCGGGCTGGCCAGTCCCCACCGGGCAACATCTGGGCGCTGCTGATTTTCCAGATGTGGATGATGCGCCATGGACTCCAGCGCGGCGCCGAGGTTGCGTGAGCGTGGCTCCGCACTGATGGACGCCGTTGTCATTGGCGCCGGCGTGATTGGCCTGGCGGTGGCACGGGAATTGGCGGCCGCCGGCCGCGAGGTGGTGGTGCTGGAACGGCACGCGCACCCGGGCATGGAGACCAGCAGCCGGAACAGCGAGGTGATCCATGCCGGGATGTACTACCCGCCAGGTTCGCTCAAGGCCCGGCTCTGTGTGGCCGCCAACCCGGGACTCTACCGCTGGTGTGAATCTCACCGTGTGCCCCATCGCCGCATCGGCAAGTTCATCGTCGCAACGACGTCCGAAGAAGAGCCGGAACTGGCTCGGCTGCTCGAGCGCGCGGCCGCCAATGGAGTGCCCGGTCTCCGCGCCGCCTCGGCTGGCGAGCTGGCCCGTGAAGAGCCCGATGTCCGTGCCATGGCCGCGCTCTGGTCACCCGACACCGGGATCGTGGATTCTCATGCGCTGATGGAGAGCCTGGAGCAGGATGCCCGTGAGCAGGGCTGCAGCTTTGCCTACGGGCATGCGTTCCGGTCCGCCGAACTCGCCGGTGCCGGTTACGTGGTGCGCTGCACTGGACCGGACGGCCGCGACGTGGCCATCGAGAGTGCTGCGGTGGTCAATTCAGCGGGGCTCGAGGCCGACGCGATCGCGGCAGGGATGGGCATTGATCTGGTTGCCGCCGATTACCGCCAGGTGTACGTGAAGGGCTGCTACTTCCGGCTGGCCGAAGGCGCGCCGGTCAGGCCGCGCCATCTGGTATACCCGGTTCCCAATCCGGCGCTCACCGGACTGGGTGTCCATGTGACGCTCGATCTTGCCGGCGGCATCCGGTTCGGGCCCGATGTCGAATTCCTGGGTGATCGCGTTACGAACTACCGGGTACCGCCTGAACGGGCGGCAGTCTTTGCCGAGCGGGCCGGGCGCTATCTGCCGGGTCTCCGCGCCGAAGACCTGCGTCCCGACCAGAGCGGCATCCGTCCCCGGCGCGTGCTCCCGGACGGGGTGGTGCCGGATTTTGTGATTGCGGAGGAATCGGCGCGCGGGCTCCCAGGCTGGGTGAACCTCATCGGCATGGAGTCGCCGGGGCTGACGTGTTGCCTGGAGATCGGTCGGATGGTGGCAGGGCTGGTCTCGTAGACGCGGGACTCGGGACGTGGGTCGTGGGACTCGGGTCGTGGGTCGCGGGTCTCGAGTCCCGCGTCTCGCGTCTCGCGTCCCGCGTCCATAACTGTCCATCTGTCCATCTGTCCATCTATATTCCGCCCCCGGGCCCTTAGCTCAGTCGGTTAGAGCAGCGGACTCATAATCCGACGCGCGCAGGTTCGAATCCTGCAGGGCCCATGGTATCGGACGAACAACGAGGAGATGGGCATGTCCAAACGGGAAGACGCGCGACTTGCAGCCCTGGCCAAGAAAAACGCCGAACGCGAGGTCAAGCCGGCCTCCGAGCGGCACAAGCAGTACGATCCCACGCTCGCTGTCAAGCCGGAGCAGGACGGCGAGCGCGAGCACCTGTTCAAGGAAATGAAAAAGCGAGAATTTTGACTATCTCGCCAGCGTAAAGTCGTACTCCAGGCGGATGGTGTCCCCCACGCTCAGCACCACCGGCACCCGGGGCTGGGCCAATCCGAAATCCGCGAAGGTGAAGGCGGTGGCCGCCAGTCCGGTGACGGTGTCGCCCCCGAATGCGGCGGTGACCTGCCAGCTGGTCGGACGGGTGACGCCCTTGACCGTGAGATCACCCGTCAGCGTGAAGGTCCGAGATCCGCTCGACGGGAGCGGCCAGGGCAGGCCCGACACCGCCGTGGGCCGAAGGATCACGTTGGGGAAGGAATCAGTTTCGAGGATGCGGCGACGGACGTAGCCGTCACGCCGGTCCCGGTCGCTGGTGATCCCTGAAACGTCCACGGTAATCCGCGAATCCGCCGGCACAACCCGTCCAGCCGAATCCAGCACCATGACGCCGGTGACCGCGCTGCTCCTGCCCACCGCGTCGTTCGGCAGGTCGAATCCCGCCAGCTGTTCCCTGACCCGATAGCGCGCCTCGTTGCCGCTCGCGGCCACCTGCAGCCGCACCCCGGCGGCCGACGGACTGGGCAACGAGGAAGGCAAGGCGGCCATCAGCCCGGCCGGAAGTGTCAGGGCCAGCATCCATCGTTTCAGCATCGTTTCTCCCAAGGCGTGATTCAGAACAACCCGGTCCAATACGCGCGACTGCCTCCACTTGTTGGCTCGTCCGGCCTAAGTTTCGGCGTCATGGCCGCCTGGTGGCGGCGCCTCACCCCCCGGGAGACGCCAGGATGCCCAATCGCCCGCGATTCTCTCTGCTGCAGCTGGAAGCCATCATTGACGCCGTGTCCAGCGGCGTCGTCGTGTGCGCGCCTGACGGGCACGTGGTGGCCATGAACCGTGCCGCACTCGCACTCCACGGGATGGCCGACTCCGACGAGATTGTCCAGCGCGACGGCGACTTCAGCCAGGTGTTCGAGACGACCACGCCTGATGGGGTCATGGTGGGGGCAGAGCGCTGGCCCGGAATTGTGGCAGCCCGACGGGACCGTGTGGAGGAGGCCGAATTCCGGGTCCGGCGGCGCGACACCGGGCTGTCCTTCACCGGTTCCTACACGGCAACTCCGATCCACGATGCCGACGGGAATGTGTCGCTCGTGATCATCTCCATCGTGGATGTGTCGGCCAGCCGCCATGCCGAGGAAGGGCTCCGCCAGCGAGATCGCCACCTGGCCACAGCGCTCGCCGCCGGAGACACCGGAACATTTCGCTGGACCCTTGCCACCGACCTGTTCGAGCCCGACCATCCCCTGGAACAACTGCTGGGCACGGCGCCCCATACCATGGCGGAGCTGCTGGAGCGGCTCAGTCCCGACGGGCGAGACGAGGCCCGAACCGTCTTCAGCGAGTGCGCCGAGCGCGGCCAGGACCTCGAGCTGGAAACGCCGCTCCCGGGTGAAGATGGCCAGGACCGCTGGCTGGCCTGGCGCGGCCGGATGCTGCGCGATGCGTCGTCGGCCATCGTGGCGGTCACTGGCGCCTGCCAGGATGTCACGGCCAGGCGCCAGCTGGAAGAGCGGCTGCGCCTGATGGAGCGAGCCGATTCGGTGGGACGGCTCGCCGGGGGCGTCGCCCACGAAGTCAATAACCAGATGTCGGTCGTGCTCGGCTGCGCCGACTTTGTCCTGCGTCACACCGACCTTCCCCCAGACGTACGCCAGGATGTGGAACAGATGCGGCAGGCGGGTGAGCGCTCCGCCGCCGTGACGTCACAGTTGCTGGCCTTCAGCCGGCGCCAGGTGCTGCGCCCCGAGCTGGTGGAGGTGAACACCGTGGTGCGCGCCATCGCGCCCGCGCTGGCGCGTACGCTGGGCGAAGACCGTCGCCTCCGCCTCCTCCTTTCCGCTCCCGGCGCCATGGTGCGCGCCGACATCGGACAACTGCACCAGGCACTGATCAACCTGACGCTCAACGCCCGTGAAGCCACCGGCGTCGGCGGCGAACTCAGGATCGAGACGTCGGTGGTGTCCCTCGGCCCGGAATACGGCCGGCTGCACTCCCAGACCGATGTCCGCGAAGGCCGCTACGTCGCGCTTGCCGTGAGCGATACCGGTCGCGGCATGTCCCGCGAGACCGTCACCCGTGCCTTCGAGCCGTTTTTCACCACCAAGGAGATCGGCGAAGGTACGGGGCTGGGCCTGTCCACGGTCTACGGCATCGTCAAGCAGAGCGGGGGCTATGTCTGGATCTACAGCGAGCCGGGACACGGTACGGTCTTCAAAATTTACCTTCCGCTGGACGCCGCCAGCACCGAGGTGATGGCCGAGCCGGTGGCCCTGACGGATGGAGGCCGGGCGGGCGAGGGCACCGTGCTGGTGGTGGAGGATGAACCCGCGGTGCGGGCCATGATTGTGCGCACCCTGCGCGAGGCGGGGTTCGAGGTGCTGGCGGCGGGGAGCGCAGCCGATGGGCTGGCAGCGGCCCGCCAGGCCGCCGGGGAGCTGGTGTGCGTCGTGACCGACGTTGTCATGCCCGACCTGGATGGCCGGAGCCTGGCCGAGCAGTTGAGCCGCTTTACGTCGGTGCCGGTGCTGTTCATGTCGGGCTACACCGATGCGGACGTGACGCTGCGCGGGCTGCTCCAGGATGGCCTGCCGTTCCTGCAGAAGCCGTTTCCACCCAGCCGCCTGATCAGAGCCCTGCAGCAACTCCTCACTGCACCGACGGCGTTCCCGGACCGAGAGTAGATTGAGAGAGTAGTGAGCACGTGTACGTGGTAACATCACTTCGCATGGGAGAGGCTGGCACCATGAAAGCAGCAACCGCTAACCGGCGGCGCGATCTCAAGAGCATCCGCTCCGCACCGCTGCACACGCCGAGCGACCTGAACGCTGACGCGACCCGCGACGTCTCCGCCGCCCTCAACGGCGTGCTGGCGGACGTCTTTGCACTCTACCTCAAGACCAAGAATTTCCACTGGCACATGAGCGGGCCGCACTTCCGCGACTACCACCTGCTGCTGGATGAGCAGGCGGACCAGCTCTTTGCCATGACCGATCCGATCGCGGAACGGGTGCGGAAGGTCGGGGGCATTACCATCCGGTCCATCGGCCAGATTTCGCGCACCCAGCGGATACTGGACAACGACGCGGAATACGTCGAGCCATCCGACATGCTGGCCGAGCTGCGGGACGACAACCGGGCGCTGGTCACCCGGCTCAAGGAAGCCCACAGCGTGTGCGATGAACACCACGACATTGCCAGTGCCAGCCTGATCGAAGTCTGGGTGGACGAGACCGAGCGCCGGAGCTGGTTCCTCTTCGAGGCAGGCCGGGAGGGCGAAACGTCGGGGCGCTGAAAGACTTGACGTATCAATATTGATTGATACATTAAGCACCATGACTGCCCGCGCCATGAATCGCCAGGTGGAGCGCGCCAGAGCGGCGCGGCTGTTCCACGCGCTGTCCGACGAAACGCGCCTGGCGTTGCTGGAAATGCTCCGCCATGGGGAGCGATGTGTCTGCGAGCTCCAGGACGAGCTCGATGCCGCCCAGTCCCGGTTGTCCTTTCATCTCCGGGTGCTCAAGGACGCCGGCCTGGTCACCGACCGGAAAGACGGGCGCTGGTCGTATTACTCGCTGGTGCCCTCCGCGATGGAAACAGCCCACGATCTGGTCAGCGGCCTTGCTCGCGATGGGCATGCCCTCGACGGGATGCGAGCGCGGTGCTGCGTCTGATGCACACGAAAGCACGAAAATACGAGATCAGATCAGATACTTTCGCGCTTTCGGATGAAATTGGTTTGTTATACATATCAACCATTATTGATAGGATATGACCATGACGGGTGATACCCAATCCGGCGCAACCCCCGATCTCACCGGGATCGTGCGCGAGAAGTA
>Ga0070680_100004931_pt1 | contig 10046 bp, 9 predicted proteins | sample KBSC73BmetaG_FD_64672 | JGI IMG/M metagenome (GOLD analysis project Ga0070680, IMG submission 64672) | Corn rhizosphere microbial communities from Kellogg Biological Station, Michigan, USA - KBS C7-3B metaG | ecosystem: Host-associated > Plants > Roots > Rhizosphere | place: USA: Michigan... | reverse complement strand
TCTCCAGGCCTTTCTCCAGAAGTATCCCGACAGTCCGGAGGCGGCCAAGGCAAGAGCGCGTCTGGCGCAACTGACCGGGTTCAGGGTGCAATTGGCAACCTTCCACTCCGAGCAGCAGGCGCAGAAGACCCGGGACAAGCTGCAGGGCAAGTACGGCGATGTTCTGGGGAGTGTCGTGATCGTTCCCGGCGCCGACGCACACCTGCACGTTCTGCAGTCGGCCGCGATGGGTCAGGGTGAGGCGAACAACGCCTGCGCGAAGCTCAAGAAGGATCACCTCACGTGCGAGGTGATCCGGGACGCGAACTCCTGAGAGCGCTCGCCGATCGGAATGAGCAGGGTGGCGACGAAGGCCAACGCGGCCAAGGCAACCACGCCTACGAAACTCCAGCGCAGCGACTGCTCGAACACCAGGCGGACGGCGGGATCGGCGGAAAGTTGAGTCAGGCCCGACGGCTGATTCAACAGGTCGTGCAGCTTCGTGGCGAGGGCGCCGGCGCCGTAGTGGACTATACCCATGTTGAGGAGAGTTCCGACCGCGGTCGCGCCTATCGTGCTGCCGAGACTGCGGGCAAAAATAATGGACGCCGTGGCGCTGCCACGCATCGACCACTCGACGCTGTCCTGTACGACGGCGATCGTGGTGATGCTGAGGAGCCCCATGCCCGCTCCCACCAGGAAGGCGCCGCCCCCCGCAATCACGGGACTGCTCCGGGGTGTCAGAAATAGAAGAAACGCCGTTCCCAGCGGAAGCAGGGCACTGCCGACACGGAGGGTTGGCCGGATTCCCAGCCCCCGATACAGCCGTCCCGAGAACACCACTGCAAGCGGCCACCCGATGACCAGCGCGGTCAGAGTGAAACCGGCGACGACCGGCGTTCGTCCGAGAACTCCCTGCACATAGATCGGTAATACCGTCGTGAGGCCGATCAGCGCCATGCCGGCGAACAGGGTGGCGACGTTGCTGGTAGCGACCAGGCGGCGCACCCACAGCTCGATTGACACGATGGGCTCCGGCGCGCGCTTCTCATGGATGAGAAACGCCGCGCCGGTACCGATAAACACCGCCGCCAACGCCATCATTACCCACGGCGCGGAGTTGGTTTCGGTCAGCAACAGCAGCAGGGAGCCGATCGAGGCGCAGAACAGAAATGACCCGAGGTAATCGATCCGCGCGCGATGCGTCTCGACGGCTTCGTGCAGAAACATCGCCAGGCCGATGATCGCCAGCACCCCGATCGGCAGGTTGATCCAGAAGATCCAGGCCCAGGAAAAATGATCCACGATGAGCCCTCCGGCGAGCGGGCCGAGTACGGCGGACACACCCCAGACGCCGGCCATCATGCCCTGCACGCGGCCGCGCTCTTCGAGCTTGTACAGATCGCCGATGACCGTGGAGGTGATTGGGAAGATCGCGCCGGCTCCCAGTCCCTGCAGCAGCCGGAAGACCACCAGGGAGGTCATGGACCACGCAAAGCCGCACAGCAGCGATCCGATCAAGAGCAGAACGATGCCCACGATCAAGGTGGGCTTGCGTCCAAACAGGTCCGAGAGCTTGCCGTAAATGACCGTGGTGGTGGACTGCGCGAGCAGAAATGCCGAGAACACCCAGCTGTAATACTTGAACCCGCCCAGTTGGCCGACGATGCTCGGCATGGCGGTCGCCACGATGGTTCCCTCGATCGCGGCCATGAAGGACGCGAGCATGATCGAGGCGATGACGAATGGCCGGGCGGCGGGTGTGACGGTGTTGACCATGAGGTCTCTTAGACAGTTGCAACCGCGATTCGCAGCGCGTCCGCGACTCCGCCTTCATCGACGTGAGCCACGACTCGCCCGGCAGCCTCGATCACCGCGGGATCCGAGTTCGCCATGGCAATGGGATGCCCGGCCACGCGCAGGGCCGGGATGTCATTGCCCGAGTCGCCGATGTACATCACATTCTGCATGGGGATGCCGTACTCCCGGGCGATGGCGCGCATCGCGCTGGCTTTACTCACACCCTCGCGGGTGAATCCGACAAACTGCGTCCCCGGCATGAGAGGTGATGTTGATTGGGACACCTCGAGCCCGGGATGAGAACGTGACATGAAGTGTGTCGCCTGCTCCAGTGTCAGGAGCCATTGCGCGCGCACTACCGGGCCGTCGAGCGACTCGAAGGTGCGAGGCTCGAATTTCACGCCCAACAGCTCGGCATGCGCCACGGCCCAGGGGGCTGAGCTTTCCTCCGCCCAATCCCGATCGCTATAGAGCTCGAGGACGCAGCCATTCGCGCGCGCCTTGGCTATGAAAGCCCTTACGGCCTCGGAGGGAAGCGGCGCGGATCGTGACTGCCCTGTTGGAAGATTGACGATGCTCGCCCCGTTTTGAAACGCGTGCCAGCCGTCTGCGTCGAGCCGCCGGGCATACTCGACGGCGCGCCCGAATGCCGGACGTCCGGAGCACAGCGCCAGGCGGATCCCCTTGGAACGGGCCAGCTCGACGGCTTCCCACACCCGCGGCGCCACCTCGCCACTTTTCCCTACGAGAGTGCCGTCCACATCGATACCAACTAGACCGATCATGCGTCACCGAGAAATTCAGCTATTGCCGCGCCGAGCTCCGGTTTCGTCACGGCGCTCATGTGATTTCCGGCAATCTCGACCAGGCGAGCCTGCGGGAGGGCCGTCGCCAATGCCTGGCCGGAGCCATTGTCGTCGTCCTCCGCTCCGACCAACACGAGCGCCGGCGTTCGGATGCGGCCCAGCGCCTCGAGTGGCGTATCCACGAATGTGTCGAGAATGTGCAGCAGAGCGACCGGATCGCCGCCGACGGTTTTCAGGAACGCTTCGGCCATCCACTGCGCCGAGCCGGGTTTGAACGTGCCCAGGTTGGTCAGGATGTTGCGAAAGTAGCTGCCGCGCCCACCCGTGTTGGTAATTCCCTCGAGACCCATGCCGGCGATGATCGCGCGCGCCGGAGTCGCTCCGCGGGCGAGCATGCGAACGGTCGTTCGAGCGCCGAGCGAGTAGCCGCCGAGATCGTAGTCGGTCAGCCCCAGCTCCTCGATCAAAGCGAAGCCGTCAGCGGCGAGAATGTCAGGAGGGTAGAAGGCCGCGTCATGCGGCCTGGCGCTGTCACCGTGACCTCGCAGGTCGGGCATGATGACGCGGTAGCCGCGCGCGGCGATTTTCTCCGCGTGCCCATAGCGTAGCCAGTTCACCGTCGCCGTCGAGAAATAACCATGGATCAGGACGAGCGGCCGTCCCACTCCCAACTCGCGATAGGCGAGCTCGAGACCGTCACGGCTGCGGAAATGATAAGTTGGAAGATTGGGCGTCATAAATTCTTCGTACGGAGTCCATGTTGTCGGCATCTTCCGGCCGCTTGTCGTCGCGATACCGTTTCACCCGGGCCAGGCGCAGCGCCAGGCCGCCGGGATAGCGTGTGCTCGCCTGCAGATCGCTGAAGGCGATCTCCACCACCAACTCGGGTCGCACGTACACCGTCCATTGGTCCCGGTGGGTTTCTCTCGCCAGGAATTCCTTCGTTTGCCATTCGAGCATGGCATCCGTGAGGCCCTTGAACGTCTTCCCCAGCATCACGTAGCTCCCGGTGGCGGGGTCCAGTGCGCCCAGGTGAAGGTTGGACAGCTTACCGGTGCGACGTCCGTGGCCCCATTCGGCGGCGAGCACAACGAGATCCAGGGTGTGCGCTTTCTTGATTTTGAGCCAACCGGCTCCGCGATTCCCTGCCTCGTAAGGGGTATCCAGAGACTTGGCCATGACACCTTCATGCCCGGCCGCGAGGGCGGCTTCGTAGAAGGCGCTCGCGGCGGCCTCGGATGAGGTGACGAGCCGCGGTACGAGCATTTGTGCAGGCACAGCCCTGGCGAGCGCCGCCAGCCGCTCGCGCGCGGGCAGGTCGGCCACGCTCTGCTGGCCGATGCGCAGGCAGTCGAAGAAAAAGGCCCGCATGGGCAACTCGCCGCGCAGTGCCTCTACATTGAGCTTGCGGCCGAAGCGGCGCATGGTGACCTGGAATGGGTGCGGCCGCCCTTGCGTGTCAAACGCGATCGCCTCGCCGTCGAGGACGAGTGTGTGCTCCGAAAGTCCCCGCACGCTTTCGACTATCTCCGGTACGGCAACCGTCACGTCGTTCAGACTGCGCGTGTAGAGACGAACCTCGTCACCTACCTTGTGAGCCTGGATGCGGGCCCCGTCCATCTTCCATTCGAGCTCGACTTCGCCTCCCAACTCCGTGAGCGCCTCCCGGACATCCGCTGCGGTCTGGGCCAGCATCGGCAGGATCGGCGCGAACATCTCGAGCTGAAAGCGCTCCAGCGCCTTTGCTCCTTCCAACAAGGCCACGCCGGCAACCGCGCCGAGGCTCTTGGAGTACATCACCGCCCGACGGACCTGCGTGACCGGCACCTCGGAAGCTGCCGCGATCGCATCGACCATCACGCCGGCGAGTGCGCCCTGCCGCAACTCACCTACGAGGAGACGGAGCAAAAACTCCTGCTCGTCACGTGTGGCACGCGAGAACAGGCCGCCAAGCGCTTCCGCCCGCCGGCCGGCGGAGCCGGACCCGCGGATCGCCGCCAGTGCCGTCAGCGCGTGATCCAACTCGATGAGCGTGAGGGTTCCCGCCTCTGCCGGCGGGCGCGAGGCGGCGGCGCGCAATGTCGAATAGCCGATGCCGATCCGGCCCTGGGGAATCTCACCCGACAGGTAGTGGACAGCGATGCCGATTTCATCCGCCGCGAGCGTCTTCAGATAGCTGGCGAGCTCGCGGATCTTCGTGGAGCGCGCGGAATTCGCGCTCACCCGTTGGGAGGCGCCGACAAGAGTGACGAGCAGGGTCATCCCCTGATTCTAAACGAGGAGTCTGTCGGGCCCAGGCTTGCAGTCTCCACGAAAGGCACCTTTGATGGTCCGTGCCGCCTGTTCCGCCGGGGCTGTGGTACGTTCGGAAACAGGTCGGCAGGGGTCGCGAACGCGCTATGAACAAGACGGCCAGCAGTGCGGGCTACCAGGTCATGCTCGCCTCGCTCCTCAGCATCAATTTCGGCATCGTGTTCTTCGACCGGAATGCGTCGAGTTTTCTGATGCCGCTCATTCAGCCGGACCTTGGCCTGAGTGACACGCAAGTGGGGCTGCTGGCGAGCGCACTATCGCTCACCTGGGCCGTAGCCGCCTTCGGCATCGGCCGGGTCTCGGACCAGACCGGCTCGCGCAAGGGACTGCTGGTCCTCGCGACCGTTGCGTTCTCCCTGTGCTCCTTCCTCACCGGCGTCGCGGGTTCGTTTGTCATGCTGCTCGGCGCCCGGATGCTGATGGGCTTTGCCGAGGGCGGCATCATGCCGATGAGCCAGGCGCTCGTCGTCGCGGAAGTCGCGCCCCGGCATCGCGGGCTGGCGATGGGCGTCACCCAGAACTTCGGTTCCAACTTCTTCGGTTCGTTCGTGGCGCCGGTCCTGCTGCCCGTGCTTGCTCTCGCGTTTGGCTGGCGGCACGCATTCTTCCTCGCCGGTGTGCCCGGCCTGCTCACCGCGTTGCTCATCTGGGTCCTGGTTCGGGAAGTGCCGGCCACTCCCGCGGCCGAGCGGTCAGACGCCGCGAAGAGCAGCTCGCTGCGCGAGGCGCTCACGGATCGCAATGTTGTGATCTGCGCCGTGATGGGCGTGCTCCTGGTTTCATACCTGGTGGTCTGTTGGAACTTCATGCCGCTCTACCTGACCCGGGTGCGCAAGTACGACTTGAACACCGCAGGCTGGATCATGAGCTCGCTAGGGATTTCCGCCACGCTCGGCGCGTTCGTGATTTCGGCGCTTTCGGACTATCTCGGCCGGCGGCCACTGCTCATCGCCATGCCGTTGATTGCCATAATCCTGCCGTTGGGGGCCATGTACTACGAGGGATCTGCATGGGGCCTGGCCGCGATCTTCTTCGTCGGATGGGGAGTAAACGGCGTTTTCCCCCTCTTCATGGGGACGGTGCCTTCCGAGAGCGTGGGCCCACAACACCTGGCGAGCGCGCTCGGAATCTGCATGGGGACCGGCGAGATTCTCGGCGGTGTGGTTTCTCCATCTCTTGCGGGCAGCCTGTCCGACCACGTCGGGCGCCAGGCGCCTTTGTGGCTCATGCTCATTGTGGCTCTCGTTGCCGCCGTCCTGGCTCTCGGCCTCAGGGAGACCGCCCCGCGCGTCCTGTCGCGCCGCGCGCTTGCCGTGAAAGCCCAGGCGAGCGTCTGAAGCTGCCCACCAGGTGGCCTTCGGCGTCTCTTTTGTACCGCGAGGTGGGCCTTCGCGCTCCCAACGGCGCCGGCCTATGCAATGCTCATTTTTTGCGGTTTTGAAGACTTGAGAGGGGGATTCATGCGCAGCCCGGGAAACCAATGGGCCGGCTCTTTTGCCGTCGTGCTGCTCGGCGCGGCGGTAAGCACTTCCGCCACGGCCGGGGGCACGCCGGAGACCAAAGCCAGGCTGCCGGGTACGACCTGGCAGTCGATTGCGCATCTGCCGGACTGGAGCGGGGTCTGGGAATTGGACTGGCGCGCCGGCGCGGGCCGGGGCGCGATGGGCATGCCCAAACTCACACCGGACTACCAGGCGCGGTTCGACAAATATCGTGCGGACCAGAAAGAAGGCAAAAACCAGCAGACCCAGACGGCCAACTGCGACCCGCCCGGCATGCCCCAGATCATGACGCAACCATACCCGGTCGAGTTTCTCTTTACTCCCGGGAAGGTCACGGTGGCGATCGAAGCGTATAGCCAGATGCGGCGGATCTTCGTCGATGGCCGCCCGCACCAGGAGGATCCCGATCCAACCTACCAGGGCGATTCGATCGGACACTGGGAGGGCGACACGCTGGTCGTCGATTCGGTTGGATTCATCCCCGACTCGCTCATCATGCCGGGCATCGGGCACAGCGACCAGATGTCCATCGAAGAGCGCATCCGGCGCGTCTCACCGGACACGCTCGAGATCCAGCGGACGATCAAGGATCCGAAGGTGCTCACCGAGCCGTGGACCGTAACTCTGACCTACAAGCGGCACACCGACTGGGACATCAAGGAATACATCTGCGCGCAAAACAACCGGGACAGTGCCGACCCGGAAGGCCGCGCGGACATGAACCTGAAGAGGTAGACGAACGTGAATCTGGCAACCCGTACAATCCGGTCTTTGACTGCAGGCGTGCTCGCGCTCGTGTTGACCGCCGGCATCGCCTCGGCGCATCACTCGACCGCGATGTTCGACATGCAACACACGGTCACCGTGTCGGGGACGGTCACGCAGTTTGATTGGACCAACCCGCACACCTTCATCTGGATGGACGTCCTCAACCCGGCCAGCGGGGCGACCGAGCACTGGAGTGTCGAGGGCATGAGCCCGAACTACCTGAGCCGCAACGGCTGGAGCCGTCATACCTTGAAGCCCGGCGACAAGATCGACATGCAGGTCCACCTGCTCAAGGATGGCCGCAAGGGTGGTTTCTGTGCGACCGTCACCCTTCCCGATGGCAAGACACTGCGCAATCTGCCGGGTCCGCCGCCGAAGAGCTGATTTTCCTGTTGCAGTTCCTGGAGTTTTGCCGATGGCCACGATCGTAGGCGGTATCGCCACTTCCCACACCCCGACCATCGGGTTCGCGCTCGATACCAACAAGCAGAAGGACCCCGTGTGGGCGCCCATCTTCGCGGGATACGAGCCCGTGCAGCGTTGGCTGGCGCAGAAGCAGCCGGATGTGCTGTTCTTCATCTTCAACGATCACATCACCTCCTTCTTCTTCGACCACTACTCGCACTTCGCGCTCGGCGTCGGCGACAAGTACTGGGTCGCGGACGAGGGCGGCGGCGCGCGCAAATTGCCCCCGATAGCCGGTCACCCGGGACTGGCGCGCCACGTCGCCAACGGACTGGTCGCCGACGAGTTCGACATGTCCTATTTCCAGGGCAAGGGCCTGGATCATGGCTGCTTCTCGCCGCTGTCGCTGTTGTGGCCTCACGAAACGACATGGCCCGGCGCGATCGTGCCGCTGCAGGTGGGCGTGCTCGAGTTTCCGATCCCTTCGGCGCGGCGTTGCTTCAACCTCGGCAGGTCCTTGCGCAAGGCGATCGAGAGCTACCCGGAGGACCTGAAGGTCGCCATCGTGGGCACCGGCGGCCTCTCGCACCAGGTGCATGGCGAGCGCGCCGGATTCAACAACACTCCGTGGGATATGGAGTTTCTCGATCGGCTCGAGAAGGATCCGGAGTCACTCACGAAAATAACGATCGCCGAATATGCCGAGAAGGGCGGTTTCGAAGGCTCCGAAGTCATCATGTGGCTCATCATGCGCGGCGCCTTGTCGAAGCGGGTCAGGAAACTGCACCAGGCGTACTACCTCCCGTCGATGACGCCGATTGCAACGGTCATCTACGAGAACGATTCGAACGATCCGGTCGATGAGAGTGTGGCCGACTACCGCGCGCGCATCGGCAGGCAGTGGGCGGGCATCGAGAAGCTGCCGGGAACCTATCCGTTCACGTTGGATCGCAGCGTGAAGGCCTACCGGCTGAACAACTTCCTCCACGAGCTCATCAAGCCTGAGAATCGCAAGCAGTTTCTGGCCGACCCGGAGCCGATGTTCCAGGCAGCACAGCTCACGGAGCAGGAGCGCGACATGGTCCGCCGCCGCGACTGGCGCGCGCTCATCCAGTATGGAGTCATTTTCTTCCTGCTGGAGAAGCTCGGCGCGGTCGTCGGCACCACCAACCTGCACATCTATGCCGGGATGCGGGGGCAATCGCTGGAGGATTTCCAGAAGACCCGCAATGCGCAGGTGTTGTATTCGGTGGCCGGGGGCGACGAAGGTAAAAAGGATTGGGACACCTGAGGGCCTTTGCCGCCAGGTAGGCCTCAACGGAGCTGGCTGTCCTTGCTGCCGCGCCGGTTGTAGCCGCTGAACTGGAGGGCTTCCTTGTCCTCGGCCTCCTGGCAAGGGACGCACAGCCGCACGCCGGGCATGGCGTTGCGCCGGGCCTCGGGAATCGCGGCTCCGCAATGCTCGCAATGCGTCGCAGCCGGACCCTGGGGCAGGCGGCTCTGGGCCCGGCTGATGCCGTCCTTCACGGTCGCGTCGATCTGATCCTGGACTGCGCCGTCTCCGGCCCAACCGGTCGCCATCTTGCTCTCCTCTATCGCTCTCGAGGTCAATGGTTCCGGAACTTCGAAAGGCAAGTCAATCTTAGGGGCGAGCAGGGCGCTTCGATACTGGGAGGGGGTATGCGCGACGACGATGAATCCGGGCTCGCAAGCGTCGCCAGGGCCATTTCGGAGGACATGGGGGCCGAGCTGCGCCCGCGGCCCGCACAAAGGGCCATGGGCGGCTCGATCAACGAGTGCTACAGGTGGGACAGCGATGCAGGCCCCGTCTTCGTCAAAGTAGCGTCCTCGGCAAGCCTCGCCATGTTCGAAGCGGAAGCGGCGGGGCTGGGGGAGCTGGCCCAGGCGAACGCTGTGCGCGTCCCCCAGGTCCGAAGCGTCGGCTGCAAGGGCGCGCATGCGTGGCTTGCTCTCGAATGGATACAGTTCGCAGCTACGGCCACGCCTGCCGCGGAGCGCGCGTTGGGTGAGAAACTCGCGCTACAACATCGCCACGCGGCGGCGGCATTTGGCTGGCGCCGTGACAACACCATCGGCCGCACGCCCCAGCCGAACAGCTGGTCGGAAAGTTGGGTGACGTTCTTTCGGGAGCGCCGCCTGCGTTACCAGTTGGATCTAGTCACCCGCAACGGTGATCCCGGGCGGCTGCGGCCGCAGGCGGATGAGCTGCTGGAGCGGCTCGAGGGGCTCTTCACGGACTACCAACCGGTTCCCGCGCTGCTGCATGGCGACCTCTGGGGAGGCAATTGGGCCGTCGCCGCCGGTGGCGAGCCGGTGATTTTCGATCCGGCCGTCTACTACGGCGACCGCGAGGCCGACCTCGCGATGACACGTCTTTTCGGCGGTTTCGGACCCGGCTTTTACGCGGCCTACGCGGCTGCGTGGGCCGTGGATGCCGGGGCAGGCACCCGCC
>Ga0070680_100004927_pt1 | contig 10049 bp, 9 predicted proteins | sample KBSC73BmetaG_FD_64672 | JGI IMG/M metagenome (GOLD analysis project Ga0070680, IMG submission 64672) | Corn rhizosphere microbial communities from Kellogg Biological Station, Michigan, USA - KBS C7-3B metaG | ecosystem: Host-associated > Plants > Roots > Rhizosphere | place: USA: Michigan... | reverse complement strand
TTCCTCAACTGGGAGTTGCTGGCGGGTCGGCGATGGCGGTTGGGATTCGCTCCCCCGCTGGTGCTGCTCGTCTGGATGCTGGTCTGGCTCCGCTGGTATGTCCTCAGATCGCGGGCGACGGACGAGAAGCTCCGCAAGAAGTTGAACCTTGGTGCGCCAAGTGGCAACAGACTATGGCAACGAAAGCGTAAGGGGCCGGATCGAAAGGCTTAAGTGTGACCCTTTCAAGGTCGAGATCGCGGGTTCGAATCCCGCCGGGGTCACCACGTCAGGTGTGGCCAGCGCCGCAGAGAGCAGCGCCGCATACGAGCCTCGCGCCGTGAAGGCAGTAGCTGCGAAGCTCTTGCCGGACCCGGTAGTCCGGCCCGCCAGCGCAAGAGTGTTTGATCGGCTACAATCCCACCCGCTGGCTCCCGAGCCTCACCGAGCAACACACTCGGAGGAGAGTGGACACATGGATCGTGCGCCCGTCGATCAGTTGTTGACCACGACGAGGACGGTCCGGAAGCGCCTGGACCTCAGCCGGCCCGTGGAGCCTGCGGTGATTCAGCGGCGCTGCTGGGGATCCCCCATTGACGTGACTCAGGTGGTCCACCTGGGCGTGGCGTACTACACCGGCACGGCCTTCAAGCCGGGGCTGCGGATCCCGGCTCGTGCCCGGACGTACTGGGACGGCTGGGGACAGCAGCGCTAGGTCCGACAGCGTGACCGGCCCTTGACACCGAGGGAGTCTCTGGGAGGGACGATGGATCTCGCAACAGTGGACAAGCTGCTCACGACGACGCGATCGGTCCGGGCCCGCCTTGATCTGACACGTCCTGTGCCTCCCGAGCTCATCGAGGAGTGCCTGGAGATCGCTGTTCAGGCACCCCAAGGCAGCGGGAACTGCCGATATCAGTTCATCGTCGTCACCGATGCAACCAAGCGGCGAGCACTGGCGGACCTCTACAGAAGAGCGTTCGTCCAGTTCTACCCGCCGAAGGCCCTTGCCGAAGGTATGCAGACCCAGCCTCGTCACACGGCTTCGTGGATCGCTCTACACGATCACTTTGAGGACGTCCCCGCCCTGATCATCGCGTGCACGGAGGGTCGCCCGGAGAACCGGTCGCCCGAGCGCCTCGCCGGGCTGTACGGCAACATTCTTCCGATCGCCTGGTCACTGATGCTGGCGCTTCGAGCGCGCGGGGTGGGGGCTGCGTGGACCACGATTGTCTTCACCTATGAAAAGGAGGTCGCCGAAATCCTTCAGCTTCCCGAGAACCTCACACCGGGCGTCTGCCTGCCCGTGGCCTACTTCACGGGAGACGATTTCAAGCCGGCGACGCGGATCCCGGCGCGCGAGCGGACTCATTGGAACACCTGGGGCGCCAGACGCTAGGTCAGTGACCGAGTTGCCCCTCAGCCGGCCCGGCGGCCACCGGAGATTCGCCCGCAGTATAGTCGAGCGGTCTGCTGGGTCGCGTCAGCGCTCGCCGACGACGAAGTGAAGACCGGCCAGCTTGAGGCGGATCGCGTCCCGCTGTTGCGGGCGGACAGCATCGGCGTGGGCGGTGGCCAGCTCCAGCGCGCTCTGCAAGTGGCTGATCGCCTCCAGGTTGGCGCCCATGAGCACGGCGCCGTCGGCGGCGGTCAACAGGTAGGGCAGCGCCGCGATGGCCCGATCGCTCCGAACCCAGTGGTGGGCGAGCTGGTCGCAGACCTCCTCGGTGCGGCCGCGATACAGCGACTCGATCGTCTCCGCAGCCCGCCCGTGACGCGTCTTGCGGTCGGCCTGGAGTAGCGTGCCGTAGGCCACCTCCTGGGTCAGGACGTGGTGGAAGCTCATCATGGCAATGTCGCCGCCGGCCTCTTGATCGAGGAGCCCGCGGCGCTCGAGCAGCGCCAGGTCCTCGTCGAACTGCTCGCCCGGCGTCAGCGCGCGCAGGTGCGCCAGCAGGAAGCGCTTGCCGAGCACCGCCGCGTCGGCGATCAGGTCGCGCGCGGAGGGCGACAGGCGGTCGATGCGCGCAGCGATCAGCGCGTGCAGGGTAGGCGGTACCACGGCGGCAGCGTCCGCGGTCAGATCGTAGGCGCCGTCGGCGAGGACGAGGTCGCCGCGCTCCCGGAATGCCCGGACGAGCTCCTCGGCATAAAACGGGTTGCCCTGTGCCCGCTCGGCCACGGCCCGGTGCAGTCTCTCGCGCGCCGGGTAAGGATCGAGCTGGGCATCCACCAGCGCCGCGATGTCGTCGGACTCCAATGACCGGAGCCGAATCTCCCGGACGACGGCCACCTCGAGGCGACTGCCGGCGAGCGGCAGCCGCGACGTCATGAGCAGGAGCAGCGGAAGCTCGCGCGCGACCGTGGCCAGCCGACGGCACAGGTCCTCCGACGATGGATCAAGCCAGTGGACGTCCTCGAGCAGCACCAGGCGCGGCGCCTGACGGCAGTCGGCCACCACCCACGCGACCACCGCCTCCTGCACGCGGTCGCGACGCCCATCGGCCGGCGTGTCGCGCAGCATGGCGAACGTCTCGCTTGATGTCCCCAGGATCGGCAGGACATCGGGCACGTAGGCAGCCACGTCGGGCGACAGATCCCACAGCCGCCGGTGCAGCGCGTCGCGGGCGGCGGCAAGATCCTCGTCCGGCGACAGCGCAGCCAGCTGTCGCAGCAAAGGCCGGAAGGCGAAGTAGGCGGCTCCGCGCGCGTACGCTTGCGCGGCGCCCTCGACCGGTGGCGGCAGGCCGAGGTGGCGTTGCAGCTCGTAGGCAAGCCGGGACTTGCCGATGCCGGGCTCACCGACCAGGCAGATAGCGTCACCACGGCCGCCGGCGGCGCGTTCCCAGGCCTCGCCGAGCACGGCGAGCTCCGTCTCGCGGCCGCGGAAGGGGGAGGCCCCACGCCGGAGCGAGGCTTGCAGGCGCGAGACGACCGTGCCTTCACCGTCGAGCACGAAGGCCTCGACCGGCTCGGCGGCCCCGCGGACGCGCAGCGCGCCGAGCGGTCGCACACGGAAGTAGCCCTCGACGAGCCGGTGGGTCGGCGCCGCCAGCAGGATCGAGCCCGGATCGGCGGCCTGTTGCATGCGGGCGGCGAGATTCGTCGTGAGCCCCTGAGCGGTGTAGTCCATGCGCAGGTCGTCGCCGATGGCACCGACGACGACGGGGCCGCTGTTGAGGCCGAGCCGGACCTGGATGCCGAAGCCCTTGTCGCGCCGCAGCCGGGCGGCGTACTCGGCGAACCGGCGCTGGATCTCGAGTGCCGCCTGGCCCGCGCGCCGCGCATGGTCCTCGTGAGCGATCGGCGCGCCGAAGAGCGCCATGATCCCGTCGCCTGTGAACTGGTTGACCGTGCCCTCCCAGCGATGCACGGCGTCGAGCATGATCTGGAAGGCGCCGTCCATGACCATGTGGAAGTCTTCGGCGTCCAGGGCTCCGGCCAGCTCGGTCGAGCCCTGCACGTCGACAAAGAGGACGGTCACCTCCTTGCGCTCGCCGCGAAGCGCGCGTCCCTCGGTCAGGATCCGCTCGGCCAGGTGACGCGGGGTGTAGGAGGCGGGCGCGCGGACGGCGGCGGGGCCGACGGTGGTGGGGGCAGAGGGGCCGACGGGCAGCGGCGTGCCGCAGGCGTCGCAGAAGCGCGCGTGGGGACGCTGGGCCTTGCCGCAGGCCGGGCAGCGCGCATCGAGGGCGGCGCCGCACCCGTCGCAAAAGCGGGCGCCCGGACGAAGATCCTGGGCGCAGGCGGGACAGTTCACGCCGGGGCGGCGAGGATCACTCGTCGCGCAGCGCCGTGTTGGCCAGGGTCGTGAAGATCGTGTTGAACATGCAGAACGCGGCGAAGCCGATCATCTCGCGGACGTCATCGGGCGTGAGGCCCTGGGCCCCCATCTCGCGGAAGTCCTGGGGCTTGACGTCCATCGCGTCCAGCGCGAAGCGCAGCACGTACCGTACGAAGGCCTGTTCCCGCTCGGGAAGCGGCAGGTCGGCCGGGTTGGCACAGATGCCGTCCAGCGCGGTCTCGTCGAAGCCCAGCGCGATCAGGCCTCGGCGCGAGGAGCCGAAGCAGCCGGTGCACCGCCGGGAGTGGGCCACCAGCATGAACGCGAACATCCGGGCCTCCCAGGAGAATCTCGAGCGTCCGGAGCGCTGGTTGAACAGATTTGCTTCGGCGGTCACCTGGGCCTCGAGGATCCAGGGCGTTGAAACGTAAGCGAGCCGGCTCTCGGGTACCGTCGTGATGCCGCGCAGCCGCTTCAGCTCATCCAGCCAGTGACCCGCCGCGGGCGGGATGTTTTCTTCCTTGGGAAGGTCGAAGAAGGCCATCGGTCAGTCCTCGCGCAGCGCCGTGTTGGCCACCGTGGTGAAGAGATCGTCCAGCCACTGGCGCGCCTCGGGAGAGATGTCCTCGTCCCTGGGGACGTCGAAGAAAGCTATGGGACACCTCCTTCCGGCTGGGTACCTGACGATAGATCACGCCTCCGTGCCACGCAAGTACCGCGGCCGCACAGCACCGCTCCGCGCGAGCGCCTTGACACGTTCCAACCCCCCGCCTAGGCTTTCTGCTGCGCCTTCTCCCCGGCGAAGTGGGCGAGAGAGAGCATGACCTCATCCATCGCGTTGTTGAATGGCTTCTCTGAGCTGCCGGACGTCAGGTCGTCACCGCCGCCGGCCGAGTTCCCCCGTGAGCACATCTCGAGACCGGGGATGCGGCGAGGTCCCCCCGCAGCTATCGCTCGATCACCTGATCCGCGCGGACGAGGATCGACCGCGGGATCGTCAGGCCCATCGCCTTGGCGGTCTTGAGGTTGAAGGCCAGCGTCAGGGTGCTGGCCTGCTCGATTGGCATCTCGGCCGGATTGGCTCCCTTGAGCACCCGATCCACGTAGGTCGCCAGGCGCCCAATGGCCCAGCGACCGCTGACTCCATACGCCATGAGGCCGCCCTCCTCGACGTGTTCCGGCCATTGGTAGATCGCGGGTAGCCGGTACTGCGCGGCCAGCGCGATGATCCGGCGCCGGTCAGCGGACAACGTGGGGCTGGCCCCGACGAACACGGCGTCGGCGCGCTCGCCTCGCATGGTCGCGAAGGCCCGCTCGTAGTCGCGCCCCTTCACCTCCACCACGACGAGCTTGACGCCGAGGAGCGTGGCGGCCTGCTCCGCTTCCGTGACCTGGACTCGGAAGGCCACGTCTCCCGTGGCGAGCATCGCGACCCTCGTCGCTCGGGGCACCGCTTCCTTGAGCAGCTCCAATCGCTTGCCGGCCAGCACGCTGCCAAGCACGACGCCGGTGACGTTCCCGCCGGGGCGCGCAAGGCTAGGCGTCAAGCCCAGATCGACCGTATCCTGGCCGGCGATGATGACCACGATGGGAATCGTCCGAGTCGCCTCCTGCGCGGCCCGCACCGCGGCGCTACCGCCCGCGATGATGACGTCCACCTGTCGCCGTACAAGATCGGCTGCGAGCGCCGGGAGCCGTTCGGCGCGTCCGTCGGCGTTTCGTCGCTCGACCTCGAGGTTCCGTCCCTCGACATAGCCCAGGTCACGCAGTACCTCGACGACGTCACGACGTGGGTCATACGTCCCGGGGGGGAGAGCGGCACCGAGATTGACCATCCCGAGCCGATACACCTTTCCTACCGTCTGGCCCTCGGCCGCAAGCGGCGCGGCACACGCGAGCAGGAGAACTACGATGAGCCTCAGCCGCATAGAGCCTCCCTGAGCCTTGAGGGCGAAGCTAGCGTGCCGACCTAGTTGGCGCACCCGTCGGTCCGGCCCCCCGAGAGAGCGGCCAGGCGCTGCCTCCAGGCGGGAAGCGCGGCAGGATTCCGCACGTAGCGCGGCGGCTCGCCGCGCAGCGCGCGGAGAACATTCTCCGCCGCCGCCTCGACCATCCGGTCGTAGAGCGTCTGGGGATGGCCGATATTGTGGCCGGTGGCGATCACGCGCGGGTGACTTCGCAGGGGGTTGTCGGCCGGCGTGGGCTCTTCCTCCCAGACATCCAGCCCGGCGCCGGCGATGCGGCCGTGATCCAGCGCGGCGCGCAGGGCCGCCTCGTCCACCAGGGGGCCGCGCGCGGTATTCACCAAGTATGCGTCCGGGCGCATGAGGGCGAGCTCGCGGGCGCCGATCAGGTGATGGGTCTCCGCGGTGAGCGAGGCCTGGACGGAGACGATGTCGGACGTCCGGAGCAGGGTCTCCAGATCGACGAGCGTCACGCTCAGCGCGGCGGCGTCCGCCTGGTCCACGTAGGGATCGTGACAGAGGAGCCGGGAGTCCCAGCCCGCGAGCCGGCGCGCCAGGGCGCGGCCCACATTGCCCAGGCCGATCATGCCGATGGTGGAGCCGGCCACCATGCGGCCCGCGTCCGGCACGCCCCAGCCGCCGCCGCGCATGGCCGCGTGCTTGGCGGGCACCTCCTTGAGGAGCGCGGTGCTCAGCATCACGATCGCCTCGGCCACGCCCAGATAGTTGTCCGGCACCGCGCCGTAGCCCACGATCACTCCCGCCGCCGTGCAGGCGTCGAGGTCGATGGCCTCGGTGCCGATGTAGTAGCAGCACACCGTCTTCACCCGCGGCGCGCCGGCCACGACCTCGGGTGAGATCAGCTCGCCGGCGCCGACCACGATCGCGTCCACGTCGCCGAAGAGGCGCGTGATCTCGTCCGCGGTGAAGCGCGTGGCCGCCTTCGGCTCCGCCGCCGGCGGACCGGGCCGGATGGCGCAGCCCCCCTGCTCCAGCAGCCGGCTGATGTCCGGGGCGCGGCCGAGCCGCCGGGACACGTAGACGAGGGGCGGAGGATTCACGCGCGGCCGGCGGCGGTGCGGCGCCGCACCTCGGGCAGCACGTCGCGGCCCAGCCGCTCGAGGCCGGCCAGCACCTCCTTCTGCGGCATGCCGGGCCAGCTCACGCGCATGGCGGCATGCGTGAGGCCCGCGTGATGCTGGCGCAGCAAGGCCTCCACTATCTGCGCGGGTGAGCCGACGGCGAAGCGATTCGCGGCGAGGCGGCGAAGCTGCGCCTCGGGGGGCGCGCCCGGCTCGAGCGAGATGCCGGGAATGCCCCAGGCGAAGTAGGCGGCGTACTTCTCCAGGAGATACGGCGCGGCGCGGCGGATGGCCGCGTCCTCGTCCGCCGCGCAGGACACCTCGAGAATGCGGCAGATGTGCGGGCTCGCGGGCAGGCTCGCCGCCGCGCGCGCGGCCGCGAAGGCGGCGGCCTGCGACGCGAACTCGTCCACGGTGGGCACGGGCACCACGAGCCAGCCGTCGGCGATCCGCGCGGCGCGCGCGATGCCCGCAGCCACCTGGGAGCCGACCAGGATGGGCGGCCGCGGCTGCTGGAGGGGGCGCGGATGAATGCCGATCCCGTCGAATTGCCAGTGGCGTCCCTTGTGAGTGACCGTCTCCTCCGTCCACAGCCGCCGGATGATCTCGATGCCCTCGGTGAGCCGGCTCACGCGCTCGGACATCGGAACGCCGAAGACGGCGAACTCCTCCGCGCGATAGCCGAGCCCGACGCCGAGCATGAAACGCCCGCCGGTGACCACGTCCAGGAAGGCGCCGATCTCGGCGATCTCCACCGGATTGTGCAGCGGCAGCAGCACCAGGTTGGTCCCCATCGCCATGCCTTCGGTCTCGGCGGCCAGGCGCTGGAGAAGCGGCAGGAGGGGGAAGTAGTGGAAGCCGGGCGTCACGTGATGCTCGCCGCCCCAGAGGGAGTCGAAGCCGAGCTCGCGGATCAGGCGCGCCTGCTCGAGGGTCTCCGCGAAGCGCCGAGCGGGATCGTCGCCGGCCGGATGCTGCGCGTTCACATAGATGCCGAGCTTCATTGATTGGACCTCCTCCGGCGGCGATCCTGCGCCGGAGACGGCGGTCGCGTCAAGCGCCGGTCGCTGCTCTGCTACACTTTCGAGCATCGCCATGAGCCACTCCGACGTTCTCGTCATCGGCGGCGGCATCGCGGGGGTCGCGACGGCCTATCAGCTCGCATGCCACGGTCATGGCGTCACCCTCGTGGAGCGCGGCGAGCTCGCGGGAGAGGCCTCCGGCGTCAACGCGGGGTCCATCGACGCCACCGGGTGGGGCCGGGCGCCGGACCTCCAGGTGCACCTGACCACCGGCAGCCTCGAGCTGTTCCAGGCGCTTCAGCGCGATGAAGGGCTCGACATCGAGCTCCGTCAGTCCGGCTATCTCCAGTCCATCCACACCAGGCCGCAGCTGGCGTGGGCGCGCGAGCGCGTGAGCGAGCTGACCGGCAAGGGGCACTCGGCCGAGCTGCTCGACGCGGAAACGGCGCGGAGGCTCGAGCCGGAGCTGAATCCAGATCTGCCCGGCTATGTGCACTATCCGGAGCGCGCGCAGGCGGACCCGGTGAAGGCGACGCGGGCCTTTGCCGCGGCGGCAACCCGGCGGGGCGCCCGCGTGCTCACGGGTCGCGAGGTGCGAAGCCTCCTCCGGGACGGCGCAAGCTGGCGCGTCAATACGGACCAGGAGACGCTGGTCGCCGGCGCGCTGGTGCTCGCCGCCGGCCCCTGGTGCGCGAAGCTGGGCGTGCGGCTCGGGCTCGACATCCCCATCGTGGCGGTGCGCGGGCAGATGTGGGCGACGGGGCCCCTGCCGGTCCGCGTCGATCATGTCATCGGCTCATCGGAGTCCATCATGCACTGGCAGCGGGCGCCGGGCGGCGACGACGTCACGCCGCCGTTTCTCACCCACCGGGGGAGCACGCGGCTGATGCGGCATCTGTACGGGCGTCAAACGCGCGCGGGCGCCATCATTTTCGGGGGTGACCGCCAGCTCGTCGGCTTCAACAAGACGCCGGACGCGGGCGGCATCGCGGTCAACCGCGGGCATGCCGCCGAGGTGCTGCCCTTCCTCCGCGATATTCCCGTCGCCCGCACCTGGGCGGGCCTCATGCCCTTTCCGCTCGACGGGAAGCCCTTGCTCGGCCGGCTCCCCGGCCACGACCAGCTCTACATCGTGGGCGGCCTGGCCTCCTCGGGATTCGGGCGCGGACCGATGGCCGGCAAGCTGGTGGCCGATCTCATCCACACCGGCGCCCCGCATCCCGCGCTCGCGGAGGCCGATCCGGCCCGCTGCGTACGGCCGTACCGTCGCTGAGCGGGGTTCGGCCTAGCGGGCCCGGCGCGCCTCGACGCGTTTCAGGAGCGCGTCGGCCAGCGGCTTCTTCTCGGGGCCGGCGGCCTGAAAATAGTAGCGCTGGAGCACGGTGTAGATCCGCTGCGCTTCCTCCAGAGAAGCGGTCTCGATATGCCGCTGCGCCTCGCGGAGCGTGCCCTCGATGGGCACGAAGCGCACGTCGGGGTGGCCCCGCAGCGGATCCATGATGGCGTCCACATAGGTCCAGATGCGCGCCTTGAGGATGCCCCCGAAGACGATCTCGTCCACGCGCGCCCCGGCCTGGGGATCGGGCGGCTGCTGGGCGAAGATGAAGTGGATGTCATGGTCCGTCATCCACTGCGGGCTCGCCACCTTCTCGTGGCCGACGTGGCCCCGGGCCTCGAGCGGCGCCTTGGCCAGGGAGTACTGGGTGAGGCCGGTCATCTCCACCAGGTAGGGCAGCCCGCTGTAGTAGCCGAACATGCACATGCCGCCCTCGTACATCGCCCGCACCGGCGCGCCGCCGAGGACGCGCGCGGCCACCCGGGCCTGCGCGCGCCGCAGCTCGACCAGAGGCGGCGTGTAGTACGCGGGCTCGTTCGCGACGCCGCGGAGCCGCTCCGTGGGCGTCGCATAGATCGGGTACGGCAGCGCGACGCCCACCGCGACGAGGGCGGCCACCGCCGCCCGGACCGGCCAGCCTCCGAGCGCCGTGATGAGGTCCTCCACCACGACGAAGAGCAGCGGCAGCGCGGGAATCAATCGGCGCGCGAACATGAAGTCGCCGCCGCTATGCGCGACATAGGCCGTGAAGACAATGAAAGCCGCCAGGAGCACCCCGTGAGTGCGGGTGAACGGCGGCCGCGGCCGGCCGCGCCCCGCGATGGCGAGCGCGATCACGGTGAGGACGAGCGGCAGGAGGAACCAGTTCTTCTCGAAGAAGAG
>Ga0070680_100004926_pt1 | contig 10050 bp, 9 predicted proteins | sample KBSC73BmetaG_FD_64672 | JGI IMG/M metagenome (GOLD analysis project Ga0070680, IMG submission 64672) | Corn rhizosphere microbial communities from Kellogg Biological Station, Michigan, USA - KBS C7-3B metaG | ecosystem: Host-associated > Plants > Roots > Rhizosphere | place: USA: Michigan... | reverse complement strand
AGCATCAGTATCCGCCGTGCCCTGCATCTCAACAAACGCAAAGGAGGATGGCATGAAGCTGGAAAACCTGCATTCACTTTTTGTGGAGGAACTCCAGGACTTATATTCGGCTGAACAACAAATCATTGAAGCCTTACCCGACCTGATCGAAGAGGCCTCTTCTCCCGATTTGAAGAGCGCGCTCCAGCAGCACCTTGAAGAGACCCGAGGCCAGGTTCGCCGCCTGGACCAGATTTTCTCTCAGATTCCCAAGGTGGATAAAGAAGGCAAGACCTGCAAAGGGATGAAGGGCATCATCAAAGACAGCCAGGACCTGCTCGATACCGATGCTGAGCCAGAGGTGCTGGATGCGGGCATGATCGCCGGGGCACAGCGCGTGGAACACTACGAAATTGCAGGCTACGGGACAGTTCGCACGTACGCCGAGCTTCTGGGCCGCAGAGACTGGGCACAGTTGCTGGAGCAAACCCTGCAAGAGGAAAAACAGGCAGACCAGAAACTCAACGGGCTTGCCAGCCGCATCAATGTCGAGGCTAAAGCCGCTTAGCGAACAACGCTGACCTCACTTACTACTGACATTGGGCGGCACGACTTGAACGCCGAATCGCATTACCCAGCAGGCGCAAAGTTGTGCCGCCCAGGCGTCAGAAGCGCGACCGATTACACGGTCGCCTTTGCGAAAACATCACGAATTGACTCTTTTTCCTGTCCTTCCCTAGAATCAAACTGAATAGCTCATTGTTCAAAGGTTGAATCGTGCCCATCTACGAGTACGTGTGCAAGAAGTGCGGTCATAAGTTCGAAAAAATCCAGAAGTTCTCTGATCCCAAGGTCAAGAAATGCCCTGAGTGCGGAGGGGCCGTGGAACAGGCCATCCACGCACCCGCTGTCCAGTTCAAAGGCACCGGCTGGTACGTAACCGATTACGCAAAGAAATCAGATTCCAAAGAGCCGAACTCAAAACCCAAGGAAGACAGCGGCTCGTCCAAGGACAGCGGCGCTAAAGAAAAGTCCGAAGACAAAAGCAAGAAAGCCCCTTCAAAAAAGAACGATTAGTCTACTGTTGTCGCAGTGGCACAGGCGCCCCGCCTGTGCTTCAGTTGGTCCCGTATTCGACTACCTTGGTTCCATCCGAGGTGATCTCTTTCCATTCCTGACTGGGCACACTGTTTTTTGTTTCGCGCTTACGCCGCTTTCAGCGCTTTGGCCGCCAGCGCCGACTCATCAAACCTGGCCAGCAAATCCGCCGGCCCGGAAAACACCTCGATACATCCTGCGCGGCGCAGCTCCGGCCGGCTCCATCCTCCGCTGAGAACTCCAACACAAGCTACGCTGATCTGCGCCGTGGCTTGGGCGTCATAAGGCGTATCGCCAACCGCGAGCACCTCTGTCGCCGGCGGATTGCCCAGGCGCTCTATTGCTGCGGCAAAGATATCCGGATGCGGCTTGGAGCGCTCGGCATCATCTGACGAGGTTTCATGCTCCACCAGGTGTTCCACTTGCAGCAGCTTTTCGTAATATTCCACTTCGTCGCGTTTGGCTGATGAAGCCAGCGCGATGCGCGTTCCCTGTTCCCGAATGCGCCGAAACAACTCCGGAACCATGGAAAGTGGACGGATCAGCTTCAGATACTTGCGCTTGAACAGCTCGCCGCGATACCGATCCAGCTCTTCACCGCGATTTTCAAACTCCGCACGCGAAAGCAGGGTCTGTAAGAGCTGGTCGCCGCCTTTGCCGATCTGCTTCCGCACTCGCTCATACGGGACCTCGTGCCCGAACTTCCGCAGCGCCTCCTGCCACGCCATGGCGTGGATGTCCACTGAATCGGTCAACGTGCCGTCAATATCGAAGATGACCGCGTTCAGCGGATACACGTATTCTCCTGCGGCACACGCCGCGTTATCTGAAAGATTAGTGGGCCATTCAGGCCGCTTTTTTGTGGCTCGATGACGATTTCTTTCGCGGCACTTTGGCGCCTTTTTTCCTTGCTTTGGAAAGCCCGATCGCGATCGCCTGCTTGCGGTTCTTTACCTTGTGCTTGCCGGAGCGCATGTGGTGCATCTCTGTGCGCACTTCCTGGCCGGCCTTCTTGCCATACTTGCGGCCGCTCGATTTCTTTTTTGAACCTGAACTCTTTTTCTTGCTGGAACTGGACTTGCTGCTGGAACTCGATTTTCTTGCTGCCATTGTTATTCTCCCTTGAAAATGAGACGTAAGTGCAATTCCAAGGGTTGGCAGGAGGGAAGCACTCAGCAGTCAGCACTCAGCTTAAACATCTTGGGCGCAAAAAAGTAAAGCCTTCTTCGTCTTGAGTTGAAGTTGCAAGTTGCTCGCGCAACTATCGATTGCAAACAAAACGGAGGAAGCTGACCGCTTCCTCCTCGAAAATGCTCAGGGCTGAATGCTGCCGGCTGAGTGCTGAATGCTTTCGTTATCGCTTCTTCGCTCCCACGGGCTCCACTACGGCATGTCCACTCACCGTGAATCTCATCTGCCGCGTTGGAACGTCGGCGGCCACCACAACGTGATCGCCGTGCTTGACCTCGCCTTCCAGGATCTTCAGCGCCAGCGGATCTTGCACCAGGCGCTGAATCGCTCGTTTCAGCGGACGGGCGCCGTAAGCCCGGTCGTAGCCTTCGATGAACAGCAGTTCCTTCGCCGGCTGCGTCAGCTCGATGGTGATCTTGCGGTCGGCCAGCAGCCGCCGCAGATCGTCCAGACGCAGCTCGATAATGTGGGTAAGCTGCTCTTCGCCCAGCGGGCTGAAGACAATCACATCGTCCACGCGGTTCAGGAATTCCGGACGGAAGTGCTGACGTAAAGCCTCCATCACATGCTCCGTGGCTTCCGCAAAAGCTTCGGGCGAGGCGACGCCCTCCGCCTGCAGATAGCTGGCTCCGATGTTCGAGGTCATGATGATCACTGCATTTTTGAAATCCACGGTGCGGCCTTTCGAATCAGTCAAACGGCCGTCATCAAGGATTTGCAGCAGTACGTTGAACACGTCAGGATGCGCCTTCTCGATTTCATCGAAAAGGATCACGCAATACGGCCGGCGTCGCACTGCCTCGGTCAGTTGACCGCCTTCGTCGTAGCCCACGTATCCCGGAGGCGCGCCGATCAGCCGCGCCACCGCGTGCTTCTCCATATATTCCGACATGTCGATGCGCACCATGGCGTGCTCGTCATCAAACAGGAACTCCGCCAGCGCACGCGCCAACTCCGTCTTGCCGACACCGGTGGGTCCGAGGAAGATGAACGAACCGATCGGCTTGCGCGGATCGCTCAAGCCCGCGCGCGAACGCCGAATGGCATTGGCCACGCGACTGAGCGCCGCATCCTGGCCGATGACGCGGTGGCGCAGCCGGTCCTCCATGCTGACCAGCTTCTTCACCTCGCCTTCCAGCATCTTGGAGACGGGAATTCCCGTCCACTTGGAGACGATTCGTGCCACATCCTCCTCGTCCACTTCTTCCTTCAGCATGCGCGTGGCGCCGCCCTTCTCGGCCGCCGCGCTGAGCTTTGCCAACTCCGCTTCGGCCTGCCGGAGTTCGCCGTAACGGATGGCCGCCACACGCTCCAGTTCGCCGCGCCGCTCCGCCTGCTGCTCTTCAATCTTGAGCTGCTCGATGCGCTCCTTGAGCTGGCGAATGCGCGTGATGGCTTCCTTCTCCTCTTTCCAGCGCAGCTTGAGGGCGGAAGACTGCTCGCGGATTTGCGAGAGCTCTCGGTCGACGGCGCTCAGCCGCTCACGCGAGTTTGGATCGTCTTCTTTCTTGAGCGCCTGCTTTTCGATTTCAAGCTGCGTGGCGCGACGCTCCAACTGGTCGATCTCCGTGGGCATCGAGTCGATCTGAATGCGCAGCGATGCCGCTGCCTCATCGATCAGGTCGATGGCTTTATCCGGCAGGAAACGATCAGAGATGTAGCGGTGCGACAGCGTTGCCGCCGCCACGATGGCCGAGTCCTTGATGCGCACACCGTGGTGCACCTCATAACGCTCTTTCAGCCCGCGCAGAATAGAAATCGTGTCTTCCACATTGGGCTCGCCCACAAAGACGATCTGGAAGCGCCGCTCCAGCGCAGCGTCCTTTTCGATGTACTTGCGATATTCGTTCAGCGTGGTTGCGCCGATGGCCCGCAGCTCGCCGCGCGCCAGCGCAGGCTTCAGCATGTTGCTGGCATCAATCGCGCCTTCGGCCGCGCCGGCTCCAACCAGGGTGTGCAGCTCGTCAATGAACAGAATGATCTGCCCCTGCGAATCCTCAATTTCCCTGAGCACTGCCTTCAGGCGATCTTCAAATTCGCCGCGATACTTTGCGCCGGCGAGCATCGACCCAAGGTCGAGCGCGACCACGCGCTTATTCTTGAGAATTTCCGGAACGTCGCCGGAAATGATGCGCTGCGCCAGGCCTTCTACGATCGCGGTCTTACCCACGCCCGGTTCGCCGATCAGGACGGGATTGTTTTTGGTGCGGCGGGACAAAACCTGAACGACCCGGCGAATCTCCTCATCGCGGCCAATCACCGGATCGAGCTTGCCTCGGCGCGCCAGCTCGGTCAGATCTTTCGCATAGCGCTCCAGCGCCTGGTATTTGCCCTCCGGGTTCTGGTCGGTAACACGCTGCGATCCGCGCACTGCCGTCAGCGCCTTGAGAATGCCATCGTAGGTCACGCCGGCTTCGGTGAGGATCTTGCTGCCTTCATTGTTCCGGTCCTTATCCTGGGCGATCGCAAGCAGCAAATGCTCGGTGGAGACAAACTCATCCTTGAATTTGTCAGCCTCTTTAAAAGACTGGTCGAGTACTTTCTGCATTTGCGCAGAAAGGCTCGACTGCATGGCGCCTCCGCCTGAGACCTTGGGCAGACGCTCCATCGCCTGCTTCACATCGGCTTCCACCCGGGACGGATTGGCGCCGAGCTTCGTCAGCACGGGCGCAATGATGCCTTCGCGGTCCTGGACCAGCGCCGCCAGCAGGTGCACCGGCAACATTTCCGGATTGCCGTGCTGCGACGCGATCTCACTCGCCTGCTGAATCGCTTCCTGCGACTTGATGGTGAATTTGTCCCAACGGATAGCCATGTTGTTGCTCCTGTTGCGTACTAATTGAGATGTTTCTGCCTTAACGAATTGTTATGTAAAAAAATCGGGAGGCAGCCGCCTCCCGATTTAGATGTGATTCACCGGAGGTTGATACCTCAGCGTTATTCCTCCTGCAGCGTCTTCTGCGCGCTGCCCACCTTGATTTGTTTCGGCTTGGCTTCGGCGCGCTTGCCCAGCGTGACCTTCAGGACGCCTTTGTCATAGCCGGCCTCAACTTTTTCCGTGTCCACTGTGTTCGGCAGGCGGAAGGTGCGGGTGAACGATCCAAAACGCCGTTCAATGCGGTGGAAGTTCTCTTCCTTCTCTTCCTTTTCGAACTTGCGCTCGCCGCTCACGGTCAAGGTGTTGTTCTCCAGGCTCACGTTCAGGTCGTCTTCGTTCACTCCGGGAATTTCGAGCTTGAGCACCAGGTTGTGCTCATCTTCGTAAATGTCCACTGCGGGAACAAAGGTGCCCTGCGCCAACTGCTCTTTGCCGTTAGCATCGGCAAAATTCTCGAACAGGCTGTTGAACCGGTCCTGCAGCGTGGCCAGCTCACGGAAAGGATCGATCCGGGTAATTGTGGTCATCTTTGTTTTCCTCCAATGAAATGGATCAAGATTGCTTCACTGCATTGGATGCAGTATTTAGCACATACGAATCATAAAATATGAGTATGGCATTGTCAATGCATAATTTGAGCTATGTTTTCAACAGCTTGCAGGGAATCGAAGACGCATTCTCTAAGAAAGGCCCTCTGAGCTTCTGATAAGCTGTGCTCAGAAAACAGAAGGCACCCATGGATCAATCATCGCCGACAGGCACGCCGGCTGAAGCACGCTGGAGCCGTTTCGAACCTCGCCGCAGCCTGGAGGCAGATCTCGCCTACCAGCTGCTGCGGAGGGCATTTCCCAGATGTCGTATCGCTTCCATTGCAGCTTTAAGCGGTGGATACCGGAACGCCAATTTCAAGGTACAGTTGGAATCGCCCGCCATGGCGGTAGTGCTGCGAATCTACGAGCACGCCTCATCCTTGTGCCAGAAGGAGATCGACCTTATCGGGCTCGTGGCTGGCGCCATTCCGGTGCCTGAACTGCTCTTCGCAGAGCCGAGAGAGACCGGCGACATTGCTCCATTCGCAATCTTCCGCTTTGTCGAGGGCGTTACGCTGCGAGAGCTGAAGCAAACTGGCAACCAGCAAGCCATTGCCGAAGCGGCCTATTCCGCGGGCGAGATTCTGGCGGCCCTTGGCAGGTTCACATTCTCCAAATCGGGCTGGCTAAGCGCCGGCGCCGCCGTGACCGCGCCTTTGCTGGAAGGCGCTGATCCGCTGCCGCGTTTTGTTGATCTGTGCCTTGGTTCACCCAATTTCGCCAGGCGGGTCGCACCCGGCGATCGCTCTCGAATCCACGATCTTGTCTGGTCGTGGGCGCCCTGCCTCTCTGCTCCAGACGAAGAGACGTCGCTTGTGCATTGCGACTTCGGCATGCGAAACCTGCTCGTGCGGCCGGAACAAGGCGCGTGGAAGATGGCTGCGCTGCTCGATTGGGAGTTCGCTGTGGCGGGCTCACCTTTGATCGATGTTGGACATTTTCTTCGTTATGAATCCCGTAACAGGCCGCTGCTGGAACCACACTTCTCTGACGGTTTCCGGCGCGGCGGCGGCGGCAAACTGCCGCCCGATTGGCGTCAACTCGCGCGCATCGTCGATCTTTCCGCACTGGTTGCAACATTGATCCGCGACGAACTTCCGCGGAACGTAGAGATTGAAATTGCCGAGCTCATTCGCGCCACAGCCGAAGATCGTGATCCGCAATTGTGACCCTGCCTGAACGATCACGCAACCGAAAGGATGATGCATTTCAAATAGTACGTTTCCGGCACACCTAAGATTATTGGATGGTCCCTGGCTTGAGTCCGCTTTTCCACGACTCTGACGGTCCGATGGGCGTCCTGAGCCGCTTCCGTCAGCATCTCCAGAAAATCTGTCTCACTGACGGCAAACGAGCAGGAGCACGTGACCAGAACTCCTCCCGGCCGGAGCATCTTCATTGCGCGCAGGTTCAGTTCTTTATAGCCGCGAAGCGCGGAAGGAAGGTTCTTTTTTGATTTCGCAAATGCTGGAGGATCCAAAACGATGATGTCGTACTGGCGACCGTCGTCGGCGTAGTCCCGGAGGAGATCGAAGGCGTTCGCTTCAATCCACTCAATCTCATCCTTGAACTGACCCGCATTCAGCTTTTCATTCTGTTCCGCCGTTTCGAGCGCCTCGCGGGAGATGTCCAGCGCCGTCACGTGTTCGCAGACTTTGGCCATATGGAGCGCGAAGCCGCCGTGATAGCTGCACACATCCAGCGCCTCGCCGCGCGCAAATTGCGCGGCCATCGCATAGTTCTCGCGCTGGTCGAGAAAAGCGCCCGTTTTCTGGCCGCTCTGCGCGTCATATCGAAATCGGACTCCGTTCATGGTGAATACCGTCGCGGTCCGGCTCCCCGAGAGCACCCGGGAGGCAACGGCAGGAAGCTGCTCGAGTTCCCGGATTCGCTCGTCCACGCGCTCGACAATGTGTTCCGCTCCCGCAAACTCCTGAAGTGCTTCGATAATTCCGGCGCGCCGCTCCGCACGGTCCCACGCCTGCGTGAGCACCTGGAGCGTGAATACCTCGTTGTAGCGGTCGATGATCAGCCCCGGGATTCCATCGGCTTCACTGAAAATCAGGCGATAGGCATCCGTATCGCTGACAACCTGCCGCCGATACTCCAGCGCATCGTGCAGCCTCTGCCGCAAGAGAGCGATGAGCTCATCCTCGGAGCCCACGACGTCTCTGGCAATTATGCGCAGCTTGATCTGGGAAGCCGAGCTGTGGATTGCCGATCCCAGCAACTTGCCTTTCGCATTAACCACATGCACGAGCGCACCAGCGGCGGCGCCGCCGTCATTCAGCACATCTGAGGCATAGACCCACACATGCCCGTGCCGTAATCGCGCGGCCGCGCGGTCATTGATGACAACCTTTCTGATAGCCGAGCTCTCTCTCATCTCACTCAGAATATAACGTTGCGCTCTGCTGACTCACTGTGTGGCGTATCATTCTTGGAACTGTTGAGGTGATCTTTTGGCACCAGGCGCGCTCGACGCCTCCCCAATCCCGATCCGAAAATCGCAGCGCCTCGAGTACTTTGACTGGATGCGCGGGCTCGCCTGCGTGCTCATGTTCCAGACCCACTGCTACGACGCGTGGCTCTCACCCGCCGCCCGCAACAGCAGCTTTTTCAATTGGTCGCAATTGATAGGCTCGTTGCCTGCGCCTCTTTTCCTCTTTCTCGCCGGGATCTCTGCCGTGCTTGTGGCGAAGAAAGTAAGTGCGGGAGCCGCTCCCAGCACGTCCGCTGGCCGGCTGGTGAAGCGCGGTCTGGAAATCTGGGGGCTCGGACTGCTCTTGCGCCTCCAGGAATATTTGATTGCTTTTCCGTGGGCGCCATGGACGGACCTGCTGCGCGTGGACATCCTGAATTGTATTGGCGCATCACTGGTCCTGATCGGCCTGCTGCTCTATATCTCGCCGACATGGCGGCGTCTGGCTGCAAATGCTGTAATTGCGACGTCAGCTGTCACGCTGCTGGCTCCGCTGGTCTGGACGCACAGCTTCTCCTCGCTGCCGTGGTTCATTGCCTCATACATCAATGGTGTTCATAATCAGGGCAAGCCGCTGTCCTGGATGTTTCCGCTTTTTCCCTGGGCCGCATTTGCCTTTGCAGGCGTAGTGGTTGGCTGGGCGGTACTCAGCCAGCGGGCCAAGAGAATGGACAGATTTCGGCCGTGGATCGTCGCATGCGCCGGCGTTGCTGTCGTACTTTCCGGTTATGGGTTCGATCACTCCCCCGTCGCGCTCTTTCCCGCGCGTATGTATGACTTCTGGCACACCAGCCCCAGCTTCTTTCTGATTCGGCTCGGCGTTCTTCTGGTCATCGTCGCCGCATCAGATATGCGCTGCCGCCTGCGTTCCGTCTTCACCAACAGCAAAGCCATGGTTCTCATGGGACGGCATTCACTGCTGGTGTATTGGGTTCACATTGAGTTTGTTTATGGCAGGCTTCATGTGCTGCCGCGTCGCGGAATGGGAATTGTGGGTGCATCGCTGGGGCTCCTCGGCATTACCGTAGCCATGCTGCTGCTGGCTTACTTGCGTGGGAAATGGCCTTTCAGGTTTACAGGATTTTCCCGATCTCGGGCCGCCACCGCTCAATAGGGTCCGCTCAGGTTGCACGCTGCACATTCACATCCGGCCGAGGCCATGAGACTGGAGTCCTGCTGCCGAGACAGCTACAGGATGATCCGTTCATCCCCCACGCGACGCGTCACCCGTTCGCGATCAAGGTATTCGAGCAGCGGGATGGCGTACTTGCGCGAAACTCCGGTCAGGTCCTTGAACTTGCCCACATCTATCTTGGAGGAGTTGGCTTTGTAAGAGGTCAGAATGCGGCGCAATTCTTGCAGTGCATTCTGATGGAATACAAGGTCGTCGGCCAGTTTGACCAGAACACGATCGCGCATGAGCAATGTTACGAGCTTCTGCGCGCGCGCCTTGTCTACGCGTAGTCCGGCGAGCACTTCCTTCATGAGGGGAACTTTTAGTCCGGCGGCGGCGAATGCCTTCTCAATCTGCTCTTTGGCGCGCGCTTCTTCATCCTTCAGCTCCACGCCGCGACCGGCCAGTCGCACCTGCTCGCCGGTGACCTCTGCTTTCTTGTCGCGCGCAAGTTGCTGCAGCACGGCTTCCATGATCGGCTGCTGCAAGCCCAGCTTGGCGCGCAGCTCCTCTTTGCTCATTCCCGCCACTAGCGGATTGGCCTTGTGAAAGGCTTCCAGAGCAGCCAGCGTTCGTTCCATTGTTTTGGCAAATGCCTCAGCGGCGATGCTGAATTCGGCCGTTTGTACGATCTTTCCTTTCTGAGCAAGCGCCGCCA
>Ga0070680_100004924_pt1 | contig 10051 bp, 7 predicted proteins | sample KBSC73BmetaG_FD_64672 | JGI IMG/M metagenome (GOLD analysis project Ga0070680, IMG submission 64672) | Corn rhizosphere microbial communities from Kellogg Biological Station, Michigan, USA - KBS C7-3B metaG | ecosystem: Host-associated > Plants > Roots > Rhizosphere | place: USA: Michigan... | reverse complement strand
CAACCGCCTCTTGTAAAGGTAGAGGGCGGAAGCGGCGTGCCTGCGCAACGATCCACGCACCGTTCATCAACATCACCGCCAATGCCCATAGCGCGAGAACCAGCGTGCGCACGCCGGCCGCCTTCGCGCTGCGCATCGTCATCGGAAACGGATTGAGCATCGTGGCCACGTTGGCGTACAGACCGAACCGGTTGGTCTCCGCATCCATCGCCAGCCCGATCACCATCGGCGCGATCGCCCCGATCAGAAAAAGGCCGAGGGCGACGGCCCATGTCGTGCGCGCGGGGATTCGCGGCAGCAGCTTGCGACGCAGCAGCGCCGCGGTGAGCGCGTAACCGACGATGCAGAATACGCCGTCGGCGAGATAACGAGTCACGAGCGGAACACGCTCGGCGTACAACAGCGGAGCGGCGTGAGCGCCGGCGTAGTAGAGAACCACCGTGCCGGCGAAGAAGAGCAGCGCCCAGAGAATCCCGCCTCCGCTGCCGCTGTAGAAGAGAAACGCCGCCGCGCGAAGAAGCGGCGAGCGCGGAATGGTGCGCAAGATCCGCGGCGCCCACGTTTCGCGCTCGCCGATCGCCGACAACAGGACGAGCGATACGAAGACGAGGAACAGGACCGCCCACACACTCAGCAGGAGATCGAGCTTCGTCGAGAACGTGGCCCACATCGCGCCGATGAAGGCGAGAGCCCACATGACGCTGATCATCGACCGGACCGGAAACGCGCGATTGGCGACGGGCGGCGAGATCGCGGCCGTCGTCAGCACGACCACCACCGCATCGAGCGCAATCAGCACGCCGACAAACGTGCCGAGGGCCGACCAGAACGGCGTCGCCACGAGGATTCCCAGGTCGACGCCCATCCGCAGCACTTCCATCGTCACCTCGAGCATCGGCCTGTAAATCAGGAACGTCCCGAGAAAGAACCCCACGGCGAGCAGGATCTTGAACGGCCGCGATGCCGGGACCGATCCGATGAAGAGCGCCAGAATCGACTGATTGACGACCGCGATCAGCGCCAGCGCCAGGAGCAGCACGATCGCGAACATATCGATTCCGCGAAGCACGTACGAGAACACGAGGAACGGCAGCGACGCGCTGAACAGCAGCACCAGCAGCCCCACGACCGCCATCAGCTTTCCGATGATGATCGTGCGCGGGCGAATGGTGGTGATGAACAGGAGATCGGTACTCGTGTCCGAGCGCTCGGCGGCCATGCGGATGCCGCTGTACGCCGGGATCAGAAAAATCGAGATCGTGAAGAGGACCGTGAACAGCGTCGAGAACGCGGCCGGGCCGGCCGGCTGCGACGTCGGGGAGACGGTGAGCGAGTTGGACATGGTGATGATGAAAACGGCGATGAGCTGGACGATGAGCGCGAGGAGGACCGCGATGGCGACGAACTTCCCGCGGACCGCCTGGCGCAGCTCTTTCACCGCGATCGGATTCATCCAGTCGTCGATGCGGTCGAGCAGCTTCACTGCACACCTCCCGTGGTCACGTCCATGAAGACCTGTTCGAGATCGACGGCTTCCTGGTGGAACCCGGCGATGCGGAATCCGCGGCGTACGAGCTCCGTCAGGAGATCGCTCGCTCCCTCTTCCGATCCGCCGAACTCGACGCGCAGCAGCTCGTCGTCGGCCGACACCTGGTCGACTCCGGGAAGCTCCAGCAGCGCGCGATGCAGCTCTTCGATGCGCCCGATCGACCGGATGATGAGCGTGCGCATCTCGCGGTCGCCGTTGACGACTTCCGCGAGCGTGCCGGCGCGGAGGATGCGTCCCTGCTCGATGATCACCACGCCGGTGCAGATCTCCGCCAGCTCGGTGAGGATGTGCGAGCTCATGAGGATCGCTTTCCCCTGCGAGGCGAAGACGCGAATGAGCTCGCGCAGCTCGATGCGGGCGCGGGGATCGAGTCCCGCGGCCGGCTCGTCGAGGATCAGCACCTGCGGATCGTGCAGCAGCGCACGCGCCAGGCAGACGCGCTGGTTCATGCCTTTCGACAGCGCCTTGAGGAGCTTGTGGCGAATGCCGGCGAGGTTCGTGAACTCTTCGACGCCTTCGATGACCTGCTTCCGCTGGGGACCCCGCAGTCCGTAGGCGCGCGCGAAGAAATCGAGATACTCGTGTACGGTGATGTCCGCGTGCGTCGGCAGCGCGTCGGGAACGAAGCCGATCGATCGCCGCGCCGCCTCCGGCTCCTGGATGATCGAGAGGCCGTCGACGAGTGCGTCGCCGGCGCTCGGCTCGTCGAGCGTCGCCAGGATGCGCATCGTGGTCGTTTTCCCCGCGCCGTTCGGCCCGACGAAGGCCATCACGTCTCCCGCGCCGAACGAGAACGAGACGTCGTCGAGCGCGGTCATGCGCCCGAATTCCTTGCGCAGTCCGCGGACGTCAACTCGCATGCGCGCGGCTCCGGCTCATCAGTCCGATGACGACTCCCTCCGATTTCGCGTCGTCCGGCTTCTCGAGCGCCGTCTCGACGAACGGAGATTTCTCCAGCACGGCCAGATACATTCCGGGACGGAGAACGGTGCGCGGCTCGTGCGTCAGCCGGCTGTAATACGAGCTCCAGGTCGGCGCGGATCCGAACAGCAGCGCCGGATCCTGTAACGCGCCCGCGTCGAATCTCTCCCCCGTGGGCGCGAGGACCACTTCTTTCCCGGCGGCAATCTCTTTCGCCGAATAGATCGCTCCATCCTCGCCGACGACCCACAGCTGCTTTACCAGCGATCCGAGGCCGTTGAGAGCGACCATGTGGCCGGCTTCGTCCCGGATGCGAAGACGCTCGCGCCGCGACTCGACCTTGCGCACCGCGAAATGACTCGGCACGCGGCTGCGGATCCAACCCGACGTCAAACGCTGTCCGTCCGACCAGTCCGTCCGCGCGTCGCGCACGGCGAAGAGCGGAACCGCCTCGGTCGCGCCGTCGAATCGCACCTGCCCATTCGGAGGAAACGTCGCATAGAAGCCCGTCCATCCGAGGGTCGTCGCCTCGCCGAGCGTCTCATCGAGCAGCGTCAGAGAGGTCGTCTTCTCGATGCGGACCAATCCCTCGTTGGCGATGACCGAGCCGACGATCAGGGTCGCGGCTGCGATCGACATCACCGGAAGCGTGACGAACATCCACACGCGCCGGTTCTTCTTCGCCAGCACGAAGAGATGAATCGGGCCGGCGATGATCGCGAATGCCATCAGCAGCAAGAAGAGCAAGCCGACCGGAATCGGCGGCTTGTCGAGCAATTGCATGTTGCCGTTCTCGGACAAGCCGCCCGGCAATGCAAGGGCGCCGCGCCACAGCGCCTGGATCTCGGCGATCGCGTTTGGATCGAGCGGAGCGCCGGCGCCGAGCATGGAGATCGTTCCGAATCCGTGATGCGCTGCCCGGAGCTGCGTGATCTCCGCCGCGGGCCGTACCGGGGGAAGCTCCGCCGAACCGTAGAACGTCAGCGCTCCGCCGGCGGATACCCAGCGCAGAATCGCCGCGCGCGCGTCGGGCGGAAGCTGCCGCCAGTCCATGTCGGTCAGCAGCATTCCCTCGAAACGGTCGTAGTAAATCCACTGATCGCTCCATTCGGCCGGCGGCAATTCCAACCGGACAGCGTCGCCGACGCTCCAGTCGGGGATGAGCTGCACGACCAATGGCTGCGGGACGGAGCGCCCGATGAGAATGTCGCGCGCGTTGTAGCCCGATCCCGACTCGCGGTCGATCTGAAACTGTTTGCCCTGCACGCGTCCATCGACTTTGACGAAGGCGGTCGCCGGACCTGCATAGTTTCCGAGGACGAGCTCCGGAATGGAAACCACCTCGGAGGATCGCGGCGAGACGACCACTTCGCGCGACGAGCGTATTTCGCCGAACGCCGCGTAGTACGTCCGCGAAACCACTTCGATGCGAATGACGTGGCGCTCGGCCGCCGGATTCACGACCGCGAAGCGGTACTCGTGATACGCGCCGATCTGCGGCGAGAGGAACGACCGCCGCGGTTCGATGTGGACCGGACCGAACCAGTCCGCCGCGGCGGCTTGCGCGACGAGAAAGGTGAACGTCAGAACGAAGTTACGCACGCGCGCTTCCTCGGACGACGACGTCGTCCGGCAGATTCATCTCCGTTTCATCGACCGACCCGAGAAGCCCGTCGAGGATCTGATGCGCGTGGACGCCGTCGAGCCGCGCGCGATAGTTGAGAATCAGCCGGTGGTTCATGACCGCATGCGCGACGCGCCTGACGTCTTCGAACCCCACCGACGGCCTTCCCGAGAGCAAGGCCTGCGCGCGTCCCGCCTCGGCCAGCGCGATCGCCGCGCGCGGTGACGCGCCAAGGCTGACGTATTTGCCGATCGTCTCGACCGCGTTCCCGTGCGTGGCGGCGACGAGACGCGCGATGTAGCGCGATACCGCGCGCGGCAGGAAGACGCGATCGACCGCGGCGAACAGCTCGTCGAGATCGGCCGGAGTGAGCCGCGCCCGCGGCTCGGGCGGCTCCCCGCGCCGGCGCGTGGAGATGATCTCGTCGAGCACGTCGGCATCGAGTCCCAGCACCTGCAGCTTGAACAGAAACCGGTCGATCTGCGCCTCGGGAAGCGGATACGTTCCTTCGAACTCGATCGGGTTCTGCGAGGCCAGCACGAAAAACGGCGACGGCAGTGCGCGCGTGACGCCGAACATCGTCACGGCGCGCTCCTGCATCGCCTCGAGCAGCGCCGACTGCGTTTTCGGCGACGCGCGGTTGATCTCGTCGGCGAGAAGCACGTTCGTGAAGACAGGCCCGGGCTGAAACTGGAACGTGCGCTGCCCGCCGCTGGTCTCCTGCAGGATGTTCGTGCCGAGAATGTCGCCGGGCATGAGGTCGGGCGTGAACTGCACGCGCTTGAGTTGCAGGCCGAGGATGTCGCCGAGCGCTTTCGCGAGCGCGGTCTTGCCGAGACCGGGGACGCCTTCGAGCAGGATGTGGCCGCGGGCGAGGATGCCGATGACGACCATGCGATGGAGATCGTTGCGGCCGAGGAGAATGCGATCGAGCTCGTCGAGAACCGCGTTCGCGCGCTCGGCGTGATGACGCACTTCGTCGGGCTGCATCAGTGACTCGTTCATTGCTTCTTCCTCTCGAAGAATCTCTCGACCGTGGCGCGATGGCGCGGCAGGACGACAGGCGTGATCGCGGAACCGGAACCGGCTTGGACGCTGGTCAGCGCGCCGCCCGCCGAGCGCTGCGAGTCGTTTCCCTCGGGCTCGGCCGCGCTGACGGCCACGACGCGCGATTCGTTGAGCGTCGCGGCCGCGGCGGCGGGGAGCGTTTGCTCGCGGAACTTGCCGTTCTCCTCGGCATCTTCCCCGAAGAACATCGGCGCGTCGCCGCGCCCGCGATCGCGCCCCGGCTTGCCGCCCTGGCACCACTGGCCGATCTGCGTCGAGAACGATCCGCGATTCGCGTTCTGGCGCAGGAAGCGCGCGAGATCCTTCCGATCGCCGGCGTTGGCCGCGTCGTCGAACTGGCGCAACGTTTTCGGATCGAGGAGCCCCGCCTGGCGAAGTTTGTTCAGCGTGCTGCGCAGCTGGCCTTTCTTCATCCCCGCCGCGGCGGCGAGGTGCTCGAGCTGCTCCTGCGTCAGCGAGTCTTTGGCGATCGCCTCACGAAGCGAGGCCGGGAGATCGGAGAGGAGATTCTCCGACTCCTTCGCCAGATCCTTCATTCCTTCGGCGACTTTCGACGGCTCGAGCGCGGAGTCGGACAGCGCCATGGCCATCGCTTCCGCGCGCGTGAGCTGTTCGCCGCGGCGGAGCGCATCCTCCCCCGCTTCCCGCGCTGCCTGGGCCGTCGCCTCGGCCATGCTGTCGAGCGTCTCCCACGCCTTCGCGGGATCTTCCGCGTCCGCCTCGCGGCGCAGCGTCTCGATCGCGGCCGTCATCGCCTGCGCGCGCGCGTCGGGAATCACCTGCTCTTCGCGCAGCAGGTCGACTCGTTTCTGCAACTGATCGGCATCGCGGCGGACGTCGAGCGTCTGTTTCGTCTGCCGCGCGTGGAGAGGCGTGAGGAGAACCGCGGCCGCGAAGACGGCGGCCAGCGCGGCCATGACGACGTGGCGTCTGCCGGTCCAGTGAACGCGCGGGACGCGAACGTCTTCGACGCTCCACGCTCCCATCGGAACGGAGGCGGATGCCATCAGCAATCCGCCACAGTTTGCTTCCGCGTCGAGCAATGCGAGGAGCGCGTCGCGCGAAGGACGCATCCGCCGCGCGTGCAGCGCGGCTCCGGCAACCACGATCGGCAGCGATGCGATCAGCCACCACGCGGACACGCCAAACGCGAAACGCGCGATGAGCCCCGCGACACCGAGGGCGATGCACCAGAACGCGAGCCAGATGAGCAACTGACGCACGTACAGCACCGCGGTGAGGCGCTTCTCCAGGGACGTGACCGCTCTCATTTGCAGGGTTCTCTTCGATTATACGGACACACCAGCATTCCGTTACGAAACCGGCGAAGATCGTTCCATCTCGTCAAACGCCTTCTGTAACCCTGTCGTCACCTCGCCGCGGCGGCTGTTGGCGATGACGCGGCCGTCGATTTCGGCGATCGGCATGACGCCCTGGGTCGTGCTGGTGATGAAGGCCTCGTCGAGATCGAACAGCTCGGCCTCGCGCAGCGGGCGCTCGTCGACGCGGATCTTCGCCGCGAGCGCGAGGCCGATCACGCGATCGCGGACGACGCCGGGGAGGATGTGCTCGTCGAGCGGGTGCGTGATCACGCGTCCGTTCTTCACCGCGAAAAAGTTCGAGCTCGCGCCCTCGCGCACGAAATGTTCCGCGAGCAGGATCGCTTCGTCGGCGTTCGCGCGCTGCGCTCTCTTCTTCGCCAGCGCGTTCGCGAGGAGATTGACCGACTTCACGTTGCAGCCGTGCCAGCGGCGATCGTCCGCCGTGATCACGCGAATGCCGCGCTCTTTTTTCGCGGCGTCGGGAAACTTGAACGTACGCGTGTAGGCGATCGCCGTCGGCGCGATCCCCTCGGGCCAGAAATGCGCGCGCTCCGCTTCGCCGCGCGTGACCTGCACGTAGACGATGCCGTCAGCGAACGACGTGCGGCCGAGCAGCTCGCGCACCATCGTCTGGAATGACGTCTCGTCCCACGGCACGGGGATCTCGATCTCCTGCAGGCCATTCTGCATCCGCTGGAAGTGATCGAGGAGAAAGATCGGGCGTTTGCCGAGGAACTTGAAGACTTCGTAGACGGCGTCGCCGAACTGGAAGCCGCGGTCTTCGACGCCGAGGATGCGCTCGGCGGTGGTGGTGAAACGGCCGTTCACGTAGAGAACATCGTTCATACCTTGACGGCCTTGACGATCACGACCGTGCGATCATCCTCCGCCGCCCGCCCCCACCTCGCCACCCGGGCCAGCACTTCCTGTCCGATCTCCTGTGCGGAACGGAAACGATTCGCCTTGACGAGGCGCAGCAGGCGCTCGATGCCGAACTCGCGATCGTTGCGATCGTGCGCCTCGATGATTCCGTCGGAGTAAAGACAGAGAAGATCGCCCGGCTCGAGCTTCGCGAAGCCGCGTGTGTACGTCGCGTCGGGCGTGGGTCCGAGAACCGGGCCGCCGTTGCGGAGAAACTCGACTTTGCCGAGCTTGATCACAAAGGGCGGGTTGTGTCCCGCGTTGGAGTAGATGAGGATTCCGCCGGTCTCCAGCTCGCCGTAGAAGAGCGATACGAACTTCGTCGTCAGACGTCCGCGATGGATGATGTGATTCAGCTTCTCGATCGTGCGCACGATCTTGAAGTCGCGGTCGGTGGCCATGCGCAGGCCCATGTAGATGTCGCGCACGACGAGGGCGGCGGGAAGGCCGTGGCCGGAGCCGTCGGCGATCGCGAGACCGAGGATGTTCTCGGTGACGGGGATGAAGTCGTAGAAATCGCCGCTCACGATCTCCGCGGCGACGGTGCGTCCCCAGATGTCGTAGCCGGCGTACTTCGGCACGCGCTGCGGCAGGATCGACTGCTGGATGCGCTGCGCCTCTCCGATCAACGATTCGAATCGCTGCGAGCGAATGCGCTGGTTGATCGCGTAACGAATGAGATTGAGCGAGAAGAGGATGTCCTCGCGGCTCAGCTCCGGCGAGACGTTGAACGCGAGGATGTAGTTTTCGTCGCCGACCGCGACCGCGCAGAAGCGACGCGCGCCGAGGCGCTGCTCCAATTCGGGATCGACCCCGGGATCCGTCGGATCCATGACCACGATCCCGTTCTCGAGCACCAGCTCGACCGGCTTGTAGTCCTTCGGCACTTCGATGTTGAGCGCGCCCTCATGCGCTCCCCCGAACCGCCCAACCAGCTCGTAGGTCTCCTCGCGCGCCTCATAAATGCGCCCGCCGGTGATCCCGAGCTGGTCCTGAAAGTTGGACGCAATCGTCTCCGCGATCTGCGTGACGGTGGTCGACGTCGACTCCTGCATGTCGATTTGCGCGAGCGTGAGCTCGACCTGGGCGAGTAACTTTTTGTAGTCCACTTTTTAGAAGCTCTTAGCTGTTAGCTCTTAGCTCTTAGCTCTTAGGAGAAGCTGGCGGCGAATGCTTTTGATCAGGCCGTTGATTAAGCGCCCAACTTCGTCGGCTTTGGCCAGGAGTTCGGTGAATTTCTCTTCGGTGAGATAGCCTAGATTGCGTCCGATTTCGATTTGGGTTTGAACTTCGAGTACAGAACCGCGGGCTCGCGAGAGCATCTGCACAAATTCTTTCTTCGATAACCGGCCTTTCCCTTCCGCGATGTCGCTCGGAACACCGACTGCTGCGCGGCGTACTTGATTCGTCAGGCCATAGATCTCACGCGACGGGAATCCTTCGGTTTCGCGGTAGATCTCCGTCACGAGGGCCATCGCCTTCTGCCACGCAATCAGATCACGATACGAATCCTTCACGTTCCCTCCTAAGAGCTAACAGCTAAGAGCTAAGAGCTTCACCGCAAATCGACCCCATCCACCTCATACGGCACCTTCACCCCCAACCGCCCCAGCACGGTTGGATACACGTCACCAATATAGGGGCCGCGGTTCGTTGCCAGCTTCTGGTTGATGAAGAAGATGCCTTTGACGATCTCGGGGTCGACGGAGCAGTGGTCACCGCTCCAGACGGCTTTGTTGGGCTCGAAGACTTGCTTGGGGACGCCGCCGAGGGAGGTTTGCCAGGAGACGCGGTAACCGTCGTTGTTCATGACGAAGAGGTCGGGGATCATGTTCGGGTCGAATTTCTTGTAGGCCTCTTCGCGCGTGAGCACGCGGCGGACGGGATGTTCGAGCGTTTCGGGGTCGACCATCGCCACGAGGCGCTCTTTCAGCTCCTTCTTCAGCGCGTCGTACTGCGCGCCCGGCTCGACGATGCCCTGCGACTCGCGGCCTTTGAGATTGATGTACACCTCGCCGAGGCCCATCGCGTAGGCGCGCGTCTTCGACCAGTCGACGTTCTCCCAGAACTGTCCCTGATCGAACAGCATCTCGACGTTGCGCTCCTTCACCTGCACGCCGGTCTTCAGCGTCATGTAGCCGTTCATCACGAGCCAGGTGTTGTAGTGCACGTGCTTGCGGAAGGAGGCGAAGCCGTGATCCGACGCGACGATGAGCAGCGCGTGCTTTTTCTCGGCGGCAGCCATCGCATCGCCGACGATCGCGTCCATCAGCTCGTACGCGCGCAGCAGCGCGTTTCCCCACTCCGCGGCGAGCTTCGGGTCGTACGCCGGATGCTTCGGATCGACGACACGCCAGAATACGTGCCCGACGCGGTCGGGGAACTCGAAGCACTGCACGATCAGATCGTCGTCGCGCTCCAGGAACGAGTGGAACATCTTCCGCGACTGCGTGACCGTCCACTCCATGTCATCCCAGAACATTTGCTCCGTCGCGAAGCCCTCGGAGATCGCCCAGGTGTCGATCTGCCAGCCGAGCGTCTTGAACAGCCCGTGCTGCTCCACCAGTTCCGGCGCCCACTTCGCCGGCGTCGACACGCGGAAGCCCGGCGGCAGGTTCGAAGGATCGAAGTTGATCGGCGAGAGAT
>Ga0070680_100004922_pt1 | contig 10054 bp, 20 predicted proteins | sample KBSC73BmetaG_FD_64672 | JGI IMG/M metagenome (GOLD analysis project Ga0070680, IMG submission 64672) | Corn rhizosphere microbial communities from Kellogg Biological Station, Michigan, USA - KBS C7-3B metaG | ecosystem: Host-associated > Plants > Roots > Rhizosphere | place: USA: Michigan... | reverse complement strand
CCACGGCTTCCACCGCCGGTTTCGACGCGCCGAACACCTCGAAATTGACCTTGGTCTTCAACTCGCCGTTGCCCAGAAGGCGCACGCCATCCTTGGCCCGCCGCAGCACGCCGGCCTTGATCAAGGCCGCGGCGTCGACCGGAGCCGACGCGTCGAGCAGCTTGGCGTCGATTGCCGCCTGCACCTTGCCGAGGTTGACCTCGTTGAGCCTGAGCGCGAACGCCGTATTCTTAAAACCGCGCTTGGGCAGCCGACGATGCATCGGCATCTGGCCGCCTTCGAAGCCCTTGATGCGCACACCTGAACGCGCGGTCTGGCCCTTGCCGCCACGGCCGCCGGTCTTGCCGGTGCCCGAGCCGATGCCGCGACCGATGCGGGTGCGCTTCTTTCGCGAACCCTTGCGCGGGGCGATTTCGTTGAGCTTCATCGCCTCTTCTCCTTATTTGCTCTCGACCACACGAACGAGGTGCTGAACCTTGCGGATCATCCCGCGTGTCGCCAACGTATCCGGAACATCCTTGGTCCGGCCGATCTTGTTCAGTCCAAGTCCGATCAGCGTGGCGCGCTGGTCGTTGTCGCGCCGGATCGCGCTGCCGATCTGTTCGACCGTGATGGTTTTGCTGTTCTTTGCCATGACGTCTTTCCCACTCAATCCGTCGCAGCTTCGCTGTCGACGCCCTGACGGCGCGCCTGCAGCGCCGACACCTTGATGTTGCGGCGCGCGGCGACCGAGCGCGGCGAATCCTGGTGCTTCAAGGCATCAAATGTTGCGCGAACCATATTGTACGGGTTGGACGAGCCAAGCGACTTCGCCACAACGTCCTGCATGCCCAGCGTCTCGAACACGGCGCGCATCGGGCCGCCGGCGATGATGCCGGTTCCGGGAGGAGCCGCGCGCAGATGGACGCGACCGGCGCCATGACGGCCCAGCACGTCGTGGTGCAGCGTACGGCCTTCGCGCAGCGGCACGCGCGTAACATTGCGCTTGGCTGCGTCGGTCGCCTTGCGGATCGCCTCCGGCACCTCACGCGCCTTGCCATGGCCGAAGCCGACTCGTCCCTTTTGATCGCCGACGATCACCAGCGCGGCAAAGCCGAACCGGCGGCCGCCCTTGACCACCTTGGCGACGCGGTTGATGTGGACAAGCTTGTCAACGAACTCGCTTGCCTCGCGCTCCCCGCCGCGATCTCGTCTCGGTTCACGTGCCATAACGTTCTTCTTTCTGCTCGGGCGATCGGCCCGTCGTCATCCGTTCAAAACTTCAGACCGCCCTCACGCGCGGCGTCGGCGAGCGCCTTGACGCGCCCGTGGTAGAGATATTCGCCGCGGTCGAATACGACGTCCTTGACGCCCTTCTCGATCGCGCGCGCAGCAACAAGCTTGCCGACCGCCTTGGCGGCATCGACGTTCGCGCCGGTCTTCAGGCTTCCGCGCAGATCCTTCTCCAGCGTGGAAGCCGCCGCCACGGTCGCGCCCTTCAGGTCGTCGATCACCTGCGCATAGATGTGCTTGCCCGAGCGATGCACGGACAGCCGAGCGCGGCCGGTCGCAGCCGTCTTGATGATGCGCCGGACAGACGCCTTGCGGCGCAAGCTCCGGTGTTTGACAGTGGCCATAGCGGGCTCCGTTACTTCTTCTTGCCTTCCTTGCGGAAGATGTATTCCCCAACGTACTTCACGCCCTTGCCCTTATACGGCTCCGGCGCACGGAAATCGCGAATCTCAGCCGCCACCTGCCCGACCTTCTGCTTGTCGGAACCGGTGACCACGATCTCCGTCGGCTTCGGCGTCGCAATCGCGATGCCTTCCGGGATCGAATAAACAACGTCGTGGCTGTAGCCGAGCTGGAGCTGCAGGTTCTTGCCCTGCACCGCCGCGCGATAGCCGACGCCGGTGATCTCAAGCTTCTGTTCGAAGCCCTTGGTCACGCCAGTCATCAGATTCGCGACCAGCGTGCGATAGGTACCCCACTGCGAACGCGCGCGCTTGGTCTGGGAACGCGGATCGACCTTGATCGCGCCCTTGTCCAGCGTGGCGGCAATGTCGTCATGCAGCACAAGCTGCAGCGTGCCCTTGGGTCCTTTGACCTTGACAGTCTGCCCCTCGACGTTCGCGGTGACGCCGGACGGGACAACGATTGGCTTCTTGCCGATACGGGACATGATCGTTTCCTTGGCTTTTCTCTGGCTCTTCCCGCTCAGAACACCGTGCAGAGCAATTCGCCGCCAACATTGGCGTCGCGTGCTTCGTGATCGGCCATCACGCCCTTCGGCGTCGACAGGATCGCAACGCCGAGGCCGTTGTTGACGCGCGGCAGATTGCGGACCGCGACATAAACGCGGCGGCCCGGCTTGGACACCCGCGAAATCTCGCGGATGACCGGCTCGCCATCGAAATACTTCAGCTCAATCTCGAGCTCATTGCGGCCGTCGCTATGCTCAACGGCAGCGTAGCCGCGGATGAAGCCTTCGCTCTTGAGCACGTCGAGGACGCTGACGCGCAGCCGCGAGCCTGGAGTCGAAACCTTCGACTTCTTGCGCATCTGCGCGTTATGGATGCGTGCGATCAGGTCGCCGATTGGATCATTGACTTGCATGATGCGACCCTCCTCACCAGCTCGACTTCACGAGGCCTGGAATCAGCCCCTTGGAGCCAAGCTCGCGCAACGCGATACGGCTGAGCTTGTGCTTGCGATAGTACGCGCGCGGACGACCGGTGATCTCGCAACGGTTGCGGATACGCGTTGCGGAACCATTGCGCGGCATTTCGGCCAGCTTAAGGGTCGCGGCAAAACGCTCTTCCATCGGCTTGGTCTTATCCATGGCGATTGTCTTGAGCCGCGCCCTGCGGCCGGAATACTTCTTCGTCAGCTTGCGCCGCCGATTGTTCTTCTCGATCGAACTCTTCTTCGCCATTCGTGTCTCCTGGCTATCCGCGTTTGAGGAACAGGTCCGCTTAAGGACGAGCCCTCACTGCCGGAAGGGGAAGTTGAATGCGGTCAGCAGCGCGCGAGCCTCGTCGTCGGTGGCCGCGGTGGTGCAAACCGTGATGTCCATGCCCCAGACATCCGACACTCTGTCGTAGTCGATCTCCGGGAAAATGATGTGTTCCTTGATGCCGAGCGAATAGTTGCCGCGGCCGTCGAAGCTCTTCGGATTGAGACCGCGGAAGTCGCGCACGCGTGGCAGCGCGATGTTCACCAGGCGGTCGAGGAATTCATACATCCGAGCCTTGCGCAGCGTGACCTTGCAGCCGATCGCCTGACCATCGCGCAGCTTGTAAGTCGCAATCGACTTGCGCGAGTGGGTGATGACCGCCTTCTGGCCAACGATCAGGGATAGCGCCTCGGAGGCCTGCTCGACCTTCTTGCGGTCGGCCACGGCTTCGCCAATGCCCATGTTAAGGACGATCTTGTCGAGCCTCGGCACCTGCATCGGATTCTTGTAGCCGAACTGGTCGGTCAGCGCCTTGCGAATGACCTGGTCGAAGTGCGTGCGCAACCGCGGCGTCACGCGCTCCTCAGGCTCACGCGGCTTATGCTCGGACTCGGCAGCGGCCTTCTTCGCGGCAGCCTTGTCCTTCGCAGCCTGGGCCTTCGCGATCTGCTCGGGCGTCCGGTCGCTCTTCGGCGCGCGCTCGGGCTTGCCGCCCTTGCCGCCGTCTTTTTCCTTATCAGCCATCGATCTCGACTCCCGAACGCTTGGCGATCCGCACTCGGCGCCGATCGTCACCCTGACCGACGATCTTGAAGCCGACGCGCGTGGGCTTGCCGTCCTTCGGATCGGCCAGCGCGATATTGGATAGATGGATCGGCATCTCCTTGGAGATGATGCCGCCCTCTTGCTGCGCGGTCTGGCGCTGGTGACGCTTCACCACGTTGACGCCACGCACCATCGCGCGCTCGGCGCGCGGGTTGACCTCGATCACCTCGCCGGTGCGGCCCCTGTCGCGGCCAGCCAGCACGACGACCTTGTCGCCCTTCCTGATCCTGGCCGCCATTAGAGCACCTCCGGCGCAAGCGAGATGATTTTCATGTGGTTCTTGGCCCGAAGTTCGCGCGGCACAGGCCCGAAGATACGGGTGCCGACCGGCTCCATCTGCGGGTTGATAAGGACTGCAGCGTTGCGATCGAAACGGATCACCGAGCCGTCGGCGCGCTTGATGTCTTTTCTGACGCGCACAACGACAGCCTTCATCACCTCGCCCTTTTTGACGCGGCCGCGCGGGATCGCTTCCTTGACGGAAACGACGATGACATCGCCGATCGTTGCATACTTGCGCTTGGAGCCGCCAAGCACCTTGATGCACATGACGCGCCGCGCGCCGGAATTATCCGCCACGTCGAGATTGGTTTGCATCTGAATCATGAGGCGCCTCGCAATTCTTCTTTACGCGTCTCGCGTCAATTCGGTTTGGCAGCGACGGCTTCGCCGCCCTTGCCGCTCTTGGCTTTCTTCGAGGACCGTCTTTCCGATTCCACGACAATCGGACCTTCCGTCCTCGCCCGCTTCTCGCCCTGGGTCACGACCCAGCGCTTCAGTTTCGAGATCGGGCTGTGCTCCTCGATCCACACGATATCGCCGACCGAGAACTCGTTCTTCTCGTCGTGAGCGTGGAACTTATTGGAGCGGCGCACGGTCTTTTTCATGACCGGATGCGTGAAGCGGCGCTCGACACGGACAACCACGGTTTTGTCCTGCTTGTCGCTGACCACTACGCCCTGGAGCGTTCGCTTCGGCATACGACCCTCTTACTTCCTTTTGGCCTTGGCCCTGGACTTCAGGCTGGGCTTCGATCTGGTTTTGACGGGCGAACGGGGCTTGGCCGTCCGCTTGGGCTTGGCGCGTGTTGCGGCTGGTGCCGCGACCGCTTTAACCTTCGGCACTTCACCGGTCCGCTTCTGTCGCGCGACGGTCTTCATTCGCGCGATATCGCGGCGGACCACGCGGACACGCGAAGTGTTCTCGAGCTGACCGGTTGCCCGCTGAAAGCGCAGGTTGAACTGCTCCTTCTTGAGCTTGAGCACCTCATCGTCGAGCTGATCGACGGTCATGGAGCGCGCATCGGAGGCTTTCATGGCGTGGTTCTCTGTCCCTGGCCTTTAGGCGGCGATGCGAGTGACGAAACGGGTCTTGATCGGCAATTTGGCCGCAGCAAGCGTGAGTGCCTCCTTGGCAAGCTGCACCGAAATGCCATCGATCTCGAACAGGATACGGCCCGGCTTCACCCGGCAGACCCAAAGCTCAACGCTGCCCTTGCCCGAGCCCATGCGAACCTCAAGCGGCTTCTTCGAAACCGGCACGTCGGGATAAACGCGAATCCAAACCTGGCCGGCTCGCTTCATGTGACGCGTGAGCGCCCGGCGCGCGGCTTCGATCTGGCGCGCCGTGACACGCTCCGGCTCCATCGCCTTCAGCCCGTACTGGCCAAACGCCAGATCCTGGCCGCTGGTGGCGACGCCCTTGATGCGTCCCTTGTGCGCCTTGCGAAACTTGGTGCGCGACGGTTGCAGCATGACGAAAGTCCCTTTTTGTCCTTGGCCTGCGCCCGGTTACGCCGTTTCGCGACGCGGACGACCCGCTTCGGCTTCGGCCAGACGCTTATCCTGAGCCATGGAGTCGTGTTCCATGATCTCGCCCTTGAAGATCCAGACCTTGACGCCGCAGGTGCCGTAAGTCGTGAACGCGGTCGCCACGCCGTAATCGACATCGGCGCGGAGCGTATGCAGCGGCACGCGACCCTCGCGGTACCACTCCATGCGCGCGATTTCCGCGCCGCCGAGGCGGCCCGAGCAGTTGATCCGGATGCCCTCGGCACCGAGCCGCATCGCCGATTGCACGGCGCGCTTCATGGCGCGGCGGAAGGCCACGCGGCGCTCGAGCTGCTGGGCGATCGACTCCGCCACCAGCTGCGCGTCGAGCTCCGGCTTCCTGATCTCGACGATATTGATCACCACGTCGCTGTCGGTGCGCTTGGCGACCGACTTGCGAAGCTTTTCGATATCGGCGCCCTTCTTGCCGATCACCACACCAGGACGGGCCGAATGGATCGTCACCCGGCACTTCTTGTGCGGGCGCTCGATCACAACCTTGGACACCGCGGCCTGCTTGAGCGCGTCCATGAGATCCTTACGGATCTTCATGTCTTCGTGCAGCAGCGTCCCGTACTCGTTCTTGCCGGCGTACCAGCGCGAGTCCCAGGTCCGGTTGATGCCGAGCCGCAAGCCGATCGGATTGACCTTCTGACCCATTATCTTCTCCTCAAGCCGCTTGGCTTTGGACCTGACGAACAACGATCGTCAGGTTCGCGAACGGCTTCAAAATCTTGCCCATGCGGCCGCGGCCGCGGGGATGGAAGCGCTTCAGCACCAGCGCCTTGCCGACATGCGCTTCTGCGACCACCAATTCGTCGACGTCGAGATCGTGATTGTTCTCGGCGTTGGCGATGGCCGACTCCAAGCACTTCTTCACGTCCCTGGCGATCCGCTTCTGCGAAAACTGCAAATCCGCAAGCGCCGCCGCAACCTTTTTGCCGCGAATCAACTGCGCCACGAGATTGAGCTTCTGCGGCGACACCCGCAGCATACGGGCAACCGCCTTGGCCTCATTCTCCGGCAAGTCTCTCTCGCGTCCGCGTTTGCCCATGATCCTGTCCTCGAACTTCGCCTATCAACCCGCAGCCGGGCCGCGCTTGGCCTTGCGATCGGAGGTGTGGCCGTAAAACGTACGCGTCGGCGAGAATTCGCCGAACTTGTGGCCAACCATCTCCTCGGTGACCATCACCGGGATATGCTTCTGGCCGTTGTAAACGCCGAACGTCAGTCCCACGAACTGCGGCAGGATCGTCGAGCGACGGCTCCAGATCTTGATCATCTCGTGGCGGCCCGAAGCGCGCGACGTCTCTGCCTTCTTCAGCAGATAGCCGTCGACAAACGGACCTTTCCAAACTGAACGTGCCATGTGGGCGATCCCTACGATTTCTTCTTCCGCGCGTGGCGGCTCAGCATGATGAACTTGGTGGTCGACTTGTTCTTACGGGTCTTCTTGCCCTTGGTCGGGAAGCCCCACGGGGTCACCGGGTGGCCACCGCCCTTGGTGCGACCGCCGTGCGGATGGTCGACCGGGTTCATGGTGATGCCGCGGTTATGCGGCATGCGGCCCTTCCAACGCTGGCGTCCCGCCTTGGCGATGGTGATGTTCATGTTATCAGGATTCGACACCGCGCCCACCGTCGCGAGGCAGCGGCCATGAACCAGGCGCTGCTCGGTCGAATTCAGACGAACGATGACGTACTCCTGATCGCGGCCGACGATCTGCGCATAAGTGCCGGCGGAACGCGCGATCTGCCCGCCCTTGCCGATCTTGAGTTCCACGTTATGCACGATCGTTCCCACCGGCATGTTGCCGATCGGCATCGCATTGCCCGGCTTGATGTCGACCTGCTCCCCCGCGATGATCGTATCGCCGGCCGCAAGACGCTGCGGCGCCAGGATGTAGGACAACTCGCCGTCCGCATACTTCACCAGCGCGATGAACGCGGTGCGATTCGGATCGTATTCGATGCGCTCGACCGCCGCCGGCTCCTCGCGACGCGTGCGCTTGAAGTCGATGGTGCGATACGCCTGCTTGTGACCGCCGCCGCGGAAACGGCTGGTGATCCGACCGTGATTGTTGCGGCCGCCTGTCGAGTGCTGCCCCTCGACGAGCGTCTTCACCGGAGCGCCGTGATAGAGACCGCCGCGATCGACAGTCACGAGCTGACGCTGGCTCGGCGTGGTCGGATTGTAGGTCTTAAGTGCCATGTTTGCCTCTTCGCCTTACAGACCGGTGGTCACGTCGATGCGGTGACCCTCTTCAAGGGTGACCACCGCACGCTTGGTATTCTGCAACTCGCCAGGCCGGCCCTTGAAGATACGGACCTTGCCCTTGCGGACGAGCGTGTTGACGCTCTTGACCTTAACGTCGAACAGCTTCTCGACCGCTTCCTTGATCTGCGGCTTGGTTGCGGTGCGCGCGACCTTGAACACGACCTTGTTGTGCTCTGACGCAGCCGTCGCCTTCTCGGTCACAACCGGCGAAAGCAACACGTCGTAATGGCGCGGATCAGTGGTGCTCATTTGAAGCGCGCCTCCAGCGCATCGAGTGCGGCCTTGGTCAGCACCAGCTTGCCGCGGCGCAGAATGTCATAAACGTTGATGCCCTGGACCGGCAGAACGTCGATGTTGGGAATGTTGCGCGCGGCCAGACGGAACCCCGCCTCAACCTCCGCGCCGTCGATGATGAGTGCGTTCGACCAGCCCAGCTTTTCGAAGTGCGACGCCAGCTCTCTGGTCTTGCCGTCCTTCACGCTGGCCTTGTCGATGACAATGATGCCGCCGTCCTTGGCCTTGGCCGAAAGAGCGTGCCTGAGCGCGAGCGCCCGGACCTTCTTCGGCAGACCGATCTCGTGGCTGCGCACGACCGGACCGAACGCACGGCCGCCACCACGGAACTGCGGCACGCGCGCCGAACCGTGACGAGCACCGCCGGTGCCCTTCTGACCGTACATCTTCTTACCGGTGCGCCAGATATCCGCGCGATTCTTCACCGCGTGGGTGCCGGCACGGCGCTTGGCGAGCTGCCAAATGACGCAACGCTGAATGAGATCGGCGCGCGGCTCGAGCCCGAAAATCGTGTCGGACAGATTGACCGAACCCGCTTCCTTGCCCTCAAGCGTGGTGACCTTCAATTCCATGTCACGCACCCTCCTGCGGAGCAGCCGCGGCCGGCTCGGCCTTGGCTGACGTTTCGGCTGCGGGGCCGCGGAACTTACCTGGCTTCGGCGTATCCTTGGGCAGTGACTTCTTCACCGCGTCGCGGACCGTAATCCAGCCGCCTTTGTGTCCGGGCACAGCGCCTTCAATCATGATGAGCCCGCGCTCGACATCGATCTTCGCAACCTTGAGGTTGAGCGTGGTCACACGGTCGACGCCCATATGGCCGGGCATCTTCTTGTTCTTGAACGTCTTGCCGGGATCCTGACGGCCGCCGGTCGAACCGATCGAGCGATGCGAGACCGACACACCGTGCGTCGCCCGCAGACCGCCGAAGTTCCAGCGCTTCATACCGCCGGCATAACCCTTGCCGATCGAGGTGCCGGTGACATCGACGAACTGGCCGACGACGAAATGATCGGCGGTAATCTCGGCGCCGACCGGGATGATCGCATCATCGCTGACGCGAAACTCCGCAATCGTACGCTTCGGCTCAACCTTGGCGATGGCAAAACGGCCACGCTCGGGTTTGCTGACGTTCTTGACCTTACGGGTGCCGGCTCCGAGTTGGAGCGCGACATATCCGTCTTTCTCCTTGCTGCGGTGCGCAACCACTTGGCATTGCGCGAGACGCAGCACCGTAACCGGCACATGCTCGCCGGCCTCGGTGAAGAGGCGGGTCATTCCGACCTTTTGTGCGATCACACCGGAGCGCATTTGAATACCCTCGTTATCGCCGTGCGGCTTTAAAGCTTGATCTCGACGTCAACGCCGGCGGCGAGGTCGAGCTTCATCAGCGCGTCCACGGTTTGCGGCGTCGGGTCGACGATGTCCAAGAGGCGCTTGTGAGTACGCATCTCAAACTGCTCACGGCTTTTCTTGTCGACGTGGGGTGAACGGTTCACCGTAAATTTCTCGATTTTCGTCGGCAGCGGGATCGGCCCACGCACCTGCGCACCTGTACGCTTGGCGGTGTTCACGATCTCGCGGGTCGACGCATCAAGGATGCGGTGATCGAACGCCTTGAGCCGGATCCGGATATTCTGGCCGTTCATCTTGCTTCTCTCTGGACTGTCATCGTCCGCACCTGCGGACGACCCAGTAACCACTAGCGTCTCAGTTCAACCGCGATGCCGCGGGTTACTACGTCCCTCGCTCGTGCGAGGGACGACAGCGTGTTCTGCGTTACTCGATAATGCTTGCGACGACGCCGGCCCCGACGGTACGGCCGCCCTCACGGATGGCGAAGCGCAGCTTCTCCTCCATCGCGATCGGAACGATCAGCGTCACTTCCATCGCGATG
>Ga0070680_100004918_pt1 | contig 10056 bp, 9 predicted proteins | sample KBSC73BmetaG_FD_64672 | JGI IMG/M metagenome (GOLD analysis project Ga0070680, IMG submission 64672) | Corn rhizosphere microbial communities from Kellogg Biological Station, Michigan, USA - KBS C7-3B metaG | ecosystem: Host-associated > Plants > Roots > Rhizosphere | place: USA: Michigan... | reverse complement strand
TGCCGCGCCGCCGGGGTAGCATCGCAGCGCCTGGCGATCGATCCGGGGTTCGGTTTCGGGAAGACGCTGGAGCACAATCTCGAGCTGTTGCGACATCTGCGGGAGCTCGCCTCGGGCGAGTGGCCGGTGTTGGTCGGTTTGTCACGCAAGTCAATTGTAGGCACACTGACCGGCCGTGCCGCCGGCGAAAGGGTTCACGGGAGTGTCGCGCTCGCCGTGATCGCCGCCATGAACGGCGCCCGGATCATCCGGGCACACGATGTGGCGGCCACGGTGGATGCGTTGAAAGTTGTTGCTGCTGTTGCTGTCGAGGGAAGTTGAATGGGCCGTAAATATTTCGGAACCGATGGCGTGCGAGGCCGCGTAGGGGAGCTTCCTATGACGGTCGACTTCGCATTGAATCTCGCGAGCGCCGTCGCGCGAGTACTGACTCCCGATGGCGGTACGGTTCTCATCGGTAAAGACACGCGCGTGTCGGGTTATATGTTCGAGTCGGCGCTCGAAGCGGGCTTCGTGGCCGCGGGCGTGAACGCCATGCTGATCGGCCCACTGCCGACGCCGGGTATCGCCTACATGACGCGCCGGTTCGAGTGTGATTTCGGCGTCGTCATCAGCGCCTCGCACAATCCTTACGACGACAATGGCATCAAGTTTTTCGACGCCACGGGAGCGAAGCTCTCGGACGATCTCGAAGACCGTATCGAGCAGGAGCTGGCGCAGCCGCCGGTGACGCGGACCTCGCGCAGCCTCGGCCGCGCTACGCGCGTCGACAAATCGCGCACGCATTACCAGGATTTCTGTGCTTCGACCTTGCCGCCCGGAATCGATTTGAGCGGACTCAAGATCGTGATCGATTGCGCCAACGGCGCGGCCTACAAAGTGGCCCCGCGAGTGCTCGCCGACCTCGGCGCGGAAATCGTCCCGATCGGCTGTTCCCCCAATGGCCGCAACATCAACGACGGTTGCGGCTCGACCGCGCCGGATCTTCTGCAACTCACGGTTCCCGGCGTTCGCGCGAATGTCGGGCTCGCTCTCGATGGCGACGGCGACCGCCTGGTGATGGTTGATCACCTGGGCCGGCTCGTCGATGGTGACCAGCTGTTGTACATCATCGCCCGCGCCCATCAGCAGGCCGGCACGCTGCGTGGACCCGTCGTCGGGACCGTAATGAGCAACCTTGGTCTCGAGGTAGCGCTGCGTGAGAGCCGCATTGACTTTCAGCGTGCCGCGGTTGGGGATCGTTATGTTCTGGGGATGTTGCGCGACACAGGCGGCATTCTCGGCGGCGAGACGTCCGGACACATTCTATGTCTCGACAAGACAACGACTGGGGATGGGCTCGTCAGCGCTCTGCAGGTGCTGGCGGTCATGAAGAAGACAGGCCTGTCGCTGGCGGAGCTCGCCTCGGGAATGTTGAAGTTCCCCCAGGTGCTTCTCAATGTGAAGGTCGCGAAGCGCTTCGATCCGCAGTCGGTTCCGGCAGTGCAGGATGCCGTGCGTGGCATCGAGAAGCGGATGGCTGGCGACGGCCGAGTCGTTTTGCGAGCCTCGGGCACCGAGCCTGTGATCCGGGTGATGGTGGAGGGCCGGAACGAAGAGGCCACGCGGTCCGCTGCGACGGAGCTGGCGGAAGTTGTGAAGGCGGCGGCCAACGGCTGACCGCCAGGTCGCCTTCAGCGCGCTTCCAGCAGTCGGCGCGCCAGTTGTCGGCGAATACGCTGATTGCACCAGCCTGGCCGCGTCGCTATCATCGCGCGCCGTTTGTATATTGGCGGAAAGTGCCCATGGCAATTTCCGCAGACATTTAATTGGTCGTCGGCCGCCGGCTACGCGCCCCGGGCAAAAGCGTGGTTTTTGCCGGCTACCCATCAGTGGCGGCGCCTTCGGCGCGCATGCCTGGCAAGAGGTCGATCCATGCGCCGTCCCATGGTTGCGGGAAATTGGAAAATGCACGGGTCGCGCGGCGAGAACGCGCGGCTCATCGAAGAGATCGTCGGTGGGTATCCCGCCAGCGCGGCCGCTGATTGCGTCGTCTGTCCGCCTTTCGTGTATCTGCAGGAAGTCGGCCGGATGTTGCGGGACACGCCCATCGCCCTCGGAGCGCAGGACACTTGTGCCGACGCCCACGGTGCCTTCACGGGCGAAGTCTCGGCGGGGATGCTGAAGGATGTCGGTTGTAAGTATGTGATCGTCGGGCACTCGGAGCGCCGGCTCATTTATCGCGAGAGCGATCAGCTCGTGGCCCGGAAGTTCGCGATGGCCCATTCGAAGGGACTGATTCCCATCCTGTGCGTGGGCGAGCAGTTGGCCGACCGTGAGGCGAGCCGCACGGAAGAAGTGGTCGCGCGGCAGCTCGATGTGGTGCTGGAGCTTTGCGGGCCGGAAGTCCTGGGACACGGCCTCATCGCGTATGAGCCCGTCTGGGCGATCGGGACCGGACGCAATGCGACTCCGCAGCAGGCGCAGGAGGTGCACGCCTTCATCCGTGCCCGGATTGCGGCCCGGGATGCTAGAATCGCCGCCGACACGCGGATCCTGTACGGCGGCAGCGTGAAAGCCGGCAATGCGGCCGAGCTGTTCGCAATGCCCGATGTCGACGGCGGCCTGATCGGTGGCGCCTCACTCAAGGCGGATGAATTTCTGGCCATCCTGGCAGCGGCCAGGTGAAACACGGGCGGGATTTGAGCGTGGTCTCTGATCGGCGCGAGGCGCCGCTAAATTTACGGGGCCGCTTCGACCCCGAGGAAAGTCGGCCGCAGGCCTAGTCATGTTGCGCGTAATACTGACAATTGTGCAGGTGTTCTCGTCCCTGGCCATCATCGGCCTCGTGCTGCTTCAACGCGGCAAGGGCGCGGAAGCCGGAGCGGGCTTTGGCGCGGGCGCATCCGGAACGGTTTTCGGGGCGCGCGGCGCGAGCACGGCACTGTCGCGTGCGACCGCCATTTTTGCGGCGATCTTCATGATCAACAGCCTGCTGCTCACCTACATGGGCACGCACACGGTTGGGGGCCAGTCGCAACAGAAATCGATTCTCGATGTGGCTGGCGAAAAGACAGGCGCCGCCGGCGCCAACAAGCCCGCGTTGACGGCCGCGCCGGCGAGCAACGCCCCCGCTGCTCCGACGGCCCCGGTACCGAGTGCGCAACAGCCGACGGCGCCCACTCCGGCGGCTCCGGCTTCCGCGCCCGCGCAACCGGCGACGCCAGCGCCGCCGAATGGTGGGACGCCGAACGGCGCTGCGCCGAAGTAAGCGCGCGTCCTGTCCTGGGAAGATTAAGATTTTTTTGACTGTCGCGGACGTGGTGGAATTGGTAGACACACCAGCTTGAGGGGCTGGCGCCGCAAGGTGTGCGAGTTCGAGTCTCGCCGTCCGCACCAAATGGATTCTTACGCTGCTATAATGATTGGCTGAGCAGCTGGCAAAACCACGCTTCTTTGCTAGCGGTAATCGAAGCGTTGGTCTGGTGCGCAGCTGGCAAAAACCACGCTTTTTGCCAGCGGCAACCGGAGTAATGTCCGCCGAAAGCGCCCTCCGGGCGACTTTCGGCCAAATAAACAAGGGGGCAGGTCATCGCTGATCTGTCCCCTTTGCTTGCGTGCGATACTTGCGTGCTGTCTGAAGGGCGGCTGACGATGTTGTCGAATTACCTGCCGATTCTGATTTTTCTGGTGATCGCCACGGGCCTGGCGGCGCTGCTGCTGGTGTTAGGGAGCGGCCTCGGCCGACTTTCCGCCCGGGAGCGGAACGATCCCGCGAAACTCTCGCCTTACGAGTGCGGCTTCGAGGCTTTCGAGGACAGCCGCATGAAGTTCGACGTGCGGTACTACCTCGTCGCCATTCTCTTCATCGTGTTCGATCTCGAGATCGCCTTCCTGTTTCCCTGGGCGGTGGCGCTCGGCAAGCTCGGGCTGTTCGGTTTGTGGGCCATGGCCATTTTCCTCGGCGTTCTCGTCGTGGGCTTTATCTACGAGTGGAAGAAGGGAGCTCTCGAGTGGGATTAGATTTGGAAGAGCGGGGAGTGGCGCCGACGAAGGCGACGGAGTCATCCGCCGCGGCCGCGGATAGTTTCGCGCAGCGCGGCTTCGTCACGACACAGATTGACGGGCTCATGAACTGGGCGCGCACCGGGTCGCTCTGGCCGATGACGTTCGGGCTCGCTTGTTGCGCCGTCGAGATGATGCACGCGGGCGCCTCGCGCTATGACCTCGATCGGTTCGGCGTGGTGTTTCGTCCGAGCCCGCGGCAATCGGATGTCATGATCGTTGCCGGCACGCTGGTGAACAAGATGGCTCCGGCGCTGCGCAAGGTCTACGACCAAATGCCCGAGCCACGCTGGGTGATCTCGATGGGCTCGTGTGCGAACGGCGGCGGCTATTATCACTACTCCTACGCCGTGGTACGGGGTTGCGATCGCGTAGTTCCCGTCGATGTTTATGTCCCCGGCTGTCCGCCGACGGCCGAAGCGCTCGTCTACGGCATCATTCAGCTGCAGAAGAAGATCGAGCGCACCAGCACGATCGCGAGGTAAAGCACCAGTGACTTTGAAAGAGCGGATGGATGCCCTGGCGCTCAAAGTCGACGCGCAGCTAAAAGACGCGGTGCGTCGTGTGCCGTCGCTGGCGGAAGAAGTCGCGTACGAAGTCGACGCGGAGAATCTGCTGACGGTGTGCCGTACTTTGCGGGACGCGCCGGATCTGAAGTTTGAAATGCTGATGGATCTCGCGGGCGTCGATTACCTGCACCACGGTCGCGATGAATGGCAGACTCAGAGCGCGACGCGCTCAGGCTTCAGCCGAGGCCGTGTCGCCCGCGCGGACAAGCCCGATCCCAACATGCCGGGCCGGTTTGCAGTGGTATCCCACCTGCTGTCGATCACCAACAACCAGCGACTGCGATTCCGTGTGAAGTGCCCGGACACCCAGGAGCCGGTGGTGGACTCGCTGGTGGAGATCTGGGCGGGCGCGAACTGGTTCGAGCGCGAGGCTTTCGACCTGTTCGGGATTTTCTTCCGCGGACACCCCGACTTGCGCCGCCTGCTGACAGACTACGGCTTCATCGGGCACCCGTTCCGCAAGGACTTCCCCCTCATCGGCAACGTGGAAGTCAAGTACGACACCGAAAAGAAGCGGGTCGTCTATCAGCCCGTCAGCATCGTACCGCGCGTGCTCGTGCCTAAAGTGATCCGTCACGATCATCGCTACGAACCCGCTCTCCAGGAACCGCAGTTACCACGCTGATGGCTAACGACAACATCGACAATACCGGAGTAAGAAGCGGGCCGGCCCTGACCGAGATCCGCAATTACACGATGAACTTCGGTCCGCAGCATCCTGCGGCGCACGGCGTGTTGCGGCTGGTGCTCGAGCTGGATGGCGAGGTCATTCAGAAGGCGGACCCGCATATCGGTCTGCTCCATCGCGCCACGGAAAAGCTCGCCGAGTCGAAGCCCTTCAACCAGAGCATCGGCTACATGGATCGCCTCGACTACGTATCCATGATGTGCAACGAGCACGCCTATGTGCTCGCGATCGAGCAACTCCTCGGCATCAAGCCGCCTGAGCGCGCGCAGTACATCCGTGTCATGTTCGATGAGATCACGCGCCTGCTGAACCACCTCATGTGGCTCGGCGCGCACGGTCTCGACATCGGTGCGATGACGGTGTTCCTCCTGTGCTTCAAGGAGCGCGAGGAACTGATGGATCTGTACGAAGCGGTCTCAGGTACGCGCATGCACGCGACCTACTACCGCCCCGGCGGCGTGTATCGCGATCTGCCCGACACCATGCCGAAATACCAGGTGTCGAAGTGGCGCTCGCAGAAGGACGTCGAGCGGCTGAACGAGGCGCGCTCGGGCTCGATGCTCGATTTCATTCGCGCTTTCACCGATCGCTTCCCGGCCGCCATCGATGACTACGAGACCCTGCTGACCGACAACCGCATCTGGAAGCAGCGCACTGTCAACATCGGGGTTGTATCTCCGGAGCGGGCCATGCAGCTCGGCTTCTCCGGCCCGATGTTGCGCGGCTCGGGCATCGCCTGGGATCTGCGCAAGAAGCAGCCGTACGAGGTTTACGACCGGATGGACTTCGACATCCCGGTCGGCGTGAACGGCGACTGTTATGACCGCTACCTCGTGCGCGTGGAGGAAATGCGGCAGTCCACCCGCATCATCCGTCAGTGCATCGACTGGCTGGCGAAGAACTCCGGCCCGGTGATGATCGATGACCGCAAGGTCCGCCCGCCGAGCCGTGAGCGGATGAAGGAGGACATGGAATCCCTCATCCACCACTTCAAATTCTTCACCGAAGGCTACGAAGTGCCCGAGGGGGAGACGTACGCCGCCGTCGAAGCGCCGAAAGGCGAGTTCGGCATCTACCTCATTTCCGATGGGGCCAACAAGCCGTACCGGCTCAAAGCCCGTGCGCCCGGCTTCCCGCACCTGGCCGCGCTCGAGGAAATGAGCAAGGGCCATATGCTGGCCGACGTCGTGGCCGTGATCGGTACGCAGGACATCGTGTTCGGGGAAATCGACCGTTGAGCACAGAAACACACCCATCCGCCGACGCCACCGGTTCGATTCGCGCCGGCGGCGGCAGCGACAACAGCAAGCTGAAACTACTGTCGGAACATACCCGCCAGGAAATCGACCACTGGGTCGCGAAGTTTCCACCTGGACGGCAACGCTCCGCCTGCATTTCGGCGCTGCGCGCGGCCCAGGAGCAGAACAACGGCTACCTGACCGCCGATCTGATGGACGCCGTGGCGGAATACCTGAAGCTGCCGCCCATCCAGGTGTACGAGGTCGCCGCGTTCTACTCGATGTTCGAGACCCATCCTTGCGGCCGCCACCACGTGAGCATCTGCACCAACATCTCCTGCATGTTGAACGGCGGCGAGGAGTTGGTGGCGCATGCCGAGAAGAAGCTCGGCATCAAGCTCAACCAGAGCACCCCGGACGGCCGCATTTTCCTCAAGCGCGAAGAGGAGTGCCTCGCCGCCTGCACGGGCGCGCCGATGGCGATGATCGACCACGTCTTCCACGAGTGGCTCACACCCGAGAAGCTCGACAAGCTATTGGACGACCTCAAATAACCATGGGCGCGTACGACGACAAGATGAACCTGGTGCTGTTCGAGTCCATGAAGCTCGATAAGCCCTGGACTCTCGAGACCTACCGCAAGATCGGCGGCTACGAGGTCTGGGAAAAGACCTTGCGCGAGAAGCCGCCGCGCGAATCGATCATCGATGCGCTCAAGGCCTCGGGCCTGCGAGGCCGTGGGGGCGCGGGCTTCCCGACCGGTACGAAGTGGAGCTTCATGCCCCGCAACTCGCCGATCCAGAAGTACCTGGTATGCAATTCGGACGAGAGCGAGCCCGGCACCTGCCACGATCGCGACATCCTGCGTTACAACCCGCACGCGTTGATAGAAGGCCTCGCGATCGGCGGCTATTCCACCAACTCGACCGTCGCGTACAACTACATCCGTGGTGAGTTCCTCGGTGAGCCCATCCCGCGCTTCGAGGCGGCGCTGAAAGAAGCCTACGCCGCGGGTCTGCTCGGCAAGAACATCATGGGAAGCGGTGTTGATTTCGACATCTACACCTTCCACGGCGCCGGCGCCTATATCTGCGGCGAAGAGACGGCGCTGCTCGACTCGCTCGAGGGCAAGCCCGGCAAGCCGCGCTTCAAGCCGCCATTTCCGGCGAACTTCGGCCTGTACGGCGCGCCCACCACGATCAACAACACGCAGAGCTTCGCCTCCGTACCGACGATTCTGCGCAAGGGTCCGAAATGGTTCGCGGAGCTCGGGCCCGCCAACTCCGGCGGCACCGTGATTTTCTCCGTCTCCGGACACGTCGCGAAGGCCGGCAACTTCGAGTTGCCCTTGGGAGTGCCGTTCAAGGATCTGCTGGAGTACGCCGGTGGCATGAAGGGCGGCCGCAAGCTGAAGGCGGTGATCCCGGGCGGCTCGTCCGTTCCGGTCGTGCCCGGCGACGTCATGATCAAGCTCAACATGGACTATGACTCGCTGCGGGCCGCGGGCTCGGCGATCGGCTCGGCGGCGGTCATCGTCATGGACGAGACCACCTGCATGGTGCGGGTCCTCGAGCGCATCTCGCGCTTTTACATGTCGGAGTCCTGCGGGCAATGCACTCCGTGCCGCGAGGGCACGGGCTGGATGAATCGCCTGTTGAAACGTATGTTGGCCGGAGAGGCGCGGCGCGAGGAGCTGGGTCTGTTGCTCGATGTCGCCAATCGCATCGAAGGTCACACGATCTGCGCGCTGGGCGATGCGGCCGCATGGCCCGTGCAGAGCTTCCTCAAGCACTACAAGCACGAGTTCGAATACATGATCGATCACGGCGGCCGCAGCATGGTGACCGATCAGTTGGGAGCGAAAGCGGCATGACGGAAGAGCTCGTCAACATCGAGGTCGACGGAAAGCCGGTCAAGGCGCACAAGGGTGAGATGATCATCCGCGCCACCGACCGCAGTGGCGCCTACGTGCCGCGTTTCTGCTATCACGAGAAACTGTCGGTCGCGGCCAACTGCCGCATGTGCCTGGTCGACGTGGAGAAGGCGCCGAAGCCGCTGCCTGCGTGCGCGACTCCGGTCGCCGAGGGCATGAAGGTCTTCACGAAGTCGCCGCGCGCCATTGGCGCGCAGCGGGCTGTAATGGAATTCCTCCTCATCAACCACCCGCTCGACTGCCCGATCTGCGATCAGGGCGGCGAGTGCGAGCTGCAGGACCTGGCGATTGGTTTCGGCCGTGACATCTCGCGCTTCCAGGAGCGCAAGCGCTCGGTCCAGGACGAGAACCTCGGCCCGCTGATCGCCACTGACATGACTCGCTGCATTCAGTGCACGCGTTGCATCCGGTTCACGGAAGAGATTGCCGGCATCCAGGAGCTCGGCATGATCGGTCGCGGCGAGAACATGAAGGTGCGCAGCTACATCGAGACCACGGTGCACCACGAGATGTCGGGCAACGTGATCGATCTCTGCCCCGTCGGTGCGCTCGTCTCGAAGCCGTACCGCTTCAGTGCGCGCGCCTGGGAAATGATTTCGCATCCGCTCGTCTCGCCCCACGATGGAGTCGGGACGAACGTGTTCGGTCACGTGTTGCGTGGCAAGCTGATGCGCGTAGTTCCGCGCGAGAATGAGGCGATCAATGAGATCTGGATCGCCGATCGCGACCGCTTCAGCTACGAGGGTATCTACAGCGCCGACCGCTTGCAGCGTCCCTTGCTCCGCAAGGGCGACGAGTGGGTCGAGACTGATTGGGAAAACGCGCTTGGGAAGGTGGCTGAGGGTCTGAAGCCGCGCTCGGCTGCGCTCGGCGTGCTGGCGAGCGCCTCGAGCACGCTCGAGGAGCTGTACCTCGCGGGCCGTATCGCGCGCGGACTGGGCTCGAACAACATCGATCACCGCCTGCGCCAGCGCGATCTGCGCGACCAGGAGGCGGATCCCGTGTACCCGAGTCTCGGGATGAGCATCGCCTCGATCGACAAGCTGAGCTCGTTGCTGATCGTCGGATCCAACCTGCGCCGCGAGGTGCCGGTTCTCGCCCATCGCGTCCGCAAGGCCGCCCGTAAGGGAACCAAGGTCGCGATGCTCAACCCGAGCCGTTTCGACTACAAGTTTCCGATCACGGCCTATGTCGCTTCGGCGCCCTCCAGACAGGTTGCCGACCTTGCTGCGATCGTTGCCGCTGCCGCGGAGACCGCCGGCAAAGCGGTGCCTGACAATGTTGCTGCGACCGTGCGCGGCGCGCAGATCGGCGACTCCCATCGCGCGGTCGCCGCGGCGCTTGCCACAGGCGAGCAGCGGGCCATCTGGCTCGGCGCGCTGGCTGTTCGGCATCCGTCGTTTGCCGATCTTCGCGCGCTAGCGGCGGCGCTGGCTGGGATCACCGGCGCGACCTTTGGCGTCATCGCCGAGGGCGGTAATGCGGCTGGTGCTTATCTCGCCGGGGCTGTGCCACACCGTGATGCGGGCGGAAAACCTTCGGCGGCGACCGGCCTGTCTGCCAGCCAGATGCTGCAGCAGCCCT
>Ga0070680_100004907_pt1 | contig 10072 bp, 9 predicted proteins | sample KBSC73BmetaG_FD_64672 | JGI IMG/M metagenome (GOLD analysis project Ga0070680, IMG submission 64672) | Corn rhizosphere microbial communities from Kellogg Biological Station, Michigan, USA - KBS C7-3B metaG | ecosystem: Host-associated > Plants > Roots > Rhizosphere | place: USA: Michigan... | reverse complement strand
CACGAGCGCGAGTGCTCCATCCAGCGCCGCCACCAGAAGCTCATCGAGGAAAGCCCCGCCCCCGCGCTCGAGGAGGGCGTGAAGGAGAAGCTCGTCGCCGCCGCGGTGGCGGGCGCGCGGGCGGTGGGATATGTCAACGCGGGCACCATGGAATTCATCGTCAGGGGCTCCGAGCTCTACTTTCTCGAGATGAACACCCGGCTCCAGGTCGAGCATCCGGTCACCGAGGAGGTGACGGGCCTCGATCTCGTCCAGGCGCAGCTCCGGGTGGCCTCGGGAGAGCCCTTGCCGTGGCGCCAGGACGAGATCGTCCAGCGCGGCGCCGCCATCGAGTGCCGGATCTACGCCGAGGATCCCGCCAGGAACTTCATGCCGTCTCCGGGGACCATCTCGCGGTTGACCGTGCCCGAAGGGCCCGGGGTGCGGCTCGAGATCGGGGTCGCGGAAGGGGTGCAGGTCTCGGTACACTACGATCCGCTCCTGGCCAAGCTCGTCACCCGGGGCGCCACCCGCGATGAGGCCATCGCGAGGATGCTCGGGGCGCTGGACGGCTTCGTCGTGGAGGGGATCCGCACCGTCATCCCGTTTCACCGGCGCGTGCTCGCGAGCGCGGCGTTCCGCGCCGGCCGGGTTCATACCCAGATGGTCGAACAGGGAGCGTTCAATGCCTGAGGACGTCAAGGCCCATATCACGGGCGTGGTCTTCCAGATCACCTGCAAGGCGGGCGACAAGGTGGCGGCGGGCGATCCCGTCATCGTGCTCGAGTCCATGAAGATGGAGATTCCGGTGGAGGCCACGCGCGCGGGCGTCGTCCGTGAGATCAAGGTGGCGGAAGGCCAGACCGTCCAGGAAGGCGATACCGTCGTCATCATCGACTAGCGAGGACGTTGACGGCGAGAGGAGGGGACCACGATGAGCGCGGCGCTGATTCGCGAGCATTACGACTATCACCGCTGGGCCAACCACCGGCTCTTCGATGTTGCCGTGGGGCTGGGCGCGGAAGCGGTGATCCGCGACATGGGCAAGCACTGGAGCTGTCCCACCCTCAAGGGCATGTTCGCCCACCTGTACGGCGCGGACCGGGTCTGGCTGACGCGCTGGAAGGGCGAGTCGCCCCCGCGCCTCTACGGGGACGCCGACTTCTCGAGCATGGCCGATCTCCGCTCCCGCTGGGACACGCTGGAGGCGGAGCAGCGCGCCTTCGTGGAGAGCCTGGGGGACGCCGACCTGACGCGCCCCGTGGAGTACCGGAACACCGAGGGCGCCCAGTTCCGGGTGGCGCTGGGGCCGCTGCTCCAGCACGTGGTGAATCACGCCACCCACCACCGCAGCGAGGCGGCGACCATGATCACGCTCATCAGCGGCTCCCCGCCCGACACCGGCATCAACTCCTACCGAACCTCGGTAGTAAAGGGCTAGGCAAGGCGCGCGCGCCGTGGGCATGAAGGAGCTGGTGGAGGAGCTTCGCGCGCGCCGCCAGCGGGCGCTGGCCATGGGCGGGCCCGAGGCCATCGCCAAGCAGCACGGCGAGGGCAAGCTCACCGCGCGCGAGCGCGTGGACCGCCTCTTCGACCCGGGCTCCTTCCAGGAGATCGGGCTCCTCGCCACTCACGCGAATATCTCGCCCGCCATGAAGGGCAAGGAGACGCCGGCCGACGGCGTGATCACCGGCTTCGGCCAGATCGGCGGCCGGCCCGCGTCCCTCATCGCCTACGACTTCACGGTGATGGCGGGCTCCATGGGGCGCACCGCCGAGGTGAAGTGCAATCGCGCGCGGGAGATCGCCCTCACCAAGCGCATGCCCATGATCTGGCTCATCGACTCCGCGGGCGCGCGCATCCAGGAGGCCATCGGCTCCACCTTCGCCGGATCGGGCTTTCTCTTCCGGGAAGAGTCCATCATGTCGGGCGTGGTCCCCATGGTGGCCGCCATGATGGGGCCGGGCGCGGCCGGCACCGCCTATATCCCGGCCCTGTCCGACTTCGTCCCCATGGTGAAGGGGACCAGCCACATGGCGCTCGGTGGGCCGCCGCTCGTGAAGGCGGTGGTGGGTGAGGACGTGACGGCCGAAGAGCTCGGCGGCTCCAAGGTCCACACCGAGATCTCCGGGGTGGCCGACCTCGAGGTGGCCGACGATGCCGCCTGCATCGACGCGGTGAAGGAGTATCTCTCCTTCTTCCCCACCTCCAATCTCGAGGCGCCGCCGGTGATCCCCTGCGACGACCCGGCGGACCGGATGGACGAGGCTCTGCTCTCGCTGGTGCCGGACAGCGCGCGCCGCGCCTACGACGTGAAGAAGGTCATCGCGGCGGTGGTGGACCACGGCCACTTCTTCGAGATCAAGCCGGCCTGGGCGCGGAACCTCGTCACCGCGCTGGCCCGGCTGGGCGGGCGCCCGGTGGGGGTGGTGGCCAACCAGCCCATGGCGCTGGGCGGGGCGCTCGACGTGGACGCCGCCGACAAGGCGGCGCGGTTCATCACCCTCTGCGACGCCTTCCACATTCCGCTGGTGTTCCTCCAGGACGTGCCCGGCTTTCTGGTGGGCTCCCGGGTGGAGCGACAAGGCATTATTCGCCACGGGGCCAAGATGCTCTACGCGGTGAGCGAGGCCACCGTCCCCAAGCTCACCGTGGTGCTGCGCAAGGCCTACGGCGCGGGCTACTTCGTCATGTGCGGCAAGGCCTACGAGCCCGACCTCATCGTGGCGTGGCCCACCGCGGAGATCTCGGTGATGGGCCCCGAGGGGGGAACGAACATCATCTTCCGGAAGGAGATCGCCGCGGCGGCCAATCCGGACGAGGAGCGCGCGCGGCGGGTGGACGAGTTCCGGAAGCTCATCAGTCCGTACATCGCCGCGGGGGGCGCCTTCATCGACGACGTGATCGATCCGCGGGAGACGCGGCCCGTGCTCATCCGGGCCCTCGCCATGGCGCGGACCAAGAAGGTGGAGCGGCCGTGGAAGAAGCACGGCGTCATGCCCGTGTAGGGCCCGCCCTCCGGCGGGCGCTGGGCCTCGGGCTCCGGATGCTGCCCGGCGATGCGCCCGGGGCCATCTACACCACCTTGCTCAGGCCCGCCCCGCTGCGCGCCGTCACCAATCGCGTCCTGCGACGCCTCATTCCGGCCGAGATCGCGCTCCCCGAGGGACGGCTGTATCTCAATCCCGACGATCCGGTGGTGTCGGGCGCGCTCGCGCTCGGCGTTTTCGAGCGGCAGGTGAGCGCGCGCTTTCGCGCGGAGGTGGGCCCGGGGATGACGGTGGTGGACGTGGGGGCCAACCTCGGCTACTACTCGGTGATCGCGCTGGGCCGGAGCGCGCCGGCCGGCCGGCTCATCGCCTTCGAGCCCGACCCCGCGAACCACGCGCTGCTGCTGCGCAACCTGCGGCCCTTCGGCGACCGGGCCACCGTACTTCGGCGGGCGGTGGCGGCGGCCCCCGGCACCCTCACCCTTCATCGCCACCGCGACGACAAGGGCAAGCACTCGGTGTTCGCCGCCCCGGACCTCGACGCCGGCATCTCGGTGGAGTCGGTGACCCTGGACGCCGCGCTCCTCGATCTCGGCCGCCCGCGCGTGGACGTGATCAAGCTCGACGTGGAGGGCGCCGAGCCGCTCGCGCTGGCCGGCGTGTCGGAGACCCTCGCGCAGTACCGGCCGTCGATCTTCTTCGGGTGCGCCCCCCGGCGCTGGGCTCGCGCGGGCTTCGATCCGGTGGCGGTCCTCGGCCGGCTCAAGAACCAGGGGTATGTGCTCTTCCTGGTGGGAGAGGGCGGCGGCGCGGACACGCCGGTCGAGCCCGCGGCGCTCCCGAAGCGGCTCCGTGGACGCGATCCCTACGTGAACCTCATCGCCCGCCACCGCTAGCCATGCCGGGGGCGGCGGAGCTCACGCCTCATCTGGCCGCGGCCACGCCGCGGGTGGCGGCTCTGGTGCCGTGGCTCCTGATCTGGGGCGTCACCATGATCGTCCTCTCGCTGGCGGCGTCCGTCCTCATCGCGCGGAGCGCCGCCTCGCCCAGGGCAGGTGACGGCGGCGCTTTCGCGGATGCGGCGCGGCGACTGCGGCGCGGGCGGCGAGTCGTGCTGATCGTGATGGGGAGCGTGATCGCGCTCTGGGGCCTGAGCTGGCTCGCCGGTGGGCCCGACCCCATGTGGACCGAGCTGGTCTTCGGGGCGCTGGTGGCGGGGTGGCTGGGCCCCCTCTATGTCGCGATCCGCATCTTTCATCGGGCGATGACGCGGGCGGTGGCGCGAGCGCGGGTGGGGAAGCGCCCCCCGCCCTCTCTCCCGGATAGGGAGAGGGCGAGGGGCGGACCAGCCTAGTTCTCGACGAACGCCTTCAGCGCGCGGCCGCGCAGCGGGTGGCGCAGCTTGCGCAGGGCCTTGGTCTCGATCTGGCGGATGCGCTCGCGCGTGACCGCGAACCGCTTGCCCACTTCCTCGAGGGTGTGCTCCCCCTCCTCGCCGATGCCGAAGCGAAGGCGGAGGATCTCCTTCTCCTTGGGCGACAGCGTGCCCAGGGCGCGCTCCACCTGATGCGTGAGGTCCTGGGTGATCAGGGTGTCGTTGGGCGACTCGGCCGACTTGTCCTCGAGGAAGTCGCCCAGGTCGGAATCCTCCCCGATGGGTGTTTCCAGGGACAGGGGCTTCCGCGACGACTCCAGGATGAGCCGGACCTTCCGCGCGGGCACTCCGGTGCGCCGGGCCAGCTCCTCGGGCGTGGGCTCGCGCCCCATCTCGTTGAGCATGGTGCGGTTCACGCGCGAGATCCGGTTGAGCGTCTCCACCATGTGCACGGGGATGCGGATGGTGCGCGAGTGATCGGCGATGGCGCGGGTGATGGCCTGCCGGATCCACCAGGTGGCGTAGGTCGAGAACTTGAAGCCGCGCCGGTACTGGAAGCGGTCCACCGCCTTCATGAGCCCGAGGTTGCCCTCCTGGACGAGATCGAGGAGGGACAGCTCGCTCCCGAGATAGCGCTTGGCCACCGAGACCACCAGCCGGAGGTTGGCCTCCATCAGCTCCTTCTTGGCCTGGCGGACCACCCGGTCATGCTGCTCGAGCTCGACCAGCGCGCCGAGCAGCGGCTTCCGCGCCAGGCCCGCCTGCGCCTCCAGCGCGCGCGTCTCCTCACCGCCCCGCGCGGCCCGCATCGAGCCGGCCAGGCGACGCACCTCGGCGACGAACCCGTCCACCAGCGCGGGCTTGAGCGGAAGCCGCTCGACGATGCCGCGAACGGAGGCCCGGTTCTGGGCAATCCATTCCCGGTAGCTCGCCCGCGTGGACGCGGCCCGCTTCTTGCCCGCCAGCGAAGCCCGGATACGCTCGGACTCGCGCTCGAGCCGCCGGATCCGGGCGAAGGCGGCCATCATGGGCTTCACCTGCTCGGGCGCGGGCTCGCCGCCCTCGGGCAGGATGATCACGTCGTCGAGCGGGATCTCGCCGCGGCGCACCCCGTCCACGAGGGTCAGCAGCTTGCTCATCGCGAGCGGGATATCGGCCAGGGCGCCCCTCAGCTTGATCTGCCCCGCCTCGATCCGCTGGCCGAGCTCGACCTCCTGGCGCGCGGTGAGCAGGGGAACCTTGCCGATCTCCTTGAGGTAAATGCGTACCGGATCCTCGCCCTCGGCCGGCGAGGGCCGCAGCTGCTCCTCGCTGAGGCCACCTTCCTCGGCGGCACGGACCACCGCCGCGGGGGCCTCGATCTCGTCGTCCGCGCCCTCGGGCATCGGGTCGAGAAGGCCCTCGGACACGGGGAGGGGGGTCACCGTGGCAGGCTTGCGCCGCACCAGTCGGGGGCCATTGGAGGGCCGGATGAGCCTGACCTTGCGGGTCGTCACAGGCGTACCGCTCCAAACACCTACAGAATCAGGTGAAACTTGGCTCTCACTCTCCCTAAAAGTCATCACGATCCTTCCGGCCTCTTTGGGCCGCTCCAGGCCTTGCTTACCTGGTTTGATCGTCGCACTCAGCGCTGCCCGCGGAATGTACACGTTCACTCAGTGTTTAGAGGGCGTGAACCGGCTTATCGTTTCAGCGCCGTTTGACCTACAACCCGCACGCGGAGCACGGTGTTCCCGGGTGCCGGCGCAAGGGAAAGACGCGGGAGAGGCGCGACCTATTCGCTGGATCCGGGTCGCCTCGCCGGCTCTGGTATGATGCCGCCCGTGAGAGCGGAGATCCTGGTCGTCGGCTCGGAGCTTTTGCTGGGGCAGATCGTGGACACGAACTCCGCCTTCATTGCCCGCGAGCTCGCGGGCGCCGGCGTGGATCTCTATTACAAGACGACCGTCGGCGACAATCTGAGCCGCCTCGAGGCCGCCATTCGCCAGGCCCTGGGCCGGGCGGAGATCGTCATCACCACGGGCGGCATCGGTCCCACGCTGGACGACATCACCCGGGAGGCGGTGGCCGCCGCCACCGATCGCGAGCTGGTGTTCTCGGCCCACCTGATGGCGCAGATCGAGGCATTCTTCGCGGCGCGGGGCTTCAAGCTGTCCCCGTCCAACCAGCGACAGGCCTATATTCCCGCCGGAGCCATTCCCGTCGAGAACCCGGTGGGCACCGCGCCGGCCTTCATCGTCGAGGCCGGGCCGGGCTGCGTCATCACGCTGCCGGGCGTGCCGCGCGAGATGCAGCACCTCTTCCGCACCCGCGTCATGCCCTATCTGCGCGAGCGGTACAAGATGGAGGGCGAGATCCGGCTGCGGGTGCTCAAGACGGTGGGGCTGGGCGAGAGCCGCATCGGTGAGGCCATCGCCGACTTCATGGAGAAGGGGCACAACCCCACCGTGGGAACGCTCGCCCATCTGGGGCAGGTGGACGTGCGCATCGCCGCCAAGGGCTCCGATGGCGATGAGGCGGCCCGGCTCATCGCGCCGGTGGAGGCCGAGATCCGGCAACGGCTGGGCGACGTGGTGTTCGGGGCGGACGCGGACACCCTCGAGAGCCAGATCGCCGCCCGCCTGGCCGCGGCGCGCGCGCGGGTGGCGGCCGCGGAGCTGGGAAGCGCGGGCTCCGTGACCGACCGGCTTGCCACCGGGGTGGGCGCGGGCTTCGCCGCCGGCGTGATCTTGGGCGATGCGGCGGAGGCGAAGCGGCTCGGCGCCGATCTGGCGTCGCTCCCGGATGCGGCGAGCCGCGCGGGCCGCCTGGCCGAAGCGGTGCGCGACTGGAGCGGGGCGCAGTGGGGCCTGGCCACCTGTTTCGAGGACGTGCCGGCCTCGACGCCGCCCGTCACCCTCATCTGCCTGGCGGTGGCGGGCGGGGGAAAGACCGAGACGCGCGAGCACCGGTTCGGGGGTGACCACGCCTCGCTGCGCATCCGCGCGGCCACGCTGGCCCTGGATCTGCTCCGCCGCGCCCTCTGATCAGTCGGCGGCCCGGAGGGTCACGTCGAAGCTCACGCCCACCTGGTTGCCGACCCGGAACCCGAGGCGCCGGGGCGGCTCCATCCCGAAGTCGGTGAGCTTGAGGGTTGACTCTCCGCGCACCCAGATCCGGTCCCCGATCAGGCGGGCCCGCGCGGCGAAGACGAGAGGGCGCTCGACTCCCCGGACCTCGAGCGCGCCCTTGATCGTCAGCAGCACGTCGGCGGTCGCGGTGATGGAGGTGAACGAGGCCTCGCTGCCGCCGATGGTGTAGCGGATCAGCCGGTGGGTGTCGGCCTGGAGCAGCTTCCGCATGTCCCGATCGCGCCCGGCGTCGCCGGTGCGCAGCGCCGCCACGGGCGCACGCAGGGTCCCCGTGAGTCCCGCCCGGATGTCGGCGGGGTCCGCCTCGAACTCGCCGGTGACGGTCTCGGCGGTGCCTCGAAAGTCACCCATCCGGTGCGTCGCCTCGAAGGCGACCAGGCTCTTGCCGGCAACCGGCACCCAGCGGCGCGACTGCGCGCCGGCGGGGGTGGCGAGGAGAGCGAGGGTGAGCCCCGCCAGAAGCATGCGCAAAAGCACGCGGTTGGGATACCATGACCCCCACGCCTGGTCAACGGCGGCAGGGCTCCGGGCGGCAGTCCACACCGGCCCGCGCCCTCGAGAGGATCCCGATGACGACGGCTGTTCCGAGCGCTTCCTATAGCCTCACCGTCCGGCTGGAGATCGAGAACAAGCCGGGAATGCTGGGCAAGGTCACCTCCGCCATCGGCAAGGCGGGCGGGGATATCGGCGCGGTGGACCTGGTGGAGATGACGGGGGGGCGAGTCCTCCGCGACATCACCATCAAGGCCAGCGACAGCCAGCACGGCCAGGCCATCATCGATCGGCTTCGGGGGCTCGCCGGGATCCGGGTCGCGAACATCTCGGACCGCACCTTCCTCATGCACCTGGGCGGCAAGATCGAGGTGCGAAGCAAGGTGCCCATCCGCACGCGCGACGACCTCTCCATGGCCTATACGCCGGGCGTGGCGCGGGTGTGCATGGCCATCAAGGAGGATCCCTCGCGCGCCTTCACGCTCACCATCAAGCACAATGCGGTGGCGGTGGTCACCGACGGGACCGCGGTGCTCGGCCTGGGCGACATCGGGCCGGAAGCGGCCATGCCGGTGATGGAAGGCAAGGCCATGCTCTTCAAGGAGCTGGCGGGCGTGGACGCGTTTCCCATCGCGCTCAACACGAAAGACCCCGAGAAGATCATCGAGACCGTCAAGCTCATCGCCCCCGCCTTCGGCGGCATCAATCTCGAGGACATCTCGGCCCCCCGCTGCTTCGAGGTGGAGAGCCGGCTCCGCAAGGAGCTGGACATCCCCGTCTTCCACGACGACCAGCACGGCACCGCGGTGGTGGTGCTGGCCGCGCTGCTCAATGCGCTGAAGATCGTGAAGAAGGACCGGAAGCGGCTCAAGGTGGTGGTGTCCGGCGTGGGCGCCGCCGGCACCGCGGTGGTGAAGATCCTGCTCGCGCTCGGGGTGCGGAACATCATCGGGGTGGACGAGCACGGCACCATCCACCGCGGCCGCAAGGTGGGGATGGACTTCATGAAGAGCTGGGTGGCGGAGGCGACCAACCCGCAGAACGTGCGCGGCAAGATGGCGGACGCCATCAAGGGCGCCGACGTGTTCATCGGGCTCAGCGTGCCGGGGGTGCTGACGGTGAAGGACGTCAAGAGCATGGCGCGCGACCGCATCGTCTTCGCCATGGCCAACCCGGTGCCGGAGATCTCGCCCGAGGCCGCGGAGCCGCACGTGCGTGTCCTGGCCACCGGCCGCTCCGACTACCCGAACCAGATCAACAACGTGCTCTGCTTCCCGGGCTTCTTCCGGGGGCTGCTCGACTCGCGCGCGCGCACCGTGAACGACGAGATGAAGCTCGCCGCCGCCCACGCCATCGCGGCCTGCGTGGGCAAGTCCGAGCTGGGGCCCGAGTACATCATTCCCAGCGTGTTCAACAAGCACGTGGCGCCCGCGGTGGCCCACGAGGTGGTGCGCGCCGCCCAGAAGACCGGGGTGGCGCGCCGGCGGCCGCGCGCCGACACCCAGCCCTGGTTCTGAGCGGCCACGCGTGCCGCCTCCCGGCTTCCGCTGGTCCGTGGTCATTCCCGCCTATAACGAGGCGCATCGCCTCCCCCGGTATCTCAGGGAGGTCGTGAGCTACCTCGACGGGCGCGACGAGCCCTACGAGATCCTGGTGGTGGACGACGGGAGCACCGACGACACCGCCGCCCGCGTCGGGGAGGAGCGCGCCGCGCACCCCGCGGTGCGCCTGCTGAGCCTGGGCACCAATCAGGGCAAGGGCGCGGCGGTGCGGGCCGGGATGCTCCACGCCACCGGGGCGCTTCGCCTCATGACCGATGCCGACGGCGCCACGCCCATCGGCGAGGTGAAGCGCCTGGAGGCGGCGCTCCACGGGGGGGCGGACCTCGCGGTGGCCTCGCGGGCGCTCCGCGACCCCTCGGTGGTGGTGCGGGCCCGCCTGGTCCGCCGGCTGTCCGGGCGCGTGTTCATCGCCATCGCGCGCGCCCTCGGGGTCCGCCAGGTGGTGGACACCCAGTGCGGCTTCAAGCTCTTCCGGGGCGCGGTGGCGGACGAGCTCTTCGGCGCGCTCCGCACGAACGGCTTCGGCTTCGACGTGGAGCTGGT
>Ga0070680_100004906_pt1 | contig 10078 bp, 8 predicted proteins | sample KBSC73BmetaG_FD_64672 | JGI IMG/M metagenome (GOLD analysis project Ga0070680, IMG submission 64672) | Corn rhizosphere microbial communities from Kellogg Biological Station, Michigan, USA - KBS C7-3B metaG | ecosystem: Host-associated > Plants > Roots > Rhizosphere | place: USA: Michigan... | reverse complement strand
ACTGGGTGATCAACGGCGGCAAGATGTGGACGACCAACGGCGCGCAGGCCGACTGGATGTGCCTGCTCGCCAACACCGGCGACGGCCAGGTCCACAAGAACAAGTCGCTGATCGTGGTGCCGATGCAGACCAAGGGCCTGTCGATCGTGAAGAAGCTCAACAAGCTCGGCATGCGCGCCTCGGACACCGTGCAGACCTTCTTCGACGAGGTGAAGGTGCCGGTGCGCTACACGATCGGCCAGCCGGGCCAGGGCTTCATCTACCAGATGCAGCAGTTCCAGGAGGAGCGGCTGTGGGCCGGCGCCGGCACGCTGATGGGCTGCGACCGCATCATCAACGCCACCATCGACTACACGCGCGAGCGCCAGGTCTTCGGCAAGCCGCTGCTCGACAACCAGGTCGTTCACTTTCGCCTGGCCGAGCTCAAGAGCGAAGTCGAGGCGCTGCGCTCGCTGGTCTATCGCGCCTGCGAGGACTATCTCGCGGGCCAGGACGTCACCATGCTGGCCTCGATGGCCAAGCTGAAGGCGGGCCGCCTGCGCCGCGAGGTCTCCGACGCCTGCCTGCAGTACTGGGGTGGCGCGGGCTATCTCTGGGACAGTCCGGTGGCGCGCAGCTATCGCGACGGCCGCCTCGGCTCGATCGGCGGCGGCGCCGACGAGGTGATGCTGCAGATCATCTCGAAGCTGATGGGCACCATGCCGCGCCTCGGAAATCGCTAGGGGGAATCGTCAAATGCAATTCACCCAGGAGCACGCCGAGATCCGCCGCACCCTGCGCGCGATCATCGACAAGGACATCAATCCCCATGTCGATCAATGGGAGGAAGACGGCATCTTCCCCGCACACGAGGTCTTCAAGAAGCTGGGCAGCGCCGGCCTGCTGGGCATCCACAAGCCCGTCGAATACGGCGGCATGGGGCTCGACTACTCCTACGCCATGGTGATGGCCGAGGAACTGGGTGCCATCCACTGCGGCTCGGTGCCGATGGCGATCGGCGTGCAGACCGACATGGCGACGCCCGCTCTCGCCCGCTACGGCAGCGACGCGCTGCGTCGTGAGTTCCTGGCGCCGTCGATCGCCGGCGACTTCGTGGCCTGCCTCGGTGTCTCGGAAGTGGGCGCGGGGTCCGATGTGGCCTCGCTGAAGACCACCGCGCGCCGCGTCGGCGGCGACTACGTCATCAACGGCGGCAAGATGTGGACCACCAACGGCACGCAGGCCGACTGGATGTGCCTCCTTGCCAACACCGGCGACGGCGCGGCCCACAAGAACAAGTCGCTGATCTGCCTGCCGATGAAGACCGGCGGCGTGCAGGTGGTGAAGAAGCTCGACAAGCTCGGGATGCGCTCGTCCGACACCGCGCAGATCTTCTTCGACGACGTGAAGGTGCCGGTGCGCAACCTGATCGGCCAGGAGGGCATGGGCTTCGTCTACCAGATGCAGCAGTTCCAGGAAGAGCGGCTGTGGGGCGCGATCTCGGCCGTGGTCGGCATGGAGCGGCTGATCGACGAGACGGTGGACTACACGCGCGAGCGCAAGGTGTTCGGCCGGCCGCTGCTCGACAACCAGGTGATCCACTTCAAGCTCGCCGAGCTGCGCACCGAGGTCGAGCTGGTGCGCTCGCTCTGCTATCGCGCCTGCGAGGAGTATCTCGACGGCAAGGACGTGGTCATGCTGGCGTCGATGGCCAAGCTCAAGGCCGGCCGCATGATGCGCCTGGTGACCGACGGCTGCCTGCAATACTGGGGCGGCGCCGGCTACCTCTGGGAATCGCCCACCGCCCGCGCCTTCCGCGACGCGCGCCTGGCCTCGATCGGCGGCGGCGCCGACGAGGTGATGCTGCAGATCATTTCCAAGGGAATGGGCACGCTGCCCCGGAGTTCACATGGCTGAGTTCGCGTCCAGGTATGAAACCCTGATCCTGAAGCGCGAGCGGGCGCGGCTGTATGTGACGTTGAACCGGCCCGAGGTGAAGAACGCGCTCAACCCGACCCTGATCGGCGAGCTCAAGGCCGTGGTCGAGATTCTGCGTGACCGGCGCGACATCAAGGTCGTGATCCTGCGCGGCGCGGGCGGCACCTTCTGCGCCGGCGCCGACCTCAAGAACATGGAGCAGAGCTTCGGCGACAAGCCCAAGGCCGGCGAGAAGGACCCGATCGCAGTCTGGAACCGCGGCTTCGGGACGTTCCTCGAGGCGCTCAACGGCCTGCCGCAGGTCGTGGTGGCCGCGGTCGAGGGCTACGCCATCGCCGGCGGCTTCGGCCTGGTCTGCGTCTCCGACGTGGCGATCTGCACCGAGGGCGCGGGCTTCGCGATGTCCGAGACCGCCATCGGCATCGTGCCGGCGCAGATCGCGCCGTTTGTCGCGGCCCGCATCGGCGTGCCGCAGACCCGGCATCTCACCCTGACGGCAGCGCGCTTCAAGGGCGCCGAGGCGCTGCGGCTCGGCATCGCGCACTATCTGGTGAAGGACACGGCCGAATTGGACGCCAAGCTCGAAGAGGTGCTGAAGCAGATCGACAAGTGCGCGCCGGTCGCCAACGCGCTCACCAAGCAGGTGGTGATGCGGGTGGGCACGCAGGATCTGTCGGCCGTGCTCGACTTCGCCGCCGACAAGTTCGCCGAGGCCCGCCGCGGCCCTGAGGCCGGCGAGGGCCTGCGCGCGTTCGCCGAGAAGCGGCCGCCGAAATGGGCGACCGAATGAGCTTCAGCAAAGTCCTGGTCGCCAATCGCGGCGAGATCGCCTGGAGGGTGATGCGGACGGCCAAGGCGATGGGCTATCGCACCATCGCGGTCTATTCGGATGCCGACAAGGAGGCGCCGCACGTCGCTTTCGCCGACGAAGCGGTACGCATTGGCCCGCCGCTGGTGGGCGAGAGCTACCTCAGCATCGACCGCATCCTGGAAGCCGCGCACACATCGGGTGCCGACGCGGTCCATCCCGGCTACGGCTTCCTCTCGGAGAACGAGACCTTCGCCACCGCCTGCGAGAAAGCAGGGCTGGTCTTCGTCGGCCCGCCGCCCGCGGCGATCGCGGCCATGGGCAACAAGGCCGCCGCCAAGCGGCGCATGATCGACGCCGGCGTGCCGTGCGTGCCCGGCTACCAGGGCACCGACCAGAGCGACGCCCATCTCGAGACCGAAGCCCGCAAGATCGGCCTGCCGGTGATGGTGAAGGCCGCGGCCGGCGGCGGCGGGCGCGGCATGCGCCTGGTCGAGCGCGACGGCGATCTCGGCGAAGCGATCCGCACCGCGCGCACCGAAGCCGAGAGCGCCTTCGGCTCGGGCGAGCTGATCCTCGAGAAGGCGGTGGTCGACGCGCGCCACGTCGAGATCCAGGTCTTCGCCGATGCGCACGGCAACGTCATCCACATGGGCGAGCGTGACTGCTCGGTGCAGCGCCGCCACCAGAAGGTGATCGAGGAGGCACCCTCGCCCGCCGTCAATGCCGGCCTGCGCGCGCGCATGGGCGCCGCCGCGGTCGCCGCCGCGCGCACGATCGGCTACCGCGGCGCCGGCACCGTCGAGTTCCTGCTGGGCGCGGACGGCGCCTTCTACTTCCTCGAGATGAACACCCGCCTGCAGGTCGAGCATCCGGTGACCGAGGCGATCACCGGCCTCGACCTCGTCGAGTGGCAACTGCGCGTGGCGCGCGGCGAGCCCCTGCCGCTCGGGCAGGAGCAGGTGCGCTTCCATGGCCACGCCATCGAGGTCCGGCTCTACGCCGAGGACGCCTATGCGGGCTTCCTGCCGCAGACCGGCCGCGTCGACGTCTGGCGCCCCGCCACGGGCCCCGGCGTGCGCATCGACCACGGCATGAAGGATGGCCTGGCGATCTCACCCTTCTACGATCCGATGATCGCCAAGGTGATCGCCCACGGTGCCACGCGCGAGAAGGCGCGGATGCGGCTGATCCGGGCGTTGCGCGACACCGTCGTGCTCGGCCCGACGACCAACCGGCACTTCCTCATCCGGCTGCTGGAGCATCCCGAGTTCGCCGCCGCCCAGGCCACCACCGCCTTCCTCGTGAAGCACACGTTCGCCGCACCTGAGATCGAGGATCGCCACTGGAAGACTGCGGCGGCGCTGCTGTGGCGCCAATCGGCGGCGCGCTATCCGGCGGCGCTGCGCGGCTGGCGCAACTCCAATCCCGAGCCGACGCCGATCCGGCTGGCCGTCGCCGGCATCGAACGCACGGTTGCAGTCGACCCTTCGGACGCCGATCTCGCCACACCACCGTTCCACATCGACGGCCACGACATAGTGGTCGACTTCGACGGTCTCACCGTGCGTTTCACCGACCGCACCTACGCCCCGCCCGCCTCGGCGGCAGCCGGCAGCGACGGCCGGCTGCGCGCGCCGATGGACGGAAGGATCATCTCCATCAAGGTGGCCGCCGGAGAAAAGGTTTCGCGCGGCCAGACGCTGATCGTGCTTGAAGCCATGAAGATCCAGCATCAGCTTAAGGCCGCGGCCGACGCCGAGGTCGAGGCGGTGGCGGTGCAGGAGGGGCAGCAGGTCTCCAACCGGACCGTGCTGGTGACGATGAAATCGTAGGGGAGAGAAAGACGATGCTGCGTAGAAGAACAGTCCTGGCGTCGATGGCGGCCAGCGTTGCCGCGCCGGCGCTCGCCGACACCTATCCGAGCAAGCCGATCAACCTGATCGTGCCCTTCGCCGCCGGCGGCCCGACCGACCTGATGGCCCGCATCGTGGGCGAGCGCATGGCCAAGGAGCTCGGCCAACAGTTCATCATCGACAACACCACCGGCGCCGCCGGCTCCATCGCCACCGGCAAGGCCGTGCGCGCCGCGCCCGACGGCTACACGGTGCAGATCGGCCATGTCGGCACCAACGTGGCCAACGGCACGATCTACAAGAACCTGAACTATGACCTGCTGACCGACCTGACGCCGATCGCGCGCCTGCCGCAGAACCCGATGCTGGTCGTCAGCTCGCTCCAGGTACCGACCAAGACACTCAAGGAACTGGTCGACTACCTGAAAGCCAATCCCGACAAGGTGCCCGGCGGCACCGCCGGCATCGGCTCGGGCGCCCATCTCGGCGCGCTCGCCTTCTTCGCTGCGACCGGCGTGACCTACCAGCTCGTGCCCTATCGCGGCACCGGCCCGGCCATGCAGGACCTGATGGCCAACCAGATCCAGGTCATGGTCGACCAGTCGTCGAACTCGCTGCCGCAGGTGCAGGCGGGCAAGATCCGCGCCTATGGCATCACCGCCAGGACGCGCTCGCCGGCGGCGCCCGAAATCCCCACGACGGCCGAGGGCGGCTATCCGATGGAAGTGTCGATCTGGCACGGTCTGTGGGCGCCCAAGGGCACGCCGCCGGAGATCGTCGCCCGCCTGAACGCGGCCGCGATCACCACCCTCCAGGACCCGGCCATCCGCAAGCGGCTCGAGGAGCTCGGCCAGGACATCCCGACGCCGGCCGAGATGGCGCCGGCCACGTTCGCGGCCTTCCAGAAGGACGAGTACGCACGCTGGAAGAAGATCCTCGAGGCGGCGAACGTGAAGATCGAGTAGCGCCGGGCGCCCGCGCTACTGCGCCTGGATGCGCTGGACGAGCGCCAGAAGGGCCGGATCGGAGACGAACCGTGCGTAGAGTGGCGCAAGCCTCGACGAGAACGAGGCCTTGTCGACGCCGTCGACGAATTGCACGCCGGCGGCGGCGAGCGTCTTGCGTGCGCCCTCGTCCTGCTCGTCCACCAGCTTGTTGTAGTAAGGCACCGACTCCTTCGCCGCCTGCTGGATCATCCTCTGGTCCGCCGCCGGCAACGTGTCCCAGATCCGCTTCGAGAAGACGAGGATCGCCGGCGGCGCGGTATGTTCGGTCGCGCTATAGAATTTCGCCTTCTCGTAGTGTTTCGACGCAAGATAGGAGGCGATGTTGTTTTCGGCTCCGTCGATCGTCCCCGCGGCGAGCGCCGCCATCACCTGCGAATAGGGCATCGGCACCGGCCGGGCGTCCAGCGCCTGGATGAACTGGATGATCGCGTTCGCCGGCTGCACGCGGATCCTCAATCCCTTCAGGTCCGCCGCGTTCCGGACCGGCGCCGCGACGGTGTACAGCGACCGCGCGCCGGCATCGTAGAAGCACAGAGCGATCAGGTTGTGCGGTGTCAGGGCCGCCAGCAGCTCGTCGCCGATCGCACCCTCGAGCACCCGCCGGCGATGCGCCGTCGATCTGAACAGGAACGGCAAGTTCAGGACCGTCGACTCGGGCATCGTGCCGTTCAGGGCATTCATGCCCAGCCGCGCCATGTCGAGCGATCCTGCACGCAACTGGGCAACCGTGAAGATCTCGGAGTCCTTGTCGCCTGCACCAAGGTCGATCCCGAGCCGGTTGTTGCTGCGCTGGCGCAGGAGTTCGTCCATGTAGGCCGTCGCCCTGACGACAGGATGATCGGCCGCTTCGACGTCCGATGACTGGAATTGGCGAGCATGGCCCGGACCCGCCATGGCCAGGACGAGCAGCAGCAGCGCCGACGACGCTTTGGCAACGGACAGCGTCCAACCGACCATGCACAGGCTCCTTCGGACAACAACGCGGGAACACAACCGACAGCACACTGCGCCGCCGCCCCCTGCAACTCAAGGGGCCGGACCGGAGGAGGCCTGGTTCCGGTAGTCCGGCGGCACCGGGCACGGTGGCAGGAGCTTCTCGAGCACCCTGGCCACGCCCAGGAGCTTCGCCTCGCCCCAGCGCTTGCCGGTGAGCTGCAGCCCGATCGGCAGGCCTTCCTTCGAGAAGCCGCAGGGCAGCACGATCGACGGTTGGCCCGTCAGGTTGGCGAGATAGTTGTAGGACGTACCAGCGAAGAAATACGGGTGCGCCACACCGTCGATCACCAACGGCTCGCGCTGGCCCTGGCGCAGGAAGGCCGCGTCCGGCATCACCGGCATCAGCCAGGCGTCGTGATCGTCGAGGAAGGTCTCGCAGGCGCGCAGCGCCTGGTCGCGCCGGTCGAGCACGGCGAAGAACCCGGCCATGTCGAGACGCGCGCCGCGCGCGGCCGAGCGCGCCGACGGATCCGAGGAGTCGATCATCGGAAAGAACCGTTCGCGCGCCGACAGCGGCTGCAGGGCCAGGATCAGGTACTGGAAGAGGTCGCACCAATCCTCCCAGCTCTGCGTCCAGTCGAGACCCGCCGGCTGGGCGCGCTTCACCTTCGCGCCCGCCTTCGACAAGAGCCGCGCCGTCGCCTGCACGACCCGGGCCGTGTCGTGCGAAACCTGCACCAGCGGATTGCTTTCGAGCACCGCGATCCTGAGGTCGCCGGCCCTGAGGCTGGGCACGGCACCGATCGGCACTGGCGCCGCCTCGGCCTCGTGACCGTCGGGGCCGGCGACGATGCGCAGCGCCGTCTCGAGATCCTCGACCGACCGCGCCAGCGGGCCGAACGTGCCCATGTAGCGCACCGCGCGGGTGACGCCCGGCAGGTCGGGCACGTGGCCGTGACCGGGCACGCGCCATTCCGTGGGCTTCAGCGAGAAGATGCCGTTGTAGTGCGCCGGATTGCGCACCGAGCCGCCGATGTCGCTGCCCATTTCCAGCGGCGAGAAGCGCGCGGCCACCGCCACGCCGCCGCCGCCGGTCGAGCCGCCCGCCGTACGTCGGTGGTCCCAGGCATTCTTCGTCGTGCCGAACAGCGGGCTGTCGGTCTGAAAGTCCGCGCATAGTTCGGGCACATTGGTCTTGCCCAGGATCACCGCCCCGGCCGCGCGCAGGCGGGCGACCAGGGTGGCGTCCGACGTGGCGACATTGTCCTTGAGCGGCGGATGGCTCGACGTGGTGCGCAAGCCCTTCACGTCGAAGGCTTCCTTGATGGTGATGGGCACGCCGTGCAGCGCACCCGGCCTGCCGTCTTTGCGGGCCAGCATGCGGTCGGCGGCCCCGGCGGCCCTGAGAGCGCCGGCGCGGTCGACCACTACAAGAGCGTTCAGCGGACCGTTCAGGCGCGCGATCCGCTCCAGGTGCGCCTCGGTCACCTCGCGGGAACTCGTTTTCCCGTTTCGTATAGCGCGGGCAAGCCGCGTCGCGGTTTCAAAGCACGGATGCACGTAAGCCTCCCCTGCGCCCGCTTGCCACCCTAGCCGCCCCTGCCGTGCCCGGCTATAGAGCCCACAGCAATCTTGGGAGCCGCATGGGCCTCGGTGGGAAGACGCTCTTCGTGACCGGCGCGAGCCGAGGCATCGGCCTCGCGATCGCGCTGCGTGCCGCCCGCGACGGGGCCAATGTCGCCGTCGCCGCCAAGACCGTGACTCCGGATCCGCGCCTGCCCGGCACCATCTTCACCGCCGCCGCCGAGATCGAGAAGGCCGGCGGCAAGGCACTGCCGATCGCCTGCGACATCCGCGACGAGCAGAGCGTCGAGAAGGCCGTCGCCGACACCGTCGCGAAGTTCGGCGGCATCGACATCCTGGTCAACAACGCCAGCGCCATCAGCCTCACCGGCACGCTCCAGACGCCGATGAAGCGCTTCGACCTGATGAACCAGATCAACCAGCGCGGCACGTTCATGGTCTCGCAGAAGGCCATCCCGCACCTGCTGAAGGCCACCAACCCGCATGTGCTGAACCTGTCGCCGCCGCTCGACTTCGACGTGAAGTGGTTCGCCAATCATCCGGCCTACACGCTCGCGAAATACTCGATGTCGGTCTACGCCTGGGCGATGGCCGCCGAGTTCAGGGACAAGGGCATCGCCTTCAACTGCCTGTGGCCGCGCACCGGCATCGCCACGGCGGCGATCCGCAACGTGCTGGGCGGCGACGAGGGCATGAAGGCCTGCCGCAAGCCCGAGATCATGGCCGACGCAGCCTACGCCATCTTCAATCGCCCGGCCAGATCCTGCAGCGGCAACTTCTTCATCGACGACGAGGTGCTGGCGGCCGAAGGCGTGACCGACCTCGACCAGTACGCCGTCTCGCCAGGCACGCCGCTGATGCCCGACTTCTTCGTGCCGGCACCCGGCGCGCGCACCGTCGTCGGCCGGGGCTGAGCGCGACATGGCGACGTTCATCCTGGTTCATGGCGCGTGCCACGGCGGCTGGTGCTGGGAGAGGGTCCAGCCACTCCTGGAAAGCCGCGGCCACAAGGTCTGTGCGCCCGATCTTCCGGGACTGGGCAAGGATCATACGCCGCCGGCCAACGTCACCCTCGCCGACAACGTCGAGAAGATCTCGCGCCTGCTCGACAAGATGGAAGAGCCGGTGGTGCTGGTTGGCCACGCGCTGGGCGGCGTCACCATCAGCCAGACCGCCGAGGCGCGGCGCCGCAAGATCAAGGCGCTGGTCTATCTCTGCGGGCTGATGCCGCCGTCGGGCAAGGCGAGCCGCGAGATGACGGCCGGCGATCCCGACATGCTGTTCCGCCGCTCGCGCGAGGTCAGCCCCGACGGCCTCACCTACACCTTCGCGCGCGCCACCCTGCCGACCCTGTTCTACGAGGACGTCTCGCCGGAGGACCGCTATCGCGCCATGGAGCGCCTGCGGCCGCAGCCGATCTCCATCTCGAAGACGCCGCTCACCCTGACCGACGATCGCTATGGTTCGGTGCCGCGCTGGTACATCGAGTGCACCCACGACAATTCCATCCGCATCGCCCGCCAGCGCGCGATGGTGAAGACCCTGCCCTGCAAGGTCATCACCATGGAATGCGGCCACTCGCCGTTCTACAGCCAGCCCGAAGAGCTGGTCGAGCACCTGGAGACAATCGCGGCGAGCTAGCGCATGTGAATGCGCTTAATCAAAGAACGCGAACGCCCGGACTTCGATGCTCTGGCGCGGCTTGGGATGAGCCGGCGTCGTCGGATCGTCGAATGCCGAATGCAGCGAGAAGCGCGCGCGGCCGTCCTTCAGCGAATCGAAGCACTTGATCAGCGCCGCCTCGTTGCGCCGCATCCTGGGGAAGTAGTACCAGCGGTGATCGGGATTGTAGACGCCCTGGTAGATCTCGCCGGTGCGGTCGGCATAGACCAGATCGCAGACGGCAAGATCGCGCGGCGCGATGCTTTCGGAATCGACGAAGCCCAGCGGCGCCATCTCGACCGGGTCGG
>Ga0070680_100004902_pt1 | contig 10080 bp, 11 predicted proteins | sample KBSC73BmetaG_FD_64672 | JGI IMG/M metagenome (GOLD analysis project Ga0070680, IMG submission 64672) | Corn rhizosphere microbial communities from Kellogg Biological Station, Michigan, USA - KBS C7-3B metaG | ecosystem: Host-associated > Plants > Roots > Rhizosphere | place: USA: Michigan... | reverse complement strand
GCTGTTCAGCGGGCCGGGGCTCGAGCACTGGTGGGGCACCTGGGCGGCGGGCGGCTACGCCGTCGCCGCGGTGATCTCGAACTTGACGGCCGGACAGGCCCGGGGCGGGCGCCCCTGGGGTGAGCGGCTCGCGGTCGCGGCCGCGCTCGCGGGAGCGCTAGCCGCCCCGGCCCTGTGGCTGATGACCCAGGAGCCCACTCCCCCGGACGTCGCGGTCGTGGCCAGGGCCGGGGTGCTGCTGGTGCACCACGGCACCCCCTACCTGCCGGTCGCGGCGCTGTCGGCGGGCGGCTGGCTGGCCTACAACCCGTACCTGCCGGTCATGACGCTGTTCGGCCTGCCGGGTGCGCTCGGCCTGCCGGGCAAGACGTGGCCCTGGCTGGCCGCGGCGACGTTCCTGCTGCTGTACGCGACGTTCCGGGTGACGCTCGCGCCGCGGGCGGACGGCCGCCGCGCCGCGCTGCGGCACGCCGCGTTCTGGCTGGCGTGCCCGGTCATGGCGTTCCCGCTGACGATGGGGATCACCGACCCGCCGGTGATCGCGCTGACCTGCCTGGCGCTGGCGCTGCTGGCCAGGAGCGGGCGCGCGCTCGAGGACCGCGCCCGCCGCCGCGACATCGCCGTGGCCGCCCTCGCCCTCGGGGCGGCGTGCGCGATGAAGTACACGGCCTGGCCAGCGCTGGCGATCATCGCCGTCATGGTCGCCGCGCGCGGCGGCGTGCGGTCCGCGGTCAGGTTCACCGGGGCCGTGCTCGCGGTCGCCGCCGCGCTCGTGGCGGCGCTCGCGCCGGCCGCGCTGGCCCATCCGGCGTCGATCCTGCAGAACACGGTGGCCTACCCGCTCGGGCTTACCGCGGCGAAGTCGCCCGCGGCGAGTCCGTTGCCCGGTCACCTGCTCGCGACGCTCGGATCCGGCGGCCACCTCGCCGCGCTCGTGCTGCTGGCGGCGGCCGGGCTCGCCGTCGCGGCCTCGCTGGCGCTCGCGCCGCCCGTCACCCCCGCCGCGGCCGCCAGGCGGGTCGCCATCGGGCTGACCGCGCTGTTCCTGCTGTCCCCGGCGACGCGCTTCGGCTACTTCATCTACCCGATCTCCCTCTACGCGTGGGCGGCGCTGGCGGACCGGGAAGGCACGGGCGGCGGGCGCCGCGCGACGGTCGACGTGCCGCTGCCCGATCTCGCCGAGGCCGACGAATACCCGCGGCTTGACGAGACGACCGCCCGCGTCCTGGCGGCCGGCGGTGCGCGGTCGGTTCTTTAGCCGGGCGTCTGCGGATGAGACGCCGCTTTGCCGGTCGGGGACTTAAGGTGTCGGCGTCCGATGCCCGCACTCCGTTGCCCGGTGAGGAAGTGGCCCATGCTCGACGGCCTGACCTACGACGACAGCGAGCCCCCGTCGATCGCCCTGGTCCCGGCGGGCACGTCGTGGGAGGAGGTGCACGACCACATCAAGATCGCGCACGACTTCCTGCTCGTCCAGCCGGACGGCGGCGGGTACGCGGGGGCCTACTGGACCGGGACCGAGATGGTCGTGTTCGATGACCTCGGCGCCGACCAGGACGAGGCGCTGGATGAGTTCCGCGAGCAGTTGAGCCAGCGCGGCGAGCTGTGACGCGGGCCTTGGGCGGCCGCTAGCCGACGCGGGCGACGCCGACAATCGTGTAGCCGCTGCGGGGCGGGAACGGCCCCTCCTCACCGGGGCCGGGATGCCATGTCCTGGCATCGACAATGCCCGGCGGGAGGAGTGTCAGGTCGCCGAAGAAGCTCGTGAAGTCCGCGACCGAGTGGTTGTAGGACTGGTTGCCACGTCGCTCTCGATCACGGTCACGCCGGGGTTGCCGTGGGCGGCGAGGGCGCGCAGGTGCGCGAGGACGACCGCGTCGTTGTCGACGTAGGCGACGCGCGGCTCGGGGATGACCGACCCGGCGCTGCCGTGGGTGTTCGGCACGGTGGGCATGCCGCAGTCCAGGTCGATGAACTGCGTGATCCTCGGTTGGATTCCGCGAGGCCCGCCTCGGCGGCAGCCGCCGCCGAACAGGTCAGCCGAGCTCGTAGTCCAGCCAGACGCGGTGCGTCCCGTCAGCGTCGACGGCCAGGTCGCCGGTGCCGGAAATGCCCGCGAGCTCGCCGGTCCCGCTCGACGGCACGATGGCGAAGTAACCGGACGAGCGGTCCGTGCCGGTTGTCGTCGCCGAGTGCACGAAGCTGAACGTGCCGTTAGCTCGCATGGGACAGACCCTACTGGGCGGCCCGGTCAGCCGGCCCGATTAGCCGGCGAGGCCGTGCCGGTAGGCGAACGTGACCGCCTGCGCCCGGTCCCGCGCGCCGGTCTTGGCGAGCAGGTGGTTGATATGGCTCTTCACCGTGCCCTCGGTGACCACCAGCCGGCCGGCGATCTCGGCGTTCGACAAGCCCGCCGCGATCAGCGTGAGGACCTCGGCCTCGCGCGGTGTCAGCCCGGCGGGCAGGTCGGAGCGCGGCTGCCTGGCCGCGGGGGCGGCGGCGATCGCGTCAACGAGGTGGTGCTGGACGGCGGGGTCGATCACCGCGTGGTCGGCGAGGACCCGCTCGAGCGCCTCGCGGATCTGCGGCCCGCCCGCGTTCTTGGTCAGGTAGCCGCGGGCACCGGCCTGAAGCGCGTCGATCACCGACCGGTCGTCGGCGTAGGTGGTGAGCACCACGACCCTGACCTCCGGTTCCCGCTCGCGCAGCAGCCGGGTGGCCTCGGCGCCGTCGCAGCGGGGCATCCGCAGGTCCATCAAGACAACGTCCGGCCGCAGGGTGACGGCCAGCTCGACCGCTTCGTAGCCGTCGGCGGCCGCGCCGACGACTTCCACGTCGGGCAGCAGGCCGAGCACCATCGCGAGCCCTTCCCTGACGACGCGCTGGTCGTCGGCGATCAGCACGCGGATCACGCCGGCACCCGCAGCTCGACCCGGAATCCTTGGTCGGTGGCGGCGGCGAGCAGTTCACCGCCGAGCAGTTCCGCCCGCTCCCGCATGCCGGTCAGCCCGTAGCCGCCGCCGGGGACCGCGGCCGTCTGGCTTCCGGCGGCGTCCGCCGCGGCGAAGTCCTCGACGGTCAGCCGGGTGGCGGCCGCCTCGTAGGCGAGCGACATCCGCACCCGCGCCGGGTGCGCGTGCTTGGCGATGTTGGTCAGCGCCTCCTGCGCGACCCGGTAGACCGCCAGGCGCGCCTCCGAGGTCAGCGGGCGCTCCTGTCCGGACACGGTCAGCTCGCACGGCACGCCCCGGTCCTCCGCGAACCTGACGGCCAGGCCGGGCAGCCGCTCGGGGCCGGGCAGTTCCTCGTCGCGCAGCATCCCGATCGCCCGGCTCGCCTCGGTCAGCCCGGCGCTGCCCAGGTGGTGGGCGCGCTCGATGGCGTCGGGCAGCCGTGGATCGGCCGGGTCCGCCGCGGCGAGCATCCGCGCGGCCTCAAGCTGGAGCATCATCCCCGACAGGGAGTGCGCGAGCACGTCGTGCATCTCTCTGGCCAGCCGCTGCCGTTCGGCGAGCGCCGCCGCCTTCGCCTCGGCGGCCCGGGTGTTCTCCAGTTCGATCAGCAGCCGCTCGGCCTGCTCGTTGGCCTCGCCAAGCCGGTTCGCGAGGTACGTCATCGCGTAGAAGCCGCAGAACGCGACCACGCCGACCAGCGCCCAGGCTCCGGCGCCGTGGCTGCCGAGTACCGCGTTGACCGCGAGGACCACGAAGGCGGCGAGCGCCAGCGGCAGCCCGAGCCGCCCGGGCAGCTGCCTGCCGATCAGCAGCGCGCACGCGATCAGCCCGACCGCGCCCGCGCCGCCCGGCTGGGCCCACACCAGCACCCCGGAGCTGACCAGCAGCACTAGGAGGAAGGCCCCGGCGGGGCCGGTCAGCCGGATCTTCCCGAAACCGTTCCTTCCGCTGGCGGCCTGCATGGCGCGCACGCCGAACGCGCTCACCACGAAGCCGGCGAACGCGACCGAGATGACCAGGCCACGCCCGCTCAGCCCCGGTCCCGGCTTGGCGTGCCAGCAGATCCAGGCCCAGTAGCCGATCAGCAGCGGGCCGGCCAGTCGCAGCCACCGCCGCACCGCTTGCTGCTGCGCCCGCGTCCGGCGGAGCGCGGCCAGGGCCGGGTCGGTGGTCATATCAGAACTGTAAGCGCCGAGCGCGTCGGCGGGCATCGCCCCGGGGTTGGAGCCCGTCACGTCTAACCACGGGTAGAGGCCGTCCGCCGCCCGGCGCACCGGGAAAGTGCTAACTCCGCGCCGATGCCTCATCGGCCCCGTCCCGCGCACTCTGGAGACCGTTCAATCCCACCACGGAACGGAGTGCGAGATGCTACTTCTCTTCGGGAAACACAAGGAGCCGGCCCGGGTCATCGCCGGGGTCGCGCTGCTGGCCATCGGGATCGTCCTGCACATGGTGCTGCTCACGGTGGCCGGCGGCTTCGTCCTCGCCTGGGGCGTCCTCCGGCTGCTCGCGGCCCGGCGGTCGCGGTGAGCGCGATCGCCGCGGAGCACCTGACCAAGCGCTACGGCGAACTGGCGGCGGTCGACGACATCAGCTTCGAGGTGCCGGCCGGGCAGTTCGTCGCGGTCCTCGGGCCGAACGGCGCGGGCAAGACCACCACGCTGGAGATGCTCGAGGGGTTCACCGCGCCGACCGCCGGCACGATCCGGGTGCTCGGCGCCGATCCCCGCCGCGGCGGGCGGCGCTGGCGGGCCAGGATCGGGCTCGTCCTGCAGTCGACCAGCCTGGACGCCGAGCTGACCGTGGCGGCCACGCTTGGCCTGTACGGCCAGCTGTACCCGGACCCGCGGCCGGTCGGTGAGGTGCTCGAGCTCGTGGACCTGGCCGGGGACGCCCAGACCAGGGTGGGGGTGCTCTCCGGCGGCCAGCGCCGCCGCGTCGACGTCGCGATCGCCGTCATCGGACGGCCCGACGTGCTGTTCCTCGACGAGCCCACCACCGGGCTCGACCCGGAGGCGCGGCGGCGCACCTGGGCGGGCATCACCGACCTCACCGTGACAGGGACGACGGTCGTGCTCACCACCCACTACATCGAAGAGGCCGACAACCTCGCCGACCGGGTGCTCGTGCTCGCCGGCGGCGGGATCATCGCCGACGCCACGCCGCATGAGCTGCGCACCCGGGGCGGCGCCAGCTCGGTCAGGTTCCCGCTGCCAGAACCCCGCCTGGCCGCCAGCCTGCCCGCGGCGCTAGCCGCGCACGTCAGCCCGGACGGCCGCACGCTGGTGATCCGCGACGGCGACGTGACGGCGGCGCTGCGCGAGCTCATGGGGTGGGCGGACGCGCACCGCCTCGACCTGACCGGGATCGAGGTCGGCCCGCCCAGCCTCGAAGAGGCTTACCTCGCCGCCGCCGGCGGCTCACTCGCACTGGAGACGAGTTCCCATGCCTGACGGCACACGCGCGGCGGACGCCTGGCGGCCGCTGCCGAACGCGGCGACGCTGCTCGCCGCGCAGGTCGGCTACCAGTTCCGGTTGCTCCTCGCCACGCCGAGCGCGCTGGTCATCGGCGTCGGCCTGCCGGTCGTCCTGCTCGTCGTGGGCAACGCCAGGCACGGGGGCGGCGGTGCGGCGAACGTGGCCGGCTATGCCGTCTTCGGCCTCACGATGACGGCGTGGAACACCCACGGGGTGCGCCTGGTCGCCGCGCGGGAGCTCGGCATCCTCAGGCGCTGGCGCGCCGCCCCGCTGCCGCCCTGGTGCTACTTCGCCGGGCGGATCATCGCCACCTCGCTGTTCGCGACCCTGGCCGCCCTGGTGACGCTGCTCGCCGGGGTGCTGTTCGACGGCGTCAGCCTGAGCGCCGGGGCGACGCTGAGCGTGCTTCCCGTGCTGGTACTCGGCTCACTCGCGTGGGCGGCCGCGTCGACGGTGATGAGTAGCGTCGTCCCCGGCACGGGGGCCGCCTCCCCCGCGTTCTTGCTGACCTACTTCCCCGTCGTGCTGGTTTCCGGCGTGCTCGGCCCGCTCAGCGGCGAGCCACACTGGCTCACCACGCTGGCCAGCTACCTCCCGGCCGAGCCGGTGATCGACACCGTGGGCCGCGCGTTGCGGCACGTGCCGGTGTTCAGCGCCCACGACCTGTTGGTCCTCGCCGCCTGGGTGATCGTCGGCCTGGCGGTCGCCAGCGCCAGGTTCCGCTGGGAGCCGTACCGCCCGGCCCAGCACCGGTCGGCGCGGCAGCACCACCCGCAGGAGCGGCCGGCGGGTCAGCCCGGCTGAGGCCGCGGCGTCGCTGGCTTGGCGGCGCGACGTCAAGGCGCTCTAGGGCGCTTGTCCCGGCTGGCGTATGGTGACCCCGGACGCGTTGAAAGCGAAGGGAGCGAGCCGTGCTGCGGGTCGGGCTGACGGGCGGGATCGGGTCGGGGAAAAGCGCGGTGGCCGAGCGGCTGGCCGCGCTCGGTGCGGTCGTGCTCGACGGCGACAAGGCGGCCCGCGCGGTCGTCGAACCGGGGACTCCGGGACTGGCGCGGATCGCGGAGACCTTCGGGCCGGAGGTCCTGCGGGCCGACGGGACGCTTGACCGGGCGAAGCTGGCCGGGATCGTCTTCTCCGACGAGGCCGCGCGCGCGAAGCTCAACGCGATCACGCACCCGCTCATCCATCGGCACATCCAGGCCGCCGAGGCAGCCGCCGTCAAGGCAAGCGGCCAGGACACGATCGTCGTCCACGACATACCGCTCCTCGCCGAAGGCCAGCGCTCGGCGGATTTCGATGTGGTCGTTGTCGTCGACGCCCCGGCCGAACTGCAGGTTTCCCGCCTGGCCGCGCGCGGGCTGTCGGAAGACCAGGCCAGGGCGCGGATGGCCGCCCAGGCGACCCGCGAGCAGCGCCTGGCGATCGCGGACATCGTGATCGACAACACCGGGACGCTGGAGGCCCTGGACCGGCGGGTGGCCGAGGTCTGGGCTGATCTGGAAGGGCGCGCGAAGCGGAAGTCCTGAAATCGGCTCGTATCTCCAGGGACCAGAAACATGGTGGACCGCGGCGGAGATCAGCTGCGGGCCGGCCCCGCCTGCCCGCCACCGTTCGCGTGCGAGTCAGAACGCGCTGATGCCGAAGGTGGTGCGCAGGCCGTGCTCGCCTTGACTGGTCACGGTCAGGCCTCGTCCGGCGTCGGTCCTGCGCAGCCATTCCCGGTCCAGCAGGACGCTGGTGACGGCCGCGCCAAGAGAGCCTGCCAGGTGCGGCCGACGTTCGGTCCAGTCGAGGCACGAGCGCGCAAAGTACCGGCGTGCTCGCCGGCACCCTTCGATGTCTACCCCGATAGCGGCCAGGGCCCGGGTACCCGGCTGGGTGAGCTGCAGGTGCGGGCCCGAAGCGCTGGCCAGCCAGCCGCTCGAACGCATCTGGTCCAGGAGGGCCACGCCGAGCGCGCCGGCGACGTGGTCATAGCAGAGCCGTGCCGCACGGAGCGTACGGCTGGCGCTGGACTGCCGCAGCGACCGCACCGGCGTGGCCGGGCAGATCCGCGAGAACGCCTCGAGCGCCTCGGCGACGTCCGCGTTCGATAGCTGGTAATAGCGATGCCGGCCCGCGGTAATGACTGCGACCAGCCCGCCGTCGAGGAGTTCGCTTAGGTGCTCGCTCATCGTCGATGCCCGCACTCCCGCTATCCGTGCCAGCTCGCCGGCGGCGAGCGGCCGCCCGTGCATCAGCGCATCGACCACGGCCGATCGCGCCGGATTAGCCAGCAGTTTCGCGACGGCCGCGTAGTCAGTCCCCACGCTGCCACGCTAGCGCAGTCATGTTTCGGTGAGCCCCGAACCGTCCCGGCCGTAGTGTCACCGGCATGACCACGCACCTTACCCTTGCTGAAGACGACGGCATCCGGCCTGACATCGACGACCGCGACGTGGCGACGTTGATACCGGGCGCGGTCACCGAGGTACTCGACACGGCCGGGACATGGCTGGGATGGGACGGCCGTCCGGTTTTCCGGGACGGTAACGCATGGACGCCGCACAAGGCACTGCGCCGCGTCGCCGACCACCTCCTCGACCACCTCACCGAGATCGAGTGCCGCCTCGCAGGCCGACCCACGGTCCCCGACCACTGGCATGGACGCATGGTAACGACAGACGCGGACTTCGCCCGGTTCACCGAAGTTGACCTTGACGAGGCCACCAGTCGGCTGACCAGGCTCGCCGCGTGCTACCAGGCCAGGCTCGGCGGCCTCGCCGCAAAGACCCTCGACGCTCGCCCAGACGAGGCCACCTGGACGATCAGGGAGGTCGTCCATCACGTGAGCAACGTGACCTATTACGCGGACATGGTCGGGCGCCTCACCGCACCGTGAGCCGCGGCTTCCCGACGTCGCGCGCGATGGTGGACCGGTAGCCACATTATGGTGCGGCTACCGGTCCACCATCTTGTGGCGGCTCTGGTTCGCGGGGCAGGTTGGCTTCGGCTGAGGTAGGTCGCCCGCGCTGAGGTTTCGCGGGGCTGAGGTCAAGCTGCTGCCGCGCCGGTCGCTTCACAACCGGCTTGGCATCGGAAAGCAAGAGCATTGGCGCGGTCGGCGCGGGCTGAGGTGGGTGGCTCGGGTCCGCGTGAAAGCTCAGGTCTGCGCGGCATCCCGGCCCCCTGGCAGGCTGGTGGCGGTAGCCCAAAGAGCCATCCCCGTGGCCTGCCCTGCGGCAGCACCGTAAAGGGTCATGGACGGGGTGGTATTCGCGTCAGCGCATGGACGAAGGTGGGTGCGCTGCTGGTTTGCCCTGCGACGGCAGAGAGCGGGAGCACCCCTCCGCCCCGCTCCAAGCAGTCATGGACCCGACAAGGTATTCGCCCGCCCGGAACGGCGATGCCCCGCCGTCCCACGGTTCAGTGGGGCGACGGGGCAGGAAGCCGCATCCGTTAGGGATGACTGCTGGCGTACCTCAGCTCTGGCCGGACAGCTTGTCGCGGAGGGCGGCCAGGGCCTCGTCGGAGGCCAGGGTGCCGGACGGGGCGTTGTTGTCCGAGCCTGCGGGGCGGCTGCCGCCGCCGCGCGGGCCGCGGGGGGTCGACTGGGAGGTCGCGGCGGCGTCGCCCGCCTCGCCCTCTTCCTCGGCCTTGGCGCGGGACTCCTCGATCTGGCGACGGTGTGCCTCGAAGCGGGCGCGGGCCTCGGCGTACTGCCGCTCCCACTCCTCGCGCTGGGACTCGTAGCCGGCGAGCCAGTCGCCGCTCTCCGGGTCGAAGCCTTCGGGGTACAGGTAGTTGCCCTGGTCGTCGTAGGTCGCGGGCATGCCGTAGAGCGTCGGGTCGAACTCGTCGCCCGCCACCTCGCTGGCCACACCCTCGTTGGCCTGCTTGAGCGACAGGCTGATCCGCCGCCGGTCCAGGTCGATGTCGATGATCTTGACGAAGATCTCCTCGCCCACCTGGACGACCTGCTCCGGGATCTCCACGTGCCGGTCGGCCAGCTCGGAGATGTGCACCAGGCCCTCGATGCCCTCCTCGACGCGGACGAACGCGCCGAACGGGACCAGCTTGGTGACCCGGCCGGGAACGACCTGGCCGATCTGGTGGGTGCGGGCGAACTGCTGCCACGGGTCTTCCTGCGTGGACTTCAGCGACAGCGAGACGCGCTCGCGGTCCATGTCCACGTCGAGGACCTCGACCGTGACCTCCTGGCCGACCTCGACAACCTCGCCCGGGTGGTCGATGTGCTTCCAGGACAGCTCGGACACGTGCACCAGGCCGTCCACGCCGCCGAGGTCGACGAACGCACCGAAGTTGACGATCGACGAGACAACGCCCTTGCGGATCTGGCCCTTGCGCAGGGTGTTGAGGAACGTGTGGCGGACCTCGGACTGCGTCTGCTCGAGCCAGGCACGGCGGGACAGGACCACGTTGTTGCGGTTCTTGTCCAGCTCGATGATCTTGGCTTCGATCTCCTTGCCGACGTACGGCTGCAGGTCACGCACCCGGCGCATCTCCACCAGCGACGCGGGCAGGAAGCCGCGCAGGCCGATGTCGAGGATCAGGCCGCCCTTGACGACCTCGATGACGGTGCCGGTGACGACGCCGTCCTCCTCCTTGATCCGCTCGATGGTGCCCCACGCGCGCTCGTACTGCGCCC
>Ga0070680_100004898_pt1 | contig 10084 bp, 9 predicted proteins | sample KBSC73BmetaG_FD_64672 | JGI IMG/M metagenome (GOLD analysis project Ga0070680, IMG submission 64672) | Corn rhizosphere microbial communities from Kellogg Biological Station, Michigan, USA - KBS C7-3B metaG | ecosystem: Host-associated > Plants > Roots > Rhizosphere | place: USA: Michigan... | reverse complement strand
GTGTGGGCGGTGGAGGTGGCGGGGATGCAACTTGGTTGCGCGCTGGCACGTTTGAGGAGTTCAAGCAGGCTGCCGAGCGTGCTTTCTTATTGAGGAAGCTCCAGGAGCACGACTGGAACGTGTCGGAGACCGCGCGCACGTTGGACATGCCGCGCAGCAATCTGTACAAGAAGATCGAGCGATACGGGTTGGCGCGGGGTGGAGGAGGAGGGGGAGGGGGGGGCGGACCCAGTGGTGGATAAAGAGAAAGAGCGCGATTGGGATCGCGAGATGCGCGAAGTGGACAAGCTGCTCGCGAAGCTTCCCGACGCCGACCCGACGCTCGGCCGCGGCGTTCCCACGGCACGTTCACCGCAGGGCACCCCCACGGTGCGGACGACGCCTGCGGTTCCGGGGGGCACGCGCAGCATCGCGTCGACCTGGGTTCGGCTCGGCCTGACGCTCCTGCTCGGTGTGGGGATGTTGATGTGGCCGTACTCCCACGTCTGTGGCGCGCGATTGCTCTTCTACGGTATTGGGGCCGGAACGCTCGCCGTGGCGGGGGTCTGGAGCGCATTCACGTCGTGGCGGCATCGGCAGGGCTTTGCGCACCTGCTATCTATCCTCGTCATTATCTGGGGGCTCGTACTCGTCATGGGCATCGTGCTCCCGCGGATCGGCTACGCCGGCCAAGAGGCCGTCTGGTTCTGCCCAGAACCCCACAAATAGGCACATGACCGAACAGTTCAGGAATTTCATCGCAGGCGAGTGGGTCGCGCCGTCAACCGGCGACTACTTCGAGAATCGCAATCCGGCCGACTGGAATGACGTCATCGGCCGCTTCCCACGCTCGGGGCCGGACGACCTCAGGCGCGCGGTCGCGTCGGCGAAGCGCGGCTTTGCCCAGTGGTCCAAGACGCCGGCGCCGATTCGCGGCCAGGTGCTCCAGCGGGTCGGGGATTTGTTGGTCGAGCGCAAAACGGAGATGGCGAAGGCCATGACGCGCGAAATGGGCAAGGTCCTCGCCGAGACGGGCGGAGATGTGCAGGAGGGGATCGATACCGCGTTTTACGCGGCGACCGAGGGCCGGCGGCTGTTCGGCCGCGTGGTGCCGTCGGAGCTGCGGAACAAGTGGGCGATGACGTATCGGCGCCCCATCGGGATCGCTGGGCTCATCACGCCATTCAACTTTCCGCTGGCCATTCCCACGTGGAAGATGTTTCCGGCGCTGCTCTGCGGAAACGCCGTGATCTTCAAGCCCGCCGAGGACGTGCCGCACACGGGCCATCTGCTGGTGGAAGTACTGCTGGAGGCTGGGCTGCCCCCGGAAGTCGTGCAGCTGGTGCATGGCCAGGGCTCGGTCGTCGGGCGCGCGCTCGTCGAGCATGCGGAGGTGCCCGTGATTTCGTTTACCGGATCGACGGAGACCGGCTCGATCATCGGCGCGACCTGCGGCAAGATGCACAAGCGGCTGTCGCTCGAGATGGGCGGCAAGAACGCGATGATCGTGATGGACGACGCCGACCTCGACCTCGCGCTCGACGGCGTGCTGTGGGGCGCGTTCGGCACGACGGGCCAGCGGTGCACGGCGACGAGCCGGCTCATCCTGCATGACAGGATCCACGACACGTTCGTCAAAATGCTGACTGATCGCGCGTCCAAGCTGCGCCTTGGACCCGGCCTGGACGACAAGTCCGAGGTTGGTCCCCTGATCCACGAAGAAGCGCGCCAGAAGGTCGCCGAGTACGTGGAGATCGGGAAGAAGGAAGGCGCCAGCGTCGCCCTGGGCGGGAAGATTCCGCAGGGCGACAAGCGTCTCGAGTGCGGCTGGTTCTATGAGCCGACGGTGCTCACCGGCGTGAAGCCCGGGATGCGGGTCGAGCAGGAGGAGATTTTCGGTCCCGTGCTCGCTGTGCTCAAGGCGAAGGATCTCGGCGACGCGATCGGAATCAACAACGATGTGAAGTACGGCCTCTCGAGCTCGCTCTATACCCGCGACGTGAACGGCGCCTTCCAGGCGATGACCGACCTCGACAACGGCATCACCTACGTCAACGCGCCGACGATCGGCGCCGAGGCCCATCTTCCCTTCGGTGGCGTGAAGCAGACCGGCAACGGCCATCGCGAAGGGGGATGGGAGGTCTACGACTTCTACTCCGAGACGAAGACCATTTACGTGGACTTCTCGGGCCACCTGCAGCGGGCCCAAATCGACACGGAAGTCAGCCCTTGACGCCGCCCGTACCAGTGGCGTAGACTGGCCTAACAACTGAAGACTCCGTGGTGATTTGCCGCGTATTGCCGCCACGTTAAACAAGGTGCTAAAAAGCGATTCGCCCGCGGCTTTATTAGTCCGGGCGATGGTGTTTTCAGGGATTCGCTTTCCCGCGGCCGCTCAGTTGAGCGGTCGTTTTCGTTTCGGGGGTGAGGGGACCATGCCCGTCGTTCCAGCCAGTCGAGTCAACGCCCTCTCGGGCGAAGGCGCCTTCGAGGTGTTGGTGGCGGCGCGCCGCCTCGAGGCCGCGGGCCGCCATGTGGTCCATCTCGAGATCGGCGAGCCTGGTGGGGCGACGGCGCCCCACGTGGTCGAGGCGGCCGTCCGCGCCCTGCACGATGGTCAGACGCGGTATGTCAATCCGGCCGGCCTGGCGGCGCTCCGCGATGCGATTGCCACGTCGCTCGCGTGGCGCGGCATAGAGCGGGCGTCCGGGGAGAACGTCGTCGTCGTTCCCGGAGTCAAGCCGATGTTGTTCTACGGTCTCCTCGCTGTGCTCGAACCGGGCGACGAGGTGCTCGTGCCGGACCCCGGCTTCCCGGCCTACCCCTCGATCGTGCGGTTCGCGGGGGCGGTTCCGGTCCCCTACGCGCTCGATGCCGCTGGCGGACTGGCTGCCGAGCAGCTGGCACCACTGATCGGACCACGCACTCGGGTGTTGATCCTGAATCTCCCCGGGAATCCCACCGGCGGTATCGCCACGCCCCATGCCCTCAAGGCGATCGCCGAGCTCACGTTGCGTCACGACATCACCGTGATCTCGGATGAGGTGTACGGCCGGCTCCGGTACGACGGTCGCGTGGACAGCATCGCGGCGCTGCCGGGCATGCTCGAACGCACGATCATCGTCGACGGTTTCTCAAAGACCTACGCGATGACCGGCTGGCGGCTCGGCTTCGGTGTGCTGCCCACGGCGTTGGTTGAGCGGGTGGCGACGCTGATCGTCAACGGCAATTCTTGCACGGCGCCGTTCGTACAGCTGGCGGGGCTTGCCGCGCTGACCGGCTCACAGGATGCGGTGGTTGCAGCGGTCGCACGCCTCGAGCACGGCAGGGACTGGCTCGTGGATGGGCTCAATGGCCTTCCCGGCATCCGCTGCTCGACACCTATCGGGGCTTTCTACGCGTTCCCTGACGTGCGCCAGGTGGAAGAGCGAGCAGGGCTGTCGACGCGGGAGCTCGCCGCGCGACTGCTTGAGGAGTACGGCGTGGCGGTCCTGCCAGGCACCGACTTCGGACCGAGAGGCGCGGGGCATCTCCGTCTGTCGTTCGCGGGGTCGCCAGCCGATCTGGATCTCGGACTCGAGCGGATTCGCGAATGCGTCAGCGACCTCGCGGTCGCTGCCCCGAGCAATGGAGGCGTCCATGTCCGTCCGTAAGGTCACCGTTGCCACCCTGGCGGGGTTGAAGGCGCGCAACGAGAAGGCCGTGTTCGTGACGGCCTACGATTACCCCACCGCTACGTTCGCCGACCGCGCGGGCGTAGACATGATCCTCGTGGGCGATTCCGCGGCGATGACGATGCTGGGCTTGCCGAGCACGCTGCAGATCGGGTTGGACGAGATGCTGGTCTTCATCCGCGCGGTGACACGCGCGGCGCACCGCGCGTTCGTGGTCGGCGACCTCCCATTCCTTTCCTATCAGCCGTCAGACGAGACGGCCATTCGCAGCGCGGGCGCGTTCATCGCCGCAGGCTGTGATGCGGTGAAGTGTGAAGGGGGAAGCCGGGTCGCACGCCGTGTCCGCGCCATGGTGGACGCCGGCATCGCGGTGATGGGACACCTGGGGCTCACGCCGCAAAGCATTGGGCAGCTCGGTGGCTACCGGGTGCAGGGCAAGTCACTGGCGGCCGCCGAACGGCTGCTGCGCGATGCCGAAGCGCTAGCGCGCGCCGGCGCCTTCTCGATTCTCCTGGAAGCGGTTCCTGCCGAGACCGCCGCGTTCGTGCGCGAGCGGGTCGGAGTGCTCGTGTATGGGATCGGGGCCGGTCCGCAGGTGGACGGGCAGCTCGTCATCTCGCATGACCTGCTGGGCAACTTCGTGGGCGACATCGCCCCGCGGTTCGTGAGACGGTACGCCGAGGTAGGCGCGCATGTGGAGCGGGCGTTCAGCGAGTACGCGCGCGACGTCCGGGCAGGCGTCTTTCCCGGTCCGGAGCATTGCTACCAAATCGACGCCGCTGACGAGGCGCTGATTCGCGCTGCCCGGCAAGCGCCGGCCCCGGCGGTTGTCGCGGGGGCCAGGCCATGACAACCACAGTGGCTCCGCCCGCGGCGTTGCGGCCCCGTCCGCAGGTGTGCCGCGCCTGCGGAACACTGCACGAGGCGGCTCCGATCGCGGTGTGCGAGCAGTGCCTCGGCCCGCTCGATCCGGTCGTCGATGCGGCGCGGGTGCTCCCAACGCGCGACGTGATCGCGGCGCGTCCCTGGTCGCTGTGGCGCTACCGCGAATGGCTGCCGTTCGACGGGGAGCCCGTGCTGTCGCTCGATACGGGCGGCACGCCGCTCGTCGAGGCGCCACGACTGGCCGCGCGGCTCGGCGTGGCGCGGGTGTGGGTGAAAAACGACGCGGTCTCGCATCCGTCGCTGTCGTTCAAAGACCGCGTCGTGGCGACGGCGATCAACGCGGCCGCCGCTTTCGGCCTCGACACGATCGGCTGCGCCTCGACCGGCAATTTGGCAAACGCCGTCGCTGCGCAGGCGGCACGTGCCGGGCTCAAGGCCTGGATCTTCATTCCGGAGGATCTCGAGCTCGCCAAGATCGTCGGGACCGCCGTGTACGGCCCGCGGCTGGTCCGCGTGCGCGGGCACTACGACGACGTGAATCGGCTTTGCGCGCAGGTGGCTGATCTGTTCGGCTGGGGCATCGTCAACGTCAACCTGCGCGGCTACTACGGCGAAGGGTCGAAGACGATGGCGTTCGAGATCGCCGAGCAGCTGGGGTGGCGCCTGCCGACGGCGGTCGTCGCGCCGATGGCGGGCGGCTCGCTCGTCACGAAGCTGCGCAAAGGGTTCCGGGAGTTCAGCGCGGCGGGGCTCGTCAGTGGCGGCGCGCCTAGAATCTTCGGCGCTCAGGCGGCGGGATGCGCGCCGATCGTCCGGCTGGTGCGCGACAACGCCGAGGCCGTCACGCCCGTCATTCCGAACACCATCGCGCGGTCGATTGCGATCGGGAATCCCGCCGACGGGCTGTTCGCCAAGCGCGCGATTCTGGAATCGGGCGGCTGGGCCGCGGCGGTTTCGGACGCCGAGCTGGTCGCGGCGATCCGGCTGCTCGCCGAGGAGGCCGGGATCTTCACCGAGACCGCGGGCGGCGTCACCGTCGCGGCGGCGTTGGCGCTGGCGGCCGAAGGCCGGTTCTCCCCCGACGACGAAGTCGTACTGTGCATCACGGGGAACGGCTTGAAAACGGTCGACGCGGTGGCGCCGGTGCTGCCGCAGGCCCCCCTCATCGCGCCCCGGGTTGCCGAAGTGCGCGCGCTGGTGAAAGGCGACGCCTCATGACCGCGCGCGTTCGCGTCCCCGCCAGCTCGAGCAACCTCGGCTCCGGGTTCGACTGCGTCGGCGTCGCGGTGGACCGGTGGCTCGTCGCCTCCGTGACGCTGGGGGGAATCGGCATCGCGATCCAGCGCAGCGGGACGTTGAGTGCCGTGCGCGCACGGGCGGACCAGGATCTGTTCACGCGTGGATTTCGTGCCGCATGCGCGACCGGGGGGGCGACGAGCGTGGGCGCGAGGATCGAGGCCACGTCGGACATTCCGGTGGGCTGCGGGCTGGGCTCATCCGCGGCGGCGATCGTCGCCGGCGCATTGCTGGCGGACGCCGCGCTCGAGTTGGGACTGTCTCGCGCGCAGATCCTCGAAATCGGCACCACGATCGAAGGACATCCCGACAACGTGGCGCCCGCCATTTTCGGCGGCGCGGTGTTGAGCGTCCACACGCCGGCCGGACTGGTCTCTTCGTCGCTGCGTGTTTCGTCCGCGATCGAGCTGCTGATTGCGGTGCCGCCCTTCCCGAATGACACGAAAGCGGCGCGCGCGGCGCTGCCACACACGCTGCCCCACACCGAAGCGGTCGTCGCCGCCGGCCGAGCAGCGGCGCTGGTGCAGGGCCTTGCGACGGGAGATGGTGGGTTACTCGGCGCCGCGCTCGACGACGTGCTGCATGTGCCGTTCCGGCGCTCGCGGATTCCCGGTTACGATGCCGTCGTTGCCGCGGCACAACGGGCCGGCGCATTCGGTGCCACGCTCTCAGGTGCTGGCTCCGCGATTCTCGCCATCGCCCCGCGCGAGCGGTCGGCTGCCGTCGGTACCGCGATGCTCACCGCGTGGGACGACATCGGCATTGAGGCCGAGTTGATCACCTGCTCGAGCGCCGTTCCGGGTGCATCGGTGTCTGCAGTCCCACGCACCACGCACCACGCACCACGCATACGCACGACGTACGACGCACGACTCATCTGCGATTAAGGAGATGCTATGAGCGTCACACTCCAACTTCCCACCGTGCTCGCGAAACTCGCGGACGGTCAACGCACCCTCGAAGCCGACGGCGCGACGTTGGGCGACGTGGTCGCCGACGTGGCAGCGCGATTCCCAGGGCTGGCGCCGCGACTGCGCGACGCCGCCGGCAAACCTTATCCGTTCGTGACGTTTTACGTGAACGACGACGACGCCAGACTCCAGGGCGGATTTGCCGCGAGCCTGCACGACGGCGATGAGATCATCGTCGTCCCAGCCATCGCAGGAGGTTGACCGATGACGACTCTCGCCCAGGCCGAGCTGGTTAGGTACAGCCGGCACCTCATTCTTCCCGACGTCGGCGTTCCGGGTCAGGAAAAGCTGAAAGCTGCGCGGGTGCTCCTCATCGGGGCGGGCGGGCTCGGATCGCCCGCGGCGCTCTACCTGGCCGCGGCCGGCGTCGGCACACTCGGTCTCGTCGATTTCGACAATGTCGACATCACGAACCTGCAGCGGCAGATCCTGCATGGCACAAAGGACGTCGGCCGGCCCAAGCTCCAGTCGGCGCGGGAACGCATTGCCGATGTGAACCCGCACGTCCGGCTCGAGACGTACGAGACGGCTCTCACATCGAAGAATGCGCTCGACATCTTCAGCGGCTACGACATCGTCGTCGACGGCACCGACAACTTCGCGACGCGCTATCTCGTCAATGACGCCTGCGTCTTGCAGGGAAAACCCAACGTGTATGGCAGCATCTTCCGATTCGAAGGCCAGGCCTCGGTCTTCGCATTGCCCGACGGTCCCTGCTACCGCTGTCTCTTCCCGGAACCGCCGCCGCCGGGACTCGTGCCGAGCTGTGCCGAAGGCGGCGTGCTTGGCGTCCTGCCGGGTCTGGTAGGGACGATTCAGGCGACGGAGGCCATCAAGTTGATCGTCGGTGCGGGCGAGCCGCTCCGCGGACGGCTGCTGCTCATCGATACGCTGGGGATGACGTTCCGGACGGTCAACGTACGGAAGGATCCGACGTGCCCTGCGTGCGGCACCCACGAGATCCAGGCGCTCATCGATTACGAGCAATTCTGTGGTGTGCGCACCGCCGAAGCGGAGCCACGCGCTCTCGGTGGATTCGTCGAGGTCACGCCGCGCGAGCTGCAGGGCCGGCTGGCGCGGGGCGAGGAGCTCCAGTTAATCGACGTACGCGAGCAGTTCGAGTGGGACATCGTGCACATCGATGGCGCCCGGCTCGTGCCGCTCGCGACGCTCCCTGACGTCGTCGAGACACTCGATCGCGGCCATGAGGTTGTCGTCTACTGCAAGGGCGGGACGCGCAGCCGAGCGGCGGCATCGCATCTGGCCGACGCAGGATTCCCGCGCGTGACGAATCTCACGGGCGGGATCCTGCGGTGGCAGGCGGAGGTGGATCCGACGCTGCCGCGGTACTGACGTCCAGTCACTGGCCGTTCGGCGAGCGGGTGACCATCCAGATGTCCGTACCGCCGACGCTGCCTGAACGACTCGAGGCGTATAGCAGGGTGCGTCCATCGAACGACAGGCTCGGCTGTTGTTCGGCGCCGGTGCTGTTGATCGGCTCGCCGAGATTGACCGGCGTGGACCACGGATCGTGGATGCTGCGGCGCGTCGCGGTCCAGAGGTCGACCGCGCCGATCGAGACTGACCGTGACGAGAAGAAGAACATTTCTCGTCCGTCCTTTCGGACGGTCGCCCCTTGGTCCAGCGCGATCGGATCGCTCAACTCGTCGATGCGCACCGCGGGCCCGAGGGTCTCTCCCGAGCGGGTCACCGCGGCAGAGTAGAGATCGGTTGTGCCACCTACGCCGCGGTTGAAGTAGAAGTTCGCTTGTCCATCCTCTGCGCTCTGCAAGTACTCGGCGCCGGCCTCGTTCGCTGGCGTGTTCACGCCTGGTCCCAGCGCCACGGGCGGTTCCCAGCCGAGGTCGTCATTGGGGTCGCTCCGGTGTGAGACATAAAGGTCTTGCCCGCCTGGCCCGCCGAGTCGATTGCTTGTGAAAAAGAGCAAGTGTCCGTCCACCGAGAGGCTAGGTCCCGACTCATTTGCGGCGGTGTTGATCGTCGGTCCGAGGTTCACGGGCGAATCCCAGGGACAGTCGCGGCAGGCGCGATGGGCGACCCACAGATCGGTCACGCCGAAGCCGGGCCGGTCGGAGCCAAAGTAGAGGCTGAGCTCGTCGCCAGAGAGCGATGGTCCTTGCTCGTTGGCGGCCGTGTTGATCGCTGTTCCGAGGTTCTCCGGCTCGGACCACGCGGAGTTGGCGAACGACTGCGCTTGCATTTCGAAGACCACCTGATCGGAATCAGGGCGACACGCCACCAGCAGTAGGACGACAGGGACCAAGGCTTTCATGAGGACCTCCTCTTGGTACCGTGTTGTACGGACGACGGCAGGCGCATTGCTCAGCGGGCTTGTCGAGCCCGCCCGATGAGAGGGTCAAATCGCGCATTAGAAGGATGCGTCCGGCGACGAATTGGTGATGCTGCTCACGCGATTGGGGCTAGCATCACGGGATGTCGTACGAGTCGGTCGTCGTCGTTCTCGCGACCCGCGGCGCCAGTCTGGAAGGTGACGCGCTCGACACATTACCGGAGACGACCGTCACCTGGGTGCGGATCGAACGGGAGGGTCAGGTGGCCTGTCTGGCCGCCCGGGTCCGCCATCCGGACCCCGTGGGCGAATTCCGAGTCAGAGTTCGGCAATGGAGTGCGGCTCGCGGATGGGGCGTCACTGTTGCGCCGTGCGGGCCGGCTTGCTAACGTACGTTGCATGCATGACTTGGGGGCCCCAGTCGTCGGCAACGGCGCAGCAACGCCTCGGCTCCCATCGCCTCCCCTACCGATCCAGCCACCGCCATACCCAACCAGGCCGCGCTCCGTATTTTCGCGCTGGTTCGACAGTTGGATGCGCTCCCTCGGCATGGCGCTCGTTTTGTTTCTGATCATTCGCACGTTCCTTCTCGAAGCTTTTCAGATCCCCTCCGGCAGCATGGAACGCACGCTGCTCGCAGGGGACTTTCTCTTCGTCAATAAAGCGGTGTACGGCGCGCAGATTCCCGGCACCAACGCCCGTCTTCCGGGCTTCAACACACCGCAGCGCGGCGACGTGATCGTCTTCGCGTATCCGAAGGATCCGACGCTCAGCTATGTCAAGCGCGTCATCGGCGCGCCGGGCGACGTCGTGGAGATGCGGTTCGGGCAGACCCTCGTGAACGGCCGCGCGCTCGAGGAGCCGTACGTCCAGCGCCAGGACCCGTTGCACGATGGCTTCGATCCCGAGTTCAACTGGCAGCGCGAGTATCTGGTGCAGCGGAACGCCGAGCAGCGGCGTCGCTACCA
>Ga0070680_100004895_pt1 | contig 10086 bp, 7 predicted proteins | sample KBSC73BmetaG_FD_64672 | JGI IMG/M metagenome (GOLD analysis project Ga0070680, IMG submission 64672) | Corn rhizosphere microbial communities from Kellogg Biological Station, Michigan, USA - KBS C7-3B metaG | ecosystem: Host-associated > Plants > Roots > Rhizosphere | place: USA: Michigan... | reverse complement strand
GAATCCCTTGTACGGCGTCGTCAGCCCGTTTATACTGCGCCCCTCATTAAGGGAGCCGTAAAGCAGTGAAGATTCGTAACATCGCCATCATTGCCCACGTCGATCATGGGAAGACCACGCTGGTGGACCAGATGCTCCGCCAGGCGGGGGTGTTCCGTGCCAACCAGCAGGTGGCCGAGCGCATTATGGACTCGAACCCGCTGGAGCGAGAGCGCGGGATTACGATCCTGGCGAAGAACACTTCGGTACGCTGGGGCGACACCAAGATCAATATCGTGGATACGCCCGGGCACGCCGATTTCGGCGGCGAGGTGGAGCGGATTCTACGCATGGTCGATGGTTTCTTGCTGCTCGTCGATGCGGCCGAAGGCCCCATGCCGCAGACGCGATTCGTTGCGGGGAAGGCGCTGGCGCTCGGCCTGAAGCCGATCGTGCTCGTCAACAAGATTGATCGGCCCGACGCCGAGCCGCTGCGCGTGCACGACGAGGTGCTGGAGCTGCTGATGGATCTGGAGGCGACGCCGGAGCAGTTCAACTGTCCTTTCCTTTATACGTCGAGTCGTCTGGGCACGGCGACGCTGGAGCTCGACGAGCCGGGAACGACGTTGACGCCGCTGTTCGACACGATTCTGGGAACGATTCCGCCGCCGAAGGCGACCGAGGCGGGCCCGTTCCAGATGTTGATTTCGACGCTCGATTACTCGTCATACCTGGGGCGGATCGGGATCGGGCGCATCGAGCGCGGGCAGGTGCACGTCGGCGATACGGTCGCGTTACTGCCGATCGGCGCACCGGGTCCTGTCGGTGACGGCGCGTTTGAGCAGGCCAAGATCGTGAAGCTCTTCGCCTTCGAGGGACTGGACCGGGCCGAGCTCGAGACGGCGGCTGCGGGCGAGATCGTGGCCGTGGCGGGGCTCGCCGGTGTCGAAATTGGGAAGACGGTGACGGCGCCCGATCACCTCGACCGGCTGGCCGGCATCGCGGTGGAGGAGCCGACGATCTCGGTGGACATGCTGGTCAACAACTCGCCGCTGGCGGGCCGCGAGGGCAAGTTCGTGACGGGGCGACAGCTGCGCGAGCGGCTCTATCGTGAGCTCGAGCGGAATGTGGCGCTGCGGGTGGAGGATACCGACACGCCGTACGCGTTCACGGTCTCCGGGCGCGGGGAGCTCCACCTCGGCATCCTGATGGAGACGATGCGGCGCGAGGGGTACGAGTTCCAGGTGTCGCGGCCGCGCATCATTCCCCGTGAGGGGCCGAATGGTGAGCGGCTCGAGCCGTACGAGGAGCTCATGATCGACTGCCCCGAGGGCTACCTTGGGGTCGTCATGGAGAAGCTGGGGCCGCGGCGGGCGACCATGCTGGACATGAAGAATCCCGGTCTCGGGATGGTGCGGATGCGGTTCAAGATCCCGGCGCGCGGCCTGCTGGGGTATCGTTCGGAGTTCTTGACGGACACGCGGGGGACGGGAATCATCCACCACCGCTTTTTCGAGTACGATTTGTGGGCCGGCCCGCTGTCGGGCCGGAACCGTGGCGTGATGGTGGCGGACCGGGAGGGGGTGGTGGTCGCGTACGCCCTCTTCAATCTTCAGGAGCGCGGGACGATGTTCGTGCAGCCTGGGGATCCGGTCTACGAAGGGATGATCATCGCCGAGCATGTGCGACCCGGTGATCTCGACGTGAATGCGACGAAGGAAAAGAAGCTCACGAACATGCGTACGACGGCGGCGGACGAGATGATTATCTTGGAGCCGCCACGCCAGATGACCTTGGAGCTGGCGCTGGAGTACATCGAGGACGACGAGCTGATTGAAGTGACGCCGACGTCTCTGCGGCTGCGGAAGCGGTTGCTGGGCGCGACGGACCGGCGTAAGCTGGCACGCAGCGAGAAGCGAGCGCTGGCAGAAGAGTAGGTTTGGGTCCCGGAGTTCGGTCGTTCGGCGGACAACCTCAGCCGGAGGTGGCAATGCTGGCCCGCGAGACGTCGATGAACTGGTCGCTCAAGCGGAGGAGCGACGACGTCGACGAGGAGTTCGGAGAATTCGAAGAGGACAAGGAACTCGACGAAGACTTCGATGATGAGCTGGACGAAGACGATCTCGACGAAGACGATGGGGAAGACGACGACTACGACGATCTCGACGACGAGTTCGACGACGGAGATGAGGATGAGTTCCGGCCCAAGAAGGGACCGAAGAGGGAATGGGAGTAGCGGCAGGACGCCAGGACGCCAGGACGCCAGGACATGCGACATGACGTCATGGCGTCTTGGCGACGTGGCGAGAGGGGCCTGTAGCTCAGGTGGTTAGAGCGCACGCCTGATAAGCGTGAGGTCGGTAGTTCAACTCTACCCAGGCCCATGTGTGTTTTCTCAGGCCTCCTCGACTTGAGGAGGCCTTTTCCATAGAAAGAATCCAGTCGGTAGAAAGAATCCAGTCGGTCGTGAAAGAGCTCCCTCGGACCCTGGACGGTTCATCTAGGCAGCCATACGTTGCAAGGCGAACCGTTGGTTGCGGAAAGTGAGGCACCAAGTGAAGAGGAGAATGTTATGGCCGTCGGCCTTGCTTGTGCTCCTGGTAGGATGTTCATCAGCTGACGTTGTCGTAGAGAGCAATACGAGTTGGCAGGGAGATATTTGCGATCTCTCCGGTTGTCAGGTCCCCACAAACGGTGATCGGTATCGTGGGACTGGTAACAAGACGTTCGACGGCTACGACGATGAAGGACGGATTTGCTATTGGTTTGGCAATACCACGGATTCTGGGTATGTGAGAGTGTATATCAACGCCAAGAGCATTTTTGGCGACAGCAAACAGGTAGAACATGAGAATTCTGGGCCCCATGGTGCGGTCTCTGCGTGTTGGGGATCGTGATTGTCCACCGATCCTGAGCGCTCCGTTGGCTGATAAGCGTGAGGTCGGTAGTTCAACTCTACCCAGGCCCACTGGATACGACGAGTACGTCAAGGGAAGAGGAACTCATCATGGCAAAGCGTAGAACCCTTTTGATCGCACTCGTCCTTGGCACGCTCCCAGCGGCGCCAGGCATTGGCACAGCTCAGCAGTTCACCAAAGCGGCACCGATTTCGACCGTCTCTGCGCCGACCATACTCGACACGGTGGGGCTGTTTCAGGCGCGGGCCGCGCGGGTGGGCGAGGATGTGATCGTCGCCGGCCAGCCCACCGAGCGCGCGCTGCGAGAACTGAAGGCGCAAGGGGTGACGACCGTCGTCAACCTGCGCACACCGGAAGAGATGAGCACGAGAGTCGACTTCGATGAGGCACGCCTCGTGGCGGAGCTCGGGATGCGGTACGTGTACCTGCCGGTGCGCGGGACTCCGGAGTATCCGTACTCTCCGGAGACGCTCGCGAAGTTCGCCGACGCCGTGGCCCACGCCAACGGCAAGGTGCTGTTGCATTGCACGATTGCCTGGCGGGCGAGCCATCTTTGGGCTGCCTACCTCATCAAACGTGGCGTCCCCGTCGACTCGGCGCTCGCGAATGCGCGCGCGATCAACCTCATGGACGAGCATCGAATGGGACAGAACGGACGCCAGCCAGTCGAGGATTTTCTGGGCCAGGCGTTGCCGACACTCGGCCACCCACGGTAGGCGCCGGTTGCGCGGTCGCCGCGGTTCTGTAGCCTAGGGCACCATGCAATCGTTGCTCCTGCTGTTGCTGACCGCGGCCCAAGTCCCACTTCCCGAACACCCCCGTCCCGACTTCCAACGCGCCGAGTGGCTCACCCTCAACGGTCGCTGGCGTTTCGCGTTCGATCCGCGCGACGAGGGCCTGGGCCTCGGCTGGCCCGGCGGATCGCTTCCAGGCAACCGGGAGATCGTCGTGCCGTTCTCCTGGGGCGCACCGTTGTCCGGGGTGCCCGATAGCGGGAACATCGGCTGGTACGAGCGGCAGATCACGATACCGGAGGCATGGCAGGGGCGACGCGTCTTCCTGGTCGTCGGAGCAAGCGACTGGCGCACGACGGTCTGGCTCGACAGCGCGAGGCTGGGAGAGCATCAAGGTGGCTACACGCCGTTCTCGGTCGAGCTGCCGAGAGGGTTGAAGAGCGGTCCGCACCGAGTCGTGCTGCGCGTCGACGACACGCCGCACCCCTTCAAGCTCGAAGGCAAACAAGGCTACGGTCCGGCGCGTGGGGTGTGGCAAACGGTCTATCTGGAAGCGCGGGGCAGCGCGCCACTCGCCGCGGTGCACTTCACGCCTTGGCGCGATCTCAAAGGGGTGCGCGTGGACGCGCGGCTGCTCGAGCCGGCCCCGCGCGCGCTCGCGCTCAGCGTCACGTTCGGCAAGGGTGATGCCCGGCCGATCTTCTCGACCCGCATTGAGCGCGGCGCGAGGTCCGCGCGCCTCGAGATCCCGCTGCCCAAGGCGCATCGCTGGTCGCTCGACGATCCCTTCCTGTACGAAGTCACGCTGAGCGTCGGGAGCAGTGGGTTGATCGAAGATCGCGTCAACACCTACTTCGGAATGCGCACGATCTCTGTGGTCGACCTGCCGGGAACCAACCATCCGTACGTTGCGATCAACGGGACGCCGGTGTTCCTCCAGCTGGCGCTCGATCAGGCGTATCATCCCACCGGCTACTACACATTCCCGACGGACAGCACGCTGCGCGATGAGATCCTGCGCGCGCGCGCGATCGGCCTGAACGGGCTGCGTGAGCACGTCAAGATCGAGACGCCGCGCAAGCTGTACTGGGCCGACCGCCTCGGCGTGCTGATCATGGCCGACATCCCGAATTGGTGGGGACCGCCCGACTCCGCGGCATTCCGGGAACACGACGTCGCCCTGCGCGGGATGATCGACCGCGACTACAATCATCCCGCCATCTTCAGCTGGGTGCTCTTCAATGAGACGTGGGGACTCCTTAGTAAGGAAGGCAATACAGAGCAGTACCTGCCGGCAACGCGAACGCGCGTCGCACGCGACTACGCGCTCGCCAAATCGCTGGACGCCACCCGACTGGTCGAGGACAACTCGCCCTGCTGCGGCCGAGGGCACACAGAGACGGACCTCAACTCCTGGCATGAGTATTTGCCGGGCTGGCGCTGGGAGTCACGCGTGCAGCAGATCAGCGACAGCACCAATCCCGGCTCGCAATGGAATTTCGAGACACCCTGGCGTCAGGCGCGCCAGCCGATGCTGAACTCGGAGTTCGGCAACGTGTGGGGCTATGCGGGCAGCACTGGCGATGTCGACTGGAGCTGGGACTACCACCGGGCCATCAACGCCTTTCGTCGTCATCCCAAGCTCGCGGGCTGGCTGTACACCGAGCACCACGATGTCATCAATGAATGGAACGGGTATTGGCGGTTCGATCGCTCGCGCAAGGAAACGGGGTTCGGGTCCATCGTCGAAGGGATGACCCTGAACGACCTCCACGCACCCCTCTACATCGCCGTTGGGGATTCGGAGCTGAGTCACACCGCGCACCCGGGCGAGCGCGTCGCTGTTCCGCTCTATGTGTCATTCCTGACGGGCAGCACTTCGTACGGCGACAGCCTGACACTGCGCAGCGAGCTGCACGGGTGGAATTCGCTGGGCGAGGAAAAGCGCTACGGCTCCTCCGTCTCGCGCATCGCGTATCGGCCCTGGATGTCGCGGGCGCTCGCGCCCCTGGCTGTGACGCTGCCGAATGAGCCATCGGTCGTCGTGCTGGCCGTGACGCTGGAGGACCGGAAAGGCACAACGCTGCACCGTAACTTCACCACCTTCGTCGTCGAGGGCACGACGCCCGACACGGTGCGGCTGGCCGATGGTCGGCGCGCCCGGATCGCGCACGTGCCCGCGGCTGCGGTGCGCACCGCACACTGGACTCTCAAGCAGTGGACCGTCCTCGGCGACCGCAAATTGAATGGGGCGGGCAGCGGGTACTTCGAGTACCGCCTCCCCTGGCCGGCAGGACTCGATGCCGGGACCGTCGAGAGCGCGACGTTCATCGTCGAAGCGTCGGCGAAGCGCCTCAATGGCAAGGATCGCGACTCCACGGTTTCCGAGAATGGCGAGTACATGCGCGGCGGCGGGTTCCACGATCCCAGTCGCAATCCCAACAGCTATCCGATGACCGGCGAGCACCCGTTCCCCAGCGCGGTGACTGTTCGGGTCAACGGTGTTGTCGCCGGCCGATTTCCGCTTGCCGATGATCCAGCGGATTCCCGCGGCATTCTCAGTTGGCATGCACAGCCGCACGACGGCCACCTCTATGAGGCCGGTTCCTACGGCGAGTTGCTGCGCGTCACCTTGCCGGCGGAGGCGCTGAGCTCCGCCGCCGGCTCCGGAGAGATCGTCGTGCGGTTGGAAGTAGACGAGGCGTTGCCGGGCGGATTGGCGATCTACGGCGCGCGCTTCGGACGCTATCCCGTGGATCCGACGATCATCTTCGTGCTGCGATAGCGCGTGTGGAAGAAGGACGGCTAGGCCCCGGTGACCACGTTGCGTGGTTACCGGGGCCGTCTAGTCGACTTGGCTGCTAGGTGGGATTGGGATAAAAGCGTACTTGTAAGAGCTTCAACCCTTTGTTGTCATACTGCCAGAAGTAGCCCAGCAGGCATGTAGCGAACAGATCCACGGTCGTCGCGCCGCCGCAGGCGGTCACCGCCACCGCATCAACCACGGGATCGAGAACGATCGTCGTGAGGGCGGCCGTTACGTTACGGAAGCTGCTCTTGCCCGTCCCGCGGACGAAGACCTCGTTCTGCGTCGAGCAGATCACGCCCGGGTCATTCAACGTGACGTCGGTGGCGCAGGTGGTGACTTTGGCGCTACCGCCCGGTGTCCCGAGGGCGCGCGCCCAGACGGTATAGCCGCCCGGCGCGGGTAATGAGAACGACGCTTCGCCGTCCGTCCCGTTCTTGTCGAGTACATCGAACGAACCGTCGGCGCTTTGACTGAGGAGAATCTTCGTCGTAACGGCGGCGTCGCCGCTTTTCCTGCTCCCCAGCGCCACAAAGATCACGTGGCCACTCGCCCAATCCGGCTGCACGTTCTTGTCGTGCGAGACACCGATGATGTTGAGGCTGTAATGCGAGCCGCCCGGCGCGCCATTCCCGTTCTGCGCCACGGCAACGCCGGCCAGCGCCGACAACGCGGCCGCCTGGAGTAATGTCCTGCGCATGCGGTACCCCTCCATGATGTGAGATCGACCCTGCTCCTAGGGCGCCGCAGCCGCTCAAAATGAGAAGCCCCGTTTGCCGAATTGCGGGCGCAAACGGGGCGTGCAGAGCACGGGGCTGCTGTTGGGTCGCCGGTACTATGGACTTGCCGCACGGCCCGCGAGGTGAGGGACCTCACGGGTTGTCGGGGCGGGGTGCCGCGCTCCAACGCACATCCAGTGATCCGCCGGGGGACCCTTCACTGCGGTTGCGCCACAACCGGGACCTCGTAGTCTACCCGGCATGCGAGCTTTCGCCGTCGGGGCCCTCATCTTCGTATCGGAGTGCAGCATGCATAAAGCCGGTGTGTCACGCTCGGCGTTTGGCCGGTTACCGGATGGGCGCCCCGTCGAATTGTTCACGCTGACCAACGCACATGGTATCGAGGTCCGCGCGATGACCTACGGCGCCATCATCACATCGATCCGCACGCCCGATCGAAACGGCACGCCGGCGGATATCGCGCTGGGCTTCGACAGCCTCAGCGGGTATCTCGCCGGATCGCCGTATTTCGGCGCCGTGGTCGGGCGATATGCCAACCGCATCGCCGGCGGCCGATTCACCCTGGACGGCGTCGGGTATCAGCTCGCCCGAAACAATGGACCAAACACCCTGCATGGCGGTGCCCGGGGGTTCGACAAGGTGCTGTGGAGCGGAGAGCCATTCGAGACCGGCAGCACGGTAGGCGTCAGACTCCGCTACGACAGCCCCGACGGGGAGGAGGGCTACCCGGGCGCACTGGCGGTGCAGGTCACGTACACGCTCAACGATGCGGACGAGTTGATCGTCGATTACGAAGCCTCCACGACCAAGGCGACGCCGATCAATCTCTCGCAGCACACGTACTGGAACCTGCATGGCGATGGGGGCGATATACTCGATCACGCTCTGACGCTCGACGCGTCGGCGTTTACGCCGGTCGATTCGACGTTGATTCCAACCGGTCAAATCGCCCCGGTGGCGGGAACGCCGTTCGATTTCCGGCGAGCAACCCCGATTGGAGCGCGCATCAACGACCAGCATGAGCAGCTCCGTTTTGGACGCGGCTACGACCACAATTGGGTGATCGACCGCGGGGGGGAGGGGAACGGGGAGCTCGTGCATGCGGCGCGACTCGAAGATCCCGTGAGCGGCCGCCGGCTCGACATCAGCACGACAGAGCCGGGACTGCAGTTTTATTCCGGCAACTTTCTCGATGGGTCTCTCAAAGGAAAGGGCGGGCGCGTCTACGGTCACCGGACGGGCCTCTGTCTCGAGACCCAGCATTTCCCCGACTCACCGAATCACCAGAACTTTCCGTCCACAGTGCTTCGCCCGGGTGAGCACTATCGCTCTCGGACGGTGATCGCGTTCTCGACAAACTAGGGCGCAGGCACGTACGGTCGCCTGAAGATGCCATCCCACACCGCCAGCGCGGGCTTCGCGTGCATGGCGCTATCCGCCAATCCCAGGTGCGTGAAAAGCAGTAAGGATCCCGGCGGCTGTGGGTTGTTGCTGAGATCGAGATCGTAGAACGTCAACTGGAACACCCCAACTGCCTTCGCGCTGTCCAACAGCTGCTCTTGGCGGCTGATGTAACGCGCCTCCTCGGCGGCTGACGATGTCACGCTCCCGACCGACACCGATGGCCAGCCACCCTCCACGACGAGCACCGGCAGCGAAGTTCCCTGTGGGATGCGGCTGTAATAATCGAGGGGAATCGACTCCGGCTCACCGAACCCGCCGAGGTAGGGGTAGCTGGATAGGCCGAGAGCTTCGACAAATGGGAAATCGGCGAGATCCTGGGCGATTCCCTGATATGGTCCGCTCGGGCGTCCCCACGCCACCTCGACCTGCACACTGACGTACAGCCTGCTCGGTAAACTCGCCGCATGGATTTGCGCGGCGACGGCGTTGGTCATCGTGACCAGCGCCTGATACACGGAGTCGGGTGCGGCGGCTCGGATGAGATTGGTCTCGGCGGCGAGCGCGAGGTAATCCGGGCGAATGCGGTTCGCCACCGCGAAGACCCATTCCCGATACAGGCGCTGGACCATCGTATCGGTGATGCTGCGGCCGGCTGCCACGAGCTCCGGTGCTTCGGCCGCGCGATTCAGCCCGTCGGTCGCGTCCACCGTGAACACGACATCGAGCCCTTTGGCGCGGTAGTAGTTCGCGAGCGGCAGCTCGACGGTGTCGACCGCGCCGGCCGGTGTATGGCCCGCGAGCATCGCTGCCCACGGTGGCGACACATGCATGATGGCGGCGTCGGCGTGCGGCACCCAGTTGTCGATCGCAGCGATGATGGTCGCGGTGGAGCTGTCGAACCGCGGTGGGATCGCGGAGAATCCCATCACGTAGGTCCGTGGCCTGAGACCGGGTCCGCTGCCGTCGCCACACCCGATCGTCACGATTCCGATGAGCAGAACACTGCAGGTTCGCGCTCTCACGCCACGGAATGTAGCCCGCCTTCGCTCCAGAACCGTGATGCGTGATACATCATCCCACTCTGCGACTCGGCTCTTGACGCTCTGGAAGTGCTGTGGTAGAACCCATCCCCGAGTCATGAATGCGACGGTGCGGTGGACAGCGTGCGCGGTGGCGATGTCGTGCCTGCCGCCGCTGGCGCTGTACGGCCAGGCGGCTGACACAACCAAGCCCTACACGCTTCCCCCCACGACGGTCTCCGTTACGCGGACCGCGTTGCCGCTGACGAAGGTACCGCAGTCCATCGAGACGATTGATCGCGCGCAGATCAGCCGCGCGCGTCCGACGTGGGGCCTCGATGAAGCGTTGGGGAATGTGCCCGGCGTGTACGCCGCGAACCGCTACAACTTCTCGCAGGATCAGCGCATTTCCATCCGCGGCTTCGGCTTCCGCTCCGCGTTTTCTGTCCGCGGGATCAAGATCCTTGTCGACGGCATTCCCCAGAC
>Ga0070680_100004893_pt1 | contig 10087 bp, 8 predicted proteins | sample KBSC73BmetaG_FD_64672 | JGI IMG/M metagenome (GOLD analysis project Ga0070680, IMG submission 64672) | Corn rhizosphere microbial communities from Kellogg Biological Station, Michigan, USA - KBS C7-3B metaG | ecosystem: Host-associated > Plants > Roots > Rhizosphere | place: USA: Michigan... | reverse complement strand
GTTGCTGCCGGCGCGACGACGATCTCGCACGAGTCGTCATTGTTGGTCGTCGTCGGGTTGTTGCCGTTCGTGAACGTGGCATTGGGCCGCAGCGCCCTGCCCGCTCCGAACGCCGACCCGGCGACTGCGAACGTGGCCACGAGGGCCAGAGTCATCAGCCTTCTCATGTTTACGCCTCCTGGAAAACTCGAAGGCGCGATTATATGGATTGCCGGATTCCCGGCAATCCCCAAATGCTGCCAGCGACTCTATTCCGCGGTCGCGCTCGCCCCGCGGTTCAGAAACACGTGGATGGAACCGTCGCGGTCGGCCAGCGCCGTCGTTCCGGAGGTCTCGTACATGAGGATGACGTCGGGCTTCTTGTCGCCGTTCACGTCCGCGACTTTCAGGTCGTACGTCGCGTTCTCGTCGACGGGAAGTCCGTCGACCTTCGCAAGCGTGAAGCTGCCCTTGCCGTCGCCGAGCAGCAGCTCCGCCGCGCGAGGATTGAATCGCGTGTAGATCACGTCGTCGTTGCCGTCGCCGTCGAAGTCCGCGACCGCGAGACCCCAAACGTTTTGTCTTCCGCCCCAGCGGATGATCGGCTCGCGCTTCAGACCTTTGTCGGTGAACGTGATGCGATCGATATTCGTCGTCACCGTGCGCTGCGGAGCGGGAACGACCGATGCGTCGAGGTCGCCCGGCCACGTGCGCATATAAGAGATGATGGCGTCCGGACGCTTCTTCGAGGTGAAGTAGCCGCTCGCGTTCGCGCCGTAGAACGACATCGACGGCAGCAGGTCGCCATCGTTCTCCTGAATCTTCCACTTGTTCGGAGCCGTGCTCTCATACACGGTCCACGTGCCGCCGTTGAAGTACACGCTCGACGCGACGAAGTCGGGAACGGTGTCTCCGTTCAGATCCGCCGTGGTCATCCAGTCGCCGCCGACCTGGTAGCTCGGATGAGCGATGTCGAGCAGCTCCCACTTCTTCCCCTTCTGCCGGTTGATGTAGGCGCGGAGTTTCGAGCCCTCGCCCGACCCGACCGTCGTGGGACCTTCGCTGAGGGCGATGAGGTCCGGCAGCTTGTCTTTATTGATATCGGCGACGATCACGCGACGCGTCGGAAAGTCGTTCGGCAGTCCGTCGTTGCTCTCCGTGAAGTTGCCCTTGCCATCGCCGAGCAGCACGACGATGCCGCGAAGGTGGATGCCGAGGACGATGTCCTGATTGCCGTCCTGATTGAAATCGCCGGCGGCGACGCTTCCGTAGTCATAGCCGCCGGGCCACTTCACCGTTTCCCAGAAGCGCCAGTTGCCTTTCCCATCGCCGAGGAAGATCGAAGGCAGCGTCGTTGCGCGTCCGCCGCGCTCCGGAGGAGCGATCAGATCGGGGAAGCCGTCGTTGTTCATATCGGCGACTTCGAGCGAGTTGCGCCACGAGCCCGACACCGGCAGGCCCTGAGACGACTCTTCGAACTTCAGGGTCTTTTTCGCGGCCGGCGGAGTGAGATCGAAAAACTGCGGGCGGATGCGCTTGAAGAAATTGATGTGCGCCTCGGCCCACGGCGATGCCTGCTTCGCGAGGTTCGCCGCCTGCTCCTTCGCGGCCTCGCTGTCCTCGGGCAGCGGATCGCCGACCCACACCCACACGTACTTTTCGTTCTGCTGGTAGATCTCGTACGCGATGTTGATCATGCCGATCGGACGCACGGTGCCGGGCTCGCGATCGTACGCGGCGAGACGGCGCTCGTACTTGCCGATGTGGAACGACTTGCCGAAACGCCAGAAGTGTTTGCCCGGATCGGGATCGAGGCCCGGATCTTCCACCGTGCCGAGACGCGCTTGTCTCTGCTCGGGTGTCTCGGGACGAATGTACGTCGGCGTCCCGCCTTCGGGGGTCGCCTGCTCCGCCGGCGCCGGATTCTGCGGCTGCGCGACGGCCGCGCTCGCGACCAGCACACCGAGAATCATCGCAAGAACATGTTTCATCGAACGGTCTCCTAAATGCAGGTGGGAAATCAGACGAAGTCGGCCAGCGTCGCCTCGGCGCGTCGAAACACGACGAGCCCCAGAGCGACGACCGTCACGACCACGACCGATAGAAATACGATGGAGGACGTGGAAGGTAACGGATCGCCGAGCATTGCGCTGCGGAATAAACCGACGAGCGGTGTCACCGGATTCCACGCGAAGATCGTCTCGAACCGTTTGGACGGCGGATAGAGAATCGGACTCAGATAGAAAATGATGGTGAGCGCGAAGCCGAGCACCTGCGCGACGTCGCGGAAGAACACCTGCAGCACCGCGACCATCCACCCGATGCCGAGCTGCAGCCCGAACTGCAGCAGCAGCGCGAACGGCAGGATCCACAACATCGGCGAGACGCCGCGCTGAAACGCGGCGAAGAGGACGGCGAGCGTGAGCGCGACGAGCTCGAGCAGAATCGCGGATGCGTTCGGAACGACGACGAGCAGCTCGGTGTGAAACGCCATCCGCCGCACCATCGAGCCGTTATCGGTGATGGAGCTCGCGGAACGATTGATGCCCTCGGCGATCGAGAGCCACGGAATCAATCCGGCGACGAGAAAGTGGATGTACGAGCCGCTGTCCGTGCCGAACGCGCGCGGCACCATCGTGCTGAAGACGAACCAGAAAACGAGGATGAGGCCGAGAGGCTGGACGACCGCCCACGTGCGGCCGAGAGTCGAGCCCGCGAAGCGGGCCGCAAGGTCGCGTCTGACAAGTTCACGGAGGAGAAACAGGCGATTGGACGTGGGGGGCTCCGATATGCTTGACTTTCCTGCGCTGTGAGCGCATATTTGGGCGGCTGCGTTGCCATCGTAGCATAAAAGTGCTCTGAAATGACTGCAAACACGCCAGTACAGGTTCAACTGATCGGCCGCAAGATCCGGCAGCTTCGACGCCAGCGCAAACTGACGCAGGTGGAGCTCGCCGAACGCATCGGAGTGCATCAGTCCGATCTCTCCCGCATGGAGCAGGGAGAGTACAAAGTCGGACTCGATACCCTCCTCCGCATTCTCCAAACCTTCGATTTGAGCATCGGTGATTTCTTCGACGAGAGTGGTCCGGCGGAAAGCATCGCCGAGCGCGTGCGTCGTCTAAGTCCGTCGGCACAACGTGAAGTCGAAGACTTCGTCGAGTTCAAACGTCGCCAGGAAATCGGCGACTTCCGCGAAGAAGATGGGGAGAGCGGGGGAGAGGATGCTTGACGCGGATCGTTCCGAACAGCTGAGGCAGTTGGCGCTCGCGCGTGCTCGCGTCGAGCAGTTCGATGATGCTCTGTCCCTTTACGACGAGGCTCTCGCGCTGGTCGAATCCGAAGAAGCGCGCGAGCTGATCATCATCAACAAAGCCGACGCGATGATCGCGTCCGGCCGCGGCGGACCGGAAGTGCAGAAGCTGCCCGCGATCCTGATGCGGCGCAGAAATCTGCACCACACGTTCCTCGCCGCGTACGCGCTGATGTTCCTCCACCGGACGGAGGGCAACATCCGCCGCGCGATCGTGTTCGGCGAGACCGCGCTGCGCGCCTCGAACGACGCCGACCAGGCGTTCTGGAAGCTCGCCGCGCTGAACGATCTCGGCATCTGCTACGAGATCGACTCGCAGTTCGCGAAAGCGATCGAATGCCTCGATCAGGCGCTCGCGCTCACGTCGATCATCAACGATCCGGCCGAGCGGAAGTTCAGCGAGACCGCGATCCTGCAGAACCTCGGATACAACAAGCTGCTCGTCGGCGAGACGCTGAACGGTCTGGAGATCATTCACCGCGTGCTCAACTCGATCGAAGTGCCGAGCAGCGTTCCCGATTCGTACATCGATCTCTGCTACGGCTATCTCTCGCTGCGCGACTTCGAGAAGGCTCGCCACTACGGCGAGATCGGTCTCGAGTTCGCGGCCGAGCCGCGGCAGGTGCGCAACGCGCACTATCTCCTCGGCGAAGCGGCCTACGAGATGGGCGACCTCGAGTCCGCCGAGTTTCACTTCGACGAGCTCACGAAGTTCTACCCGCAGTTCCGCAATCTGAAGAAGCTGCTGTTCGCCATCGATCTTCGGAGCATGGTGAATCTGAGACTATGAAACGGTACCTGCTTCTGTTCGTGCTGCTGTTTGCCGTGCCGGCCGCGCTCGCGCAGTCGAACGGCAATGTCCTGTTGACGGACGACGGAGTGGTCTACTCCGCGGCAGCCGAGTTTTCGCGCGATCATCCCGACGTGCACGCGGGGTCGGGGTCGTACATCGTACTGACCGCGCGCCAGGCCGATGCGCCGGCGCAGCGCTTCATCGTTCCGGCGACGCTGGTCGACGGATCGAACTCCGAGCCGGCCCTCGCCTACGACAACGATTCGGGCACGCTGTACATCTTCTGGCAGTACTCGGTGAACGCGATGTCGAGCGAGTTGCGGTTCGTCTCGCGCGACCACGACGGCAACTGGAGCCTGCCGAATACGTTCGAGACCGCGGCGTATCGCTTCCGCCGCAACATGCGCATCACGCTGACGCACTTCGCCGTCGATCTGGATGACAGCGGCAGGAACGAGAGGGTTCCGGAGATCAACGTACACGCGACGTGGTGGGAATCGAGCGGCAGCGGCGAAGTGGCGCGCTACGCGATGCTCACGCTGCGTCACGGCGAAGTCGCCGTTCAGGTGCGGGATCTCTCGGAGTTCGTGCGATCGAGCTCGCAGAACTTCACCGTTCCGGCGGCGTTCAATCGCGAGCTGTTCCGCCACCCGGCAGTCTTCGAGTCGCCGGAAGGCGATTCGGTGGACGTGGTGTTCGGCGACGTGCAGACGAACGGATTCCATCGCGTGACGCTCACGCCGATCGGCAATGCGCGCGTGCGCATCCCGGTGGGCAAGAGCGATCGCGGCTTCGGCCCGCCGTCGGCGTTCGCGATGTCGGCCGGCACACGCATCGAAGCGATCTCGCCGCACCCCGACCGCCTCCTCTTCTTCTTCGAGGAAGAGGGCGCGATGCGCTACATCGTGCATCGCAACAACGAGTGGTCCGCGATGCGCACGATCCGCCTCGACGAAGGCATGTCACGCGAGATGGCCATCAACGCCATGCGCGGCCTCGTCGGCGCGCACTGATTCAGAACTTGACGTCCGTTTCCGGATAGGCGCGCAGTTTTCGCCATTCCCAGCGCAGGCGGCGCAGCTTTGAGGTCACCCAATAGGAGACGTGAGCGGCAACGGCGGCGATTCCTCGCTTGGGGGCCGCGATCGCGACGGCGTAATACGAGCTCGCTCCCGCCTGGATCATCTGCCGCTCGGCCTCGATCAGCTCCGGAATGACGGAATCCGGAAGGTGATCCCACTTCACCATCGGAAAGATGACCGAGATCAGCGTGCCGCCATAATCACGGCGATCGAGAATCCGAAATCCTCGAGAGATTTGCCTGAAGATTTCGTCCGACCTCAACGCTTCCGACGGGTCATCCGGGTGGACCGGCAACGTGAGCGGACCGTGAAGCCTGGCCGCCGGCGGGATATGTCGATAAAACCAGGCCCGGTGCGGAGCGATCAATTGGTCGTTCCAATCGAAACGCGACGGCCCCACGTACTCGTCGAGATACAACAGGCCATCCGGACGCATAGAACGGAGTACGGCGCGCAACAATCGTTCGAGCTTCGCTACATGGTGCAGCGACTGATGGAACACGACGAGGTCGTAGGTACGGCGCGGTAACCTCGGTGCATTGAAGTCGCCGACGTAGTAATGGATCCGATCGCCGACCCCCGCCTCGGACGCCAGTCGTCGAGCGGTGGCGATTGAGACGGACGAGCCGTCGAAGGCATCGACCGCGTCACACAGATTCCGAGTGATCAGATCCCGCTCGAACGGCCCTGTCCCGCATCCAATGCTGAGTCCGCGTTGAAAACGACGGCCAGCCAGTTTGGGGATGAACCAATCCATCGGCCAGACGTACGGAGAGCCGGAGATCCGCTCGTTGATGTACTCCCGCACTCGCGGGTCCGCCATCCAGATGATGTTCGACGGCGTTTCCGATTCACGATCCCAGAACTGCCGGATTTCCGCTTCCGTGTCGAGTCGTCCCACGCGCGCATTCTCGCACATGCATCTCGCGCAGCGAGAGCCGAGCACAGCTGCAGGAATTCCACTGCCAGCCATGCACTTCTAAAAAACGATGAGATCCTCGTCGACAAGAGGACGTCTCGCGATTGCTGTGGCGGTGGCATGTCTTCTGCCGTTCTTCCGAACCTCTCTTTTAGCACAGTCAAGTTGCATGTATGGCTGCCCTCAGGGTCAGGCCTTTACGAGCAACACCTCATGGCCTTATGCAGAGATGATCAGCTTCGCCAGCTACAATGATCCGTATCCAGCGTGGATCTATCTCAATGGGCCTACGTTCGAGTGGACCACAATTCAGGGGCCCTGTCTCATTCCGGGCACAAACATTCGCAGCCTGAATCCATTCAACCTGCTCGCACGTGCACAATTAAAGATCGTCGAGTCCACCGCGGCACCTGGCGCACGCTACGAGGTGCGCTTCAGGCTGGTCGATGCCGGTAACGTCGAATATGACGCCGGGCAATATGTACGTGTCATCCGGGCCGATCCTGTTGCGCCATCGCAGCCGTTGCTTCCGCAGGGCGACACCTATAACGGGAGTGTGCAGAACCTGCCAGCCGGAAACTATAAACTGCTCGTGCAGGCGCGTCTTCTCGACGCAGGATCGATCCGTTTCAATCTGCAGTTCGCTTCAGGACAAGCCGCACCCACGTCCATTGGGGGCGTGCCTACGGGGTATGCAAGTGCCAAAAACGTTATCGCTGAGGGGGTGAACGTCAGCGGATGGCAGGCAATCAACGAGATCACGTTCAGCACTACAAAGATGCTGCACATCATGCCGCAAGGGTACGTACAAGTGGATCTCGGCACTGCGGGAGAGACTATCTCGGTGTCGCTCGCCCTCGACGGCCAGAGTGTCGTGAGCGACTTCTCTCTGGCGGGCGGCAGTCGTGAGGGATTCAATCTTTTCGGTCATTTTTTCAATGTGCCAGCCGGAAGCCACACATTGCAGTTGTGGGCAACGAACCGAAACGGCACGCCGACAGCCATGCGATGGCGGCAACTGGAGTTCTTGTCGTTTCCGGCGAACGGGTCGGGGGCGGACATGAGCAAAGCGGACTACGGTACGACGACGGTCGTATCAACCGATGCACCGAGCTCGGATCAGCCGGTTGCCAGCATCTTCCTTGGCGGAAGCGACAAAGGCTGGACGAAAATCGCGGAGTTCACGATGCCGTTCTCGACAGCCGCTGAGAATTGGATGGGAGATGCCTACGTGGAATTCGTCGGACGAGGCATTGACGTCGCGGGGACGGAAGCGGGTGATTGGTCTGACCCCAAAATTCAAATAGGAGTTGAGGCCATCACAGGTCCGCACAGTACCGATTTCAGCATTATTTCGTTGGCTGTACCGACGGGACCAGCCGGTATCTCGCTCTTTCCAGAGGCGATGCTGTGGGGAAATACGCCCGGAAACACGATCAAGTTGTGGATACGGAAGATAGGTAGCACTCCGAGCGTTCCCACGAAATTCCGCATTCGCAAGCGTTGGATAGCCACCGCGGTCGTCCCTTTTTCAGAACCAGCAGAGAATGGCTGTTGGGAATACAATCCGTCACAAACAGCCATCTTCGCCGACGGCTTCGAACAGATGCAGACGCTACCCGGACGGTGGACCGGCAAATTGCCTTGATCTCACTCCGGGAAAAGGCGGCAACCGGGTAACTCTACTTCATGTTCGCGGCCCCGGGCCTGACGGCTTCGAGTGCTTCACCGAGGTGATGATTCCTACGCCTACGAGAAAGAGCGCTCCGACTCCGATCCAGAACGGCGCGACGTCGTACTTGTACGCGATCAGCGCGAGCGCGACGATCACGATCAGCCATCCAATGAAAGAAAGGTTGAACCAGTTCACGCTTGTACCTCCGAAGGCAGACAGAGCAAGTAGCCCGCCACCCCACCCGGGAGACTGTCACCGGGCGATGTGACGGCCATCGCATCGGCGTCGCGGCACGCAGAGCATCTTCGACTGCGATGAACGTCTCGATCTTCGCCGGCGACATCGCCGACGCGGAGGCGGACGCGGTTTGCACGTCCACGAATCCGCGCCTGTCCCTGATGATGGGAACCGGCGCCTCGGTGCGCGGACGCGGAGGATTCGTGATTCTCCGGGCGTGCGAGGAGATCGTGAAAGCCGGACCGGCGGCGCCGGGATCGGCACACATCACGACCGCGGGAAGCCTGCCGCATCGCATCGCGATTCATTGCGTCGCGAGCGATCTCTCGCATCGGTCTTCGGTCGAATTGATCCGGGCATGCGTGCGCAGCGCGCTCGCGTGCGCCGAGCAAGAGGCGTGCGCCAGCGTGGCCATGCCGGTCTTCGGCTCGGGACACGCGCACGTCCGCTTTTCACGCGCGGTCGCCGCGATCGCCGAAGCGTTGCGCGATGTGCCGACGGCGGTGCAGCACGTAACGCTCGTCGTTGCCGACGAGGAGCGTGCGGACGAAGCGCGCGCGATCGTCAAGGAGATTGGCGGCCTGCGCTAGCTGGGTCGTGCGGTTTCGCGAACGTGATTTGAGAGGTACGCGTCGATGGCGCGCGCGGCCCGGCGTCCCGCCCCCATCGCGAGGATCACGGTTGCGCTGCCGGTGACGATGTCGCCGCCGGCGAAGACGCCTTCCTTCGACGTGCGCAGCGTTTCGGGATCGGCTTCGATATAGTTCTTTCGGTTCGTCTTCAGATCGGGCGTGGTCGATTGGATCAGCGGATTCGCGGATGTGCCGACGGCGACGATCGCGAGCGTGGCCTCGATGACGTGCTCCGATCCGGGAACGGCAACCGGACGCCGTCGTCCGTCCGCGCCGGGCTCGCCGAGCTCCATCTTCACGCAGCGCATTCCGGTCAGCCAGCCGCGCGCGTCGCCGATCATCTCGACGGGGTTCGTGAGCATGCACAGCTCGACGCCTTCTTCCTTCGCGTGCTTGATCTCTTCGCGACGCGCGGGCATTTCTTCCTCGCCGCGGCGATAGACCAGCATCGCGCGGCGTGCACCGAGGCGCAGGGCGGTGCGGACCGCGTCCATCGCGGTGTTGCCTCCGCCGATCACGACGACGTCCTTGCCGCGGCAGTCGTAGACCGGCTGGTCGTATTCGGGAAAGCGATACGCGCGCATCAGGTTCACGCGCGTCAGGAACTCGTTCGCCGAATACACGCCGTTCAGATGCTCGCCCGGCACGCCGAGGAACTGCGGCAGGCCCGCGCCGGTGGCGACGAAGACCGCGTCATAGCCTTCCTCGCCGAGGAGCTCATCGAGCGTGACCGTCTTCCCGACGACGACGTTCGTCTCGAACTGCACGCCCATGCGCCGGAGCACGTCGACTTCCTGCCGGACGATGTCCTTCGGCAGGCGAAACTCGGGGATCCCGTAAATCAGCACGCCGCCCAGCTCGTGCAGCGCTTCGAACACACGCACCTCGTGTCCCTTCTGCACGAGATCGCCTGCCGCGCTCAGTCCCGCGGGACCGCTGCCGACGATCGCGACGCGCTTGCCGGTCGGCGGCGCGATCTCGGGAATGCCGACGTTGCCCGTCGCGCGCTCGTAATCGGCGACGAAGCGCTCGAGATGTCCGATCGCGACCGAGTCCTTCCTGCTCTTCACGATCAGGCAGTCGCCCTCGCACTGCTCTTCCTGCGGACAGACGCGTCCCGTGATCGCTGGCAGCGCGTTGTCTTTGCGGATCACGGCGGCCGCGCCGAGGTAATCGCCTTCGATGATGCGGGCGACGAACTGCTTCACGTCCACCTGGACTGGACAGCCTTTCGTACACGACGGCTTCGCGCAGGCCAGGCAGCGCAGCGCTTCTTCGTTCGCCAGCGAGGGATCGAAGCCGAGGTTCACTTCCTCGAAGTTGCGGGCGCGCGCGCGCGCGTCGCGCTCGGGCATGTGCTGCCGCGGCATCCGGATGCGTTCTTTGTTCGGAATCGTGTTAGGCATGCTGCTTCCAACGTGTGAGGGATTCCTGCTCCTGCTGCCGGTACATGGCGT
>Ga0070680_100004884_pt1 | contig 10095 bp, 11 predicted proteins | sample KBSC73BmetaG_FD_64672 | JGI IMG/M metagenome (GOLD analysis project Ga0070680, IMG submission 64672) | Corn rhizosphere microbial communities from Kellogg Biological Station, Michigan, USA - KBS C7-3B metaG | ecosystem: Host-associated > Plants > Roots > Rhizosphere | place: USA: Michigan... | reverse complement strand
TTTGTAAATATTAAATGCCGGGCTGAAAAGATAGTGCAGTGCCTTTTCAATTAAGCGTATTTTTGCGCCACTGATTATTTCTGAAGCTGATTGCCCCTGGAAGGCGATATTCCTTCCATTTGTTTAAAAAAAGCACTTTATTAAAAGTTTATTGGTTTCCTATTGATTTCTGTATTGTCCGGTATTGCTTATACTATAAGGCAAAGATAAGCCACAGATAAGGCAGAGATAAGCCACAGATAAGGCAGAGATAAGCCACAGATAAGCCAGTGATAAGCCAGTGATAAGCTTCATCTTAATAGAACTGGCTTATCTGTGGCTTTATTTTGCTTTTTCTCTCTTTTATTTATGAGTTTAATAATAGGCAAACAAGGATCCATTCAGGATACCCGTAGAACAACCTTATATTTTTGGAATGAGGGAGGAATGTGCTGGCTGTACAACAGAAAACCAAGCCGAAATCGCCCGGTTTACAAGAGCTAACAGGAATTCATCCGGGCATTGTGGGTCGGTCGGCAACGGCTTATTTCAAATTGCAGGCCAGATTATAAGATAAAAAAAGCAATATTGAGGCAACTCCGCTCCTGTTACACAGAGGATTATCAGATTATTTTGCCATTAATGCATACAACCAATATAGATTTCCGATTTAATTTTAAAAACTTTTCTTTCGGCCTGTTGTATGACCCTCAATGCACTGTCTGCGCCAGTTTCCGTTTCATAAATCCCGGTGACCAATGCAATGGTTTTTTTTCCTGCCCGACCCTGATAAAAATCCAGATATTCCAGACTTAAATTTTCAGCAGGATAGCGCCTGGGGTAATAGTCGCCTGCATAAATTTCATCATCGTCATTGTCAGGTAATGCAATCAGATTTTTGGCCTTATTATAAAACCGACCCATAGTATCGATTGGAATTCTGAATTGCCTGTTCAGTTTGAACATTTTTTTGTGAAGAAAATTATAATCAAGGCTTGTATCGGCAACCACTACGTAGTAAGTGGCCATATCCTGGCCGGCTGAGTCGGATGGACTACTATGATCATCCGGGCTTTGAATTTGAACAATGGCTGTCGTGTTATTTTTGGCTGGTGGTGCTTCGATGGCACTGCTCCCGATCGGCGTAGCGCCGCAGGCAGTCAATATAAATGTCAGGATTGTCAGGATTCGGGAGTTCATAAATCTGCATCAGCGATTGAATATTGCTAATGGCCTGACTAATGTAATGAAACTTCTGCCAAAATGCAATCCGGATTACAGTATTTCAACTCCTATAAAATTGACCGTATTAATCCGCCGTCTGCGCGGATAGCTGCGCCATTCGTTGCAGAAGCCAGGGGACTTGAGAAATAAACAACGGTATCGGCAATTTCCTCAACGGAGGCAAACCGTTGAAGATTCGCTTACCGCTTTGTCAACGCTTTCCTTCGTTCTGCCGTTTATTATAACGCGGGCGCCTTCGGATAAAAATCTTCTTGCTATTGCAAATCCAATCCCGGCCGTTGAGCCACTGATAAAAACAGTCTTGTCTTCAAGTTTCAAATCCATTGGGTCACATTTTACCCAAAGTTAGAAATTTTCGGGGGCGATCTTAACAGTTCAAAGCAGGCCGATTTTCAATTCAAAATATCTGGCCGCCTCATGAGGATTATACCGGTAGGCGGGAATTTCAACAAAGCCGTTGTCCACATAAAGCTTTATGGCTGATTTCATAAAGTCTGCCGTGTCCAGTTTGATGATGTCATAATTCAGCTTCTTTGCGATTTCAATGCATGCTGTAATCAGCAGCTTCCCAATTCCCAGGCCTCTGCTTTCGGGCTTTACAAACATCCGTTTTAGTTCGCATTCTCTATCGGCATATTTTCTTATCCCTGCAACGCCGACTGCTTTGTCATTTATACGTGCAAGCACCAGTCCGCCATCAGGATCACCATACATCTCCGGTAAGCTGTTCAATTCTTTATCAATATGCTGAAAGGCCAAATCAAATGCAAGCCATTCAATATATTCAAGAATCAGTTCTTTGGCCACTAAAAAGTCAGCGGGAGTATGAGCCGCTTTTATTTCGATTTGATTTTTCACCGGATCTGTTATTAATTCCTGATTTTAGCGAAATTATCTGTCGCCAGATGATTGTTTCAGCCATTTGTCGTCCTGCAGCCAGTCTGCCAGTCGCTGAGGCCAGCTTTTCAGCGTTACATATTCCGAACGTTTTCCCATGTTGAAAGCATGCGTGCCGTTCTGGTACAAGTGCATTTCCACGGGTACTTTTGCCTTCCTGTGCAACAAGAGCAATCGTACGATCGATTCGGAGCAGCAGGGATCCTCGTTGGCTGCCAGCAAAAAAGTGGGGGGCGCATCTGCGGACACAGAATCAGGAACCGCTAACGGGCCCGGGTAAATCAGGATCTGGAAAGCGGGGCGAGCCGAAAGCCTGTCAATTGCATCAGCGTTAACGGAATGGTTTTCGTTGAAATGATAAGACAGCCAGCCCGACACTTCGCCGCCCGCAGAGAATCCCATAACGCCCAGCCGGGCGGTATCAATATGATAGGTTCCGGCAAGACTTTTCGTCAGCCTCATGGCGCGGAATATATCCTGCTTCGGACTTTCCATGCTGTATGGCGAATGCTCTTCGCGGAACAAACGATACTTTAACACAAAAGCAGTAACGCCAAGACTATTCAGATATTCAGCGGCGTCTTTACCCTCCGCATTATATACGAGATTGGTAAAACCTCCTCCGGGACAGATGATCACCGCTGTTCCGTTTGCCTTTTCTTTTGTGGGCAAAAATACCGTCAGCGTGGGGTTGTTTATATCTCTTACCCACCAGTCTTTGGCCTGCTCCGGCTGATTTTTCAGATTCTCGAATCCCGGCGCCCCGTTTTTCCATAACGGGATGACCGTGCCGCCCTGGGCCTGCAATCTGGTGCATGACATGACAGTGCAAGCCAATAAGAACAGCGATAAACGTAATAAGCGAGTATGTTTCATGAAGCAATTGTTTTTGAGCATTATAATTCCTGTCCCCCGGTCAAGTCCTGCCTGGGGCAATAAAATACCGGCTGCTGTATTTATTTAACATCCATCTCTGCACTTGTTCCTTTCGCCTGTGTCAGTATCTTTTTTATTAGGACAATCTGTCCTAAATGATAGTGTGTATGCTCTATAACGCCGTGAATATTCCGATAATAGTTCCCATATTTTTCATCTGTAAAAATTTCCCCAAGCTTATTTTCCGGCAATTGTTCAATCAGGATGGCAAAGTTTTCAGCATCCGTCCAGGTCTTATCCAATAATTTTTCCCAGTCTTCCGAAGACTGGATAGGTTGATGATCAAAACTATATTTATCCTTTGCGTCAAGCGGTTCTCCGTTCAGGACCTTCAAAACCGCACGCACATAGTAATTCGTATGGTAAACGAGGTCCGCAATCGTATTCAGAGAATAAACTTTGGTCGTGGCCTGTTGCCAGTTTACATCGGCCAGACTATCTTTCAGGTTTACCGAAGTCCAGTTTCCGCCAAAATGAACCGCTCTGAAGTGCTTTGCAATTTGTTGTGTAAGATTCATGACCCGGTGTTATATCTTTTGTAGTCATCTCAAATGATAAATTTCTATCATGCTTCTAAATCCCGTACCGGAATCAAAATAGGTCAAATCCTGAGAATTTTAGTCGCCAGCGTTATTTAAGTTACTTAATCTGCATGATGAAGATTTTCGAATTCGTTAAGAACCCTCATTGATTCTTTCTGTACTATTTTAGATTCATTTTGCAATTGATGTGAAATGATCCGCCTTTCGCAGAGAAGATTATAGAATGCAACCGCTTCACGGATGTATCGATTTCTGTTCTTATTGATCTTTGCAATAATTTTTTCTGTCTCATTGAAAACATCATCACTCAGGCTTATTGATATGTTCTTCATTTTAATGGGATTAAACAGGAATATAGAATGATTTGAGGATTATTTTTGGCCAATCGTCCGGGATTTGTAATAAATATTTCCAACAAAACTCAAAAGTCTTTTCTCTTTTCACGGCAGGATTCAAGCCAACTTACAATATCCTCATATCTCTTCTGTCCTGAAGCCACCTGAATGACCATCTCATATTTCTCATCCTGGTTAGCCGTAAGGTCAATACCATGCTTCATAAGAAATAATCTCATCAGCGTATATCCAGTCCGTTTGTTACCATCTATAAAAGGATGATTATTCAAGACACTCTCAAGCAGGCAGGCTGCTTTCTCAATTGGCGTCGCATAGAGATCATGCTGATCAAACGTTTGAAAGGGGCGAGCCAGAGCAGCCTCTAAAGCGCCCATGTCCCGGATACCTGATGATCCACCAAACCTATCTATCAGGATTTTATGTAGCTGCTCAACCTCCGCGCTGGAAATCATTGGGCAAGTTTCTGAAGCAGTTGTTCATCTTCGTAAAGAATCTTTCGTAGGGAAGCCGGATTGAAAAAAGCTAAACTTCCAGTTTGGATACCTTTCAGAAAAGAAAGAAGCTCCTCCAGTGACTTGTCGGATAATCGGTCCAGCACCTGATTGATTTCATATTTTATTTCTTCCTTGGACATGAAGCGGAACTATTTATTAAAGTTATGAAATTTCATCGGAGCGAGAAGCACCAAACTACCTGGAAATTTCCAGTAGCTCAACCCCTGGAAAACGCCTACCAAATAGAGCACTTAAGAAAATTCCGGAATCTCAGGCTTCCCGCCCGTGGCACTGTTTGTATTTTTTACCGCTGCCGCAGGGGCAGGGATCGTTGCGGCCCACCTTGGGGCCAACCTTGATGGGTTCCTGTTTCGCCGGTTCGGAGGGCTCGTAATAGTCGCGGCCCTCGTCCGTGAGAACACCGGCAGCAGAGGGAGTGCCCACCATTTCATCCTTACGGATCTTCATGCGGCTCATGTCCGTTTTCTGTTCGCGGGCTTCTTTGATGGGTGCATGCTGCTCTATCGGAATGGCGCAGTGGCAGAGAAAGCTCACGATATCCTTGTTCATGGTAGCGTCCATCTGGCGGTACAGATCGAAGGCTTCCATCTTGTAAATAACCAGCGGGTCTTTTTGTTCGAGGTAGGCTGTCTGAACGCTTTGTTTCAGGTCATCCATTGCCCGCAGGTGTTCTTTCCAGGCATCGTCGATGATGGCCAGGGTGATCTGTCTTTCCACCGCATTCATCAGTTCACGGCCCTGGGTATCGAGGGTCTTCTGCAGGTTCGCGAGCACGTTGATCACTTTCTTCCCATCGGAAAAAGGAACCACTACATTTTCGATGTGCCGGCCCTGCGTAAGTAAAATATTTTTAAATACCGGCACTGCATTGTTCTGCACTTCCTTCATTTTCCTTTCATAATTCAGCGTGCCTTCATTGTACAATTTTTCTGTCAGGTCCGCTTCATTGTCTTTCTGAAATTCTTCTTCCGTAATGGTCGTATCCACTCCGAAATTCACAATCACTGCCAGCTTGAATCCCTCGTAATCATCCCCTTCCTTGAAGGAACTCACCAACCCTTCCGCCACTACAAAAAAAGCATTGTCCAGATCCAGCGCCAGCCGGTCGCCAAACAAAGCATGGTTACGTTTTTTATAGATGACGTTCCGCTGTTTGTTCATCACGTCATCATATTCCAGCAGGCGCTTGCGAATGCCAAAGTTGTTCTCTTCCACCTTTTTCTGGGCCCGTTCAATACTCTTGGTCACCATGCTGTGCTGGATCACTTCGCCTTCCTTATACCCCATCTTATCCATCAGCGCGGCAATCCTTTCACTGCCGAACATGCGCATCAGATCATCTTCCAGGGCCGAATAAAACTGCGTGGTACCGGGATCGCCCTGGCGACCGGCACGACCGCGGAGCTGTCTGTCCACACGGCGGCTTTCATGCCTTTCCGTGCCGACAATTGCCAGTCCGCCGGCTTCTTTAACCCCCGGACCGAGCTTAATATCCGTACCGCGACCGGCCATATTGGTGGCAATGGTAACGGCCCCGGTTAATCCGGCTTCCGCAACAACCTGCGCTTCCCGGGCATGCTGTTTTGCGTTCAGCACATTGTGGGGAATCTTTTTTACCTGCAGCATCTTACTCAGCAGCTCACTCACTTCCACGGAAGTAGTACCCACCAGGGAAGGACGTCCCTCCGAGCGGAGTTTTTCTATATCATCAATAACAGCCCTGTATTTTTCGCGTTTGGTTTTATATACCAGGTCCTGGGAATCCTTACGTGTTACCGGCACATTGGTCGGAATGGACACCACATCCAGTTTATAAATATCCCAGAGTTCGGCCGCTTCGGTTTCCGCCGTTCCGGTCATCCCTGCGAGTTTGTGGTACATCCTGAAATAGTTCTGCAGGGTTACCGTTGCGTAGGTTTGGGTAGCAGCCTCGATCTTGACATTTTCTTTTGCTTCAATGGCCTGGTGCAGACCGTCGCTGTAGCGCCGGCCATCGAGGATACGACCGGTTTGCTCATCCACGATCTTTACCTGTCCGTCGAGTACCACATATTCCACATCCTTGTCAAACAGGGTATAGGCTTTGAGCAACTGTTGAACCGTATGGATACGATCGGCTTTAATAGCATAATCATTCAGCAATGATTCTTTCTGCTGCAGTTTTTCTTCGATGCCCAGATCGCTTTTTTCGATATCTGCGAGTTTGATCCCGATATCCGGGATGATAAAGAAATCCGGATCTTCCCCTTCCCCGGTAATAGTTTGAATGCCCTTATCGGTAAGGTCTACCGAATTGTTTTTTTCATCAATACTGAAATAAAGTTCGGAATCGACTTTGGGCATTTCTTTGCTCTGGTCGGCGAGATAATAATTCTCTGTTTTCTGCAGTTTCACCCTGATGCCGGGTTCGCTCAGGAATTTGATCAGGGCGTTGGTTTTGGGCAGACCACGGTGCGCGCGCATCAGGGCCAGTCCCCCGTCTTTCGGATCATCATTCCCCTCTCCAAATTTCTTTTTGGCTTCGTTGAGATAGTGATTGGTCACTTTCTTCTGCGCTTCCACCAGGCGCTCCACCCGGCTCTTCAGAATATGATATTGCTGATCGTCGCCTTTGGGAACCGGACCCGAAATGATCAGCGGTGTACGGGCATCATCGATCAACACGCTATCCACTTCATCCACCATGGCGAAATGATGTTTGCGCTGCACCATTTCATCCGGAGAATGCACCATGTTATCGCGGAGATAATCAAAACCGAATTCGTTGTTGGTGCCATAGGTAATATCGGCCAGATAGGCTTTGCGGCGCGCTTCGCTGTTGGGTTCGTGTTTATCGATACAATCCACCGTAATCCCCAGCCACTCAAAGATGGGGCCGTTCCATTCGGAGTCACGGCGGGCCAGGTAATCATTCACCGTAACCAGGTGAACGCCTTCGCCTACAAGTGCATTGAGATAAGAAGGCAGGGTGGAAACCAGGGTCTTCCCCTCCCCCGTTGCCATTTCAGCAATTTTACCCTGGTGCAGCACGGCGCCTCCGATCAGCTGCACATCGTAATGCAGCATATTCCAGGTGATTTCTCCTCCTGCCGCCATCCAGGTGTTTTTGAAGATGGATTTATCATCTTCTATCAGCACATAATCCTTCTCCACACTCAGGTCCCGGTCGTGCGCTGTGGCCGTTGAAATCAGCTGGCTGTTTTCCTTAAAACGCCTGGCCGTTTCCTTCACGACGGCAAAAGCTTCGGGAAGCAGGATATCCAGTATCTCTTCGATGTGCTCATCCCTTTTCTTTTTCAGCGCGTCGATTTCCGTATATAGCGCGTCCTTCCCGCCGATATCGCTAAAAGGCAGGTTTTCTGCCTGATTGTTCAGTTCGGTAATGGAATTGTCGGTTTCGGCCAGATGGTCTTTGATCCGCTGTTTGAATTCATTGGTTTTGGCCCGGAGTTCGTCGTTGGAAAGGGCGGCATAGGCGGCCACATATTCATTGATCTGCCCGACAAGCGGCATGATCTTTTTTATATCTTTTTCGGACTTGTTTCCACCAAATAATTTCGCAAGTAAACCTGGCATAATGAACAGAATTGAGTTTAAACTGGATTAACCTTGTCAAATATGGTGCTATCCGTTTTCCGGGGTCAAATTGACAGTTTGCAAAGGTACGGAAATGCGGAGGAAGAGTTGACGGTTGACGGATGACGGTTGACGGACTTCAGGGATAATTTTCTGTGGGTATCCTGGCAGGCGATTAGGAGAAAATATTTAAAAAAATTGGACCTTTTAGCTAATTGTGTATAGATTGTCAAATATTTTAGTAATTTCGCTAAAACCATTAGCTATGTCAGCAGCTGCTCAAAATCTGAAATATCTGCGTAAGCTCAGGGGATGGACGCAGGAAGAATTTTCGAATAAATTGAAAATCAAAAGATCCCTGCTCGGGGCCTACGAAGAAGAAAGGGCTGAACCGCGGCTGGAAGTATTGGAGATCGTCAGTGATATGTTCAAGTTGTCGCTGGATGAACTCCTCCGGAAAAAACTATCCGATACCAAAGGCGGAAGTTATCTGGCAAAACGCAGGGCGTTGAAAATGGCAGCCGGCAGCAACCAGATCCAGCTGGTGCCTGTCAAAGCTGCGGCCGGCTATCTGGCAGGTTATGGGGATCCCGAATTCCTGGATGAGCTCAATACCTTTACCCTGCCCATGCTGGCTCCCGGAAACTACCGGGCTTTTGAAATCGTGGGCGATTCCATGCTGCCAACCCCGAGCGGTTCCGTCATTGTTGCAGAAAAACTGGACGATCCCGAAAATGTAAAAAGCAATTTCACCTATGTCGTAGTTTCCAGGAACGAAGGAATCGTGTATAAAAGGGTAATGAAAAACAACAAGCTGAAAAACAAGCTCACGCTGATCAGCGACAATACCGTTTTCCAGCCGTATTCAGTGAATATGGAAGATGTGATTGAAATCTGGAAAGCCGAAATGGTGATCAGCAAAGCCAATGTGCAGCAGCGCTGGGATGTAAACCAGCTGGCCAGCCTGGTGAGCAATCTCCAGGATCAGGTGAGTACCTTGAAGAGAAAGATGAACTGAGGGCCCGCCTCGTTTTCCGGTTATATCGTAATTTTGGTTTATGTCATATCGTTTGGACCGGAATGCATTCAAAGGGCATAGTGCCGATGACGCGGCTGATTATACCGCCTTTTACAAAAAGATGAAATGGCTGGAAAGATTAAAAGTTTCTGCCTATCTGAACAGCGTTGCCTTTCAGTATCCGCCCGACGCACCTCCCCGAATGGACAAAACAAAGTTTAAAGCAAGGGCCAGATAACGCATGGATAATATTTTTCCTCCCGATTTCCGGGATTTCATTAATGCCCTGAATGATCAGCAGGTAAAGTATTTATTGGTTGGAGGTTATGCGGTAATCCTTCATGGGTATGCCCGCACAACCGGCGATCTGGATATATGGGTTGAACAAACATCTTTAAATTATTCTCATCTCCGGAATGCGTTTGATCAGTTTGGCATGTCCGTTTTTGAAATGACGGAAGAAAATTTCCTTTCCCATCCGGAATGGGAGGTGTTTACTTTTGGAGAACCACCTGTGGCCATCGATCTGATGACAAAAGTAAAGGGCCTGGAATTCGTGCCCTGCTATCAGCAATCCGTTTTATTTGAAGAAGGGGAATTTAAGATCAGGACCCTCGATATAAACGGTCTGATCCTTTCAAAAAAAGTTGCAGGAAGGCCAAAAGATCTGAATGATCTGGAGAATATTCAATAATGCCGGATCCATCTAAAGTATGCGTTTTGCTGTTCACGAATTTTCCTGTAAATAGCCCTTGTAAAAAAGCTTTGCGGCAATAGCATCATTGCCTCATCGATTGCAGGCGGAAACTTATTGCAGCTGCAACACAGCATCGTTCACAATGGCAAAAACCTGTTCTTCTTTTTGCGGAGCAATGAGGGCGACCCCGGTAAAGCGGCTAAAAGCGGGCAACACCGCATATTCTTTTCCAAAATAGAAACAGGGGAAACAAAGTGACTGCTTACCCAAACCCTGAATACGAATCCCGGGATGGATATGCCCGGAAAAAAAATAAGGGGATGAATTACCGGCA
>Ga0070680_100004882_pt1 | contig 10097 bp, 10 predicted proteins | sample KBSC73BmetaG_FD_64672 | JGI IMG/M metagenome (GOLD analysis project Ga0070680, IMG submission 64672) | Corn rhizosphere microbial communities from Kellogg Biological Station, Michigan, USA - KBS C7-3B metaG | ecosystem: Host-associated > Plants > Roots > Rhizosphere | place: USA: Michigan... | reverse complement strand
CCGGCGACATCGGCGCAGCAGTTGAATTCAACCGCGTAATCGCCGTGTTGGATGGAGACGCGGTTAAGGCCGGTTCCACCGTCAGCGCCGCGCGGGTAACGGGCACCATCACCGCACAAGGCCGCGGTGAGAAGACCATCGTCTTCAAGTTCAAGCGCAAGAAGCAGTACAAGCGCACCATCGGGCATCGCCAGAATTACACCCGGGTGCAAGTGAACGAGATTTTGGCGTAGGTTTTTATGGCACATAAAAAAGGTTTAGGCAGTTCTAAAAACGGCCGCGATTCCAATGCGCAGCGCTTGGGCATCAAAGCGTTCGGCGGCCAGGTGGTATCCGGCGGAACGATTATCGTCCGGCAGCGCGGGACTCGCATCAAGCCGGGCGTCAACGTCGGCCTGGGCAAGGATGACACGCTGTTCGCCAAGATCCCCGGCATCATCGAATTCCGCGATCGCGGCCGCATGGGCAAGTTCGTCAGCATCAAAGCCGCCGAATAATGGTTAGTGTGCGAGCGCACAGCGCGCGGCGCATACCCTTTTCCTGCCAGATAGTTCTTGCGTCGCGCTGCGTTGTGCGCGAGCTATAAACGTGTTTATAGACGAAGTTATAATCCACGTTAAAGCCGGCGACGGCGGTAACGGCTGCCTTGCGTTCCGGCGTGAGAAATTCGTTCCCCGCGGCGGACCCAGCGGCGGCGACGGCGGCCGCGGCGGCGATGTGACGCTGGTCGCCAGCCAGCACTACAATACGCTTCTTCACCTCCGCTTCAATCCCGAACATAAAGCCGAGCGCGGCCGTCACGGCGAGGGCAGCAATCGCCGGGGCCGCGAAGGCGAGTCTGTCGATGTCGCGGTCCCGGTGGGAACCGTCGTTTACGACTGGGGAACCGGTGAAGTGCTGCACGATTTCACCGAGCCCGGCGACCGGTTTGTTGTCGCGCGCGGCGGCCGCGGCGGCAAAGGCAATGCGCGTTTCGCCACGTCCACGCACCAGGCGCCCACCGAGCATGAAGATGGCAGTCCCGGCGAAGAACACAAGCTTCGGCTCGAGTTAAAACTGCTGGCCGATGTCGGGCTGGTGGGTTTCCCCAATGCGGGCAAGTCGACGCTGATTTCCCGCATTTCAGCCGCGAAACCCAAGATTGCGGATTATCCCTTCACCACGCTGGAACCGCATCTGGGCGTGGTTACCGCCGATGATGGCAATCACCGCACCTTCGTGGTCGCCGACATTCCCGGATTGATCGAGGGCGCGCATACCGGCCACGGTCTGGGCATCCAGTTCTTGCGTCACGTCGAACGCACGCGCCTGCTGGCCCACTTGGTCGACGTTTCCGAAGCCACCGGTCGCGACCCGATGCACGATTTCGAAGTCGTGATGGCGGAGCTCGCCAGCTTCTCGGACGACCTGGCGCACAAGCCCATGATCGTAGTGGCGACGAAAATAGACGCCGCGCAGGATCCGGAGCGTGTCGAGTCGCTCGAAAGGCTCGCCCGTGAGCGCGGCTTTCCGTTCTACAAAATTTCGAGCGTAACCGGCGAAGGTCTGCCCGCGCTGAAGCGAGCCATGGCGGATGCGGTGCTCGTTCCTGCTACCGAGATCAACGTTGGTCCCACTTCCGATTAATCTCTTCGATCACGTCCTCCGGGCGAGTCGTGTACAGCCAAAACACTTGAATGGCATGAGCGCCGCGAACCTGCATTTTCAGGCCCCCGCTGACGGGCGTGAACTTCAGATGTTCCGGCCCTGAGCGGATCGGCGTAATCACGCCCAAGCCGATCTTGGTGACGTGCTGGCAATCGCGAGCCGCTTCGACCGCCACGACCGCACTGGGGATCACCGTCGAGTGACGTCCATTAAACTTGGGCCCTTTCAGCAATCCTTTAATGTGAGTCATATTTCGCCGGCATGTGATATTGTTGCACCCATGCCTTCTGAGAGGACCCTCTTCGACACCGTTTCCTCCTACGAACCGTACCTGCGCTCGCTGCTCCGGATTGTGGTGGGGCTCACCTTCTCGCTCCACGGCTATCAGAAATTCTTCGGCCTGTTCGGAGGAATCGGAGGGAGCCGGCCGCCTCTGGATAGCATGCTGGGAGCCGCCGGCGTCATCGAAACCATCGGCGGGGCACTAATTATTCTCGGTCTTTTTACGCGGCCCGTGGCCTTCATCCTGTGCGGGCAGATGGCCGTTGCCTATTTCCGGGTGCACATCTGGATCAGCTTCTGGCCTTTGCTCAGCGGCGGCGAAATCACTGTTTTGTACTGCTTCACTTATTTATGGCTGTGCTCCGCCGGGGCCGGCCCGTTAAGCCTGGATCGGGTCTTTGGCTGGAAGCACTGATACCAGCCTGGACCCCTGCCCTATACTTGACAATCGCCGCGAATAAGGTCCATCATCCTTGGTGGACGTTTTGTAACCAAAGGCAGACATTCGGCAGTCTGTTCATATGCTAGATTTGAATGCGGGAGGAGTCCTGATGAAAACGAAATTCTCTCTGGTTGCCGTGGGTGCGCTGGTTCTCGCCGCGGTGCCGATGCTGGCCCATCACTCGTTCTCGGCGGAATATGATCAGTCCAAGCCTCTGACGCTGAAGGGAAAGTTCACCAAACTGGATTGGGTTAACCCCCATTCCTGGGTACATTTTGACGTGGTCGGTCCGGACGGAAAAGTGACCAATTGGGCAGCCGAGACGCCTCCTCCCAACGGCCTGTACCGCAACGGCTGGCGCAAAGACATGTTTAAGGAAGGCGAAGAGATCGAGGTCACGGGTGTGGCCGCCAAGGACGGTACGGCTCACATGTGGTCCAACGGCGTGACCATCCTGTCAACCGGGGTGAAGTTCACCATGGGCTCCCGGCCTCCCAACGAAGGGCCTTCCGACGCCAAAGGTAAGTAAGTCGATTTCTTGAAGATAGCCCGCGAATTCGCGGGTTTAAGAGCGCGGGCGCGCCTCGGCTGGGGCGCGCCGCAGCTTGTTGGCTCACATGCACACGTCTTTTAATTTCTTTTGGGGAGTGCCACGTTAACATGAAAACCTCGTTCGCAGGTGTTTCCTACGCCAGTCTGGCTGTAGCGGCCGGAATCGCGGCGTCCCTTTGGCTGGCACCCGTACCGGCCGCCGGGCAAGCTCCCGGCAAAGGTGGCGCCAAAGGCACTAAAGGGAACTACAAGGCGCCTCGGGCCGGAGACGGGAAGGCCGATCTCCAAGGCATCTGGCAGGCCTGGAACACTGCTGCCTATAATCTGGAGGCTCACAACGCGGCCACCGGCATCCATGCCGGCAAGAGCTTTGTGGTCGATCCGGCGGATGGGATGATTCCGTATCTCCCTGCCGCCCGCCAGAAGCAACAGGAGAACTTCGAAAAGCGCGAGCAGCTGGACAGCATGAATCACTGCTACATGACGGGCGTTCCGCGCTTCACCTATATCCCCTTCCCCTTCCAGATCTTCCAGACTCCTAAGTACATTGAATTCATTTCCGAATACGTCCATATGGTCCGTAATATTTACATGGACAAGCAGACTCACTACGGCGATCTGGAGTTCTGGAACGGTGATTCGCGCGGCCATTGGGAAGGTGACACCCTGGTGGTGGACGTTGCCGATTTCAACGATCAGACCTGGTTCGATATGTCCGGCAACCATCACAGCACTGCGCTGAAAGTAGTGGAGCGCTACACGCGTACCGGTCCCGACGTGATGCAGTATGAGGCCACCATGACCGATCCGCAGACATTTACCAGACCCTGGACCATCCGCATGGATCTGCATCGCGACACCGACCAGTATCCAACGCTGTTTGAATACGAATGTCATTCCTACCTTGAAGACGACGCCACGCGGCTCAGTAGCCGCTGAGTCAAAGGAGACTGCACCATGAAGAACAACAATGGATCCAGCAGTTCAGTGACGAGTTCCGCGATGGCCCTGGTCGCCGCGGCAGCCGTGGCTGCGGTCTTCGTGATCGTGCCGGTTTCGATGACCGGTCAGGGTCCCGCGCCGGGCGGTAAAGGCGGTGGCGCGTTCGGAGGGAGAGGCGGAAAGCAGGCCGAACCAGCCGGTCCCGTGCCCCGGACCAAAGAAGGCAAACCCGATCTCTCCGGATTCTGGAATGGCGTTCAACCGGGTGGCGTAACCAGTATCGAACCCGCTCCCCCTAGAGGCGGCAGAGGAGCCGGTAAGGGCGGACCTCCTGGAGGCGGCCCTGGTGGTCCCGGCGGTCCGGGTGGACGAGGTCCCGGCGGTTTTGGCGGCGGTGGCCGCGCCAACTCGATCGTCGATCCCGAGGACGGCAAGATTCCGTATACTGTGGCTGCTCGTGCAAAGTCCGACGAGCTGATTGCCAAGGGCATGTTCCATGAGCCGGAGCTGCATTGCTTTATGTCCGGCGTTCCTCACAACATGTGGGTCCAGTTCGGCCAACAGACCATCCAGACCAAAGACTATGTGGTCTTTACCTGGGAGTTCATGCACAGCCGCCGGATTATTCCACTGGACAATCGCCCGCACCAGATCACCTCTCCGGCGGTGCATTTGTTCCAGGGCGAATCGGTTGGACATTGGGAAGGCGACACCCTGGTGGTGGATACCACCAACCAAAATGATAAGACGTGGTTCGACACTTCGGGTCACTATAAGCCTGAAGATGTGCACGTGGTGGAACGGTTCACCATGACGGACTCGAATACCATCGAGTACGAAGCCGACGTCACGTCCGCCGAATTCACGCAGCCCATGAAAGTGAAGGGCCGCCAATCCCGCGCCAATGCTAACAATCCGGATTATGAGCAGATGGAATTCGCCTGTATCGAAGGTAACGAAGACTTGAAGCACTACACTGAAGACAAGGGCGGAAAAGCCAAGAACATCGGTGCGCGGACGCAGTAAAGAAGGATTCAGGAGTGAGCCCGCGAAGGCTGTCGCGGCAACCTCATTCCGATCGAGTAAGTTCTGCCGCGACACTCCGTTTTGCGGGTGAGAATTCATGAGGAGTCAGGAGTCAGAATGAAAGCCTGGCTGTGTTTTTTTGCGGTGGCCGCAATGGCCGCTGGACAAACGGCCTATAAAGCGCCGCGAACTTCCGACGGCAAACCCGATCTGTCGGGCATCTGGTTCACCCAGGCCTTCGCGGCGGCCTGGGACATTGAGGAACATCCCACACTTCCTAACATCGTCGGTGGACCAAGCATCATTGTCGATCCGCCCGATAAGAAAATTCCCTACCAGGCCTGGGCTCCCGCCAAGCGCAAAGACCTGATCGAAAATCACGCCTTTGACGACCCGCAGGCGCACTGTTATCCCTCCGGCATCCCCCGCGTGGCGTATGCCCCATTCGGGTTTGAAATCACCCAGAGCCCTGGGCTGGTCGTGATGATGCCCGAGAACTTCCACATGTACCGTATCATTCCGACCAACGACAACAGCCCCCGGCTTCCGGCCGGAATGAAGCTGTTCAATGGCGAATCGCGCGGCCACTGGGAAGGCGAGACTTTGGTAGTGGACGTCACCAACCAGAACGGCCGGACGTGGCTCGACATGGCCGCCAACTTCACCACCGACACTCTGCACGTGGTCGAACGTTACACGCGCATCGCCGATGGGACCCTGCATTACGAGGCTACGCTGGACGATCCGGCATTATACACGCGGCCCTGGACCATGGCTTTCAACATCCGGCGCGAAACCAAGCCGGGCTACGAGATACTCGAATTCGCCTGCTGGGAAGGCGAGCGCGACCTGGCGCATTACACCCAGGACCAAGGCGGGACCCAGAAGGTCGGAGGAAAATAGATGTCCGGAGCGCACAGCGCGATCCATCCTATGAATCGCCGGAAGTTTATCACCCACGGAACCGCTACAGCCGGGATCTTCGCCGGCGCTCTCACTAGGTCATTCGGTGCGGAAGCTAAATCCGGCGCGACCGTCGACACTACTGGCGGGAAAATCCGCGGCCTGGTGATCGACCGTGTCAACGCCTTCAAAGGCATTCCCTACGGAGCCTCGACAGCCGGCGATCGACGCTTTCTGCCGCCTGCCAGGCCGGAGGCCTGGACCGGAATCAAGGACACCATCATGTGGGGTCCCGAAGCTCCGCAAGTCAGCCCGCATACCGAGATCCCCGAGGTTCGCGCCACGATCCCGGGCACGGGAATGAGCGAGGATTGCCTGCGCCTGAACGTCTGGACCAGCGGACTCGGCCGCGGCGACAAGCGCCCGGTGATGGTCTGGCTGCATGGCGGCGGATTTACCAGCGGTAACGGTAGTTACAGCATTTATGACGGTACGAATCTTGCAAAAAAGCGTGACGTAGTAGCAGTAACCATCAACCACCGGCTGAATTCGTTCGGGTTCCTGCACCTGCCCGAGATCGGCGGCGCGAAATTCGCACAGGCCTCGAACGTAGGAATGCTGGACGCGATCGCGGCACTCCAGTGGGTTCACGATAACATTGCGAATTTCGGCGGCGATCCGAACAACGTGACCATCTATGGACAATCCGGCGGCGCCGGAAAGGTCAGCACGCTGCTCGCAATGCCGGGAGCCAAGGGTCTGTTCCATCGGGCTATCATCGAAAGCGGTTCCAATCTAAAAGCCGTTTCCGTGGCTGACGCCACTGCAACTGCCAAAGCCGTCATGGCCAAGCTTAATGTGAAGACCGTGGACGAGCTTCAAAAGGTCCCCATGCAGCAGTTGATACAGGCCACCACCGGCACTCCGGGATTGCGCCTGGCTCCGGTGGTGGATGGCAACACCCTGCCGCGCGATCCGTTCTCGCCGGATGCTCCGCCAATGTCAGCCGATGTCCCGGTGCTGCTTGGAACAGTCGAAACCGAGGTCACGTTCTTCCCCGGTACCCCTTTGGATCCTATTGACGACGACGCACTGCTGGCGCGCGTCAAGACGGCCGCGCGCGCCGATGACGCTCAAGCCCGGCACTTGATCGATCTGTATCGTACGGGCCGTCCGAGCGTATCGGACATCGATCTGGCGCTGATCCTCGAATCCGATCTGCGCTTTCGCCCCGGCGTAGTGACCGAGGCCGAACTGAAATCGGCGCAAAAGGCGCCGGTTTACATGTATTACTTCACGTGGCGCTCCCCCGTGCGCGAGGGGAAGCTGAAAACCTTCCATACCCTGGAGATTCCGTTCGTCACTGACAACGTGGATAACGGGCAGTCCATGACCGGAACGGGCCAGGATCGCTATGCGCTCGAAAATAAGATGAGCGCGGCCTGGACCGCTTTCGCGCGCACCGGCAATCCCGGGCACAAGGGTCTGCCCGCCTGGCCGAAGTTCGATACCGCCAAGCGAGCCACCATGATCTTCAACCACGAGTGCAAAGTGGTCAATGATCCCAATGGCGAGGAGCGGAAGGCTCTGGCGGCTCTCCGACGGGCGTAGCGGTTAGTTTCCGGCCGTCCGGGAATTCCACCGTAAAACATTTTTGCGAGAACACAGCCGGGTCCTTGGCACGCGCTCCCTTGCAACTGATCTGGTCCCCAGCTTTCAGGCTGTCTTTGGTCCACCCATAGCGGCGTAGCAGGTTCACCGCTTCGATTTCCAACCGCCAATGTTCGACACCGTTGTCAGTCAGTGAATCCAGATCGATGTAGGAATGCGGATTGGCCCAAAAAAACTTCGTGACTGTGCCTGAGATTGTGAACTCATGCGTCATGTCGAAAGCGGCGGTGGAGTGGTGCGCCATCAGAAGCCCGCCGCTAGCCGCGGCGCACGCGATCAAGGCAATGGGAAGCCTCACAACCACTTATTCTAGCGGCCGCCAGGGCGTGGTGTACTCTGTAATAGAGAGTAAACTCCATGTGTCGTATGCGTGCCAGCGGTTTGTTGGAATTGGCATGCCCGAACGTTGCATGCCCGGCCTGTGTTAACTATACTTATTGATTGCGCGCCCGCGTGGGTACGTTGTGCGTGCACAGCTCCATGAGGAGGAGTTCCATGAAGACTTCCCGTTCCAGGGTAATGAACGCCTTATTGTCTGCCGGCGTGATTTGCCTGATCGCTCTGTTTTCGACGTACTCAACCAGCGCGCAGCAGACTAAAGGCAAGGCCAACGCGAAAGCGGCGGCTAATCCCAAGATCAGTTACCCCGGCTACATCACCGGCACCGTTACCAGCGAGAAGGGTCCCGAAGCCGGCGTGTGGGTCATCGCGGAGACCAATGACCTACAGACCAAGATGATCAAAACCGTCGTGACCGACGATCAAGGGCGCTACATGCTGCCCGATCTTCCGGCGGTAAATTACAAGGTTTTCGCCCGAGGGTATGGAATCCTGGATTCCACTCCGATCAATTCGAAGCCGACGACCAATTCAGTGGCGATCAAGGTAGCCACCGCCAAGACGCCCCAGGAAGCCGCGAAGGTTTATCCGGGCGACTACTGGCTGTCACTGCTGGCTCCGCCACCCAAGAGCATGTTTCCGGGGACCGGTGAAAAATCCGACACGAACCCGAACGGCAACGGCCTTAACATGGCGATGGCCAGCCAGGACGAATGGATTAATCGCCTGAAGTCTGGCTGTAACTTCTGTCATCAGCTGGGCAATCCCCTCAGCCGCGACGTGCAGCACGTGTTCGCCGCCAAACCCGATCTGCCCAGGACTCATGAAGCCGCGTGGGAATGGCGCTTAGGCGTCGGCGTTCGCGGAACTAACATGTATGGGACCCTGACCGGGATGGGCAAGACCGAAACTGTCAGGGTGCTCGCGGACTGGACCGAAGCCATCGAAAAAGGCGCAGTGCCGCCAGCCCCACCTCGCCCCTCGGGCATCGAGCGCAATATTGTATCCACGCAATGGGATGTGGGCGACGACCACTCCTTCATGCACGACCAGATCTCGACCGACAAGAACCATCCTACGGTCAATGGCGGCGGACCGAACTACGCGGTGAACGCGGGCCACGGACAACTCGTGATCCTGGATCAAGCGGATAACAGCACATACTCAATCGACATTCCGACCCGCGAAGCCAAGGACAAAGTTCCTTCGCGCTTCCCGGCGCCGAATCGGCCGTCTTTCTTCTGGGGCAATGAGCATTTGTGGTCCAATCCGCCCTACGATCCGGCTGACCCGCACAATCCGATGATGGATAGCAAGGGTCGCGTCTGGCTGACCTCGAAGATCCGCGGAAATACGGCGCCGGCCTGGTGCGCCGATCCGGCCAACAAGTACGCTTCGTGGTACCCGAAGAGCAGGGGTGCCCGGCAGGCGTCCATCTACGATCCGAAGACCAAGCAGTTCCAGTTGATCGAAACGTGCTACTCCACGCACCATGTGGTGATCGACAATGATCCGGATGAGACCGTGTATTTCAACGAACTCAGCGGTCCCACTTTTGGTTGGGTCGATTCGAAGATTTACGATCAGACGTACGCTGCAACGCACGACGAAGGTAAATCCGAACAGGCTGCTGTCGGCTGGTGCGATCAGACCGTCGACACCAACGGGGACGGAAAGATCACGAAACCCTGGAACGATATCCGGCGGATTGCGGATCTTGCGGCTCTCTACGGGACGGATACCGCCGGCGCGGCTCCCATCGCCCCGGTCGGGCGGGGCGGAAAGGGCGGACCACCTCAAGCGCCCTACGATCCTAAGCTTGACACGATGGTCCACTTCAATCTGTACTCGACCATGCCGAGTCCTGTCGATGACTCCGTGTGGGGCGTCGCGGAAGATTTCCCCGGCTACTTGATCCGTTTGCAGCGCGGAAACAATCCGCCGGTTACCTGCAAGACCCAAGTCTTCAAGGTGCCGACGCCGGGCTACGACCCACGTGGGATCGACGTAGATAGCAACGGCGTGGTTTGGACAGGTCTGGCAGCGACCAGCCACCTGGCCGCCTTCGACGTTCGCAAGTGCAAGAACTTGACCGGCAAGATGAAGGTCGACGGCAGCGATTGCCCGGAAGGCTGGACGCTGTACCAAACCCCCGGGCCCAAGCTTAAGGGCACCAATGTTCCCGCCGACTTCCACTATTTCAACTGGACGGATTCGCACAATATCATGCAGATGGGGCAGAACACTCCATTCCTGACTGGTTCGGACTCCGATTCGTTGATTGCGCTAAATC
>Ga0070680_100004879_pt1 | contig 10099 bp, 11 predicted proteins | sample KBSC73BmetaG_FD_64672 | JGI IMG/M metagenome (GOLD analysis project Ga0070680, IMG submission 64672) | Corn rhizosphere microbial communities from Kellogg Biological Station, Michigan, USA - KBS C7-3B metaG | ecosystem: Host-associated > Plants > Roots > Rhizosphere | place: USA: Michigan... | reverse complement strand
TCGGTGCACATCGACGGCGTGCTGCACGAGTTCTCCTCGATCGCGGGCGTGCGCGAGGACGTGACCGACATCGTCCTCAACATCAAGGACGTCGCCATCAAGATGCAGGGCGAAGGCCCGAAAAAAATGATCCTGAAAAAGCAGGGTCCGGGGCAGGTGATGGCGGGCGACATCCAGACCGTCGGCGACGTTCAGATTCTGAACCCCGATCTCGTGCTCTGCACCCTCGACGACGGCGCCGAGATCCGCATGGAATTCACGGTCGCGACCGGCAAGGGCTATATCCCCTCCGACCGCAACCGCTCGGAAGACAGCCCGATCGGCCTGATCCCGATCGACAGCCTGTATTCGCCGGTCCGCAAGGTGAGCTATCGCGTCGAAAACACCCGCGAAGGGCAGATCCTCGATTACGACAAGCTGACGATGCAGATTGAGACGGACGGCTCGATCACGCCGGAAGATTCGCTCGCTTTCGCCGCGCGCATCCTGCAGGATCAGCTCAACATCTTCGTCAATTTCGAAGAGCCGCGCCGCGAGATCGAAGCGCCGGCGATGCAGGAACTGCCGTTCAACCCGGCGCTCTTGAAGAAGGTGGACGAGCTCGAGCTTTCCGTTCGCTCGGCCAACTGCCTGAAGAACGACAACATCGTTTACATCGGCGACCTCATTCAGAAGTCGGAAGCGGAAATGCTCCGCACCCCGAACTTCGGCCGCAAGTCGCTGAACGAAATCAAGGAAGTGCTGGCCACGATGGGCCTCCATCTCGGCATGGAAGTCACGGGCTGGCCGCCGGAAAACATCGAAGAGCTCGCGAAGCGCTTCGAGGATCACTACTAAGCGGCGCGCCGCTCAAGGAGAACGTCATGCGTCACGCACGCGCCCACCGCAAATTCAATCGCACCGCCGAGCACCGCAAGGCGATGTTCGCCAATATGTCGGCGGCGCTGATCACGCACGAGCAGGTCGTCACGACCCTGCCGAAGGCGAAAGATCTTCGTCCCGTCGTCGAGAAGTTAGTTACGCTCGCAAAGCAGGGCGACCTGCATGCGCGCCGCCGCGCGGTCTCGCAGATCCGCGACCTCGATGCCGTGAAGAAGCTCTTCGAAGTCATCGGCCCGCGCTACAAGGCGCGGAACGGCGGGTATCTGCGCATCGTCAAGGCGGGCTTCCGCTATGGTGATAACGCGCCTGTTGCGGTGATCGAATTCGTCGACCGCGACGTGGAAGCGAAGGGCAAGGCCGACCGCGCGCGCGTCGAGGCCGAGAGGGCGGCGCAGCCGAAGCAGGAGGCTGCGGCGACGGCGTAAGTTTCGCTTTGCAACATTTAAAGCCCGGTCTTCGCGGCGGGTTTGAGCGATACTTCCTCGTTGAAATCACAATTTGCCCTCATTTACACCGCCGAGCGGGCACGTTCGGCCCCTATATAAGGGCGGACTTCCAATATAAACGGAGCGTGGAATGAAGACGTGGATACTCGCGGCTGCGATCGCATTCGCGGCGGTGGGGCCGGTTTTGGTCCATCGAGATACGGCAAGCGCCGCCGTCCTTGAGCCGAACAAAATTACTGAAGTGAACATCGCTCAAATCAAGAGCCTTTTGAAACTGAGGGCGCTGCAGGAGCCGCTGTGGGCGCGTGTGGAAAGCGTTTTATTGTCCGTGGCCCGGGAACAGGCGCAGAATGAATCGGCGGGGTTCGTGCGCCGCATCAGCCGCCGCGCCGTTTCGATTGCGTTCAATAGTGCCGTGACGCAGCGTTTAAAGGACGCCGCGCTCCCACTGCTGGCGAGCCTCGATGAAGAGCAAAGAGAAATCGTGCGCAGCCTCGCCCGGAAGATGGGCATGGGCGACATGGTTGCCATGTTGAATTAAACGGGGCGAACGGGAATCCTTGGAATCGAATTATTAGAAAGAAAACCCCGGCGCCGCGCCGGGGTTTTTCTTTGCCCGAGTTCTCACCCTAAGCAGGCCGCGAGACGCCGGGCGGGGAAGAAGCGCTATCCCTCCAGTCGTCATCCTGAGGTGCGAACGAGCGCAGCGAGTGAGCCAAGCAAGTCGGCTATAGCCGACTTGCCACTTAAATTACGATCTCGAATAAACCCGAGATCGTGAGGATGACCCATCCGTGATGCGCTTGATAATTCCGGAGCCGTTCATCCTTCGAGGCTCGCCCACACAAGTCCGTTATTGCGGACTTGTGCATTAAGTGCCGATGTCGCGCGAACGCGACATCGGTGGCTCGCACCTCAGGATGACGGGTTTAGCGCGCCGTTTGCCGGATGACGAAGAAAGGACAAAATGACGCGACCGAAAGCACCGCAAACTCCTATCGCCGCCGCTCTTCCACTCTTCAATTACGGGCTCTATATCTCCCCCATGCCGTATTTGCTTCGCATCGCCGCCGCCGCGCTCCTGGTTCCGCTGTTCAGCGCGTCCGTACTGGCGCAGGCCTCGGTCACGGTGCCTCGCCTACCGCAATCGCGCGCGGAAATTTCGCTTTCCTTCGCGCCGGTGGTGAAGAAGGCGGCGCCCGCCGTCGTTAACGTCTATGCCTCGCGAATTGTGAAACAGGCACGCAATCCGCTGTTCGACGATCCGTTCTTCCGGCAGTTTTTCGGCGATCAATTTCCCGGCACGCAGAACCGCGAGCGGGTGCAGAAGGCGCTTGGCTCCGGCGTGATCGTCGATCCGTCCGGGATCATCGTCACGAATTACCACGTCATCGAACACGCCGACCAGGTGAAGGTCGCGCTCATCGACAAACGCGAATTCGAAGCGGAAATCCTTTTGCGCGACCAGCGTAGCGATCTCGCGGTCCTCAAGATCAAGGACGGGCACGAGAAATTCCCGGCGCTCGAGTTCGGCGATTCCGACGCTATCGAAGTCGGCGATCTTGTGCTCGCGATCGGCGATCCGTTCGGTGTCGGGCAAACGGTGACGCAGGGGATCGTCTCGGCGCTCGCGCGCACGAATATCGGAATCAACGATTATTCCTTCTTTATTCAGACGGACGCCGCCATCAATCCCGGCAATTCGGGCGGCGCGCTCGTCGATCTCAGCGGCCATCTCGTCGGCATCAATACCGCGATCTATTCGCAAAGCGGCGGATCGGTCGGCATCGGCTTTGCCATCCCCGCGAATATGGTGCGTGTCGTGCTCGCTTCGGCACTCTCCGGCGGCAAGGCGGTGAAGCGCCCCTGGTTCGGCGCGAAACTGCAAAACGTGACGCCGGAGATCGCGGAAAGCATGGGTCTGAAGCGGCCGACCGGCGCGCTCGTCGCGGATGTCGATCCCGGCAGCCCGGCGGCGCAAGCCGGCATCAAGGTCGGCGACCTCATCGTCAGCGTGGACGGGCAGCCGATCGACGATCAAGTGGCGTTCGGCTACCGCTTCGGCACCAAGCCGGTGGGTGGCACGGCGCAGCTTGCCGTCGAGCGGGGCGGCAAAGCGATTACCGCGCGCGTGAAGCTCGCGAGCGCTCCCGAGGGCGCGCGTGACGAGATCACGATCGGCAGCAACACCCCGTTCGCGGGCATCAAGGCTGTCAATCTCTCGCCTGCGGTCGCGGACGAGTTGCGGCTCGACACATCTTCTACAGGAGTTGCCGTGACCGATGTCGCGGAAGGTTCGGCCGCGCAAAATATCGGTTTCCGGCGCGGCGATATCATCGTCTCGGTGAACGACAAGAAGATCGAGAAGACGCGCGATCTCGAGCGCGTAACGAGTGAGCGTGCGCGCTCGTGGAAAATCGTGCTGAAGCGCGGGGGGCGCGAAATTTCGGTGGTGTTGCGGGGATGAGCCCCCGCGCCAAACCGAAAGGCGAGGCGAGCCTGTTTCAGGCGGCGGGGCTCGATCGTTCGGCGCCGCGCCCGCTCGCCGACCGGTTGCGCCCGCAGAAACTTGCCGATGTCGTGGGGCAGGAGGGCCTGATCGGCCCCGATGGCGCGCTCACGCGCATGCTGGAAGCGGGCTCGCTTGGCTCGCTCGTTTTTTGGGGCCCGCCCGGCACCGGCAAGACGACAGTGGCGCGGCTCCTGGCCGACGAGACGTCGCTGCATTTCCAGCAGATTTCCGCGGTGTTCTCCGGGGTGGCCGACCTCAAAAAAGTTTTCGACGAAGCGCGAGCGCGGCGCGAAACCGGGCAAGGGACGCTTCTCTTCGTCGACGAAATCCATCGCTTCAACCGCGCGCAGCAGGATAGCTTCCTGCCGGTGATGGAAGACGGCACGGTGACACTCGTCGGCGCCACCACGGAGAATCCGTCGTTCGAGCTGAATGCCGCTCTTCTATCCCGGGCACGGGTGCTGGTTTTCAAGGCGCTCGACGAGGCAGCGCTCGCGAAAATCCTGGAGCGCGCCGAAGCCGAAGAAAAGAAGAAACTTCCGCTCGATACCGAAGCGCGCTCGACTCTGATCCGCATGGCGGACGGCGACGGGCGTGCCGCGCTGACGCTCGCGGAAGAAGTGTGGCGCGCGGCGCGCGCGGGCGAAGTGTTCGATCCCGCGCAACTCATCGAGATCGTGCAGCGGCGCGCGCCGATTTACGACAAATCGCAGGACGGCCATTACAATCTGATTTCCGCGCTGCATAAATCGGTGCGGGGTTCCGACCCCGATGCCGCGCTCTATTATCTCGCTCGCATGCTGGATGCGGGCGAGAACCCGCTCTACATCGCGCGGCGCGTGGTGCGGATGGCGGTAGAGGACATCGGGCTTGCCGACCCGCAGGCGCTCATCGTCGCGAATGCCGCGAAGGATGCTTACGATTTTCTCGGCAGCCCTGAAGGTGAGCTTGCGATCGCACAGGCCGTGATTTACGTCGCGACCGCACCGAAATCGAACGCGGCCTATATGGCCTATGGCGCGGCGAAGAGGGTGGCGCAGGAGGGCGGTTCGCTCCTGCCGCCGAAACACATCCTCAACGCGCCGACGAAGCTCATGAAAGAAGAAGAGTATGGCGCGGGCTACGAATACGATCACGATGCGCAGGAAGCTTTTTCGGGCCAGGACTATTTCCCGGAATCGCTCGGCCGGCAAACGTTTTACGAGCCGGTGGAGCGCGGCTTCGAACGCGAGATCAAGAAGCGGCTCGAATATTGGGCGAAGCTGCGCGCCGAACGAAAGCCGTGATCAGCCGGTGAGAATGGCGACGACTTTGCGCGTTCCGGGTTCAGAAACACCACTTCCTGCCGCACCGGCACGTAATCGAACCCGCGCAGCTGCGGGGCCATTTCCATGACCTCGGCCGGGAGCTGGTATGCTTTTATATCGCGCGGAATCCGCGCGCCGAGTTGAACAGGGATATCCAGTTTCGGTGCGCGTTGCGCGTTCTCTTCCGCGAGAGCTTTATGAATCTGCTTTCGCGTCGGCCCGGGGATTTCGCTGCTCTTGCCATTATTCGAGAGGATGTCGAGCTCTTTCGGCGGTTCCGATTGGGCGAAGACAGATACGGATAGCGCGCCCAAAGCCGCGATAACGGCAAGAATTTTCCATTTCATCGCTTCGGCTCCGCTTTTCATTTTCCGGAATAACGTGCCGTAAAAGCCTTGGTTCCTCATGAAGGACGGCGGGCGCGGAAACGGTTTCCGTTTTCGAAAAGCCCGCGCGCACGCGCCGCATCCCGCCGCATTGGAGCGGAAGCCCGATGGCTTTATAATCTCGAAAATGTCCGACTCGACCGTTGAGACGCTCGAACAAACGAGCGTTCCCACACTGCCCGAAATCTTCCTTGGCTTTCTCGGCATCGCGCTTTCCGGCTTCGGCGGCGTGATGCCTTGGGCGCAGCGCATGCTGGTCGAAAAAAAGAAGTGGCTCACGCCGGAAAAATTCGCGGAAGACGTGGCGCTCGCGCAATTCCTGCCGGGACCGAATATCGTCAATCTTTCGATCGTCGTTGGCTCGCGCTGGCGCGGGGCGCTCGGCTCGCTCGTTGCGTGTATAGGACTGATTGGCGCGCCAGTCGCGCTGATGATGATTCTCGGCGCGCTTTACGCGCGCTACGGGGACGCAGCTTGGCTGAGCGGGCCCCTCGCGGGGCTGTCGGCTTCTGCAGCCGGACTTGTCATTGCGATGGCGGCAAAACTCGCGGCGCCGCTGTTTCGCGGCAAGCGGATCATGGCGATTTCTTTCGCGATCCTTTCCTTCATCGCCGTCGGGTTCCTGCGTGTTCCTCTCTATTGGGTGCTGTTCGTATTTGGCCCGTTAAGCGTCGCCGCCTTCTGGTGGAGGCTCCGGTGAGGGACGACAGCCCGATCGGCGGTTTTATCCTCACGGCACTTTTTGTGTCGGTGGTCGCGGTCGGCGGCGTGAATGCGGTACTGCCGGAATTGCACCGGCAGGTGGTCGATATCAATCATTGGCTCACCGACAAACAGTTCGCCGATATGTTCGCGATCGCGAATGCGTCCCCGGGCCCCAACATGCTGATCATCACATTAATCGGCTGGTCGCTCGGCGGATTCTACGGCGCGATCGTCTCGACGCTCGCGCTCTGCACCCCGACCTGTGCGCTGACTTATCTCGTCGCGCAGGCGTGGGAAAAATTCAAGGATGCGCCCTGGCGGATCGCGGTGCAGGCGGGACTCGTGCCGATGACGGTCGGCTTGATCGCGGCGAGCGCCTATTTGCTCGCGCGCGCCGCCGATCACAGCATGATGGCCTATGCGATGACGGCCGCGACCGCCGGCATTTCCTATTTCACGCGCATCAATCCGCTCTGGGCGATGGCCGCGGCTGCGGCGCTGGGACATGCGGGGCTGGTCTGAAGCGTGCGCTCAATGCGCCTTGATGAAACCGGAGATCGCGCTCGTCAGTCCTTTGTCGGCGGTGTTGACCGCGAGAATTTCCGACATGTGGCTGTGCTTCGGCAGCACGAGGAAGCGCGGGCAGTTTTGCTTTTCGCACGCTTTCTTGTTCAGCATGATCGCTTGCTGTTCGGCGCGCACCGTATCGAGACCGCCGACCGCAATTAGGAGAGGGAGCTTCGTTTGCGCGAGGCTGGCGAGTGCGGATTGCTCCGCATAGAGCGAAGGATCGGCGCCGAAATATTTTTTCTCGTTCTCCGTCAGCGGGTTTGCCTTAAGGTCATAGACGCCTGAAACGAGGATCGCACCCGCAACGCCGGCGCCGAAGGGCGGCTGCAAGTCCGGATGCGAGAGATAGCCCGCGACATGCGTGGCGCCCGTCGAATGCCCCATCAGGAAAATCCGGTCGGGGTCGCCGCCGAACGGGGCGACATTCTGGATCGCCCAATGAACCGCGAGACCGATGTCCTCGATTGCGGACGGCCAGCTCGCGCCTGGCGCGAGCCGGTAATTGATATTGATGCCGATCAGATTGTGGTTCGCCGCCCAGCGGCCGACATTGTCGTAGAAGACGCCGTCGTTCTTGTCGCCGCCGACGAAGCCGCCGCCATGGACGAAAATCAGCACTGCAAGCGGGTCGCTCGGCAACGGTTCGGGCACGAAAACATCGAGGTCGTTTTGGGGATCGGGGCCATAGGCAAGATCGCGGTGAACGCGCACATGCGTGTAAGGCGCCTTTGGCTGCAACGGCCGGTAGATGTCTTTCGTCGCCGCCACGATCTTCGGATCGAAGTTGCGGCCGAGTGCGGCAATATGTTCCATGACTTCGGCGGGGTTCGCGCTCATTTGCGCGAAGCCGCGGGCCGACAGGCATAGCAGCAGCAAGCAGGCAACGGTTGCCCGCCGAATTGAAAACTCCCCCCGCATCGCAGTTCCTTTTTGTTCTTGGCTCCGGTCTCGTTGGACCGGGCTATCGCCGGAGAGTAGCAAACCGACGGCCGTTGCGAAGCAATTTCGTGCAAATTCCGCGGCGCTTTGCGGCTGGACTAATCGATACGCTGGGGTAGAGATTGGCCCAAAGCAGGGGGTTTCATGTTCGCGACGGCACTGGTTTTTTTGGGCGGCGGGATCGGCTCGGCGCTGCGGCACGGAATGAACCTTCTCTGCGTGAGGCTTTTCGGCCTCAGCTTTCCATGGGGCACATTCGCCGTGAACCTGATCGGCTCGTTCGCGATCGGCTGGCTTGCCGCTTTCTTCGCCTTCCGCGCAGGGCTCGGATGGACGCAATCGACGCGGCTCTTCCTGATTACCGGCATACTCGGCGGCTTTACGACCTTCTCGTCGTTCTCGCTCGATTTCGCGATGTTGTTCGAGCGCGGCGCGACCACGCCCGCGATTTTGTATGTGATCGGCTCCGTCGGAATTTCGCTGATCGCGATTTTTCTCGGCCTTTATGTCGGGCGGGTGATCGGTTGAGCATGAAAAGTTTTGTGAAACCTTTCGCTGCGCTTCTCGCCGTTTTTATCGGCGGCGTGAACTTCGCGAATGCCTATGTGCTCAAGAGTTATGAAGGCCGATTCTCAATCGAATTTCCGTCGCAACCGAAATTGGAAAATATCCGCGACGTCGGCACTTGCATGAAAGAGCGGCACGAATTTCGCTCTTCTGAAGGCCAAAAGATTTTTTTCGCGTCTTATCAAGATTGTCTGCCGCACGGCTATCTCGCCGATGTTGGCCATGGGCCATTCCTGCGCGATTATTGGCAGAATGTGGAGAAGGCCGTCCGTGGGGAGCTCCGCGCAAACAATCCAATCGAGCACGGTGTGCTGTCGGGGCGGGAATATCTGATCGCGGTTCCTCATGGAAACCGTGTGGTCCGGCTGCAATTATTTATCGATGGCGATCGGCTTTATAAGATTATGTATGTAGGCCCGTTTCTGACCCAGGACGAGCCCGAGGTCGAATCGTTTTTCGCTTCCTTTCGCGTAACGCGCTAAAAGAGCCGAATGCCGGTCGAAACACGAACCATCAAAGCGGACGAAGCGGGTCTGCGCCTCGATCGCTGGTTCAAGGCGCATTTTCCCGCGCTCGCGTTCGGGCATCTGCAGAAATTGCTGCGCACCGGGCAGGTGCGCGTCGATGGAGCACGCGCGAAGACGAATACGCGTCTTTCGCCGGGCCAGCGCGTGCGCGTGCCGCCGCTGGAAAAGGCCGGCAAGCAGGCGGAGAAAGACACGAATGTGTCGACGCCGTATGTGCTGAAAGCGAAGGATGCTCGTGCGAAACCGGATGACGCCTCTTTTCTGAAATCCATCACGCTTTATGAGGATCGGGAAGTGATGGTGCTGAACAAGCCCATGGGTCTCGCAGTGCAAGGCGGTTCGGGGACGGTGCGACACATCGACGGCATGCTCGAGGCGCTCAGGACGCGGGATGGCGTTAAGCCGCGGCTCGTGCACCGGATCGACAAAGACACTTCCGGCATTTTGCTGATCGCGAAAACGCGGCTTGCCGCCGCCACGCTCGCAAAAACCTTCCGCTCGCGCTCGGCGCGGAAGATTTACTGGGCGCTTGTCGCGGGCGTGCCGAAAGTGAAGCAGGGCAGGATCTCGACGTATCTCGCCAAAGGCGGCGGACCGGAAGGCGAATTGATGCGCGTCGCCGAGCACGGTGATGACGACGCGAGCCACGCGGTGACGTATTACGCCGTGGTCGAGAAGGCGGCGAATTTGCTTTCCTGGCTGTCGTTGAAGCCCGTCACCGGCCGCACGCATCAGCTCCGAGCGCATGCTGCGCATATCGGTCACCCGATCGTGGGCGATCCAAAATATTTCGACATTGAGAACTGGGAGCTGCCCGGCGGGATTCAAAAGAAGTTGCATCTCCTGGCGCGTCGGCTCGTCCTGCCGCATCCGAGCGGGAAGGGGAAAATCGACGTCACGGCGCCGCTGCCGCCGCACATGCTACAGTCCTGGAATTTGCTCGGCTTCGACGCCAAGCAATATGACCCCATCGTCGACGCGCCGGAGGAATGATGTCGGAGAAGCCCGGCCCGATGCAGGCGGCGCAACGCGCCATGCGGCCGCCGCTACCGAAACGGTTTTACAAAACCGTTTCCGTCGCCGAAGAAAACGGAAGCTTCGCGGTTCTCCTGGATGGCAAGCCGATGAAGACGCCGGCGAAACGGCCCTTTGCTTTGCCGGTGCGGGCGCTTGCGAAAAGCGCCGCGCGCGAGTGGGAGCAACAGGAAAACGAAATCGATCCCGGTACGATGCCGATGACGCGGCTCGCGAATCTCGC
>Ga0070680_100004865_pt1 | contig 10109 bp, 9 predicted proteins | sample KBSC73BmetaG_FD_64672 | JGI IMG/M metagenome (GOLD analysis project Ga0070680, IMG submission 64672) | Corn rhizosphere microbial communities from Kellogg Biological Station, Michigan, USA - KBS C7-3B metaG | ecosystem: Host-associated > Plants > Roots > Rhizosphere | place: USA: Michigan... | reverse complement strand
AACGATGAATGGCGAGAGGATACGTCCCACAGTAGTCACCTCTCGCCCGTCGCCTGCGCAGCCGACGCCTCCCGCCCATTCTGTTGCAGTTCTCGCCCCGCCCGCCGCGCTCCGGCTTGCATGACCACTCCCGTCTATAAAAGGCTCATCCCCTACCTGCGCCCGCACGCCTGGCGCATGGCGATCACCATCGTCTGCAATCTCGTCGCCGCGATGCTGGACGGTTTTGCGATCGCGCTGCTGATCCCGTTCCTGAACATCCTCTTTCACCAGCCCGCGACATCCCTCAAGTCAGGCTGGGTATCGAAGCTCCTCAACGCCACCGTTGGCTCGCAGATCGTGCCCGGCAACGAGATGACATCTCTGCGGAATGTCATCCTGCTAGTGCTCACCGCGATTCTGCTGAAGAACTTCCTCGTCTGGGTCGCGGGCCAGTTCGGCGCCACCCTCCAGGAATACGTGACGCGGGACCTGCGCAACTCGGTCTATCGTCACCTCGCCCACCTCCCGCTCGGCTACTTCACCCAGATGAAGGCCGGGCAGATCCTGTCGCGGGTGATCAACGACACCTTCGAGACGCGGCTGATCCTCACCCAGATCGTGACCCAGTCGCTGCAGAGCGCATCGCTGGTGATCGTCTACATCGCGATCCTGTTCAGCATCTCGTGGCGGCTGTCGCTGATCGCGCTGATCATCCTGCCGCTGCTCGGCGTCTCGCTGCAGCCGATGCTCCGCAAGCTGCGCCGAGGCAACCTCAGACGGGGCAACGTCCACGGCGAGATGACCAGCGTTCTGCAGGAGACCATCGCCGGCATCCGTCTCGTCAAAGCTTCGGGCACCGAGGTCTTCGAGGAAGCGAGATTCTCCGAGGGCAGTAACAAGTACGCGCGGAGCAGTCTCAGGCTGACGCGTCTGGCGCTCCTGGCGCCGCCCATCACCGAGATCATCGGCACCCTGATCGCGGTGCTGGTGCTGTGGATCGGCGCGTGGCAGGTGCTGCGCGACGGAACCATGACCGGCGCGACGCTGCTCGCGTTTCTCACCCTCGTGCTGCGACTGCTCCAGCCATTGAAGCAGCTGTCCCAGATGCGCACCACCGCGCAATCGTCGCTGGCGTCGGCGGAGCGGCTGTTCGAGATCCTCGACTCGCCGGCCGAATTCCAGCGCGACCGCGGCACCCGCGACCACGCCGTCTTCGAGCACGAGCTCAGATTCGAGAACGTCACCTTTGCATACGGCGATGCGCCGGTGCTCATCGGGATCGACCTCGTCGCGCGTAAAGGCGAAGTCATCGCGCTGGTGGGGCCAAGTGGCTCGGGGAAGAGCACCCTGGTGGATCTGATCCCGCGGTTCTACGAGCCGCGCGAAGGCCGCATCACCCTCGACGGCATCGACACCCGCGAGATCAAGCTACCCGCACTGCGCAAGCTGACCGGCATCGTGAGCCAGGAGACGGTCCTCTTTCACGACACCGTTCGCAACAACATCGCCTACGGTGCAGCTGGACACTCGCAGGCGCAGATCGAGGCTGCCGCGCGCGCCGCAAACGCCCATGACTTCATCATGGAGCTGCCGAGCGGCTACGATACGCTGCTGGGGGAGCGCGGCACGCGTTTGTCGGGAGGTCAGCGGCAGCGATTGGCGATTGCACGGGCCTTGCTCAGTGACCCGCCTATCCTCATTCTCGATGAAGCAACTTCGGCGCTCGATACCGAATCAGAGAGGCTCGTTCAGGAAGCGGTCGACAGGCTGTTGCAAGGCAGGACGGTGTTCGTGATCGCGCACAGACTTTCCACGGTCACCCACGCCGACAGGATTCTGGTTCTGGATCGTGGCGAGATCGTCGAGCAGGGAACGCACGCCGAGCTGCTGGCGCAGCGCGGTGCCTACTCGAGACTCTATACGTTGCAATTCGGTGGCGTGAACGGAGACACCGGCGAGATCGCCGGAGCTCCGAATCGAATGGCTCCTTCAGCAGGTAAGCGATAGTGCACGTTCTCTTTCTACATACTGCTCGGGAATGGTCGGGCACCGCCCGCTTGTTCGCGAGGGCCGGCCGCGGCATCTCGGAGCGCGGCGCCAAGGTCACCTTGCTGGTGACACCCGACAGCAACGTGCACCTGGCGGTCTCCCCACGCCGCGATCCGGGCCAGCCGCGCCACACCCCGATTCCCGAGCCGTTCGAGATCGTCCCGCTGCCGACCGAGGGCTGGTTCATGTCGGCGGCTCGCCGCCTGAGACGGATTTTTCGCCGCTGGGATGCCGATGCGATCTTCGTCACCACCGATCGCGAGCACCTCATCGCGGCCACCGCGTGCTGGATGAGCAGAAACGGCGCGGTGGTGCGCTGGACACCGGTGGGCCAGGAGCTGAGGCTTGGCTTTTCCGGACGGTTCGCTTCGCGTCTGGCGCGCACGTCGTACCTGTTCGCCAACGAGGCGGACCGCCGTCTGGCCGAAGTCCCCAAGAACGCGGCCGCGATCGATTTCGCCGAGATCGGCGTCGATGTCTCGACCTATCCCACCGATGGAGACGATGCCGTACCGCGCGAGGGAGATTCGGCCGTCGATCAGAAGGAGGCCGAGCCGCTTCGCTATGTCGTCTGCGTCTACGATCCGACTTCGCGCGGGCGCGCGGCGACTGCCATTCGCACCATCTCGATGCTGGCGCCGCGGCATCCCAATCTGCGCCTGATGATCGTCGGGTCGGGCTCGGATGACGAAGATCTGCGCATGCAGGCTGCGGCCCTTCGGGTCCTACATCTCGTCAGCTTCCTCGGCGAGCGCGACGATGTCATCAACCTGATGCGTGACGCGCACCTCGGCTGGGTGGTCGCCGACGCCGACACCGGCGCGTACGGCATCCTCGATCTGATGGCGCTGGGAATTCCGACTGTCGCCAGCGAAAACGGAGTTGCGCAGCGCTACATCGCCAACGGCATCAGCGGCGCACTTTACCCTGCCGACGATTCCGCTTCGACCGCCGCCGCGGTGGCGGGGATGCTCCTGAGCGACGATGTGCGCGAAGCGATGGGGAAGGCCGCCCGAGCCCGCGTCGCGCGCGAGTTTCCGGAGTCTGCGATGATCGAAGGCTTCGACCGCGCCGCCAACAACGCCCGGTCGCGCGGACGCCGCCAGGGGTGAGCCCCTCAGGCCGCGGCTCCCCCGACGTTACGGCGGTGATCGCGGCGCACGACGAATCCGCGAACATTGAAGCCTGCATCGCCAGCGTGGACTGGGTCCGCGAGGTCATCGTCGTCGAAAACGATTCGACCGATGACACCGCCGATCGCGCCCGCGCTGCCGGCGCCACCCTCATCAGTCCGCCGTTCACAACGATCGGAGCGGCTCGCAACAACGCCATTGTCCGCGCCAGCACCGGCTGGATATTTGTCCTCGACGCAGATGAGCGCAGTACGCCTGAGCTTGCCGACGAAATAAGAACCGTCGTCGCCGGGCCAGGTGCGATGACCGCGTTCCGCGTCCCGCGCCGGAATTTCTTTCTCGGGAAGGAGATCAGGCACGGCGGATGGGGAAGCGACAAGCCGATCAGGCTCTTCCGTCGGGAGCTTCGCTACAACGCCAACCTCGTCCACGAGCACATCGATGTGACCGCAGGCGCGGTCGGTGAAGTCAGCAATAAGCTCCTCCATTACACTTACACCTCGCTCGACCAGTACTTTGAGAAGTTCGATCGCTACAGCCGGTGGTGGGCCGAGCAGAATTTCGCCAGGGGCCGTCGAGGCTCCGTCGCGGCGATATTTTTCAAGCCGCCGGCGAGGTTCATCAGCATGTACATCTTCAGGGGCGGGTTTCGCGATGGAGCGCGCGGACTCGTCCTCGCCTGTCTCGCTGCCGCGAGCGTAATGGCGAAATACGCAAGACTCTGGGAACGATCGATCCGAAATTGAAAGTCCTAATCATCGGTGCCGGCCAACGCTGGCGAATGGAGCGGTGCACCGAGCGCGCTCTCAAGCGGGCCGGTCACAAGACGCTCCTCATCGACGACAAGCGCGCCAGTCGCCTGCTCGGTGCCAAGCTCACCCAGAAGTGGGCGCTGTCCAAGACCGAGCGCTTCAAGCCGGACTTCGTTTTTCTCGGCAAATGCCACGGCCTTGCGGTCGATACCGTCCGGAAGATTCTCGACAGCCGGCCCAACTCGATGTGGTACCACGATCCGCAGTGGTACCGGAACACCTACCGGCCCGACATCGCCCACATCATCGCCGTCGGCAAGCTCACTCAGACTTTCTTCGTCTCGGGATTCGATGCCGAATGGAGAAAGCTCGGACTGCCGGCCAAGTTTCTTCCCTCCGCGGCCGATCGCGACATCAAACCGGTATCGGCCACCAAGGAATACCAATCGGATGTCAGCTTCATCGGCACCGGGTACGATCCGGCGCGCGCGCAGTTCCTGCTCAAGGTCGCCAACAAGTACGATCTCAGAGTCTGGGGCAAGGGCTGGGAGCAGTGGCGCAAGCCTTTGCACTGGAGCGGCCGACCGGTGCAGGGGAAGCAGTTCGCCGCCGTCTGCTCGAGCTCCAAGATCTCGCTCGGTGTCAATCCGGATCGCGCCAAGGCCGCGAGCACCTACACCTCGGACCGCACCTGGATGGTCATCCTCGCCGGCGGGTTCTACCTCGGTCACGGCACCCCCGGGCTCACCGAGATGCTGCGCGACGGCGATCACTGCGCCTGGTACACCGACCTCGATTCCTGCCTCGCGCAGATTGCGTACTACCTCAAGAAGCCCGAGCAGCGCGAGCGCATCAGACGCGAGGGCCAGGGATTCGTGCGCGAGCATCACACCTTCGATCAGCGCATCCACAACCTGCTGTCCGGCGAAGCCTTCGAGAATCCGCTTGCCTAGGCAGTGAGGCATCTCTTCGTCACCCAGGACTACGGCCCGGACCTGGGCGGAATGGCGAGGAGACACGTCGAGCTGTGCCGCCGCTTCGGCGACGGCGAAGATACGACGATGAGCGTCTCGACCGTCGCATCACCTGGCGCGGCCGAGTTCGATCGACACGAGAGCTACACCATCTATCGCCAGCCGTTTCCGTTCGAGCGCGCGAACCGGTTCTCGAATCAGCTCCGCTGGGCCCACTGGCTGACGTCGAGCCGCTCGCCGCGCTTCGACGTGGTGCACTGCGGCAACATCAGACCCGTCGGTTACGCAGTCCGCTGGGTGCACCGCAAGCAGCGGAAGCCCTACCTTGTGTACGTGAACGGCGGCGACCTTTTGCGCGAGCGCCGCAAGGCGCAAAGAAGTCCCCTCAAGCGTCAGACGGCGCAGTGGATTCTCGGCCAGGCTGCAGGCATCGTCGCGACTTCCAGATGGGTCGCGGACCTGAGCTCCGAAGTGATGCGCGAAGTCGGCGTGCACAAACCGCCGCCGGTCGCGGCGCTCGACCTCGGCACCGATCCTGTTCACTTCAATCCATCGCGCGACACCGGTGCGCTCCGCCGCCGCTGGGGAATCGGCGATGCGCCGGTCATCCTGACCGTCGCGCGCCTGGTACCCCACAAGGGCCAGGACATGGGAATTCGCGCGCTTGCTTCACTGGCCGGCGACTTTCCGGATTTGCGCTACATAATGGTAGGCGAAGGCCACGACGAGGACCGGCTGCGCGACCTCGCGCGTGAGCTCGGCGTCACCGAAAGAGTCGGTTTCGTCGGTGCGATGCGGGATGACGAGCTGCCCGAAGCCTATGCGACCTCGACGATCTACCTCGGCGCGTCGCGAGTCGACAAGGACATCAACGTCGAGGGGTTCGGCATCTCGTTTCTCGAGGCCGCCGCTTCGGGCGTGCCATCGGTGGCGGGCGACTCGGGCGGAGTCCGCTCGGCGGTGCGCGATGGCGAGACAGGCATCGTAGTTCCACCTCTCGATATCGAAGCAATCGCCGGCGCGCTGCGCTCGCTGCTTCTGAATCCGGATCGTCGCAAGCAGATGGGTCGCGCCGCGCGACACGCGGTGGAGACCCACTACAACTGGGACCGGGTCGCCCGCGACACCCGCGAGTTCACCTACCGCGTGATCAGCGCGGTCGGACGATGACAGCGCGCAAACCGACGGCCGCGCGCAAGCCAACGGCCGCGCATCGCGCCGAGTACTACGCGATGCGAGCGACCATCGGCGCACTGCGGGCGTTGCCGTGGGAGATGGCGTGCAAAATCGGCGAGCGACTCGGCGAGCTCGGTTATCGTCCGCTCGGAATCCGAAAGCGCGTCGTCGAAAAGCAGATCGCGGCCGCGTTCCCCGAGCTGAGTCACGACGCCGTCGTGGATCTCGCCCGCCAATCCTACCGCCACCTCGGCCGGACTTTCATCGAGACCGCTTTGCTCGACTCGCTCGGGCGACAAGGCGTGCTCGATCTGGTCGAGCTGGTCCACGGCTGGGAGATCGTCGACGAGGTGATGGCGAAGGGCAGGGGAGCGGTGATGGTCACCGGGCACATCGGAAACTGGGAGCTGGCCGGCGCTTACGTCGCAGCGCGCGGGATTCCGCTCGACGCCATCGCTCGTGGGATGGCAAACCCCCTCTTCGATGCATACGTGAACAAGGCTCGCGAGGCGGTCGGGATGACGGTCGTACACGACCAGGATGCGGTGAGACGCACCCCTCGCTCGCTGCGCGCCGGACGCGCGGTGGCGTTCGTGGCGGATCAGGGCGTTCTCGGTCTCGCTTCGACCTTCGTTCCGTTTTTCGGGCGACCCGCCAAGACTCCTCGCGGTGCTGCGGTATTCGCCTTGCGATTCGAGGTGCCGGTGATTTTCGTGGTGGCGCTGCGCCAGCCCAACGGCCGCTTCCGAATCGTCGTCGAACGAATCGAGGCGCGCCGGACGGGGAACATGGATCGCGACGTCGATGCGATCGTCGCAAGTTTTACCGAGCATTTGGAGAAGTGGGTGCGCGCGGTACCGGCGCAGTACTTCTGGCAACACCGTCGGTGGAGAAGGCAGCCGCCGGATACGCCGTCTGAGTTAAGGGATCCGTCGGCTTGAGTTGAACTGCCAATGAAGACTACCAGCTGGGCGCTTTGTGCGGAGCAGCTGGCGGCTCCGAGCAGGGGTTGGAAGAAGAACTCGAAGTTGTCGCGGTTCGCTTTTTTCAAATAAATGCTCGGAGCTGCGGGCCGCTCCGCAGAGGGCCCCCAGCTGGTAGTCTTCAGTTTTTCACGGAAGGAGGATGACGGATGCTCGACCCGAAGCAGAGAAAGCGCTTTTTAACCGATAATCGCGCGCGGCTCGGCATCGGCATCGTCATCATCCTCGCTCTCGCGGCAATCCTGGCTCCGGTGATCGCGCGGCAGAGTCCGATCACCATCGACCTCCTCCACATCCTCCAGCGGCCATCGTCCCAGCACTGGCTTGGCACCGACATCCAGGGACGTGACATGTGGTCCCGACTGGTCTATGGCGCGCGAGTCTCGCTGACCGTAGGCCTCATCTCGCAGGGCATCGCACTTAGCCTGGGCATCACCATGGGATTGCTCGCCGGTTTCTACGGCGGCTGGGTCGACGAGATCGTGATGCGCCTCGCCGATGTCACTCTCGCCTTTCCGACGCTGCTTCTCTTGATCGCGATGGTGGCCGCGCTGCAGCCGTCCGAAGCAGTGGTGTTCGCGACCATCGGGATCGTCGGTTGGGCCGGCATGGCGCGCATCGTCCGTGGCCAGGTGCTGGTCGTCCGGCAGCTGGAGTACATCCAGGCGATCAGGGCGCTCGGCGCCGGCGATCTGCGGATCATGGCGCAGCACATCCTTCCCAACGTCGTCGCGCCGGTGGTGATCGCTGCCACGCTCGGCGTCGCGGGCGCCATCATGGCCGAAGCGGCGCTGTCGTTCCTCGGACTCGGGGTGCCCCCACCGGCGCCGAGCTGGGGGTCGATGATTGCAGATGGCCGCGACCTCGATCAACTTCGACGCGCGCCGTGGACGTCGGTATTTCCGGGGATGGCGATCGGCGCCGCTGTCCTCGGCTTCAATCTGCTCGGCGATGCGTTACGTGATGCCCTCGATCCGCGCCAGCAGTTCAGGGCGCCCAAGCCGGAAGAGGTCAAGACCTGAAGTGACTCGCGCGTCTTTGGTCGTGCTCGCTCTGACATCGCTGGTGTGCGCCGCGCCCCACGACGACGCGCGCACCCAGACGACGCGCTCGTCGGGCCAGGGCAGCTCGATCGGTGTCGAGGAGGTCGCCCGCGGCCTGAACAATCCAGTCTATCTCACCGCGCCCGAGGGAGACGCACGGCTCTTCGTCGTCGAGCAGCCGGGTCGGATCAGGATCATCGACAATGGCCGGCTTGTCGAGAAGCCATTCCTCGACATTACCGGCAAGGTCGGTTACGGCGGCGAACGAGGCCTGCTCAGCGTCGCGTTTCATCCGCTCTACAGCAGCAACGGTTTCCTGTTCGTCAACTACACCGACAAGAACGGCAACACGCGGATCGAGCGCTACACGGTTTCGTCCGATCGCAATCTCGTCGATCCCGCGGCGGCGAAGTTGATTCTCGCCATCGATCAGCCGTACTCGAACCACAACGGCGGGCTGGTGATGTTCGGACCCGATGGGATGCTCTACGTCGGAATGGGCGACGGCGGCAGCCAGCGTGATCCGCACAACAACGGTCAGAACCCAAACGAGCTGCTCGGCAAATTGCTGCGCATCAACGTCGATCGCGGCGATCCTTATTCCGTGCCGTCGGGAAATCCATTCGCGCGCGGTGGCGGGAAGGGCGAGATCTGGGCGGTCGGTCTACGCAACCCGTGGCGCTTCTCGTTCGACAAGCCCACCGGTTTGCTCTATATCGCCGACGTCGGCCAGGACAAGTACGAAGAAGTGAACATCGAGCCCGCGAACCGCGCCGGCGCCAACTACGGCTGGAGCGCGATGGATGGTCCTGACTGCTTCAAGTCTTCCGGGTGCAACAAGAGTCAGTTTCAACAGCCGGCGCTGACCTACACGCACGACAGTGGCACCTGCTCGATCATCGGCGGATTCGTGTATCGCGGACGCGCGATACCTGAAGTCGTGGGCCAATACTTCTACTCCGATTACTGCAACAGCTGGGTGCGCAGTCTGAGCTACGCCAACAATAGGGTGACGGGTTACCGTCAATGGATCGACGGCGGCCTCGGCAGCATCGTGTCGTTTGGAGAAGACTCGCAGGGCGAGCTATATATCTGCAGCTCCAACGGACGGATTTACCGGATCGTCAAGAGGCCAGGTACGTCCACGCGATGAGCGCTGTCACCGAGTAGGACCCTCACCTCTACCCGAGGCTGACCATGCTACTGCTCCAGGCAACGACTCAGGTTCCCGTTCAGACTGTACCCGTTCCAGAGCCATCGTTCACCCAGACCTTCGTCGCGTCCTTCAGGGATGCGTTCTCGATGATCCTGGGCGCGATTCCGCGCATCCTCGGCTTCATCGTCATCGTCGCGATCGGCTGGTTCGTGTCGACGCTGCTGGCGAGAGCTGTGACCGGACTGCTCCGCGCCATCCGGTTCGACGAGCTGATGCAGCGATCCGGGCTCGCCGATTTCATGAACAAAATGTCGACCGGTACCGACTCGGCTGGAATCATCGCCGGACTGGTGAAGTGGATCGTGCGCGTCGTCGTGCTGCTCGTCGCGTTCGACGTGCTCGGCCTGCCCGCGGTGTCGGATGTGATGCGCCAGCTCCTGCTGTGGCTCCCCAACCTGGTCGTCGCGATCTTCGTGCTGTTCATCGGCGGGATCGCCGCCCGCGCCCTCGGCAACATTGTCCGCGGCGCCACCGCGGAGGCCGGGTTCGCCAATCCCGAAACGCTGGCGAATGTAACGCGCACGACGGTGTGGGCGTTCGCGATCGTCGTCGCGATCAATCAGCTCGGTATCGCGACCAATCTGATCAACACGCTGTTCACGGGCCTGGTCGCGGCCCTGGCAATTGCGTTCGGCCTCGCCTTCGGAATGGGAGGTCGCGATCTCGCCTCGCGCTCACTGGAGAATTGGTACGACCAAGCGCAAGAGGTTAAGCCATCACGCCGGAGAGCGCGAACGGAAGAGTGATCGGCATTACGGACCAAGAGTAACTGCATTGCTGATTGCTGATTGGTTGCTGATT
>Ga0070680_100004857_pt1 | contig 10119 bp, 9 predicted proteins | sample KBSC73BmetaG_FD_64672 | JGI IMG/M metagenome (GOLD analysis project Ga0070680, IMG submission 64672) | Corn rhizosphere microbial communities from Kellogg Biological Station, Michigan, USA - KBS C7-3B metaG | ecosystem: Host-associated > Plants > Roots > Rhizosphere | place: USA: Michigan... | reverse complement strand
CGCGAGTAAGAGCTGCGAATTCCAGTTCGTGAAATAGTTGGTAAGCCGCAGCGCGATCGGGCGGACGTGCTTTGATTTCGTCTAATTTGAGCGGGACTTCGAGATTGATTTGTATTCGCGCTAACTCACGTGATTGTCGAATCAATTCAGCGTTGTCGCGCAATGACTCGCGATAGGTCTTGTGCTTGACGGATTCCCATCCAGTTAGCGCTGCTTCGATAGAGCCAAACTGCTGAATTATCTGTACCGCACCCTTCGAACCAATGCCGGGAGCTCCGGGAATATTGTCTATGGAGTCTCCCATTAGCCCGAGTAAATCAACCAGCTTGTCGGCAGGTACTCCAAATTTCTTTTCGACCCATTCCTCATTGCACCATTCAACTGGTGGTACCGGCTCTTTGCGTTTGACTACCTGGGAATTCTGACGCATGCAGATGACAAATGGATCACGCACCAGCTGACACATATCTTTATCGTTCGAGACGATAACTGCTTGCATCTTTTTTTCTGCAATCTGCCTGGCCAACGTTCCTATTACATCATCTGCTTCATACCCCGGCGCATTGATCACGGGAATGTTGAATGCATCACATAGTCGAAGGATGTAAGGAAGCTGACTCGCGAGGTCATCCGGCATTTGCTCGCGATTCTTCTTGTAATCTGCGAATGTCTCGTGACGAAAAGTCTTTTCTTTCGATTCGAAAATCGCCGCGATGTAGTCGGGCTTTTCTTCGCGCAGCAGCTTGATGAGCATGTTCGTGAAGATATAAACAGCCTGCGTCACCTGTCCGGTAGAAGTAGCGAGGGGTGCAGCACGATTCTGCATCGGGGCATAAAAAGCCCGAAAGATGTGCGACATCGAATCAATCAAGAACACACGTTCAGGTTGATCAGTACTTGTAGGAACCGATTTGTCAGGCATGTTAGGGGATCATAGGAAGGCGGTATGAGGGTGTCAAACTACTCTTTGGAGTGCGGCGACCTGGCGCCGCTTTATTAAAAAGGCTAGTTCGATTTTAGTTTTGGTTTTTGCTCGCGTTCGCTGGCTTTTACCGGGCTGCTGGCCCTGTGACAAAACGGCGCCAGGTCGGCGCACTCCAAAATCCGTGCTTGCCTCAGCCGTATCGCTCCGCCATAATAGCCACCGTAAAAATTAATACTAACCCTTAAGGCGAGCATGTACGCTCGCTTTTGTGTTTCCGGGAGTCAGCAATTTTGAGGTTTTTGTCTTTTATTAATCCAAACAACCGTGTAATCCTCCCGACAGTTTTAGTTCTAATCACCGCTTTTACCGCGGCGGGACAATCGTCTTCTTCAACCCACCCAACCTCGAACAGTCCAACGCCTTCGAGTGCGCCACCATCGACCACGCAGTCAACAACAAGCTCAGCAGCTCCAATTCAGCCGAGCGTTGTCACGCCGGTTCAGGCGTCTGTCACGCCTGGCGTAATCCAGGTCACGGCCAGCGAAGAAACCCCGCCCGTCAACCCGCTGTTGCAGAAGATTGAACGCGCGCGGGCTCTGGCTGCTGCGCATCAACTGCCACAGGCGGCCGTCGATTTGGAAAACATTCGCGCGTCCGTTAGTGACGTGGCGTTGCGGAATGTGGCCACTCTAATGTTGATTGGAATTTATCTTGAGGAAGGAAACTACGTTCGCACGCAAACTCTTCTCGAAGAGGGGTTCATGGCTCGAGCCGCACAGAAGGACGAATCTCTGAGAACTTACTTTGCAATGGCTGGTCAAACCGTCAACGGTCTGCGGACTCACCTTGCGCGTTATCGAAGTTTCGGAATCAATCCGAGTGAAACTGGACTTGCGCCTGAAGCGAATGCCGATTTGGACCGTGTTCGCGGTTTACTCGAACGTTTGGCGGCACAGGCCAAAGAAATCAGCAACGAAGCGGGCCGTTCGTACGACGCAGTCGCACTGCAGGAAGACGTGGTTGGGATTCGTTTGTCGATTGCACGAGATAATGAGGACCGCGACAGATGGCAAAACGAGTATGTCGCGATCCGTGAAAAGCTTGCGTCCTCCCCGGCACAAGTTTCATCAATTGGACGTTCGGCGTTGCTGGATGCAGTGAAGGCTCGGATTCCGAATCCCTTTGCCACCACACCAACCAGCGCGCCTCAAGGGTCTTCTTCGAACAATTCGGACGCCCCGAGTTCAGCTCAAACCCAACCTGCAGCTGCCACGGACAGTGGAACATCTCCGCAGTTAATCAGCACCGGCTCACTGAGTGGACGTGAGAGCAAGCGGGTTACTCCCGTTTATCCATCGGTGGCGCGGAATGCCGGCGTTACAGGTACAGTTCGCGTGTTCGCAATTGTCGATGAGAACGGCAAGATTTGGGTAACAAACTCCGAAGGTCCGCCGCTGCTGAAAAAGGCTGCTGAAGACGCCGCCCGAAATTGGACGTTCCCACCCACCATGGTTTCCGGCAAAGCGGTCAGGATTGCCGGTTATCTCGATTTCGATTTCAAACTTTAAAGGGCCCGTTGTTCAACGATAGATCGAATAGGTTCTCTAGGTTCTATACCGACCCGCAATCTTGACTTTAAAGTAAGCTTTCACTTAAGATGCGGGCAGCTAATACTTTAGGCGATTTGAGATGAAACTCTCCGCGCAAGAAGAATATGGTTTGAGGTGCCTGCTGCAGCTCGCTCGGGCACAAACAACAAACGAGATCCTGACGTTGTCGCAGATTGCAGGACAGGAAGGTATTTCCTCCGCCAACGCCGGAAAATTGATGTGGATTTTGACCAAAGCCGGCCTGGTTCAGTCCACGCGAGGAACAAAGGGGGGCTATGTCCTGGCCATGCCTGCAAATGAGATTCGGCTGAATCAAGTGATTCGAGTGCTGGAGGGCGAACCCGCTGAATCGCACTGCAAGAGCTACGCGGGAGTGCTCGATGCCTGCATTCACACGGGTGACTGTGGCATCCGACCGGTTATCGTTGAGTTGCACCAGATTGTGGATAACGCGTTGGCCGAGATCACCTTGTCACAATTGCTGGGAACCGAAGCTAACGTTGATGCGGTATTGCATCAGATTCAAAGTGTTAGGCAAAAGGATGAACCGATTCGAGCGTGAGAGACTAATTCTGGAGGATAGTTTGTAGCTTAATCATGAGTACCGTCGAGTTGCTGGGCAGCAAAGAATACAAATACGGGTTCGTTACAGACATAGAATCGGATGTCATCCCCAGAGGTCTGAACGAAGACACTATTCGTGTGATCTCGCAAAAGAAGAACGAGCCTGAATGGATGTTTGAGTTTCGGCTAAAGGCTTATCGTCACTGGCTGACGATGACCGAGCCAAAACACTGGCCAAATATCAAGTATCCAGAAATCAATTATCAAGACATCATTTATTACAGTGCGCCGAAACAGAAACCTACCAAAGCAAGTCTCGACGAAGTTGATCCCGAGCTCCTAAAAACATTTGAAAAACTCGGTATTCCTTTGCAGGAACAGAAACAGCTTGCCGGTGTAGCAGTGGATGCGGTTTTTGATTCGGTTTCAGTCGCCACCACTTACAAAGAAAAGTTAAAGAAGCACGGGGTAATCTTCTGCTCCTTCACTGAAGCGATCAGAGACTATCCGGAACTTGTTAAGAAGTATCTGGGTTCGGTTGTTCCAACAAACGATAATTTCTTCGCAGCTTTGAATAGTGCCGTTTTCTCGGATGGTAGCTTTTGCTTCATTCCGAAGGGCGTGCGTTGTCCAATGGAGTTGTCCACCTACTTTCGCATCAATAATGCAGAGTCGGGACAGTTCGAGCGAACGCTGATTGTTGCTGAAGAAGGCGCGTACGTTTCCTACCTCGAAGGCTGCACTGCGCCTAAGTTCGACAAGAATCAATTGCACGCTGCTGTTGTGGAACTCGTGGCTCTCGACGATGCGCAGATCAAATACTCAACGGTGCAAAACTGGTATGCAGGTGACGAGCAAGGGCGTGGTGGCATTTACAACTTCGTCACCAAGCGAGGTAAGTGTGCCGGACGCAATTCAAAGATCTCGTGGACACAGGTGGAGACGGGATCTGCTATTACCTGGAAATATCCGTCGTGCATTCTGCAGGGTGATAACTCGATCGGAGAGTTCTATTCAGTCGCACTGACTAATCATGCGCAGCAAGCGGACACCGGTACGAAGATGATTCATCTCGGTAAGAACACTCGATCGACAATCATTTCCAAAGGTATTGCTGCAGGTAAATCCAATAATAGTTATCGCGGACTCGTGAAAGTAATGCCGAAGGCTACGAACGCGCGAAACTATACGCAATGCGATTCGATGTTGATTGGTTCGAATTGTGGCGCAAACACTTTTCCGTACATCGAGGTAATGAACGATAGTTCAAGTGTCGAGCATGAAGCTTCGACGTCGAAAATTAGTGAAGAGCAACTTTTTTATTTGCAGCAGCGCGGCATCTCCCAGGAAGACGCGGTGTCGTTGATCATCAATGGCTTCTGCAAGGATGTGTTCCTGCAGCTTCCAATGGAGTTTGCGGTTGAAGCACAAAGATTATTAGGGCTGAAGTTGGAAGGCAGTGTTGGCTAGTTTATATCTCTGCGTTAGCTCTGCGTTCTCTGCGTCTCTGCGGTTTTACAGTTTGGCTGAAGGAACCGCAGTGACGCAGAGAACGCAGAGTTAACGCAGAGACTTTTCAGGAGCGAGGAATGCTGGAGATTCGAAATTTACATGCAGCCATTGACGGCAAAGAGATCCTAAAGGGAATCAATCTCACCGTTAATAAAGGTGAAGTTCACGCCATTATGGGCCCGAATGGTTCGGGTAAATCGACGCTCGCAAAGGTTCTGGCGGGCCATCCTGATTATGAAGTAACAGCCGGCGAAGTGTTGTATGAAGGCCGAAATCTACTCGAGATGTCGCCCGATGAACGTGCTCGCGAAGGAGTGTTCATGGCGTTCCAATACCCAATTGAAGTGCCTGGCGTTTCCAACGCGCAATTTCTGCGACTCGCTTACAACGAGAAGCAGAAACACCTCGCTCTAGAAGAACTCGATCCGCTCGAGTTTAAAGATCTTTTGAAAGAGCGGGCCAAGGTTGTTGAAATGGATGCGAGCTTCATGACGCGATCAGTCAACCAGGGGTTCTCAGGCGGCGAAAAGAAGCGAAACGAAATTCTGCAAATGGCGGTCCTGGAGCCCAAACTCGCCATTCTCGATGAAACTGATTCAGGTTTGGATATTGATGCACTTCGCATCGTGGCTGGAGGTGTCAACCAACTTCAGGGTCCTGAAAACGCAATTATCGTTGTCACCCACTATCAACGGTTGCTCAATTACATCGTCCCGGATTACGTCCACGTACTGGCCGACGGCCAAATCGCACGCGAAGGCGGCAAGGAATTGGCTCTCGAACTTGAGGAGAAAGGCTACGATTGGATTAAGGCGCAAATGCACGAGAGTGGATCCACGGTGGTACCAGCAAACTGAATATGGTTTCTGAAGTCGTAAAGAGACAAAACAAATATCAGGCTGCGTTTGAAGCGCTAAAGTCGCGAAAACCAACAGCAGCGTGGATTGAACTGGTGCGTGACAGTGCCATGGATCGTTTCGAATCGTTGGGATTTCCAACCGTGGCGGAGGAAGAGTGGAAATACACAAATCTCGCCGAGCTTTCGAAACAACACTTCAATCCGGCAAGCTCGCATGAAGGTAATGACTACAAGGCTGCGCAATTTTCGTTTCCTGAGACTGCAAATAGTCACATCGTATTAGTCAATGGCAACTTTCGTCGCGATCTTTCCACAACTGAAAAGCTGGGAGGCGTCGTGGTTCTCGATCTCCTGGATGCGATTGCCAATGCCAGTTACAGCAAAGTGGTTAGAGAGTATCTTGCGCGTAATGCCAGTTATCATGACCGCGGATTGACTGCGTTAAATACAGCTTTTCTGGAGTCCGGTGTTTTTGTTCTGGTGCCTCGCAACGTCGAACTGGAGTCACCACTACAAATTACTTTTGTTGCTGATTCTCTGTATGGAAACACCGCAAACTTTCCGCGTGTATTACTCGTTGCCGAGGAGAATAGTTCCCTCAAGTTAGTTGAACGTTTTGTATCGGCAGGTCAACAAGCAACCTTTACGAACGCCGTTGTTGAAATTGTGTTACTCGACGGCGCACGTTTGAAACACGATCGCCTCCAGCAGGAAGGCCCTCAGGCATTTCATATCGCCACAACCGCTGCGGAGTTGGGGCATGGCAGTAGTTACAACACAACCGCTGTAAACCTTGGTGCGAAGCTGGCACGACACGATATCTCGGTCGTGATGAACCATGAAGGCGCGGAATGCTGGGTTGACGGACTCTACGTTGTGGGTAGCAGCCAGCATTCGGACACGCATTCCGTAATCGATCACAAACAACCGAACTGCAATAGCCATCAACTCTACAAGGGAATCCTTGATGACAACGGACGCGCAGTCTTCAACGGCAAAATCTTCGTTCGCGAAGGTGCGCAGAAGACCGATGCGATGCAAACGAATAAGAATCTATTGCTGTCGCCGCGGGCACGCGTTGATACAAAGCCGCAGCTTGAGATCTATGCGGATGATGTGAAGTGTGCGCACGGCGCCGCCGTTGGACAGATCGATCAGGAAGAGTTGTTTTATCTGGCAACGCGTGGAATCAATCCAGCGTTAGGTAAGAGCCTATTAACTTATGGTTTCGCTGAAGAGGTCATCGGCAAGATTGGTCTCGATTCAATTCGCGCCCAGCTGGACCAGGCAGTCCTGAGTCAGATTCACACAGAGCTGGGACCGCAGGCTGATGTGTCCGATATGCTTTAGCTTGTCGGGAGTTGCCAAATACGAACGCTAATACATTAATCTCGAGTCTCTTGAATCATTAAGATTCGTATTTGGCAACTCACGACAAGACAGACGCATATCGGACATATTACGCAGGCGAGGACGCCAGCACGGGAGACTGAAGACTTAATGGCAATAGCGGAAGTTGAAACGAGAATCCCAACGAGCGCGTGGGACGTCGAGCGTATTCGCGCGGACTTTCCCGTCCTCCATCAAACAGTCAACGGCAAGCCACTGATCTATCTCGACAATGGCGCCTCGTCGCAAGTCCCTCAAGTCGTCATTGACCGCGGCATCTTCTACATCGAACAGGAACACTCCAACATTCATCGCGGAGTTCATTATCTGAGTCAGCGAGCGACCACTGCTTACGAAGGCGCTCGCGAAAAGGTCAAACGATTTATTAACGCGCGCGAGTCGCGTGAGTGCATCTTCGTTCGTGGCGCAACTGAAGGCATCAATCTGGTGATGCATGGCTACGGTCGCAAGTTTATTAGCGAAGGCGATGAGATCATCATCTCCGCGATGGAACATCATGCCAACATTGTTCCCTGGCAGATGTTGTGTGAAGAGAAAGGCGCTCGACTTCGTGTTATTCCGATGAACGATGCGGGTGAGCTGATACTCGAAGAATATGATGCTCTGCTGAACACCAGAACGAAGCTGGTAGCTGTCACGCACGTCTCCAATGCTCTCGGAACCATCAATCCGATCAAAGAGATGATTGTGCAGGCACACAAATATGGCGTGCCCGTTTTAATCGATGGGGCCCAAAGCGCTCCGCACATGCCGGTGGATGTGCAGGACCTGGATTGCGACTTCTATGCGTTCTCCGGTCACAAAATGTATGCCCCGACGGGCAGCGGAATTGTTTACGGCAAGGCTGAACTACTCGAAAAGATGAATCCATTTCAGGGCGGCGGCGACATGATCAAGACCGTCACATTTGAGAAGACAACCTATGCGGAGTTGCCAAACAAGATGGAAGCCGGCACGCCGGCCATTGCTTCACAGATTGGACTTGGCGCCGCTATCGATTATTTGAACAGCATTGGAAGAGAACAGGCTGCCGTGTGGGAAACTGAGTTGCTGCGTTATGCGACTGAGCGCGTATCAGCCATCGAGGGTGTTCGGATCATTGGCACAGCAAAAAATAAAGCGAGTGTGCTTTCATTCGTGATCGATGGAATTCACCCGCACGACATCGGAACCATTCTCGATCAAGAGGGCATCGCAGTTCGTGCTGGCCACCATTGTGCGCAGCCGGTAATGCAAAGATTCAATGTTCCGGCAACAGCTCGTGCATCGTTTGCTTTCTACAACACCAAAGAAGAAATCGATGTGTTGGCGCAGACGATCGAGAAGGTGATTGAGATATTTAGCTAGCGTGAAAAGCTCACCTCTTCAGTTTCTTCTCCCTCTCCTCTTCTTGATTTCTTTGACGGGAGCTTGCAAGCGCACTCAACCGGTTATGAAGGCCGATGCTAGAAACAATGTCAAACTCGCGGTTGTTGATAATTGGAAAGAAGCGATATCTGAGGAGGGAAGGTTCAGGATATTGTTTCCTAATACGCCGCGACTGCGAGAAGATCTTTCGACCTTAAAGGGCTTTAGTCTGGTTGAGACTTCCACTAGTTGGACCGCTTATTATCTGGATTACCCCGAGCTACGAAAGAGTGACGATGGGACTCTTCATAGTGCTTATGCGGGCAGCGTTGAATCGATAGTAAAGCGTAACCAGGCGCAGTTATTGTCACAGAAGGACGTGAGACTAAACGGTCGTTTAGGAACCGAATGCGTCATCCTTAATAAGGCAGGCCTCATCAGCTATATCAGAGCATTTTTGTATTTGAGACGTATGTATATGTTGGAAGTTGACCGGAAAGGCGAGGTGGTGACGGAAGCGACAGTGCCAAAGGATGTGCAACAGTTTTTCGACTCCTTCGCATACTGGGACGTCAACTAGGAAAGAGCCATGTCAGAGTTAAGCGAACTTTACCAGCAGGTCATCCTCGACCATAACAAGAAGCCACGAAACTTTCACAAGCTCGAATCTCCGAGTCACACAGCTGAGGGCTATAACCCTCTTTGTGGAGACCAGCTAACTATTTACTTAAAAGTTGAAGATGATCAGGTAAAGGACGTTGCGTTTGAAGGATCTGGATGTGCGATTTCAAAAGCCTCGGCGAGCATGATGACGCAGGCTGTTAAAGGCAAGTCACGGCAAGATGCTGAAGGGTTGTTCAAGGAATTTCACTCGCTCGTTACAGGTGAATTGGATGAAGAGAAAGACGAAAACCGTCTCGGCAATTTAAAAATCTTTGCGGGAGTCCGCGACTTCCCGGTTCGGGTGAAGTGCGCGACGCTTCCCTGGCACACACTGCATGCGGCACTGAATAAGAAAGAGATTGTGTCAACCGAGTGACAGCAACTCAAAATGGAACAAGTAAGGAAGGGCGGTTTACCCCCCGCTGGTTAACTAAGATTGCCTGGGGATCTTTACTAACCAGCGGGGGTAAACCGCCCTTCCTTACTTGTTCTATTTGGCTGTCTTTACATTTCTGCGAAACCAGAAAAGCGTTGCTAAGTGAAAGCAGCGCTTTTTAATTTTTGGAGTCTCGCAAGCTCAATACGTAATGCTCCAGGTTCCAAACGGTATCCAGGGATTTCCTCCCGTTCGTTTCACCGTTACATCGATGTTCGATCGCGGGCCTGCACCCGGCGCGATTGTCAGAAGTGAGCCAGTGCGGAGGAAGTAGTTGTTTGCTATTCCGCCAATCGTCGCTGCGAAATTACTGTTTGCGGCTGCATCGTTGTACCAAAGCCTTGCAGTCCCATTCTTGTTTGGACTGCCGTCAGCGATTCGCACCGACAACCTGATGCTGAGTGTGTCACCAGTTCGGAAGCCCGAGGGACCAACTTGATTGATTGTGATGGATTGAAGAAGTGCCGTGTTGAAATTAACGGCGCCTACATCGGCGTCGTCCAATTCTCCTGATCCAATTAGCTGCACTCCGTTCCTGAATACTTCAGCCAATAAATCGAACTTCGTGCCGACATCACCACCCTTATTTACACCCAGCCATAGTTGCGCCGGCCCGAGAGAAGTTACCGGCTTGAGCTGCACAGTTACCGTGATTGAACTCGACGTGGTTGCCTGCCCATCGCTAACTCGCACGCTAAACGTGTAGTTCGCGTCCGCCTGGACAGCGGTTGGTGTCCACGAGAAGACGCCTGTACTCGGATTGATTGAAGCACCGGCCGGCTGACCGAAAAGC
>Ga0070680_100004853_pt1 | contig 10124 bp, 7 predicted proteins | sample KBSC73BmetaG_FD_64672 | JGI IMG/M metagenome (GOLD analysis project Ga0070680, IMG submission 64672) | Corn rhizosphere microbial communities from Kellogg Biological Station, Michigan, USA - KBS C7-3B metaG | ecosystem: Host-associated > Plants > Roots > Rhizosphere | place: USA: Michigan... | reverse complement strand
TCGGGCGGGGCCTCTTCGAGCGGGGGAACAATCGGGCCCGGTGGGAGTCCTGGTGGCGCTAGCGGAGGCAACGCTGGCCAAGGCGGGAACTCTGGGGGGACCTCAGGAAATGGGGGTACTTCCGGGTCAGGGGGTACAATCGGGTGCAACGTCGCATGTGGGGCAAGAACGATTTGCGACACCGGATCCTGTGTTCCGGCCCGGCGTGTATTTGTTTCGAGCAGCGCTGTCACGCCTGACTTCGGCGGCGCGCTAGGCGCCGACGGAAAGTGTCAGACGTTTGCAAACCTCGCGGGACTGGGCGGTTCGTGGCGGGCGTGGGTGTCGGATTCCACCACATCGCCCAGTCAGCGGTTCTCGCTGGCCGGTGTGCCCTACAGACTACTGGACGGCACGATTGTGGCAGCGAACTGGACCGCACTGGTTTCTGGAGCACTATCGGGCCCGATCGATAAGGACGAGTTCGCTGGTTCGAAGGCTGGAAAAGAAGTCTGGACGGCGACCAAGGCGGACGGGACCTTGGCCGCCGATGGATGCTCCGGATTTACTTCCGCCAGCATGGCTGCCTCGCCCGCGACCGTCGGCATCGCCGGAAACTCCGACATGATGTGGACGACCGCGTACGTCCAATTCTGTGATCGTATAAACGTTCGCCTCTATTGCTTCGAGCAATGACTGGCCACGCTCAGACTCTTGACTAACGAGTGAAGTCTGGCGACTCGAGGCGCGTCTGAGTTCTGCTCATCGCAGTCGATAGATCGTCCATGATTCCCGCGAGTGGACCTTCTGCTCGTACTCCGCGAACCGTTCGGGGGGACGCAAGCGACGGAGAACGGCGAGGACCAGCGGACTGCTCAAGACGCGCTGGTACACCGTTACCGGGCGGTCGACGGTCGCAAGTGGCGTTGCTCCAGAGGTGCCTTGCAGGAGCTGCCGATGGGCCTCCGTCCTGGAGACCGCGAGTTCCGTGGCGGGCACATCTGCGCCAAATGGAGAGAGCCCGTACGGCGGGTTCATACCCTCCGCGAACCGCAGCGGAAACTCGTCGGTCTTTTCGACCGCCACCGTGGTGGGATGCGCGGAGGCGAGCGCGGCGCGGATCGTCAGGTAGGGGCGAAGTTGGTTGCCGCTATCCAGGAGCAAACAGATCAGCGATGTCGCGGCCAAGCCCACCAGCACGATGCGCCGCCCGCCCGGGCGACGAATCTCACACAGGTTCTTGGCCAGCAACCACATGGCCGGCAGGGTGAGCGGGCAGAGGTATCGCGGCAACCGCGCGAGCGGCGCGTATCGATGAAGCGACAGCGTACCGAATTCGGTCCAGAGGAACACCGAGATCAGGATGAGAGACAACGTTCGTTCGCGGGCGTCAGTAGGTCGAAGGGCGCGATAGACGGCCAGGGGCGCGATCAGCCACGAGAACAACCCGAACGTCCGCTCCGCCAGCAGGCGCACGAAGGGCTCTGCAATCCAGTGGACGTTCAGGCCGCTGTAAGCCACGTCGGTCGCCGTTCCCTGCGCCGTCTCGCTGCGGGAGAGAACATCCAGGCGCGCCCGCGCGTTTCCCATCAGCGCATGAACCACTGGATCGATCGCCAAGGCGGCGCCAAATCCCAGCAAGGCAAGCAGGTGTCCTCGCTGGATACGGCGGCTGGCAGCGACATGTACGGGGTAGAAGACCAGCACGATCGCTGCTGCTTCGTGAACCACGCAGGCGAGGCCGAACGCCACCCCCGCCACGAAATACAAGAGAGATCGACCTTCGGCCTCGGCCAGAAGGAACGCTCCGAATCCGACGCCACAAAAAAGAGTCACGGGCGCGGTCGGAAACAGCATGCTCGCGAAGATCGCGTCCATCGGAAACATCGCGACCAGCAGCCCGGCGAGCCACCCCGCCGAATCTCCCAGGAGACGCCGGCCAAGGACAGTCGCGACGATGACGGTCAGGATCGAGCACAAGAATGGGAACAGGACCGTGCTCCACAACGTGACGCCGAAGAGCAGGTAGGCGAGCGCGGTAGGTCCCACCAACCCGACACGAGCGGCCCAATGGTTCGTCGGAAGCGCGAAATGCCCTTGGCTCAAGGCGTAGGCACGCCGGATGTAGAACACGTCATCGAAGCCGTGGAACCCCGTGAAGAAGACAATTCTGATGACGGCTGCCAGCAACACCACACCCACCAGCCGCCCCACAGGAGCGCGAGGCAACAGAGCAAGGACGCGTGTCATGTCGTGCCGCAATTCCTAGCGGAGAATTTCATCCTCCGGGCGATGTTTCCGTGATGTGACGCCGAACACAAGAGGGGTGTCGATAAGTGTCGCCCGTCGGAGACGGGACTATATTGGGCGGCCACGACGCCGGTGTCGGTGTCGGTGTCGACGATAGAGATCAAGGGGGTTACTGATGTCACGATCGAAGGTGGGACTGGCGGTGCTGTTGAGTGGCGCCGTGATGTTGTCGGCTTGCGGCGGTGATTCGGGCGGCGGCTCGGGCAGCGGCGGTTCGACGGGAACCGGCGGGCACGCCAGCGGCGGTGCCAGCGGATCGGGCGGTCACGTCGGGTCGGGGGGCGCGGTCGGCTCGGGCGGCAGCGTGGGCACCGGTGGCGCAACCGGCAGTGGCGGCGCGCATGCGACGGGCGGAGCGACTGGTTCCGGCGGCAGCGGCACGGGCGGTAGCGGGAGCGGCGGAAGCGGCAGCGGCGGCTCGGGCAACGGCACGGGCGGCGCCGCAGGCGCCGGCAACAAGGGCGGCGGCGCCGGCGGCGGCGCAACCGGTGGCATGGCCGGCGGAGGCGGCACCGCGGGCGCGACTGGCGGCAGCGCCGGCGCGGGCGGTGGTGCCGGTCAGGCGGCGGGCGGCGCGGCCGGTGGCCAGGGCGGCATGGCGGGCGGCAGCGCGGGTGGCGCGGCCGGCGGCAGCAACGCCGGTGGCGCGGGCGGCGCGACCGATCCCGCGGTCCTGCGCGGTGAGTACCTGGCCAAGAACGTGCTCGGCTGCGCGGGATGCCACACGCCGCAAGGCGGGGCGGCCTTCTCGGGCACCGATTGCTTCGTGAACAGCAACGGCAGCTGCCTGAGCAGCGCGAACCTGACCAACGACGACACCGGCATCAAGAACTTCACCAAGCAGCAGATCGAGGACGCGTTCCGGCTGGGCAAGTATCCGAACGACCAGACGAAGTATCTGTTCGCGAACATGCCCTACTACCAGTTCGGGAACCTCAGCGACGACGACGCCGACGCGATCGTCGCCTACCTGCGAACGTTGCCTGCTGTCTCGCACGCCGTGCAAGCGAACACGGCGCCCTACAACACGCGCCCCACGTCGCCCGAGAACGTCGCTGTCAGCCCGACCACGTTGCCAGCGGCCAGCCCCGTCGCCGGCCCGACGAACGGGAAGTACCTGGCCACGCTGGTCTGCGTGACCTGTCACACCGTCGATGTGACGAACTCCACGCCCAAGCTCATCGACGCCGGCAAGGCGTTCCAGGGTGGCCGCGTCGTGACCACCACGGTCAACAACGCCACCAAGATGCTGCAGTCGGCGAACCTGACGCCGTCCGCGAGTGGCCTGATGAGCTGGAACATCACGCAGGTCGCGAACGCCATCACCACGGCGAAGGACAAGAACGGCGTCGCCCTGTGTGGCATGCGCGCCCTGGCGAACATGAGCACCAGCGACGCCACCGACATCGCCAGCTACCTGCTGTCGATCCCGCCCGTCGCGAACACGATCACGATGACCTGCCAGTAGCAGGCCCCGGCGCGGCGGCCCCGGGCCCACGGGGCGCCGCGCCGATCTTCCGACCAGACGCCGCGCGAGCGGCGTGGCCTCAGACACGGCAGGACTGAAGCATCGGCGGGGCACCGCCCATTTCGATCCCCGGAGGTTCGAGATGGCGTGGCTTCGAGGCGCGTCCAGGCGCGTGCGTGCGTGGACGTCACTGACCCAGATCGGCACGTTCGAGTTGCAGATGTCGATGGTGCCCTACTGCACCGCTCGCAACGTGTTCGTCCATGCCGGGGGCGCGCCGCTGACGAAGCTGGAAGCCGACGGCGGTGACCGGCGCACCATGTGCCCGTGACGCACGTGGGGCGGAACGGTTCAGGGCGCCGGCGACTCGAGGATGGCGCGCCGGAAGTCGCTGGTGTTGTTGCGGCTGGGATACGGCACCGCCGGAACCGGCACGTCCAGGTGCCTGCACAGCGGCTCCCACCCATCGCCCAGGCTGTGCACCAGCAGGCGGTGCGCGGGGACGGTCGCCTTCACCGCGTCGACGTTGGCCTGATAGGCGGCGATGGCGGCATCGCGCTCCGACCACTTGCCCCCGAAGACGCGCTCGCCCACCAGCGCGACGCCCAGCGACTCCGGCTCGGTGCTCCGGGAGATCCCGACCGCGATCGTCCTCTCGAAGCTCTCCCACCAGCTCTCGGGCGAGCGGTAGGTCAACAAGACCTTGGCGTCCGGATAGACCCGGATCAGCTCGCGCCAGTAGTACGCCGATGGCCAGTCGACGCACGAGTTGTATCCGGCGAACAGCGTCTCCCAGCCGATGGTCTCGCCCCGGACGTGCGCGCGCCACAGCCGCTTCTGCTCGTCGCTGGCGTTGACCTCCAGCATGTGGTGACACGGTCCGAAGCCCAGGATCTCCAGCGCCTCGCGCATCGAATCAGTCCCTGTGCGTCCGAAGCCCGTGCCGATGACCTTCAAAGCCATGCCGGCGACTTTAAGGGACGGCGCCCGGCGCCACAAACGCCGCATGTCGTCGCTTTTGCGATCGACACACTGCCACAGCGATCCGAGGCTGGCCGCGGGAGCCCCGCCTGATGCAGCGACGCTGGCCCGTCTTCGTGGTCCTGTTGTGCCTGTCGCCGGCAGCTGCCGGCTGCCTGCCCCGCGGCGAGCCCCCCGCGGGCCGGCAGATCCTGGCCGATCCCACGGCGTCGCTGCTGTCGATCACGCCGTTGCACGCCGACGGCACCAGGCAGGTCCTGTTCTTCCGTCCCAGTCAGGCTCAGGATCCCGACTCGGTCGATCTCTGGTCGCTGACCCTGACGGCAAACGGTGAGCCGTCGACGGAGAATGTGCTGGCCAGAGGCATTGCCGTTGGGCTGGAGCTGTCCTACCGGGCGGGTGGCGGCAGCGGCTTTCCCATGGACGCGGCCGGCCGGATCTACCTGCCGGACAATGACAGCGGCCACCTGGTTCGCTACGACCCCGCCACCGGCGAAAAGAAGGACCGGGGCACGAACGACTCCCCGGCGCTCTCCCCCAGCGGGCGACGCCTCCTGACGTCCGACCACGCGGGCAACTACACGCTGTACGAGGACGACGACCAGGCAACCACCTTCCAGGGTTCGCACGTCGAGTTCATCGGCGAGTCGGTGTTCTACGTATCGGCCGACTGCCAGTTGATGCGGCTGGCGGAGGAGGGCGGCCCCGAGGTCTTCGCCGCGGGGGTGCAGACCTACCAGGTCGCCTGGGGATCGTTGCTCGCGTTGCAGCACACCACCGCGCTGTCGTGCTTCACCGGGGGCGGGCTGGACGGTCCCTTGAGCCATCCCGTATTGCTGGACACGACCACGCGGCAAGAGACGCCGCTGCCGGACGATCTGCAATACGACTTCTCCAACTTCTCGTCGGACGGCCGGCGGTTGACGGCCCGCCGCTACGACCAGGACGACCAGGCCCAGTGGTTCATCGTCGACCGCGCCAGCGGCAACCTGGAAAGTCTGGGGACCGGCATTGGCTTCGCCGACTGGCGACCAGGTCACGACGAGCTGTGGCTAGGCTCCTTCGACGACAGCCGGCCGGAGTTGCAAGGCGCGTCCGTGACCATCTGGATCCCGGGCCAGGGGCCCCACGCGACGGTGCCCGGGGTCTATCTGTCCGGCTTCAATTCGGACGGCCGCTACTGGTTCTCGCGCGGCACGCGGCCCGACCAGCTGATCACGTCGGACCTGGTCGGCCTGGCGGACCAGCCGGGCGGGGCGCGCTATCACGCCGTGCCGGTCGGAAGCACGATGGGCGACGTCGTGACGCTGGGCGATGGCCGCCTGTTCGTGGGTTCGGTGACCGACGTGAACGACTTTCGGGCCGCCGACTATCTGGTGATCGATCCGCGCGACGGCGCGACCGACGTCCTGGGCCTGCGCGGCTTCATCGCGGCGACGGGCACCACGCGCCTGCTCGGCATCTTCAACTATGCTTACGAACGGGGCGACCTGACCACGGTCGACTTCGCCACGGGCCGCCGGACGATCCTGGTCAGTCAGTTCGTGATGGCCGCGATCCCCGCCGCCAGCAGCGACGACGCGTTCCCCGCGAACACCAGCGTCTTCTACCAGTTCCGCGCCCGCTACGACTCGCCGTGGTCGGGCCTGTGGATGATGGCGGTGCCATGACGGCGGCCGCGTTCCGTCGCGGCACCCGCCACCCGTCAACCACGCGTCACGCGGCGCCGTTCGGGCAGTGCTCCTGCACGACGTCGACGACCTTGCCCATGTGTAGCGGCTTGTACAGGATGGCCTGCGCCGCGGCCGCGGCCGCGCGCGCCGCCGAAGCGGCCGTCATCACCACCACCGGTATGTCCGCCAGTTCGGGATTTTTCAGCAGCTCCTCCCGAAAGGTCCAGCCGTCCATCACCGGCATCATCAGGTCCAGCAGGATCAGGCATGGCCTCGCCCCGGCGGCCAGGTGGCGCAGGGCCGCCTGACCGTTCTCGGCGGCGACGGCCGTATAGCCCTCCAGCTCCAGCGCCTGGCACAGGGTGTCGCGCAGATCCTTGTCGTCCTCGACCACCAAGATGTGCTCCGGGATACCACCGACGTTGCCGGTCATGTTGACGACACTCCTTCCCCAGCCACGGGCGTGAAAGTTTCGGGGGCCTTTGCGGCGCGTTCGCCGTTGGGCAGGACGACGCTGAACGTAGCCCCGTGTCCCGGTCTGCTATCGACGCTGGCCGTGCCGCCGTGCGCGGTCACGATGCGCCTCACCAGCCACAGTCCCAGGCCCATGCCCGGCAGGTTCTCGCAGTCGGTGGCGCGCTCGTACTGCTCGAAGATCCGCCCCTGGTGCTCGAGAGGTATCCCCGGTCCTCCATCCCGCACCGTCAGCCGGACGTGACCCGAGCTGCCCGAGCTGATCGACACGGTGATGGGCGCGGCGCCGCCGTACTTCACGGCGTTGCCGATCAGGTTCGTCGCCACCTGATCCAGCCGGCTGCGATCCCACCAGCCGAAGACCGGACCGCTGGCGATGAGCTCGATGCGGCTTCCGGATTCGGCGGCGGCGTCCTCGTAGCGCGAGATCACGTCCCGCACGATCTCGGCCAGGTCGGTACGCTCGCGCTCCAGGCTCAGATCGCGCGTCGACAAGCGGCTGACGTCCAGCAGCCGATCGACCAGGCGGCTGATCTGCGTCACCTGCCGCTCCGCCTTCACGAACCGTTCGTTCAGCGCCTCGGGAGTCAACTTCGAGAGCCGCCCGCTGGCCGCCGCCCGCGCCAGCGACGAGATGAGGACGCTCAGGCCAGACAGCGGTGTGCGCAGTTCGTGCGAGGCGATGGCCAGGAAGTTGTCACGCGTGCGCACGGCCTCGTGGGCTTCGCGGTAGGCACGCGCGTTCTCGATGGCCAGCGAGGCCCGGCGCGCGATCTCGTTGGCCAGGATCAGATCCTGCTGACTGTAGCGCCGCCCCGATTCGGCGGTCACGAACGACAGCGCCCCGATCGTCTTCGCGCCCACCGTCAGCGGCACCATCATCGCCGACCGCGGGCCCAGGCGCAGCGCCACGGCCCGGTCTTCCGGCTCGGTGACGCTGGCCTCCAGCATGGCGTCGGTGATGTCAGGCAGCAGCCGGGGCTGGCCGGTGCGAATGACCTGGTGCACGGCCGCGTCGGGCCCTGGCGGCCAGCGCCATTCCTTTGCCATTTGCTGCTTCGAGGGATCGACGTGCGCCACCGCCAGCTGCACCAGCGCCCCGTCCGCCGCCGCCACGTCGACGGCCGACCAGTCTGCGAAGCGGGGCACCGCCAGCTCGGCCACCTGCTTCAACGTCTGCTCGTAGTCCAGCGAGCCGGCCAGCACGGCGCTGGCCTGGGCCAGGAACTGCCAGGCCTGCTCACCGCGACGGCGCTCCGTGAATTCACGGAAGACGCTGACGGCCAGATCGACATTGCCGGACGCGTCCAGCACCGGCGCGCCCGACACGAACGACCAGCGCTCTTCACCCGTGGGCTTCACCCGGAAGCGCAGGACCGCGCTCGACGGCTTGCCCCGCATCGCCAGCCGGCCCGGTAGCTCATCGACCGGGAATGGCGTGCCGTCTTCCCGGAAGATCTCCAGCCTGGCGAACAGCTGTCCCGCGGGCGCCGCCAGCAGCTCCTCGGCCGAGCGGAATCCACACAGCAAGGCCGCCGCGTCGTTGGCGAAGATCAGCTTGCGATCCTGCGTCTGGACCGTGACCCCCTCGTTGATGCTGCGCAGGATCAGATCGAGCTGATCGCGCGAACGGCGCATCTGTCGCTCGTCCAGCTCCGCCTGCCGGCGCGCCGCCTGCTCGGCCGCGGCCAGGCGCGCCGTCTCCTCCGCCTGGCGACGCTCCGTCAGATCGCGCGTGATCTTCGCGAAGCCCTGCAGCTCGCCGCGCCGGTCGCGGAGCGCCGTCACCACCACGGACGCCCAGAACCGCGTGCCGTCCTGGCGCACGCGCCATCCCTCTTCCTGGAAGCGGCCATGCTGTCTGACGTGCGACAGGATGGTGTCGGGCTTGCGGGCGGCCCGGTCCTCCTCGGTGAAGAAGATCGCATAAGGCTGGCCGATGATCTCGCTGCTGGCGTAGCCCTTGATCCGCTGCGCCCCGGGATTCCAGGAGGCGATCCGGCCGTCGCGATCCAGAACGAAGATGGCGTAGTCGACCACCTGCTCGATCAGCAGCGCGAACAGGTCGACCGCGCCGCCGTCGGAGGAGCCATTCCGTGGAATTTCGCGCGCGCTGGGGACCACGACGCCACAAGCTAGATCGTGACGCGCCTGTGTCGACCCCTCCCGGTAACGTTACAGGCGAGGAACACGGTAAAGTCGTCGAACGTGAGGCTTCACGAGAGGCGCGTCCGCAGACGCGGCCGCATTGCCGTCAGCCGGCGGCCGACCAGATCTCGTTGGCCCGCTCGGTCAGCGCGCTGGTCAGCCTGCGCAGGCTGCTGTCGCCCACCCCCAGCGTGTAGGCGCAGCGAGCGAGTCGATCGCTGCTCAACAGGCGATCACCCGTCGGGTCACCGAATCCCGTCACGCGCACGGCCATCGCGCCGCCCAGCTCCGCCGCGCACCACAGCGGTTCGGCGGCGCGGCGCCCCCGGGCGCTGTCGCCGGCCTGGTGGTGTTCGGCCGCCAGCTCTTCCAGCGAGGCGGGAAGGTTCCAGCGCCGCAGCAGGTGCGCGCTCACCGACGCGTGATGCGCGGTGACCTTCGCCAGCAGCTTCACCGGATCCCCGACCTGTCCGCTCCCCTGGGCCAGCGCGCGATCCGCGGCCGCAAGGAGATACGAGGCGCCCACGTCCAGCAGCAGACCGGCCTGGAAATATTCCGGCGCTGGAAGTTCCAGCTCGGCGTCGGCGATCTCGGCCAGCTCCTGCATCGCGATGGCGCGCGCCACGGAGAACCGCCAGATGCGATTCGCCAGCGTCTCCAGCCCGGCCGTGTGGATAGGAAAGGCCTGGCGCAGCGCCGCGGCCTGGGCGCTCGCCCAGGCCTGCCCGCTGGCAGCCGCATCGATGGCGGGCGGCACGGTCAGCGCCTTTGCCACCTCGGCGAAGGGCAGCTCGGCGCTCGGCAGCGCCGCCAGCGTCTCGATCAGGGCGGCGACATCGGGCACCGGCGCCGTCTCGCCAGGCCCCTGGCCATCGCGGTCGCGATCGCCGGCGGCCAGGGCCCGCCCCAGGGCGGCCGAGCCGGCGAGCTCCCGCAGCGCACCGGCCAGCCCCATGGCGCGGCCCAGGACCGCGGCCAGCCCCTCGGCCGTCCAGGGCTTCTTCATGTAGTCGACCGCGCCCTCGCGCAGCGCGCTGATGGCGTCGTCCAGCTCGCCCTGGCCGCTCATCAGCACGACCGCCGACAGCGCG
>Ga0070680_100004850_pt1 | contig 10127 bp, 5 predicted proteins | sample KBSC73BmetaG_FD_64672 | JGI IMG/M metagenome (GOLD analysis project Ga0070680, IMG submission 64672) | Corn rhizosphere microbial communities from Kellogg Biological Station, Michigan, USA - KBS C7-3B metaG | ecosystem: Host-associated > Plants > Roots > Rhizosphere | place: USA: Michigan... | reverse complement strand
ATCGAGCCGGCAGCCTGGCACGCCAATGAGGGGCACGCCGCATTCATGATGATCGAGCGGGTGCGGGAGCAGCTGCTTGCGGGGCTATCGCTGGCGGACGCCGCGTCCGTCGTCCGCCGTTCCAGCGTGTTCACCACTCACACGCCGGTGCCGGCCGGCCACGACTTCTTCTCGTTCGATGAAGTGAGCGCCTGTGCCGGGCATGGCTGGGACGATCTGCCGGTGCCCCGGGCCGACCTGCTCCGCCTGGGCGAGCGGCCCGGCGAGCCCGGCATCTTTCACATGACCGTGGCCGCCGTCCGGCTCTCGGCGCACGTGAATGGAGTGTCGCGACAGCATGGACGGGTGTCGCGCGAGATCTGGCAGGACCTCTGGCCCGGACGCTCGATTGATGCCGTACCGATCGGTCACATCACCAACGGTGTGCATCTCCCCACCTGGATGGCCGCGCCCATCATGCACCTGCTGGACGAGATTCTCGGCCCCGGCTGGCATCGCAGCGCGGATCACCCGCGCATGTGGAGCCAGGTGCTGCAGCTGGACTCGGCACGGCTCTGGACCGCGCACGTCGAGCTCAAGCACACGCTGTTCAGGATGATCCGGGAAGACGCACGCCGGCGGTTCGCCGACCGGTGGCGTGAGGCGGCCCATGTGGTGGGCGCCGGCACGTTGCTGGAACCGGAGGCACTCACCATCGGATTTGCCCGTCGCTTTGCCACCTACAAGCGCGCCGACCTGATCTTCCGCGATGTCGAGCGCCTGCGGCGACTGGTCACCGACGAAAACCGGCCGATGCAGATCGTCTTTGCCGGCAAGGCGCATCCGGCGGACGAGCCGGGCAAAGCGGTGCTCCAGCGGGTGTACCAGTTCACCCGGGACCCGGCCTTCGAGGGCCGCGTCGCGTTTCTCGAGGACTATGACATGCACCTGGCGCATCTGCTGGTGCAGGGCGTGGATCTGTGGGTCAACCTCCCACGGGTGCCGCTGGAAGCATCCGGCACCTCGGGAATGAAGGCGGGTTTGAATGGCGTGCCCCAGATCGGCACCCTCGATGGCTGGTGGCACGAGGGCTACGATGCCCGGGCGGGCTGGGCCCTTCCGGTCGCGGACTCGGGTCTGGACAGTGACGCCGCCGACGCCGCCGACGCCGAGCAGCTGTATCGCCTGCTGGAGGAACAGGTCGTGCCGCGATTCTACCTGCGCGACGCCGCGGGCGTTCCTGCGGCGTGGGTGGACATGATGCGCTATGCCATGTGCCTGACCGGATCCCGCTTCACGGCGCGGCGCATGGTACAGGAATACTCCCGGTCCTACTACGTTCCAGCAATGCAGGGCAATTCTGCGGGCAACGACCCACCCATGGCATAGTAGATGCCCACCACCGACACGCGGCTCCAGCGGTCGGACTCCCCTCTCCTCGCCCCGGACCACAGGCCAGTGTCCGTGGTGCACCTGACGGCGGAATACCACCCGTACGCCCGCACTGGTGGCCTGGGTGAAGCGGTGCGCGGCCTCGCCGAATTCCAGCATGCGGCCGGCGTGGACGTGACCGTGGTGATGCCGCTGTACCGCACCGTGCGCGATGAGGCACCGGATCTCCATCCCGTCGGCGCGCCGATCAGCGTCACGCTGGGGGATCGTACCGAGGAGATGCGGATCTTCCGGCCCTCCGAGCGCCGCCAGGGTCCGCGGGTCGCCTTCATCGAGCATCGCGAATTCTTCAACCGGCCCGGGCTCTACGGCGAGCACGGCGTGGATTACCCCGACAATGCGCTGCGCTTTGCGTTCTTTGCGCGCGCCGCCGCCGCGGCACTGCCCCGGCTTGCCCGGTCACCTCACCTGCTGCATGCCCACGATTGGCACACGGCGCTGGCGGCGGTATACCTCCGGGGCGTGCCCGGCGTCGAAGTCCCGGCCGATCCCGTGACGATCGTGCTGTCGGTGCACAATCCCGGTTATCAGGGGCATTTCCCGGCTGAGCTCATGCCGGCGCTGGGCCTGCCGTGGTCCCTGTACAACTACAGCCAGCTCGAGTGGTACGGCCAGCTCAACCTCCTGAAGGGCGGTCTCGTCTTTGCCGACCGGGTGGTCACGGTGAGCCCGACCCAGGCGCGCGAGCTCTGCACCCCTGGCGGTGGCTTCGGGTTGCACGGTGTCTTCAAGTCGCTGGGCAACCGCCTGGCCGGCGTGCTGAACGGCATTGACCAGCGGGTCTGGTCTCCTGACCGGGACACCCATATCACCCGGCCGTATGACGCCGACGAACTGGACGGCAAGCGACGGTGCAAGGCAGCATTGCAGCGCACCTTCGGACTGGCGCAGCGCCGCCGGGTGCCGCTCTTCGGCATGACTGGCCGGATGGTCACCCAGAAGGGGCTGGATCTCATTCTTGCGGCGGACAACCTCTTCGACACCGATGCGCAGTTTGTCTTCCTGGGCGGCGGTGAACGCGCGTACGAAGACGCGCTGGTGGACCTCGCGACCCGCAACCCGGGCCGGGTCGGCGTGCAGCTCGATTTCACCGACCGGCTCGAGCACCGGCTGATGGCGGGCGCCGACCTGTTCCTCATGCCGTCGCTGTACGAACCGTGCGGACTCACGCAGATGCGTGCCCAGCGCTACGGCGCCCTGCCCGTCGCCCGGAAGGTCGGTGGCCTTGCGGATACCATCAGCGACGAAAAGACCGGATTTCTCTTTACACCGTACACGGTGGAGGCGTTCGAGTCGGCGGCATTCCGGGCTCTGGCCCGATTCGCCGACCCGGTGCGATGGTCGCGGATGATGCGCCACGCCATGGCGCGCGATTTCGGCTGGGACCGCTCGACCGAGAGCTACCTCGCCGTGTACCGGAAGGCGCTCGCCGAGCGGAGAACAGGCTGATGTCCATGGACTTCGTGCTCGCACTTCACAGTCATCTGCCGTGGGTCCTGAATCACGGCCGATGGCCCCACGGCTCCGATTGGCTGACCGAGGCGGCGCTGGAGACCTATCTGCCCCTGCTGGAACGGTTGCGTGGGCTGCAGGCCGACGGCGTCAACGCGCCGCTCACCATCGGGTTCACGCCGGTGCTCGCCAGCCAGCTGGTGTCGGCCACGTTCCAGGCCGAGATGGAGCTGTACCTGGAGCAGCGCCGGGTCGCATGCGATGCCATGCCCCAATCCCTTGCCGCCGCCGGCGACGGGCACCTCGCACCGGTCGTGCAATTCTGGCGCGAGCGATTCAGCCAGGTCCAGACACTGTGGCGCGCCATTGATGGCGATATCGTCGGTGCCTTTCGCCAGCTGGAGAACGCCGGGCGGATCGAGATCATGGGTTCCGCCGCGACCCATGGGTTCCTGCCCCTGCTTGGCCGCGATGAAAGCATCCGCCTGCAACTGGCCGTGGGCGCACGGGAGCACGAGCGTCTCTTCGGGCGGGCACCGCGCGGTTGCTGGCTGCCGGAATGCGCGTACCGGCCCCGCGGGCCGTGGGCGCCGTGGCCCGGTGGTCCACGGTCGGCGCTGCGCCGGGGCATTGACGAGCACATCGCCGACGCCGGCTTCCGGTATTTCTTTGTGGACGCGCACCTGGTCACCGGCAGCGATCCGCTCGGTATCGCCAGCGACGGGTGGCTGCTGGACACCCCGGACGCGCAGCCGGAGCCGGAAGCCAGCGCGGCACGGTCGCCCTATCGGACCTATGGCGTGATGTCGGCCGGCCGCGCACGGGTCAGTGCATTCGTCCGCGATCCGCGCGCCAGCCGTCAGGTGTGGAGCCGGCACGGCGGATACCCCGGCGACGGCGCCTATCTCGAATTCCACAAGCAGCGCTGGCCTGGCGGGCTCCGGCTCTGGCGCGTGAGCGCGCCCGGCACCGACCTGGGGCAGAAAGAGCCGTATGACCCAGCATCGGCGGCCCGACGGGCTGATGATCACGCTGGCCATTTCGCTGCGCTGCTCGGGCAGATCGCCGGCGAGCTCGGCCGGCGGAAGTATCCGGTGCTGGCGGTGCCATTCGACACGGAGCTCTTCGGGCATTGGTGGTTCGAAGGCCCCGAGTTCCTGGCGGACACCTACCGGGCACTCGCGAGCCAACCGAGAGTGACTCCGTCCACCGCGGAGCACTACCTGGAGCGGAACCCGCCGCGCTCCGGCATTCGCCTGCCCCAGGGATCCTGGGGCGCCAATGGCGACTTCAGCATGTGGCTGAGCGAGCATGTCGCATGGACCTGGCAGCGGCTCTGGCCGCTGGAGGACGCGTTCTGGAATGCCGCCCCCGCCGCGCTCGCGAATCCCGCCTGGCACCCGGTGCTGGAGCAGGCGGGACGCGAACTGCTGCTGGCGCAGTCCTCCGACTGGCAGTTCATCATGTCCACCGGCATGGTGGCTGACTATGGCGAGCGCCGGTTCCGCGGCCACTGCGACGCGGCCGAGCGACTGGTCGCGGCGCTGACGGACCTGAACCCCGACGGCCTGCATGCTGCCCGTGCCGAGGCCGACGAAGCCCGGCGGCGGGACGACCTGTTCCCCAACATCCTGCCTGCCATCCGCGCGGCGCTCGACGGCACGCGCGAGCTTTCCTGACACCCAGAGGCCCCGTGCCGCCGGTCCGTTTCCTGCTTGGCTTTCACCTGCATCAGCCGGTCGGCAATTTCGACCACGTGTTTGCCGAGCACGTTGAGCGGGTCTATTCCCCGCTGCTCACGGCGCTGGAAGAACGCGACTGCTTCCCGGTCACGTTTCACATCTCAGGACCCCTGATCGAATGGCTCGAGCACCACGCGCCATCGTATCTCGAGCGGATCGGGCGGCTGGTGGGCGACGGCCGCATCGAGCTGCTCGCCGCGGGATGGACCGAGCCGATCCTGGGCGCGTTGCTGCGAGAAGACCGCATCGAACAGGTCGAGTGGATGCGGATGGAACTGCGCCGCCGCTTCGGCGTCGAGGCGGGCGGCCTCTGGCTGACGGAGCGGGTCTGGTCGCCCGAGCTGCCCGGCGACCTGGGCGAAGCGGGGATCTCGCACGTGCTGGTGGATGACCGCCACTTTCTCGCATCCGGAATTCCGCGCGCCACGCTGCACCGGCCATTCCTGACCGAGAGCGAACATCGCCGGCTCGCGGTGTTCGCCATTGACGAGCACCTGCGCTACCTCATTCCGTTCCAGCCACCGGAAGCCACCGGCCAGTATATTCGCGACCTGCACGCCGCCGGCCGGCCGCTGGCCGTGCTCGCCGACGACGGCGAAAAATTCGGCGGCTGGCCCGGCACCCACGAATGGGTCTATCAGCGCGGATGGTTCAAGGGATTCTTCGACCAGCTCGACCGGCTTCGTGCTGACGGCATCATGACACTGGACACCTTTGATGGCGCACGCCGCGCCACGCCGGCCGGTGGTCTTGCCTACCTCCCGACCGCTTCCTATCGGGAGATGGAAGGCTGGGCGCTGCCCGCGCTGGCGGCCAACCGCCTCACCGCGCTGGAGCGCGAGCTCGGCGAGGCGTGGCTCACCAGCGAGTGGGGTGCGCTGGTGCGCGGGTCACACTGGCGCAATTTCCTGGTGAAGTATCCCGAGTCCAACCGGATGCACAAGAAGGCGCAGCACCTCTCCGTGCTCGCGCGGCAGCGGGGCAATCCCCCCGACATCCGGCGCGCCATCTTCCGGGCCCAGTGCAACGACGCCTACTGGCACGGCGTGTTCGGCGGCCTGTATCTGCCCCACCTGCGGCAGGCCATCTGGCGCGAGCTGGCCGATGCCGAAGCCGCGCTGCGCCACGGGGAACAGCTTGCAGTCGAGTGCCTGGACTTCGACTTCGACGGACACGACGAGCTCTGGGTCCACAGCGCCGCATGCTCCGCATTGGTGAGTCCGGAGCGGGGAGGCGCGGTGGAGGAGCTGTCCCGGTTCTCCAGCCAGCGCAATCTCTGCGATACGCTGACCCGCCGGTTCGAAGCCTATCACGATCAGGCGATGCACCCGAAGCCGGCGGCCCCAGCGGGTGAGCCCGGCGTTCCCAGCATCCACGACCTGGAGCAGCAATTGCGGTTGGACGCCCGGCCGGCCGTGGACCTCGATGAACGGACGCTGCTGCGTGAGCGGGTGCTGGACGCAACCATCACGCGGAGTGACTACGAAAAGGCCAGCTATGCACCTCGAATCTCCTGGACCACGACGGCGTTCGAGTGGGCCACGGAACCGCTGCCGGAGGGACTCGCTATCGCACTGCATAGTGACACGGCGCCGCTCGGCCTGGTCAAGCGAATCACCTTCTCCCACGCAGGGGCGCTGAGGGCCGACTACGAATGGACACCGCCCGCCAATAGCGCCGGCCAGCTCTTTACGGTGGAGCTCACCCTGGCCGACGACCTGCCGCTGGAGCACGACGCCGACGAAGAATGGCGCTACTCGGTGGAAACCATAGCCAAGAGTGAACGAGGGCTCGACCGGACCCACCAGGGCACCGGCATCCTGCTGCGGTGGCCGCTGGAGCGCGGGAAGGCGTGGGTGCGGGTGACCTGCTAACTTTCCCCCATGACCGACTCCCCCTCGACCGTGCGGCTCGGCCTGGTGCAGATGGCCTGCGGCCCGGCCCCGTCGGAAAACATGGCCAAGGCCATTGCCGGAGTGCATCAGGCCGCGGACCTCGGCGCCCAGATCGTGTGCCTGCAGGAACTCTTCCGCAGCCAGTATTTCTGCCAGACGGAAGACCACGCCAACTTCGCGCTGGCCGAGCCGGTTCCAGGCCCGAGCACGGCGGCACTGACGGAGGTAGCGGGGGCGCGCGGTGTCGTCATCGTGGCCTCGCTCTTCGAGAAGCGGGCGGAAGGGCTCTATCACAATACGGCGGCTGTGATTGACGCGGACGGATCGTACCTGGGCAAGTACCGGAAGATGCACATTCCGGACGACCCGCAGTTCTACGAAAAATTCTACTTCACTCCCGGCGACCTCGGGTTCCGCGCATGGGACACGAAGTTCGGCCGCATCGGTGTACTGGTCTGCTGGGATCAGTGGTATCCCGAAGCGGCTCGGCTCACCGCCCTGCATGGCGCACAGATCCTGTTCTATCCCACCGCCATCGGGTGGCTTCCTCCCGAGCGAGACGCACATGGCGAGCAGCAGCAGTCGGCGTGGGAAACCATCCAGCGCAGCCATGCCATTGCCAACGGGGTGTACGTCTGCGCCGTCAATCGGGTGGGCCACGAAGGCGCGGTGCCTCCTGGCGGCATTGATTTCTGGGGTGGCAGCTTCGTGGCGGACCCCGGCGGCCGGGTGCTGGTGCGCGCCGGCACCGCCGAAGAAGTTCTGACCGCTGACCTGGATCTGGCCAAGGTGAACGAGAGCCGCACCCACTGGCCTTTCCTGCGCGATCGCCGGATCGACGCCTACACCGGCCTGACGCAGCGCTATCTCGACGACTGAGCCCACGCATTTCACTCGTGCCATGACTTCTGCCCCGTCCAAGCGGACGCCGGCCCAGCTGGGCTACCGCATGCCGGCCGAGTGGGAACCACACCGCGGCACCTGGCTGAGCTGGCCCCACAAGGAAGCGTCGTGGCCTGGCAAGTTTGCGCCGGTCCCCGACATCTTCAGCGCCATCGTCCGCCACCTCTGTCCCGCTGAAGAGGTGCACATCAACGTGACGGACGCGGACATGGAGGATGATGTCCGCCGGCGGCTGGTGTCGCAGCGCATCCCGCTCAACAGCGTGTATTTCCATCACAACCCGACCAATGACGCCTGGTGCCGGGACCACGGACCGATCTTCATCCAGCGCCCGGAAGATCACGGGGCGGAACAGGCCATCGTGGATTGGGATTTCAACGCGTGGGGCGGCAAGTATCCGCCCTTTGATCTGGACGATGTCGTGCCATCCAGGATCGGAGCCGAGTACGGCATCCGCGTGTTTCATCCCGGGATCGTGATGGAAGGCGGCTCGCTCGAGGTGAACGGATCCGGCACCCTGCTCACCACCGAATCCTGCCTGCTCAATCCCAATCGCAATCCGGACCTGGGCCGGGACCAGATCGAGCAGTATCTCCGCGACTTTCTCGGCGTCACGAATATCCTCTGGCTGGGTGACGGCATCGAGGGCGACGACACCGATGGCCATGTGGACGATCTTACCCGGTTCACCGATCCCCATACGGTGGTGACCGTCGTGGAAGATGACCCATCCGATGCCAACTACGAGCCGCTGCGCGAAAACCTGGCCCGGCTTCGCGAAATGCGTGACCAGGACGGCGAGCGGTTCCGCCTGGTGACGCTCCCGATGCCCCGGCGGCTGGAGCATGAAGGCCAGCGGCTGCCGGCCAGCTACGCCAATTTCTACATCGGCAACAGCGTGGTACTGCTTCCCACGTACGCCCCGGCGACTGACATTCAGGCGAGTGAGATCCTGCAGCAGCTCTTTCCCGACCGGTCCATCATCGGCATTGACTGCACCGATCTGGTCTGGGGCCTCGGCGCCTTCCACTGTGTCACCCAACAATGGCCAGCCACATGACCCGACTCATCGAATGCGTCCCCAACTTCAGCGAGGGAAGGGACCCCGAGATCATCAGCCGAATCACCGAGCGGATGAATTCGGTACCCGGCGCGGCGGTCCTGCATGTGGATCCGGGCAAGGCGACCAACCGCACGGTAGTCACTGTGGCAGGTGAGCCTGACGCAGTAGCGGAGGCGGCCTTCCGCGGCATTGCAGTCGCCGCCGAACTGATTGATATGGGTACCCATCACGGCGAGCACCCGCGCATGGGCGCCACCGATGTCTGTCCTTTCGTGCCGATCAGCGGCGTCACCATGGAAGAAGCTGCGGAGCTGGCGCGAGCGCTGGCGGCACGGGTGGGCCGGGAGCTGAACATCCCGGTCTATCTGTACGAGGCGGCCCAGCCGAATCCGGCGCGGCGCCGGCTGCCCGACATCCGCGAGGGAGAATACGAGGGACTGGAGCGCAAGCTCGCCGATCCGGCGTGGAAGCCGGATTTCGGGCCTGACCGCTTCAACGCCAGGAGCGGCGCGACCGTCATCGGTGCGCGCGATTTCCTGGTGGCCTACAACGTCAATCTGAACACCATGTCCACCCGCCGCGCCAACGCCGTGGCGTTCGACATCCGCGAAGCCGGCCGGCCACTGCGAGAGGGTGGATCGCTCACCGGCAAGGTCGTCAGTGGACCGGATGGAGCGCCGCTGATGGAGCCCGGCGCGCTCAAGGCCGTCAAGGCCATCGGCTGGTTCATTGACGAATACGGCTCGGCGCAGGTCTCCATGAACCTGACCGACCTCAGCGTTACCCCGATCCACGTGGCGTTCGACACGGTCGAGGAATCAGCCCGTGAACGGGGCATGCGCGTCACCGGCTCCGAACTGGTGGGCTTGGTCCCGCTGGCCGCGATGCTCGACGCCGGCCGCCACTACCTGCGAAAGCAGCGGCGCTCGCTCGGCGTCTCGGAGCGGGAGCTCATTCACATCGCGGTGCGTTCGCTCGGGCTGAACGAGTTTTCGCCGTTCGTGCCGGACGACCGGATCATCGAGTACAAGCTGCGGGATCCCGCCGACCGGCGGCTGGTGGGCATGACGCTCGATGGATTCGTGACGGAAACTGCGGCCGAGTCCCCTGCTCCTGGTGGCGGCTCAGTGTCGGCGGCAGTCGGGGCCATGGCGGCGTCCCTGGCGACCATGGTAGCCAACCTTTCCTCGCACAAGCGCGGATGGGACGATCGCTGGGAGGAATTCTCGATCTGGGCCGAGCGCGGCCAGGCCATTCAGGCCGAGCTGCTCCGGCTGGTGGATGCCGACACCCGAGCGTTTGACGCGGTGCTCGCCGCGATGCAGCTGCCCAGGGAGACGGAAGACGAGAAGCGCGCCCGACGCTCGGCACTCGACACCGCCACCGTCGCGGCGGCACGCATTCCCTTCGCCGTCATGCAGCGTTCGATAGAAGTCTTCGATGTGGCCCAGGCCATGGCGGAGACTGGGCTTCCGGCCTCGGTGTCTGATGCGGGCGTCGCGGCGTGCTGCGCCCGCACCGCCGTGCGGGGGGCCTGGCTCAACGTGCGGATCAATGCAGGGACGCTGAAAGACCGGTCACTGGTGCAGCCGATGCTGGACGAGGGGGTCACACTGGTGACGGAGGCAGACCGACGGGAGG
>Ga0070680_100004847_pt1 | contig 10129 bp, 6 predicted proteins | sample KBSC73BmetaG_FD_64672 | JGI IMG/M metagenome (GOLD analysis project Ga0070680, IMG submission 64672) | Corn rhizosphere microbial communities from Kellogg Biological Station, Michigan, USA - KBS C7-3B metaG | ecosystem: Host-associated > Plants > Roots > Rhizosphere | place: USA: Michigan... | reverse complement strand
CGCCGTCCGCTGCAATGATTCTCACACTCTTCTCATGAAAAGACGAGAGGGTCGGCATCGAGATGCCGACCCTCTGCAACGGAACGAGGCGGAACGAGGCGGATTCGGACGCCTCAGAACCGCACGATCTCCTCACACGCTTTCCTGATGTCGTCGATCTGCGGCAGGATCGCGTCCTCGAGACGCGGGGCATACCCCACGAATGTGTCGGTCGACGCGACGCGCTTCACCGGCGCATCCAGCCACGGGAAGCAGTCGTCCGCGATGCGCGCCGCGATCTCCGCGCCGTACCCCCACGAGATCGAGTCCTCGTAGAGCACGATCGCGCGATTGGTCTTCTTCACCGACGCGTACACCGCATCCTGATCCCACGGCGACAACGTCCGCAGGTCGATCACTTCCACCGAGAGCCCCGTCTCCGCGAGCTGATTCGCCGCCGAGAACGCGCGCTGCACCGTGGCGCCGTAGGTCACGATCGTGACATCGGTGCCCTCGCGCACGACCTTCGCCTTCCCGAACGGAATCATGAAGTTCGGGCCGGGATACGCCGCCTTGTTGTACGTCTGGCGATAGAGATGCTTGTGCTCGAGGAAGATGACGGGATCGTCGCAGCGAATGGCCGTCCGAAGCAAGCCGTTCGCATCGAGCGCCGTCGCCGGACACACCACTCGCAGGCCCGGGCAATGCGTGAACAGCGACGCACCTGTCTGCGAGTGATAGATCGCACCGCGGATGTAGCCGCCATACGTCGTGCGGACCACCAGCGGCGCCGAGAACTCGCCGTTCGACCGCCAGCGCATCGTCGCGAGCTCGTTGCGGAGCTGCATGTACGCCGGCCAGATGTAATCGAAGAACTGGATCTCGACGACAGGCTTGAACCCGCGAATCGCCAGGCCGATGGCGCGTCCGACGATCGTCGCTTCCGCGAGCGGCGAGTTGTACACCCGCGACGCGCCGAACTCGCGCTGCAGGCCGAGCGTCACCGTGAACACGCCGCCCTTGCCCTTCAGCGTCTCGAGTGCCGCTTCGCGCGACGCATCGGCGACGTCTTCGCCGAAGATGAGAATCTTCTGATCGCGCCGCATCTCGTCGCGCATCGCGGCGTTCAGGAGATCGACCATCGTGGTCTCGTTGCCCGAGAACTGCGGATCGTCCTCCGTGTCGAACTGCTCGCTCGTGGGATCGACGTCGGGCGAATAGACGTTGTCGTAGACGGTCTCCGGGCCAGGCTGCTGCGCGCCGAGCGCCGCGTCGGTCGCTGCGAGCACTTCCGCTTCGACGTCGTCGCGGATCTTCGCGAGCTCGTCTTCCGTCGCGTGTCCTTCGGTCACCAGCCACTTCGGAAAGGTCACGATTGGATCGCGCACGGCGTCCTGCTCGCGTTCTTCCGGCGTGCGATACTTCGTTTCCTGATCGGACAGCGAGTGCGAGTACGGACGAATCACGTGCGCATGGACGAGCGCCGGTCCCTTTCGCTTGCGCGCATGATCGACGGCGCGCTGCATCGCCTGATAACTCGCGACGAGATCGCAGCCGTCGACTTCCTCGACGTGCAGATCGGGGAACGAGCGAACGAGCTTCGAGATGCTGCCGCCCGCCGTGTTCACTTCCACGGGGACGGAGATCGCGTAGCCGTTGTCTTCGACGAGATAGACGATCGGCAGCTTGAGGTTCGACGCGTTGTTCAGCGATTCCCAGAACTCCCCCTCGCTCGTCGTGCCGTCGCCGGTCGAGCAGAACACGACTTCGTCCTTCTCGAAACCGTCCGTGATGCCGAGCTGCTTCGCGCGAAGCACGGCCTCGGCGCTGCCGACCGCCTGGAGGAACTGCGTGCCGGTAGGCGACGAATTCGAGACGATGTTGAGCTTCTTGTGTCCCCAGTGGCTCGGCATCTGGCGGCCGCCGGAGTTCGGATCGCTCTCCGCACCGACCGCCGAGAGCAGCATCTCTTCGCCCGTCATGCCGAGCTGCAGGCAGAGGGCGCGATCGCGGTAGTAGGTGTAGAACCAGTCGTATGAGGGACGGAAGACGTAGCCCGCCGCGGTCAATACCGCTTCGTGGCCAGCGCCCGAGATCTGGAAGAAGATCTTGTTCTGCCCTTTGAGTTGGATCTCTTTGTCGTCCAGCCGGCGCGACAGCAGCATGATGCGGTACGCGCCGACGAGCTGATCACGAGACAGGCCGGCTGTGTTTTTTCGCTCGGCACGCGTCGTTGTCGCCATGGGTCTCCACAGAGTTAGGCCACCGCTGGAAACCTAACGTCGACGCCGGAGGCCGGCGATTGGGGCTCGGTCGGGGCGACCACAAAGTGATCTCCACCGCTGGACTTCGCGGCGTACATGGCGGCGTCCGCCGCGCGGACGAGATCCGCCGCGGTCGGCATCGAGAGGCCCATATCGTCGTCAGCGCTCTCGGGTGGCCGCGGCCTGGCCGTCGCGATGCCGATGCTCGCACCCACGCGCAGCAATGTGCCCGCCACCGGAACCGGCTGCCGGATCGTGCGAAGTATGCGCTCGGCGACCATCGCGACCTCGTGCAGCTCGCGGACCTCGAGGAGCACCGCGAACTCGTCACCGCCCAATCGAGCGATGAGGTCGGTGCCGCGCGTGGAATCTTTGAGCCGAGCGGCGATCGCGACGAGCACGGCATCTCCCACTGCATGGCCGTAAGTGTCGTTCACCGGCTTGAAGCCGTCGAGATCGATGAACAGCACGGCGACGTCGCGCGACTCGGTGGGATGACTTGCGCTGTCCGATCGCTGAAGCAGATCCGCGAGCCGCCCCTCGAAGCGAGCTCGATTCACGAGACCCGTGAGCGAGTCGTGCTCGGCGCGGTGCGCGAGCGCGGCTTCGCGCATGCGACGATTGGTGATGTCGCGAACGAGGAACTGGCGCGTGCCCTCGCCGTCCGAGTTGTCCGTCACTTCGGCGACTTCGACGTGCAGCACGGTACCGTCGAGCCGAGTCCACCGTCCCGCGCGCAGCCCCGGCTGCGAGACATCGTGGCTCGCGTCCGCGTCGAGCTCGAGGAAGCGATCAATCGTGAGCGTCGCGAGTGCGTTTCGATTGCGCGCGCCCGCAAGCGACAATCCCGCCGAGTTGGCGAAGCGAATGCCGGTGCGCGTGCAGATGAAGACCGCGTCGGGCGACAGCTCGACGAGTCGACGATACCGCTCGTCGCTCGACGCGCGCTCCGCGAGACTTCGCTCGATGTACTCGGCCACGCTGTCGGCGAGCTCGCGCAGCTCATGGCCGTCGACCTCGAGCTTCTCGTGCGACTTGCCATCGCGCTCGCCCGAGCGGAGCTGCGTCGTGATGTCGCGGATGCGCGACACGAGCGAGCGCCGAAGCTGCTGCCATGACGTCCAACCGACGAGGAGCAGCAAGGCATAGGACAGCGCCATCAGGACCCATCCGGTGCCCGCCGCCTGCTCGGTCAGATACTCGGCGTCGATCCCGGCGACGAGCATCGTCCGATGCGCATCCGACACGCCATTCAGCGCGCTCGAGACGAGCAGGTAGAGTCGTCCGTCGATCGAGATGGTGCCATCGTCGCGTGCGGCGTTGGGCCAGTGCGCCGAGAGCGTGTGCTGCAGCGCCCCCGGATCGAACCGCTCATTGTCGGCGCTGATGACGCACACCGATCCACAGCCATCGGCTCCCACGGCGACGAATGCCACGAACGGATCGCGTGCTCGAAACAACGTCAGCGGCAGCGGCGCGCCAGCACTCGCGCCCAGTGGCGTCCGCTGAAGATTCTCGGCGAGTGCGTGGACGTCGGCCGCATGCCGCTGGCCGAGCTCGCGCAGACCGGTCTGCACCACGGACACTGTCGCGACGGCAGTGAGCGTCATGAATCCGAACGCGAGGACGAACACGGTTCGGAGCGCGAGCACTGTTGCAATTCCGCGACGGCCGCGGCGGGAGAGCAGCACCACCAACGCGATGAGCACCAGGGGTGCGAGCGCCGCCAGCCCTAGCGGAAGCCAGGCGTGCGAGAGGATGGGGATCTGCATCGGTGGGAGCGACATCCCCTGGATTATCGACCGATGAGCCGGGCCCTTGCGCGGGAGTGGCACGAATCGGCCATTTCGGACATGGCACCACCTCTGCATTTAGTGATTGCATGGAACACAGAGCCGAGCAGCACCGACCGTCGCACTGCACGTTTTGCGACCTGATTCACGGGGCCGCCGAGGTGTCCATCTGTCACGAGGACAGTGACGCGATTGCGTTCATGGACATCCAGCCGGTCAACAATGGGCACGTGCTCGTCGTCCCTCGAGCGCACTATGAATCGCTGCTCGACGTGCCGCATGAGCTCGGCCTTCACCTGTTCCGCGTGACGATGCAGCTCGCGAATGCCGTCAGCAAAGTGACGGGATGCGACGACCTGAACATCATCGTCAACAGCGGTGACGCCGCGGGTCAGGACGAGCCGCATTACCACGTGCATATCATCCCACGCCGCTCGGGAGACGGGTTCGACGTTCCACTGCCGTTCGATGGATCGGAGATGCCGGATCGCACGGTGCTCGATGCATACGCGGCGCGAATCATCGCCGCGTTGCGCGATCCCATGCGCACCGACCGTTCGGGCAGTCGGGGTGGCGATTCCGAGGCGCCGGTGGAGCGATCGATCGCGTTGCCGGTTTTCACCGACGACGCACTCAGTCAACCGGCGGATCGTCCGCGGCGCCGTACCGGCCGCTCAGGGATTCTGAGCGCGGTGGAGGGCGCACATGGCGAGCTCACGTACGAGCCGATCAATGACGATCACGCAGCGGACTGAGCAACGGCCGCGCTCGCCTCTTGCGCGGGTTGGATCTTCGACGCATCTGTATGGCGCGCGCCCGTTGTGCACGGCGCGTCCCACCGGAGGCCGATGAGCCCAACCCGTCGACATCGATTTCTATGTCGAGCACCGCGACCACGCGCGCGGCGCATGTGCACGGTCTTCGATACGATCCCAGCAGCAGCAGTTCCAGCAGGCTTCAGTAGCCGGCCCTTCTCTGATCGGCGCGATACCCCGCTTCGGGAGCATTCCCGTGGCGGGGTTCGCCTTTTTAGCGAGGTGACATGTCCCGACGGCAGCAGTTCCATCGTGTCTCACTTCCTCGAGCCCCGCGAATCAAACGACGGGCGCGCACCATCCCGTCCGGTCACGAGAAGCGCGCCATCAAGCGCGCGGCGATGCGCGATTGCGGGCGACGCTGCGTGTATTGCGCGTCGGCCTTGGAATTCGATTTCGCCACGCTCGATCACGTGTATCCGCTGTCGCACGGCGGGGCGCACGCGCCGGGCAACGTCGTGCTCGCGTGCGCTCGGTGCAACCGATTGAAGGGAGACCTGTTGCCGACGGAGTTCTTCGCTCGCTATCCGTGGGCCGGTGAGAACTTCATCGCCCACGCGCGCGCGGTTCACCGCGCGCTGAAGCGGTGCGCTCGAAGAGCGGTGAGCCTGGCGTACGCGCAGGCGGCGTGACGGCGACGGGTGGTAGGGCTGGTAGGGCGGCCCGTTAGCCTTCGATTAGAGATCTAGAAAGCGCAGCGCTCCGCAGCGCGAGCCGAGGCAATGCTGCCGGCTGTATCGGAAGTATTGGCTGGTCGTGTGAAGGAGATCGCCGGCCCCGAGCGTTTCGCCCAATGCCGCATGACCAGGGATCTCAAATCTGGAAGCTCAAAAACTCAATAGTCGACCGGCCGCAGATAACTCTCACCGATCGCCGTCGAGCTCACCATCGCCACCGTCGGCAGCCGGCGCTTCCAGTGCGTCCCCTCGACGCGCCGCTTGACGATCGCCACCTCGCCTGGATCGAAGCCGCGTGCGACGAGATCGTCCGCCGCGTAGCCATTCAGCAGCCAGTTCAGGATCTCGTCGGCTTTGGCATATGAGATCCCGAAATCTCCCTCGTCGGTCTGCCCGACCACGAGATCCGCCGTTGGCGGCTTGTCGACGATCACGCTGGGAACGCCGAGGTGGCGCGCCAGCGCCCACACCTGCGTCTTGAAGAGATCGCCGATCGGGTTGATCGGCGGCGAATCGTCCGCATGCCAGGTGAAGTAGCCGAACAACCGTTCGGTCTTGTTGCCGGTACCGAGCGGGATGCCGCGATGCTTGGCCGCGAGATCGAAGAGCGTGATCATACGCATGCGCGCCATCACATTGCCACGCCGCCCGCCATCGGCTTCCGGCTCGTTCGCGAGATAGCCGTCGACCGCCGTGGTGATGTCGATGGTGCGAGACGGGACGCCGAGCGCTTCGATCACGAGCTGGCCATGGTCGAGGCTTTCCGCGCTCGACGACCGATACGGCATGCGCACGCCAAGCACGTTCTTGGCGCCGAGTGCCTTCGCGGCGAGAAAGGCCGTCACCGCGGAGTCGACTCCGCCGGAGATACCGACGACCGCGCACCCGAACGACCGCCGACCCATCTCGTCGCGAATGAACTGCACCAGCCATTCCTCGGTGAGCGCGGCGTCGATCTCGAGCGGCGACGGCGGCATCTCGCGCGTCGGCTGCACGCGAACGACCGTGACGTCGCCGTCGCGTCCCGGCGCGGGGTCGTGCGTCGCCACGCCGGCGTCGTGTTCCGCCGCCACGTCGAACGATAGACGCGTGGGTGCGCCGGCCATCGCCTCGTCGATGCTCACCTGAAGGTGCGGCATCATCGTCTCGAGATCCGCGATGAGCGGCGTGTCGGCGCGCGCCCGCGTCACGTCCGCGAGATCGACCGTCACCGAGAGGATCGCGTCGTCCCAGAGCGGCGCGCGTCCGCGCACGTCCCCCTTCGGTCCCGCGACGAACGACGCTCCCGGAAAGAGCTTTCCACCCTCGCTCCCGACGAGATTGGTGAGCGTCACGTAGACGCCGTGTTCATCCGCGATGTCGCGAATGAGCCGGTCCCAGCGGCTGACGCTCGAAGGTCCGGGCACGTCGTCATGCTTCGGCGACAGGCCCCGCGCGGGCGGCGCCGAGCAGACGAACACCACCTGGGCGCCGTCGAGCGCGGCGATGGTCCCGGTCAGACTGTGCCACGCGTCCTCGCACACGAGCATCGCCGCACGCCCCCACGGCGTGTCGAATGCCCGCACGTCGCGGCCGCGTTCGACGAACCGCTCCTCGTCGAACAGCCCGTACGTTGGCAGAAAGACCTTGCGATGCACGTGCAGCACGCGCGGATCGCCGTCGCCGAGCGTGACGTACATCGCGCTGTTGTACAGCTTGTTGTTCCAGATCTCGTAAAACCCGAGCGTCACGTCGAGCGGCCGGGGGGAGTGCACGGCGTCGCGATAGACACGATCGAGATCGCGAGCGAGCGTTCCGGCGGTCACCGCGTTGTCGCGAACGCCGCCCTCGAGGAAGTAGCCGGTGAGGGAGCTCTCGGAGAGCGCCAGCACGGTAGGGCGGGGAGTCAACCGGTCGACCTGGGCGAACAGCTCGCCCAGCCGTTCGAGGTTCGCGGCGTACTGTCCCTTGCGGGGACGGAACTGCGCGAGCGCCAGATGGAGGAGCGGGGCCATGAACGTAAGCTACCTCACAGAGTTCCGCCCCACAGCGGCGGCACCGTGTCCGGCCCCGCCCCGGATCGTCCAGGGGGAGTTCGGGTATCTTTCATCGCCCCTCATCGCTCCTGGAGTACGTTCGTGAAGCACTCGCTCGCCGCGCGTTCCCGACGCCTCGGCGCATTCCTCAGTGTCATGCGTCCCGTGCCATTGGCCATCGCGGGCGCGCTCGCCGTGGCGCGCGTCGGCGCCGCGCAGGACACCGCCCCAAAAACGGGCGAGCCGTGGCAGATCATTCCGCTCCCGCAGTCGACGCTCGTCTATGCGCGCGACGGCTCGCTGATCGGCGAGATCGGCCGCGAGATGCGAACGAGCATCTCGATCAAGACGCTGCCGGCATACGTGCCGCAGGCATTCATCGCGGTGGAGGACAAGCGCTTCTATCAGCACGATGGCGTCGACATGAAGTCGACTGCCGCCGCGGTGGTGAACAAGATCACTGGCGGCAACCGGGGCGGCGGCAGCACCATCACGCAGCAGCTCGTCGGGTACATGCATCCGGACGTCATCGACCGCCGTGTCGTCGATGGCACGGCGGGCTTCGCGCGAAAGTTCCACGAGCAGGAAGCCGCGCGCGAGATGGAGAAGCACTACTCCAAGGCGCAGATTCTCGAGGCCTATCTCAACGTCATCAATCTCGGGCACGGCTGGTACGGCATCGAGGCCGCCGCGCGACACTACTTCGGCAAGCACGCATCGCAGCTCACGGTTCCCGAAGCGGCAACGCTCGCGGCGCTTCCGCGGTCTCAGCCGCAGTACGATCCGCTGTCGCATCACACGGCGTCGCTGGCGCGTCGCAACCTGATCCTGGGCTTGATGGCGGAGCAGCACTTCATCGACTCCGCGCAGGCCGAGAGGCTCAAGGCCGAGCCGCTGGTGACGGCGCCGAACTCGGGTATGTCGGCCGCCTCGAACTATTTCGTTGACGCGGTGAAGCAGCAGGCCGAACGCGCCGCGGTCCCAGTGCAGAACGGCGGCTACGCGATCTACACGACGCTCGATCCGGTCCTCCAGCGCGACGCGGTGAGTGCGCTGGTCGAAGGCACAGCCAAGATCGAGGCGCAGAAGGGCTATCGTCACCTCACCTACGCCACGGCCAAGAAGACTGGCGAGACGAACTACCTGCAAGGCATGGCCGTCGCGATGGATCCGTTCACCGGCGACGTTCGCGCGCTCGTCGGTGGACGCGACTACGCGCGCGCGCCGTTCAATCGCGCGATCAACTCGCTGCGCCAGCCGGGTTCATCGTTCAAGCCGATCGTCTACTCGAAGGCAATCGAAGACAGCATTCCCGCGAACACGGTCGTTCCGGATACGTCGCTCGAGATCGACCTGCCGAACGGCGACGTCTACAAGCCGCAGGAGGCCGACGGCCAGTTCTGGGGCATGTACAGCATGCGTGACGGCAAGCCGGACGGCTTGATGACGATGCGCGAAGGCCTCAAACATTCTCGCAACGCCGTCGCGATCCAGCTCGGTATGCGAGTCGGCATGGACTCCGTGGCGGCTCTCGCGCAGCGGTTCGGGATCACGACGAAGATCGATCCGGTGCCGGCGAGCGCGATCGGCGCGTCGTCCGTGCACCCGATCGACATGGTCGCGGCCTACACGGCGTTTGCGAACAACGGCGCCGTCGTGCAGCCGCGCTTCATCACCCTCATTCGGGATGCGAACGGACGCAAAGTCTATGAGCGTCCTCTATTCACGCCGCAGCAGGTGCTCGATCCACGCGTGGCGTTCATCATGCGCGACATGATGCGTGACGGCGCCGAGCACGGGACGGGGTACGTCGCGCGCCGCCTCGTGCCCGACAACATTCCGATCGCCGGAAAGACGGGCACCACGAACGACGCTGTCGATCTCTGGTTCATCGGGATGACGCCGGATCTCGTCGCGGGCGTCTGGCTCGGCTTCGACCGTCCCAAGACGATCGCCTCGGCTGGTGTTGCGAGTTTGCTCGCGGCACCCATCTGGGGAACGATGATGGGCCGGTACTACGCGGGGAAGTCGACGGCTGGCTGGGGCCCGCCGCCCGATGGGTTGGTTTATGCCGAGCTGGATCGGGATACTGCGCAGCCGGCAACGCCCGCGACTCCGCCGGACCGGCGGTACGTGGAGTATTTTCTTCCCGGCACCGAACCGGCGCAGCTTCGGAACAATCCCTGGCGCGTGACGCAATGGGGTCCGTTGTTCCTGCCTGGCCGGCCCCGGTGACTGTTGCGCCGGGCGCATCGCTCGGCCCTGGTCCCGCTCTTCCGTCGTCGCCGCAACAACGATCCGATCAAGAGCTGATCACACCCGCTCCGGCAACGAGAAAGGCCCCGGCAATCGCCGGGGCCTTTCTCGTTGCCGTACATCGACCGGAGGTCAAGCGACCTTCGTCTCCGCCTTCTCCTCCATCTCCTCCATCAACGTCGGCTCCGTCTTCACGCGCTGCTCGGCCGGCAGCAGCGCGATCTCGAAGACCTCGTCCAGCGTACTCACGCAGTGAAAGGTGAGTTGCTTGCGAACGTCTTCCGGGATGTCCTCCATGTCCGCTTCGTTGTCCTTCGGCAGAATGATCGT
>Ga0070680_100004844_pt1 | contig 10135 bp, 8 predicted proteins | sample KBSC73BmetaG_FD_64672 | JGI IMG/M metagenome (GOLD analysis project Ga0070680, IMG submission 64672) | Corn rhizosphere microbial communities from Kellogg Biological Station, Michigan, USA - KBS C7-3B metaG | ecosystem: Host-associated > Plants > Roots > Rhizosphere | place: USA: Michigan... | reverse complement strand
ATTCCTGGTGATGGCGGTGGTGTTGATCGCGCGTCCCTGGGGCTTGTTCGGCAAGCAGGAGGCCGCGGCGCGGCGCTCGCCGGGCCTGACCGTCAACCCATGGCGCCCGCTGACACCGGGTGAACGGCTCGCGGCGCTTGCCGCGCTCATCGTCGCTGCCGCGCTGCCGCTGTTCGCCGGCAACTATGCGCTCACCGTCGCTTCCGAGATCGCGATCTTCGTGATCTTTGCAGCCAGCCTGCATTTCCTGATGTCGGTCGGCGGGCTCGCGTCCTTTGGCCATGCCGCCTATTTCGGCCTCGGCGCCTACGGCGTCGCCTTCCTCGCCAAGATGGCGGGCTTGCCCATGATCGTCTGCCTTCTGCTCGGACCGTTGCTCGGCCTCGTTGGCGCAGCGGTGTTTGGCTTCTTCGCGGTGCAACTGTCCGGCGTCTATTTCGCGATGCTGACGCTCGCCTTTGCGCAAATCGTGTGGTCGATTGCGTTCCAGTGGGTCGAGGTGACCGGCGGCGATAACGGCATTCTCAGCGTCTGGCCTTCGAGTTGGGCGGCGAGCCCCTCGCATTTCTATTGGTTGTCGCTGGGCGTTGCCGCGCTGATGGTCGCGGCGCTGCGCATTGCGATCTTCTCTCCCTTCGGCTTTGCGCTACGCGCCACCCGCGACTCGCCGCTCCGCGGTCAGGCGATCGGGATCAACGGCAAGCGCATTCAGTGGACCGCCTTCGTCATTGCCGGCACGGTCGCGGGCATCGGCGGCGCGCTGTTCGCTTACCTCAAGGGCAGCGTGTTCCCCGACAATGTCGGCATCTCGCTCTCGGTCGATGCGCTGGTGATGGTGCTGCTCGGCGGCGTCGAGACCATCTCGGGCGCTGTCGTCGGCGCGATCGTCTACAAGGCGCTCAACATCTGGCTGGTGAGCGAGACCGACTGGTCCAAGCTCGTGCTCGGGGGCTTCATCGTGCTGATCGTCGTCGCCTTCCCAAAGGGCATTGTCGGCGTGATCGAGACGATACGGCTCCGCTATCGTCGTTCGTCCCCGCAACCGGCGGTTCTTGCCCCGCGAGCGGAGTCGGCCGAATGAGCAACACATCCGCCCTCCTGTCGGTGGAAGGCCTGACCAAATCCTATGGCGGCGTTCATGCCGTGCGCGGTGTATCCTTCGCGCTGAAGGCCGGCGAGATCCTGGCGCTGATCGGCCCGAACGGCGCCGGCAAGAGCACCTGCTTCGACATGTTGAATGGCCAGAAGATTCCCGATAGCGGCCGGATCACGCTGCTCGGCGAGGACACCACGGGTCACGCACCGCGCGAGATTTGGCGGCTCGGAGTCGGGCGCACCTTTCAGATTACCGCGACATTCCCCACCATGACCGTGCGCGAGAACGTGCAGGTCGCGCTGGTGTCGCATCACGGACAGCTTTTTAATCTCTGGTCGTCGACGCCGAAACTGGCGCGCGAGGAAGCCGGCCGCCTGCTCGAGCTGGTCGGCATGAGCGGCTATGCCGACCGGCCCTGCGGCGAACTCGCCTATGGCGATCTCAAGCGGTTGGAACTGGCCGTTGCGCTCGCCAACCAGCCAAAGCTTCTGTTGATGGACGAGCCGACCGCGGGCATGGCGCCGCGCGAGCGCATCGAGCTGATGCGACTCACCGCGGGGATCGCGCGCGAGCAATCGATCGGTGTGCTCTTCACCGAGCATGACATGGACGTCGTGTTCGAGCATGCCGACCGCATCCTCGTGCTCAACCGCGGCAGCCTGATCGCGGAGGGAACGCCGGCGGAAGTCCGTGGCAACAGGGAAGTGCGCGCGGTCTATCTCGGCGAGGGCCTGGTCTATGACGCCCGCCACCGCGAGGGGGCTTCGGCATGAAGCTTTCCGTCGAAAACCTCAACAGCCATTATGGCCCAGCGCATATCCTGTTCGACATCGCGCTCGAGGTCGGCGAGGGCGAGGTCGTGGCGCTACTTGGGCGGAACGGCGCCGGCAAGTCGACGACCTTCCGCTCGATCGTGGGTCTCGTCGAGCAGCGCAGCGGCCGCATCCTGTTCGAAGGCAGGGACGTCTCGCGCGCCCCCACGCACGAGATCGCGCGTTCGGGCCTTGGTTACGTGCCGGAGGAGCGGCGGATCTTCACCGATCTGACGGTGGAAGAGAATCTCGAAGTCGGCCGCCAGCCAAAGCGGCCGAATGCGCCGCAATGGACGCAGGAGAAGTTGTTCACGCTGTTTCCCAATCTTGCGGAGATGCGCGGCCGCCCGGGCGGGCGCATGAGCGGCGGCGAGCAGCAGATGCTGACCATTGCGCGCACGCTGATGGGAAATCCGTCGCTGGTGCTGCTCGACGAGCCGTCGGAGGGATTGTCGCCGAAGATCGTCGAGCAGATGGTCGGCGCCATCCTGACCATGAAGAAGGAAGGCGTCGGCATCGTCGTCTCCGAGCAGAATCTGCATTTCGCGAAACTGATCTCCGATCGCGCCTACATCATCGAGCGCGGACGGATCTGCTTCGGCGGCACGATGGCCGAGCTGGATGCGCGTCCGGATATCAGCGACGCGCATCTGTCACTATAGAGCAGGCAAGGGGACGGAAATGGGCAGGAGCGCCACGCTGAAGAAGAGCGCAAAACCGTCGAAGCCGGGCTATATCCTGGACGAGCAGATCGGCTTCATCCTGCGCCAGGTCTGGCAGCGCCATGCTTCGATTTTTTCGCGCGATATCGGTATTAATCTGACATCGGCGCAGTGGGCGGCGCTGGCCAAGCTCACCGAGACCGGGCCGTGCTCGCAGAACCAGCTCGGCCGGTTGACCGCGATGGATGTCGCGACCATCAAGGGCGTGATCGACCGCCTCTCCGCACGCGGCCTCACCGAGACCTCGTCCGATCCCGAGGACGGCCGGCGCCTGCTGGTCAGTCTCACGCGCGCCGGTCAGCAGATGGCGGACAAGGCCGCCGCGAATGCGCTCGCGATCTCACGCGAAACGCTTTCGCCGCTCGACACAAAAGAGCGCGAAACGCTGTTCGCGCTGCTGAACAAGTTGCGGTGACGGGACGCCGGCTTTATTCAGGTTGAGGCGCAGCCATGCTGCACCGCCGCGGGCGTTCACGTTACTCCGTGAGGCTGAACCCAAGTGCAATGAGACCAACCAGAATGAGGCTAACGGCCCAGGACGTATCCAGACTGAACCAGCTCCGCGCCACGAATTTGAGGCCGAGATAACGGTAGACCATCCAGGCCAGCAATCCGCCGGCGGCGATCATCGCACCGGCGTGAACGATCGAAACCAGCACGGCCATGCCGAGACTGGCATTGATGAGGGTCCCGGCTGCCTCGTGACCCTGGTTCAGGTCGGCTTCCTGGCAGAGCCCGAGATAGATCGGCACCAGCATCAGTCCCGCACCATGGGCGATCGCCACGGCGAAAGACCAAAGCCCCAGTTGGCTCGGTCGTATGCGCGCCAGCGCCCGCGGATGGCGCCGGTCGACAAGCCGGAAGATACCGAACCCGATGACAAGGAGGCTGGCGCCCATCCGAATCTGGCGCTGCCATTCGACGAGTGAGACCAGCAGCGCGAACGGAAGCATCACGAGTAGCATCGCGAGCAGATGGCCGGCGGCCAGCGATCCAAGCGCCCTCGTCAGGGCACGTGAACTTCGTTCCATCAATCCAGCCGACACGGCGAGCGGCCACCCCATTCCCGGGTTTACGCCGTGGTAAAGGCCGCTCGCGATAACAACCAGCCAGAGCAAGGCCGGTGTCGTTTCGGTCGTGCTCACATTCAAGCCGACGGATAGCAGAACGAATCCGTCGAGCAGTCACCGCCGTCGAGCCGAATCTGATGCGCCCGGTATCCATCGGGGAAACTGACCCAGTAATCCCTTGCCAGCTCGAGTCCACCGCCCGGGCTTGCGTTGGCCATAACCTCAGCGCCCGGTATTCCGCTCGGATAGAACTGGTCGTCCCACGTCGAGTAGAGCGAGTTGGTCCAGTATACGCGTTTGCCGTCGCGGCTGATCTCGACCATCTGCGGACCGCCTGCATAGGCCTTGCCGTTCGGATGAGGCGTGCGGCGTACAATGCCGCCGATGCGGACCGATCCGGCAAGCTTCGGCTTTCGGGGATCGCGGACGTCGTATTGACGCATCTCGCCGGTGCCCCAGCAGGCGACGTAGAGAAACCTGTCATCCATCGACAAGTCGATGTCGGTCACCAGTGGCGGCACGGCGCCAAAGCCCTGCAGCAGCGGCGGCAGTTGCTCCTTCGCCGCGGGCTCGGGCGGGATCGTCGCCGTCTTCTCGATGTGAAACTTGCCGCCCTCGCGCCACCAGGTCCAGATTGAGCCTTCGAGGTTCGTGGTGTCGACCACGACGCCCACGAAGCCGTACTCGCGAACCGGATCATGCGCGGGACGCACTTCCAGCGCCATTTGATGGTTGGCACCGAGATCGATGGTCTGGACATTGCGCCGCGCCCGCAGATCCCAAAAGTGGATTCGATGACCGTATTTATTCGAGAGCAGATCCTCCGGCACGATCCCGTTCTCGAACTGCGGTGGCAACGCCCACTCGCTGCTCACCATGTAATCGCGCGGCAGATTCCACCAGAAGTCATAATGCTTGGTCTGGGGACCACGATCGATCTCCCAGCGTCCGAGGACATCGAATGTCTCGCAGTCCATGATAAAGATGCCGGGCGGACCGTCGGTGCCATCCTTGCCGCCGCCGCCGAGCGTAGAGACGTAAATGCCTTCCGGCCCGCAATGGATCGTGTGCGGCCGCGAGTAGCCGGTCTTCTTGAAGACTTCCTCGGGCTCGATGATCTTGTGGATCTTCGCCTGTGTTGGATCCGGCTTGGTATCGATGATGTAGATCCGGGAGGACCGCATGCCGGGGATGATGAGATAGCGCCGTTCGAGGAAAGCGTGCCCGGCAAGCGGCGATAGCGCCGACGAGCAGGCGTTCCAGCCAAAATGATGAAACTCGTCACCCTTGTTCGGCATCGTCACGGTGTGAACGATCTGGCTGAACGTCGACGAGCCCGGCTTTACGTCGATCACCGCCAGCGCGTCGGGTTTCGAGAAGTCCGGACTAAGTAGCAACGTGTAGGCGAAGTTCTCGGGCGGAGCTTCCATCGCAAGCTTTGGCGATGCATGAAACGTGGGATCTGGCCTGATCGTCATCGGACTGCCTCCCTTTTGCCTTGGTATGTACCAACGTGGCTCAGCGACATGCAGCGGCAGGAAATCGCCCGGCTCGTTGAGTTCCTCTTGCGAGTGCCGCCGGCCGGGTTTGCATCGGGACAGTACACCTCAAACGCTATCAGGCGAAGGCACGATCGGTGTCGCGATGTCGCAGCCGCTGCCTGTTGCGGCCGCATCGGCCGCCATCCAGTCGCTCGCAGCATCTGATAGAAGATGACCTGCGTCATGCGTCCGGTCTGCCCGGCAAAGGCCATGTGCGTTGCGACCGCTAGACTAATGCCCCACGATCTCCGCCACCTTCTCCGCCGGAGGCGTATTGCGGCTGCGTTGCGTCCGCACGATGCCGTCGATGATGGTCATGCTGACGCCGGGGAGGTCGCCGAGTTGCACGCTGTGCAGCAGGTTCTTGCCCGGCGAATGCTGCGCCTTGTCCATAATGACGAAGTCCGCGCTGCGGCCGATCTCGATCAGGCCGCAATCGAGCGCGCGCATACGTGCGGTGTTGCCGGTCGCGAGGCAGAAGGCGAGTTCGGCTGGCAGATCGCCGAGCGAGGACAGCATCGACACCATGCGCAAGATGCCGAGCGGCTGCACGCCGGAGCCGGCCGGCGCGTCGGTGCCGAGGATGACGCGGGCGAGGTCGCCCATCTCCCGCGCGGTGCGCAGCGTGTACAGCGCCGAGCGCTCATTGCCGTTGTGAACCAGCTCGAGCCCGCGCCTGCAGCCCTCGCAGATGCAGCGGATCTGGTCGTCGGGCAGCGCGGTGTGGCCACCATTGATGTGGCCGACCACGTCGGTGTCGGCTTCGAGCACGACGTCCTTGTCGATCAGGCCGGAGCCGGGGATCGACGGTCCGCCGGTATGGATCGTGCTCTGGATGCCGTATTTGCGCGCCCAGCCGACCATCTTGCGCGCGGTGGGGCCGTCCTTGACGCCGCCGAGGCCGACCTCGCCGAGCAGCTTGACACCGGCGGCGGCCAGCTCCTTGAAATCGTCCTCGACCATTTCGCATTCGATCACGGGCGCGCCGGCATGCACCTTCACGCCGCCCGGACGCAGCGTCCAGAACGCGCGCTGCGCGAAAATCGCCATCGCCTTCAGGCCGACGACGTCGCGGGGCCGGCCGGGCATGTGCACCTCACCGGCGGAGATCATGGTGGTGACGCCGCCATGGAGATAGCTGTCGATCCAGTTGATCTGGTTCTGCCGCGGCGTCCAGTCGCCGGCGACGGGGTGGACGTGGCTGTCGATCAGGCCCGGCGCGACGGTGGTGCCGCGGGCGTCTACGACGGTGGTGGCGCCTTCGGTGTTGACGTCCCTGGCGCGGCCGATGCCGGTGATCTTGCCGTTCTCTGCGACGATGGTGTCAGCGTCCAGGATGGGCTTCTCCAGGGCGCCGGAGAGCAGCAGGCCGATATTGCGGATCACGAGCTTGCTCGGGCCGGTCGCCTGGGGTGCGTCATGCGCCATGCAGAGGTTCCCTTCTGTTGAAATCATTAGCGCATGATCCGGAAAAGCCTGCCCCGCACTTGATGCGGGGTGGACACCTGTTTTCCCCTCGCGACAAACGCATAGCGTTTGCGCGGAGATCATGCGCCAACAACAAGTTAAAGCGCGATCACGCGCTTTGACGATTTGATCCCGGCTTGTCGTTTCGATCAAGCCGGATTTTTCATTTGTATACGAATGATCGTATATCAATGAATTGGCCGGTCAACGGGATCAGGGACTTAGGCGATGAGCAACACGCTGTCCACGGCGAGCCCGCGCAGTTCGCGGTCGAGAAGGCGTTTGCGGAACGTTGAACCGACTGCGTCACAACCGGCTCTATCTTCTCATCCTGAGGGTTTTGACGCGGTACGCCCGACCTGTTAGGCCCGGTCTTGCAGGACCTGACGCATGACGGCCGACGCCAGCCACCAACCGCCCGATTTCGACGCCGCCTTCAAGGAACGGTTCGCCGATCTCGTACGCTGGCGGCGGGATGTCCGGCGCTTCCGAAGCGATCCGATCGATCCGTGTCTGATCGAGAAGTTGCTGGCGCTGGCCTCGCACGCGCCATCCGTGGGCTTGAGCCAGCCCTGGCGTTTCGTGCTGGTCGAAACGCCCGCGCGCCGTGCCGCGATCCGCGAGAATTTTACCAAGGCCAATGACGCCGCACTCAACGGCTATGCCGGTGAGCGGCAGGCGCGCTATGCGCGGCTGAAGCTTGAAGGGCTGTCGCAGGCGCCGGTGCATCTTGCGGTTTGCGCGGATGAGACGACCGGGCAGGGTCACGGCCTTGGCCGCCAGACCATGCCGGAGACCCTCCGCTATTCGGTCGTCGCCGCGATCCAGACACTGTGGCTTGCCGCGCGCGCCGAAGGATTGGGCGTCGGCTGGGTCTCGATCCTCGATCCCGAGGCGGCGCGCGCGATGCTCGATCTTCCGTCAGGCTGGACGTTCGTCGCCTATCTCTGCCTCGGCTGGCCCGAGGAAGAGCACGACGACCCCGAGCTCGAGCGCCATGGCTGGGAACAGCGAAGCTGCAAAGCCTCCGCCACGCCATTGAAGCGATGAACGCTGCTCTGGGTGCGCTCGGGTGAGGGGGAGCCGCCGCGAGTCATCTCTCACCGTCTTGGCGGAAGCAGCCCCTCACCCCAACTCTCTCCCCGCGAGGGAGTAGACCGAGCTTGCGGCTTCAGTTCAACTCAGTCCGGTCCTGCCCTAACCGCTGACGAACGCGAGCAACGTGCCGTTGGCCTTGGCCGGCGGCACGCAAATGCCCTGCCCGCCGCGCACACCGTTCGCACCCAGTGCCTTTTCCGTCGCAGTCAGATCGGCCGCGATCACGAGCCCCGCCGCGCCGCGATCGGCAAGGCCTGCCAGCGAAACGCCGGGATAACGCCGGCCCAATTGTTCCAGCGTCATGAAGACGAAGTCCGCGCGGTCCGGTCCGGAAGGCACCGCGATGGCACCATCCGTCTCAGTGCGCATATCGCGATCGATCATTCTCGACAGATGCGCGGCTTCCTTCGCGGGCTCAGGCGCGACCAGCAGCACCTGCCTCAAGCGCTTCGCGCCATTGGCGTGCGTCATCAACCCGGGAATCCAAACGGTCTCGCGCGTCTTGTGCTGGCAGGCGAAGATGCGCATGCCGGCAGGGGCCTCCGCGACCGGCCACTGGAAGGTCCGGAATTTCGCCGCTGACAGGGTACCGTCAGGCATCGTCACCGGCCGCTCGAAATCGGTCGGGCCGATCGGCGCATAGCCGCGCGCTCGGATTTCCTCTGCGCCCGCAGCGGAATCCACCGCGGTGAAGGCGACGCGCTCGATGCCTTCGCGCTTTTCCAGCATCGCGCGGGCCGGCGCGTTGTGCTCGGTCGGGGCGAGCACACCAAGCAGCTCGAGATAATCGGGATCGAGCATCATGGTATAATTGCCCGTGCCCATATGCGCGCTGTGGGTGCCGCGCGGCGACACGGTGAAGCCGAGTTGCTTCCAGGTCACTGCCGCTTGATCGAGATCCCGCACCATGACCACGGCATGGTCGATGCCGATAACGTTTTTCAGTGCCACGCTTTAGGTTTCCCTGTGTTTCATTGTTATCCTCAAGGTAACCCGATCGATCGGAAGCGTGCAACGCCCCTGCGGCGGAAGGATCAAAGCCTCGGCTGGTATGATAGGCCTTGCCTGCGGGTCGTCTCCGATCTAGCTTTGGTTCCGCGGGGAAGTGCAGACTCCCCCTTAAACGGACCGCCGTTCAAGCTCTGCGCGACACTCGAACCGTCGAGGGATTGCGCGTGAACGAACACCGGCCGGCCTTTCCGACATCCGATTCCAGAACTTCCGTCGATGCCTCCCTGGTCGCGCTGCTCTACGCGGCGCGGGGCTTGCGCGGCTTCGGCGACGGCTTTGCCATTATCGTGCTGCCGGCCTACATGACTGCGCTCGGCTATGACGCCGCCGCGGTCGGCCTGGTGGCGACGGCGTCGCTGCTCGGCACGGCGGCGTTCACCCTCGGCGTCGGCTGGATCGCGCCGCGTCATGATCTGCGCGCGCTGCTCATTTTCGGGGCGGGCCTGATGGCGGCAACGGGACTGGCATTCCCCAATGTCGAACATTTTCTCCTGATCGCGCTGGTCGCCTTCGTCGGCACCATCAATCCTTCCGGCGGCGATCTCGGCGTGTTGGTGCCGCTGGAGCATGCGGTGCTGGCCAAGAATGCGACCGACGAGCGCCGGACGCAGGTCTTCGCGCGTTACAGCCTGATCGGCGCGCTCTGCACGGCGGCGGGATCGCTCGCCGCCTCGGTGCCGGATTTCCTGACCGCGCATGGCGCCGCGCCGATCGCCGCCTTCCGCTTTATGTTCTATGCCTATGCCGCGCTCGGCATCGCGAGCGCGCTGCTCTATCGCAAGGTGCCGCATGCGATAGGCGAGGACAGGGCGCCGGCCGCGCCGCTCGGGCCGTCGCGCAAGACGGTCTACAAGCTTGCGGCGCTGTTTTCGGTGGACGCTTTTGCCGGCGGCTTCATCGCGCAGTCGCTATTGGTGCTGTGGCTGTTCGAGCGCTTCGATCTCTCGCTGTCGGCGGCGGGCCTGTTCTTCTTCTGGTCCAGCACGCTCGCCGCCTTCTCCTATCCGGTCGCGGCCTGGATCGCGAAACGCGCGGGCCTCGTCAACACCATGGTGTTCACCCACATTCCGTCCAGCGTCTTCCTGATCCTCGCAGCGCTCTCGCCCAATCTCTATCTCGCGCTCGGCCTGCTGCTGTTGCGCGCCGCGTTGTCGCAGATGGATGTGCCGACGCGCACCTCCTACGTGATGGCGGTCGTCACGCCGGCCGAGCGCGCGGCAGCCGCGAGCGTCACCGCCGTTCCGCGCAGCCTCGCGTCGTCGATCAGCCCTGCGATCTCCGGCGTGCTGCTGACGACGGCCTTTACCGGGCTGCCCCT